>Ga0105239_10001821_pt1 | contig 27926 bp, 23 predicted proteins | sample KBSC44metaG_FD_92761 | JGI IMG/M metagenome (GOLD analysis project Ga0105239, IMG submission 92761) | Corn rhizosphere microbial communities from Kellogg Biological Station, Michigan, USA - KBS C4-4 metaG | ecosystem: Host-associated > Plants > Roots > Rhizosphere > Soil | place: Michigan, USA...
ATTGATCCGGGCAAGGCTATCATGGTGGCGTATGCGGCTATTGCGGTGGGGGATGTGCTGATCGGGTTTATCAGTCAGTGGGTGAAGAGCCGTAAGGTATCGCTGTATATTTTTCACTTTATTTCTATCATCGGTACAATCTGGTTCTTCAATTTAGAGGGACAGGATGCGAATACGATGTATTGGGTTTGTGTGATACTGGGATTTGGGACGGGGTTCTGGGCGATGTTCGTGACGATGGCCGCCGAGCAGTTCGGGACGAATATCCGGGCTACGGTCGCGACGACAGTACCCAATATGGCCAGGGGTTCGCTGGTCCTGGTGACCTGGCTGTTCAGGTTGGTCCAGAGCGGGCTGCCGCCGGAACAGGCTTATTTTAAAGGGGCATGGATAACGGGGATCATCGTGTTTGTGATTGCTATCATCTCGTTGATCATCACGCCTGAGACTTATGGTAAAGACCTGAATTATATTGAGCAGTAGGGGATGAAATTCTTGATTATTCGATTTAGTTCCATTGGTGATATCGTACTCACTACTCCCGTTGTGCGGTGCCTGAAGAGGCAGGTAGCCGGGGCGGAGGTGCATTACCTGACAAAGAAGGCTTTTTGGCCAATCCTTTCCGCCAATCCCTATATCGATAAGATACATTGTCTGGAGGATGACCTGGATGCGGTGGTTGGTGAGCTGCGTGCGGAGGATTTTGACTATGTGATCGATCTCCATCACAATCTGCGAACGCTGCGGGTGAAGCGGGCGTTGGGGAAGAAGTCGTTCTCTTTCGACAAGCTGAACATCGAGAAATGGTTGTACACCAATTTCAAGTGGAACCGGATGCCGGACAGGCATATTGTGGACCGGTATATGGATACCGTTGTGTCCTTTGGAGTGAAGGATGACGGGGCGGGGCTGGACTATTTTATTCCTGCTGCGGATGAGCTTTCGCCCGGGGATATACCGACTTCGCATCAGGCGGGGTATGTGGGGCTGGTGATCGGCGCGGCGCTTGCGACGAAGAAGCTGCCTTTTCATAAGTTGAAGGAGATATGTGAGCGGTTGGCCTATCCGGTGATCTTATTGGGTGGGCCGGAGGATGCGGAGGTTGGGGAGCAGCTGGCGGCTATGGATCCGGTGAGGATATATAATTCCTGTGGGAAATTTAGTATCAATGAGTCGGCGGCGCTGGTGAGGCAGGCGAGGGTGGTGGTGACGCATGATACGGGGTTGATGCATATTGCGGCGGCGTTCAGGCGGCCGGTGGTCTCGATATGGGGAAATACGGTACCGGAGTTTGGGATGTATCCGTATTATGGGGTAAACTTTCTATCGAATTATGGGGGGAAGGGGGGGCCATATGATATCATGGAAATAAAAGGTTTACCGTGCCGGCCCTGTTCGAAGATCGGGTATAAGAAATGTCCGAAGGGGCATTTTAAGTGCATGGAGATGCAGAGCATCGAGGAGGTGGTTTCGAATATTTTAAAAAGATTGTAGATGGGGTTGGGCGCGGTTCACGCGCGGGCTGCTATGGGGTGCCGCGCAGTTGACGTTGGGGAAAAGAGATAAATGAAAAGCGGGTGTTCCTGGTTGGGCACCCGCTTTTTGTATTGCAGTAAGATGTGTTATTAGAGCGTCTTGAGAACGTCGTTCATGCTGCGGACGGCGTCGGCGCTTTTGTTGAAGAGGGCCTGTTCTTCGGCGTTGAGGCCAAAGTCGAGGATCGTTTCCCAGCCGTTGCGGCCGATGACGACGGGTACGCCGAGGCAGATGTCCTTCTGGCCGTATTCGCCGTTGAGGGCGACGCAGCAGGTGAAGAGCTTCTTCTCGTCGCGGAGGATGCTTTCCACGAGGGCGGCGCCGGCTGCGCCGGGTGCATACCAGGCGGAGGTACCGATGAGTTTGGTCAGGGTAGCACCGCCAACCATGGTGTCGGCGACGATCTGTTGTTGTTTGGCCTCGCTTAGGAATTTTGTCACGGGGGCGCTGTTCCAGGTTGCCAGGCGGATCAGGGGGATCATGGTGGTGTCGCCGTGGCCGCCGACTACGACAGCGTTGAGGTCGGCGGGGCTACAGCCCAGGTGCTGGCTCAGCTGATATTTGAACCGTGCGCTATCGAGGGTACCGCCCATGCCGATGATACGGTTCTTGGGGAGCCCTGTCGCGGTCAGCGCCAGATAGGTCATCGTATCCATTGGGTTACTGATGATGATCAGGATAGCGTTGGGGGAGTGTTTCAGGATGTTTTCGGTGACCCCTTTTACGATACCGGCGTTGGTGCCGATGAGTTCTTCGCGGGTCATGCCGGGTTTACGGGGCAGGCCGGAGGTAATGACGACGACGTCGCTGTTGGCGGTTTTTGAGTAGTCGTTGGTGCTGCCGGTGATGCGGGTGTCGAAGCCCAGGAGGGCGGCGGTTTGCATCATGTCCTGGGCTTTTCCTTCGGCCAGTCCTTCCTTGATGTCGAGCAACACCAATTCTTCGGCTAGTGCGGCACGGGCAATATTATCGGCACAGGTGGCGCCTACAGCGCCAGCGCCTACAACCGTAACTTTCATCTGTTAAAATATTTGAGTGATAAAATTGATTGCTTGTCTTGCGCGACAAAGGTAGGGTAGGGTGAGCAATTGAGCGAGGATTAGCTGCCCTTTTTGTCAAAAGCGGCCAGGATGATGTCGATCTTCTGCGTGCCTTCGAAGGTGGTGATCAGATTGCCTTTTTTATCATATAAGGCGAGATAAGGCAGGTTGCGTATCTTATAGAAGGGGGGCAGAAAGAATTTTTCGTCGCGGCCCAGCTTCATATTGGGGTGTTCGAATATCCGGTAGTGGGTGTTGAATTCTTTCAGCTCTTCGAAGGGCTGGTAGGTAGCCATGATGATCTCGATGTCCTTGAATTTGGAGAAGTCCTGGAGGATCGATTCCGTCTGGTGTTTGCAGTGGTCGCAGTCCGGGCTAAAGTACATGATGAGGGTCTTGCGATTCTTTTTGAGGTCTTCTTTGGTGAGATAGGTAGTGCTATCGAGTCGCAACAGATGAAAGGGGGGGATGGTAGGAAACCGGAGGTAAGGCGCCTGTGCGTTTGCCTGGTCCTGCGCTGTTTGCTGGGGGGCTTGCTGTTGCTGAGCGAAAAGGACGGAACTGCTAAATGCTAATAAGGCGATGGCCAGGAATACTTTTTTCATCGTTGTGGTAAAATTTCCGGTGTAAAATTAAATCTTTAACGGAAAGGGAATTTTTTTATTTGGATTACGAATATTTCGTAAATTTACGAAAACATCGTAGAATATGGAAAAGCTTACGCGCCAGGAGGAGGAGGCCATGCAGGCGGTATGGAAGACGGGAGAGGGGTCTGTGAAGCAGTTCCTGGAGAATATGCCGTCGCCGGGCACTCCTTATACCACGCTGGCTTCCACGATCAAGAACCTGGAAAGGAAGGAGTACTTGTCCAGCCGGATGATCGGGAAGACCTATCTCTATAAGACCTTGATTGCGGAGGAAGAGTACAAGAAGAAGTTCATGAGCGGGTTTGTCAAGGACTATTTTCAGGATTCGTACAAGGCGTTGGTGAATTTTTTTGTGGAGGAGAACAAATTAAGCGCTAAAGAATTGAAGGAAATCATCGATCTAATTGAAAAGAAATGATGCTCTACGTCATAAAGCTGTCGGTGAGCCTGGCGGTGCTGTGGATATTCTACCAGCTGTTGCTGCGCAGGCTGACCTTTTACAATCTGAACCGGTGGTATCTATTGGGGTATTCGGTCCTATGTTTTTTTATCCCGCTGGTCGATGTGGGACCGGCTTTGGGTCCGCCGGATCAGGGCGGGGTGGTGGGCCTGATCCCTGTGGTAGTGATCGCCGCGCCTGTAAGCAGGCCGGAGTGGGGGATATGGGATGTGCTGGCGGCGGTGTTTTTGGTCGGCGCTGCCGTGCTGCTGACGGTGGTTGGCTGGTATAATCCGTTCGTGTGGCTGATCCGGTATTCCATACGGCAGAACCTGGAATTTATTGCGGACCGGCAGGTGGTGGGCAGCGGGGTGGACAGGAAGGCGTATCAGTATCATTTATTGAATGTGGTGGGGCGGCCGGCGTATCGGCTGGCTAACAGCTTTAATTTCTCATCTTTAAAAAAACGAATTGTCATGATGAACAAGGTGAGGAGCGCGCGGGTCCATTTAGTGAAGTTCCTTTTTGTGCTGCCGTTGCTGGCGGTGTTGCTGCTGGCGTTTCGCAGTACTTATAAAAGGGTTAGCCGGGCTCAGCGGTCAGCGGCTGTGACTGATATGACTATGCAGGCGGGGGTGCCGAAGGTGAAGGCTGAAGCTGCTGTGACGGCAGACAGAACGGTGCGGAGCCGGCATAGGGTGACGGCGGATACGGTTAAGGGCAATCAGGCGTTGACGTTGTTTGGAGAGAGGGGGAAGGATGGGGTAGTTGCTGCTACGACGAAAGAATTTCACAGCAAGCATCGGGAAATGAACGATACCATCGTGACTCGTGTAAGGCCGTTGTTTAATGTGGTAGCGCCGAAGGGCGGGGCCCAGCCTTTGTACGTGGTCGATGGGAAGGAAATGACGGAAATGCCGGCTGATCTGGATCCGAACACGATCGAGTCGGTGTCCGTCTTAAAGGACGAACACGCCAGGGCCATTTATGGGGACAAGGGAAAAAATGGAGTGATCATAATAGTTCTTAAGAAGAAATCCTCATATGTTCCTAAGATGACGATTAACGGGAAGGATGGACCGATGAGCATTATGGCGGATACGATCAGGACGGATCAGGGCGGGGAGCAGGTGGTCATAACGGCCGAAAAGGTTGCCGGAAGGTAGAGTGGGTGGGGGAGGTGGAGTGAAGATGTGGCGCGGGTAGGGAAGATGAAGTGAGTTTGTGGGTCGGCGGGCGAGAATGTAGTGGTGATAGGGGAAGGGTGAGGGGTAGAGTGAGATTGTGGCGGCGCGGGGTGAGGTTATCGGGCCGGTGAGGTGGGGGCGCTGGCGACAGCAATATTTGTCAAGTACTGATTTTCATGTAAATTTGCCCAAAAATTTTACAGTTTTTATGGCAAATACTGCAGACATCAGTCGTGGGATGATCATCAAATTGGATGGTAGTTTGTATACCGTGGTAGAATTCGGGGAGAACAAGACGGCCCGGGCTGCTGCAAAGGTTTGGGCAAAACTGAAGGGGGTGGACAATTCCCGCAGTATCGAAAAGACCTGGAACAGCGGGGATACGATCTATCCCGTGCGTGTTGAGCGCAAGGCTTACCAGTATCTGTATAAGGATGATACGGGGTACAATTTCATGGACAACGAGACTTTTGAGCAGATTGCGTTGCAGGAACACCTGATCGATGCTCCCCAGTTCCTGAAGGACGGCCAGGAAGTATCGGTCCTGATCAATACCGAGACCGAACAGCCGATGAGTGTAGAATTGCCTGACAAGATCGTTCTGCTGGTGACCTATTCCGAGCCTGGTGTGAAGGGAGATACGGCTACGCGTACGCTGAAGCCTGCTACTGTGGAGACGGGCGCTACGGTGAACGTTCCGTTGTTTGTGAACGAAGGCGAGCTGATCCGGGTCAATACGAAGACCGGTGAATACGTAGAAAGGGTGAAATAATATTTTCGGCATATAGCCGAACCGGACCGTTAGAGCCAGCTCTGACGGTCTTTTGTGTTCAATGGTGGACCATTGGTCTGGGGCCCGAAAGGCCTTCGACGAGGGCTCCAGCCCATTACTAGCTTATACTCAAAGGGTTGAATTTTGAAAATTCGACGGTGTTTTTGGGTATATTTGGCTATAATCCCTATTTTCGTCGCCCAAACAAAACTGTAAATTCATCAATATGGATTTTAAACAGATTCAGGAACTGATCAAAATGATCAACAAGTCAAACATTGGCGAGGTGAGTATCGAAGAGAAGGGTTTCAAGTTGACCATAAAACAAAAAGAAGAACCAGTTCAACAATTAATTGCTGCTCCACTGCAGGCTGCTCAGCCTGTTGCGGCGCTGGCTGCTCCTGTTGCGCCGGCTGCCGCTACCGCCGCCGCTGCTGCGGCTGCGGAAAAGCCTTCAAAGGCTGCAGAGGCTCCGGCCGGCAATACGGTTACCATAAAGAGCCCAATGATCGGAACCTTTTACCGCAGTCCGTCACCCGACAAGCCTTCTTTTGTGAATGTCGGTGACGAGATCACTCCCGGTAAGGTGGTATGTATCATTGAGGCGATGAAGCTTTTCAATGAGATCGAAAGTGAAGTTACGGGTAAGATAGTGAAGGTGCTGGTGGAAGACGCCTCCCCTGTAGAATATGACCAGCCTTTGTTCTTAGTTGAACCTTGATTCCAAAAAAAAGAGAATGTTTAAAAAGATATTGATTGCCAACCGAGGAGAGATAGCCCTCAGGGTTATCCGTACCTGTCGTGAGATGGGCATCAAGACTGTTGCGGTATATTCTACTGCGGATAAGGATAGCCTTCACGTCAAGTTTGCGGATGAGGCTGTATGTATTGGAAAGCCGGCCAGCTTTGATTCCTATCTGAACATCCCCCATATCATGGCTGCTGCGGAGATCACCAATGCAGACGCCATTCATCCGGGGTATGGTTTTTTGGCGGAGAACGCCCGGTTTGCCGAGATCTGCGGCGAGCACGAGATCAAATTCATTGGACCGACCCCTGCGATGATCAATTCTATGGGCGACAAGATCACTGCCAAGGAGACGATGATCAAGGCCGGGGTACCGGTAGTGCCTGGTGGGGAAGGGTTGCTGGAGAGTCTGGATCAGGCGAAAGGAATGGCGAAAGAGGTTGGTTATCCCATTATATTGAAGGCCACGGCGGGTGGTGGTGGCAAGGGTATGCGGGTGGTCTGGGAAGAATCCGAGATGGAAAGAGCGTATAACACGGCCAAGGCGGAAGCCGGCGCTGCCTTTAAGAATGACGGCATCTACATGGAGAAGTTCGTGGAAGAGCCCCGTCATATCGAGATACAGGTAGCGGGAGATCAATATGGAAGGGTTTGTCATCTCAGCGAGCGGGATTGCTCTATCCAGCGCAGGCATCAGAAGCTGGTAGAGGAGTCTCCATCACCGTTCATGACCGAAGACCTGCGTCGTCGTATGGGTGAGGCTGCCATAAAGGCTGCTTCAGCCATCAATTATGAGAGTGTGGGTACGATCGAGTTCCTGGTGGACAAGCATCGTAATTTCTACTTCATGGAGATGAACACGCGTATCCAGGTAGAGCATTGTGTTACGGAAGAGGTAGTCAATTTCGATCTTATCAAGGAGCAGATCAAGATAGCCGCGGGGGACAGCATCAGCGGGATGAACTATGAGCCTCAGGGGCATGCGATCGAGTGCCGTATCAATGCGGAAGATCCCTATAATGATTTCAGGCCGTCTCCGGGCCGTATCACCGTCCTGCACCAGCCGGGCGGACATGGTATCCGGGTCGACTCCCATGCGTATGCGGGGTATACGATACCCCCTTACTACGACTCGATGATCGCCAAGATCATTGCGGTTGCACGTACCCGGGAGGAGGCGATCAATACGATGCACAGGGCTCTCAGTGAGTATGTGATTGAGGGCATAAAGACTACGATACCCTTCCATCTCCAGCTGATGAAGGATGAGAGGTTCCGCGCCGGGGATTTTAATACGAAGTTTTTGGAGAGTTTTAAAATGATCTAACGAGATCTTCAACTGTGTGGGTTGCGTTGTAGTAGCCCGCTAATTTACGGATAACGGCCTCGACGAGGGCGTCGGGACAGGAGGCTCCACTGCTGATCAGGATACGCAGAGGGGCCTTTTTTGTTGAGAGCCAGTTCTGTGTTCTTTCCTCCTGTTTTTTGTGGAAGTTATAGTGGAGTATCTCCTGTGGGGAGAGTATTTTTTCTTCGGAGCTGATGAAGTAGGTGGGCATCCTTTCTTCGCAGAGCTCGACGAGGTGTGAGGTATTGGAGGAGTTGTAGCCGCCTACGACGATGGCCATATCGGCGGGTGTATCGAGGAGGCCGATGACGGCGGACTGGTTGTCGAGGGTGGCGTAGCAGAGGGTGTCGCGGGTATCGGCGAAGTGATCCTCTACTGTTGCGGGGGTGAGGCCGTGGGCTTTGACCATGGTCTGTTTGAGGAAATCGGCGATGGCCTGGGTATCGCTGGCCAGCATGGTAGTCTGGTTGACGACGCCGATGCGGGTGAGGTCCTTTTGTACGTCGAAACCCTCGCTGTACTGGCCTTTGAAGGTGGTGTAGAAGGAGTCAGGGGAGGCAGTCCCCATAATATATCCAGCGAGGAGTTGGGCTTCTTTCATGTCTTTGACCACCACGGTGGGTGTGGCGGCTGCGGCGTGGGAGAAGGTGGCCCGGGTCTCTTCGTGTCCCGGCTTGCCGTGGACGACGATAGTATAGTCTTTTTGGGCTATTTGTGCGCTGCGGTTCCATACCTTTTCCACAAAGGGGCAGGTGGTGTTGTATTTTTCTGTTTGGATACCGATATCCTGCAATCTTTTCTCGATCTCCAGCGTTGTGCCAAAAGCCGGGATGATGACGATATCGTCTTTTGTGAGGCTGTCGAAGTCGATCAGCTGGTGGCCGTGGGTGTCCTGGAGGAATTGTATGCCCCGGGACTGGAGGTCTGCGTTGACCTGGGGATTATGGATCATCTCGCTGAGGAGGAAGATGCGTTTGCCTGGATTCTCGTCGATGGTGCGGAAGGATATTTCGATCGCGTTCTCCACTCCGTAGCAAAAGCCGAAGTGGCGGGCGAGGTATATCCGGAGGTTGCCGAGGTCAAGGAGGGTAGGGGTAAAGTCCTTCTTCATTTTGTCCTGCTGTTTGCGCCGGTTCTTGATGGCGGAGATCAGCGGGCTTCGATAGATGATGGGGATGTCGAAGTTTTTCATCAGGGTGCAAAGGTACGAAACTGGCCGTTGGGGTAGTGGAATATATGTTAAATTGGGGGCTCCCCCGGGGGGGATGTGAACCCGGAATGGAGGGGTGGGGGACTGACCGTGGGGTTGGAGCTGTGCCGGTGGGTTTGGGGGCTGCCCGTGGGGTTGGGGCTATGCTGGTGGGTTTGGGGGCTGCCGGCGAGGTGGGAGCTGTGCCGGTGGGTCGGATTATGATTAAAGTATTGAATTTATGAATGAAGCATTTCGTCCGGTCAATTGGATCTATTCGTCCAATGTTTATGAAGTGAATCTGAGGCAGTATACTCCTGAGGGTACGATCGCGGCGTTTAGCCGGGAGCTGCCCCGGCTGAGGGATATGGGTATCGAGGTCCTGTGGTTCATGCCGATCACGCCGATCAGTAAAGAAAAGAGGATCGGGAGCCTGGGCAGCTATTATGCGTGTTCCGACTATGTATCGGTGAACCCGGAATATGGTACGGTGGAGGATTTTGCGGGGCTGGTAAAGCAGGCGCATGGGCTGGGCTTCCGGGTCATCATTGATATCGTCGCCAATCATACGGGCTGGGATCATCACTGGACGAGGGAGCATCCCGACTATTACCGGCTGAATGCGGAGGGGAAGTTCTATGACCCGAATGGCTGGGAGGACGTCATCGATCTCAACTATGAGAATCCCAAGCTGCGGGAGGCTATGATCGACGTCATGCGGTTCTGGATCGAACAATGTGACGTGGATGGTTTCCGGTGCGATATGGCGATGCTGGTCCCGCTGGACTTCTGGCGGGAGGCGAGGGTGGCGCTGGACCCGCTGAAGCCGTTGTTCTGGCTGGCCGAATGCGAGGAGATCGCCTATCATGAAGTCTTTGACGCGACCTATACCTGGACGCTGCTGCACAAGATGGAGGACGTATGGAACAAGGTGTCTTCGCTGGATGGCCTGGATGCGGTGCTTTCCTATTACGATACAAAATTCCCTCCGGGGGCGTTGCGTGTCTATTTTACTACCAATCATGATGAGAATTCGCATAGTGGCAGTGAGTACGAGCGGCTGGGGGCTGCGGCGGATGCGTTTGCGGTGCTTTGCTGCACGTGGGGCGGGCTACCGCTGATCTATAGTGGCCAGGAGCTGCCGAATACCAGGCGACTGAAATTCTTTGACAAGGATTATATCCCGTGGACGGGCCGGTATGAGAAGCATGGATTCTTCCGCCTGCTGTTGGGGCTACGCAAGCGGAATGCTGCCCTGCGGGCGGGGGGTGAAGGGGTGACATTGCACCGGCTATTTGTCAAGGCGGAGAAATGTTTTGCGTTTGCGCGCAAGAGTGGGGAGGACGAAGTGGTGGTTTTGCTGAATTTTTCCGATGGCTGGTTGACGATATCGAATACGGAGCTGCTGCTGGTTGGCGCTTTTGACGAGCTATTTACGGGGGCGAGGATCGATTTTTCGAAGTCGAAGGAGATATCTATTTCTCCGTGGGGGTATGCGGTGCTGGAAAAGAAGAAAGGCTGACCTTGCGGTCAGCCTTTCCAGTCTGTTGTTGATGCGAAATTAATTGCCATTGGCGAGGCGCAACGGATAGGAATATACTCCTTCGTAGCCGGGGAATACGCCCTCGAGCTTGACGGTGGCCGTCGTCGCCTTTTCCAGCACTTTCTGGAACTCTTCTACGCTATGGACTTCCTGGCCATTGGCTTTCAGAATGATAAAGCCTTCTTGTACCCGGGATTTGTCCATCAGACCGTTCTCGGTGACGTCTCTTACTGCCACACCGCCTTTTACGTCAAGGCTGGCGGCTTCTTTTTTGCTAAGGGTCTCGAGCTTGGCGCCCAGCTTGTCGAGGGTTGAGGACTTGACTACTGCCGTCGTGCCTGAGTTGTTGCGGAGGACGAGGGGAACGGTAGTCTCTTTGCCCTCTCTTTTATAGGTAACTGTGATCTTGTCGCCGGGGCTGTAGGTAGCGATCTGGCCGACCATCTCGGCGCCGGTGACTACGGGAATGCCATTGAGTTTTGTAATGACGTCTCCTTTCTTTATACCCGCGTGGGCTGCGGCACCATCGGGGGTAGCGTCCATGACGTATACGCCTTCGCCGTCCTTGATGCCAGCCTCTTTCTTCTGGTCATCGCTCATGTCGTCTCTCGGGTAAGAGATACCCAGGAAGGCGCGTTGCGGTGTACCGAATTTCATGATATCGTTGACGACCTTTTTGACGATGTTGACCGGAATGGTAAAGGAATAGCCGGCGTAGGAACCCGTGGGGGAAGCGATGGCGGAGTTGATGCCGACCAGTTGTCCGTCGGTATTGATCAGAGGACCGCCGCTGTTGCCGGGGTTAACCGCGGCATCCGTCTGTATAAAGGATTCTATGGGAGTCTGGCTCTGGCGCCTGTTGATGTCGAGGGTCCGTCCTTTTGCGCTGACGATACCCGCCGTAACGGTGGTCTCCAGGGTCAGGGGGTAGCCTACTGCGAGCACCCACTGGCCGACCTTTACTTCGTCGGAGTTGCCATAGAGCAGGAAGGGTAAGTTAGTGGCGTCGACCTTTACGACGGCGAGGTCGCTGCTGGGGTCTGCGCCGATGACTTTCGCTTTGAAGGACTTCCGGTTACTCAGGGTAACGGTGACTTCGTCGGCGCCGTCTACGACGTGGTTATTTGTTACGATATATCCGTCGTTGCTGATGATGACCCCTGAACCGGAGGCCATTTCCGGCATTGATCTCATCCCGTTGCCGCCTCCGCCGAAGAAGTCATCGGGGTCGATGCCGAAGAGGTCGGAGAAGGGGTTGTGCTTCGGGAGATTATTGCTGACGGTGCGTACAGTCTTCGTTTTGATATGAACGGTAGCGGGAATAGCTGCGCTGGCTGCGTCGCTGAAGTCTGCCGGTCCGTTGGCTGTGCGTCCTTCCCTGCCTTCGAAGAATTTGGCGTAGTTGGAAGGAACTTTGCCGGAATCCTGCTGAGAATAAACATAGGTCTTTCCACCGGTAAAATGATTGTAGCCCCACATGGTAGCTAAGGCGGTCGAAGCACTGAGCAGAATAACAGCTACTACTTGTTTTGCTCTCATTTGTAATAAAATTTTTTCGTTTTAGTGGCTTTTGGCCGGGGGTAGTTGTTCAATTTGTATGCCTGAGACAACAAATTAACGCCAAGGTTTGGTTTATGATCTTACCGTGGGATTAGTTTAACAAATAATTTACTAAGACCTTCGTAGATCGACCGGCGGCCGTGCTTATAAAGTTACGAAGAAAAAGACGGAGGCGGGCTCGGGCCGGAAAATATTGCAGGTTGACTGTCAGCGGGTCATAGGTCCCGCAAAAATTGCAGTGTATCAATGCCATCCGCGTAGTCTTCGAGGGTGGGTTTTTGGGCCTTGCCGAAGGGGGTCAGGGGGATGGAGGGGGTGCCGGGACCGGGGGGATTGGATGGGGGGGCGCCGGGGTCGGGGGTGCTGTTGTAGGGGGGATTGGAGGGGCTGCCGCCGGGGCTGGTGGTTTTGGGGTTGGACGGACTGCCGCCGGGGCTGGTGGTTTTTGGGTCGGTGAGGCTGCCGCCGGGATGGGTGGTTTTGCCGGGGGCGCCGACGACGCATTGGATATCGGAATCACCGCCTGTGAGGAGGGTGGGGGGATGGCCGGGTTTGTAATACTGATAGTGAAGCACGCTGATGGGACTGAAGGGGGACCCGCTCTCGGTGAGGAGGACGCTTCCGTTGGTCATATAGTATTTTTTGTTGAGGATGAGGAGCGTCAGCTGGTAGTCGTAGTTGTGTTTGTATTTGGGAAGCTCGGAGAGGTGGTTGTATTTATTTAGCGCTTCGAGCAGCGGGAGGAAGTCATAGTTCTCCGGGACATAGATCTGGGTGACGTTGCGGCAGCCGAGACCAAAGTACTGGTTGACGTCGTCGGCGAGGGCTTCCAGCTCCGCCGCGCTTTCGTTGCCGGTGAGCACGGCCACTGAAGTGCGGTTGCGCCGGATGATGTGGGGGTATTTTCGGAAATAGTAGTCGAAATAGCGGGCTGAGTTATTGCTGCCCGTAGCGATATAGGCGTCGCAGCCGTTGAGCCGCTCGGAGAATTTGATATAGCTGGCAACTTCCGGCTGTTTGCCGGTCATCCATTCCACGAGGTGACGGATCATGGTTTCGTCGCGACTGGATGCTTTTATCTGCTGGTGGTGTCCGGAGATGAAAATGGAAAGCATGTCGTGAAAGCCGACGAGGGGAATGTTGCCGGCCATGATGAGTCCGATATTTTTGGGAGGGTTTTGTTCAGACGGCAGGTCATACTTTTTTGCCCATGCGGTCAGCTTTTCTTTTCGCAGGTATTCTGTAGCGATCTGGTGTACGGCGAGCTCGATGAATCCGGGGGTAAACCACCCATTCTCTTTCGATGCTTTGTATTGGGCTGTTTCCCAGGCTGGCGCTGAGGACAGCATGTAGTCGCCGAGTTCGGCCAATATATCGATCCGTTGTTCGAGTTTCATAAAATCCACGCTATATTTGTGCACGGTCCTTTCGGTTGTCCGATGGACGGAACGTATTATAAAAAATTCGTCAATAGGACTGTAAAGGTAACCTAAGGCCCTGAAAGGGCCTCGTCTGGGGACGAGGATAATGAAGTCCCTGAACGAGGCACCCAACAGTGTTGGGTGGCGAAGTTATCAAATGTTAGCGTTTTGCCGGAGATACGCTAATTTTTGTAGAGGCGTATCTCCGGCACATTTCATCATACTTAAATTTTTTAAAAAATATGGCTATTAAAATAACAGAAGAATGTATCAACTGTGGCGCCTGTGAGCCGGAATGTCCCAATAATGCGATCTATGAAGGTGGGGTTGAGTGGGCTATTACGGATGGCACCAGCGTTAAAGGGTCCTTCAAGCTGCTGGATGGTTCGGTTGTCGACGCCAGCCAGCGGAATGCTCCGATCAGCGTAGATACCTATTATATCGTGCCGAATAAATGTACCGAGTGTCAGGGATTTCATGAAGAGCCGCAGTGTGCGGCGGTTTGCCCGGTAGATTGTTGTGTGCCGGATGAGATGTATAAGGAGACTGTGGAGGAGCTGTTGGCCAAGAAGGAGAAGCTGCATTTGTAGAAGTAGGGGGGATCCGGCTGATCTGAGGCGCTGGTGGAGGGGGATCTGAGGGGGTATGGTAATGGGAAGTTGCTGAGCGCGGTGAAAGGGAAAGGGTTTGGGCGCGGTGAGTGTTGAGGCGCTGAAAGGGAAAGGTTTTTTTAGCGTTGTAAGGGTTTGGGCGCGGTGAAGGAATGGGGCGGGCGCAGAAAGGGTTTATAAATGCGGGCCGGGTGTGGATAAATTAGTAGTTGTTATTTGGGAAACTTTCCAAAAATTGGTACCTTCAGGTCAGAGTATTTGTTTACCACTGTAGCGGATGCTACATGAAAATAGGCGGGTGATATTTCCCGTCATAAAAGGGTGAAGGGGATGTTTCCTTCACCTTTCTTGTTTTTTGACCTTCCCGAGCAAAGCGAAGGGAACGACCGAGGAAAGCGAAGGGAACGACCGAGGAAAGCGAAGGGAACGACCGAGGAAAGCGAAGGGAACGACCGAGGAAAAACGAGGAACGAAGTTTTGACGAAGGCCTAAGGGGATGAACGAGGAAAAGTGAGGGACGAGGTTATGACGAAGGTCTAAGGGAATGAACGAGGAAAAGTGAGGGACGAAGCTTTTGCGGAGTTCCGGGGGGGAGTCCTTCCCGTACCTTCCCTGTAGATGCCATTGTTGGCGCGATTGTGAATGCCGCTGGAGTGGCTCGATGTTTGGGACCTAGGGTGACCGTTGTTGGTGAACTGGTGGGGCCGTTGTTGGTGGACCTGGATTGACCGTTGGGTGGGGCCTGTTGTTGGTGACTTAGAATAAAGTACCTGCCTTTTTCGTTATTTTGCCCAAAATTATTTTCGTTCATGAAGCCAACCATTGCCTTTGTAACCGGTGGTTATTCCGGGGAGTCGGTCATTTCGTATAAGAGCGCTATTACCATACAAAAGAATCTGGACTATGACCGGTATACGGTGTATCGGATAGATATTACGCCGGAAGGGTGGTTTCATGAGCAGCAGGATGGGAAGAAGGTGGTTGTGGACAGGAATGATTTCTCAGTGTTGGTGGGCGGGAAGAAGGTGAGCTTTGACGCGGTGTTGATCGGCATCCATGGGACTCCGGGGGAGGATGGAAAATTGCAGGGTTATTTTGACCTGCTGAACCTGCCCTACACCAGCTGTGATGCGGCTGTGTCGGCGCTGACCTTTAACAAACGTTTTACGGTGGCGGTGGCTGCCTTTAACGGGATCAATGTGGCCCGGTCTGTGTTTATGCTGAAGGGACGGATGGAGAGCCCGGATGAGGTGACGCGGACATTGCAGTTCCCAGTTTTTGTCAAGCCGAACAATGGCGGGTCGAGTATTGGGATGTCCCGGGTCAACTCGGCTTCCGAAGAGCTGGGCGCTGCTATCGAAAAGGCTTTTAAAGAGGACGACCAGGTGCTGGTTGAGGAATTTATTTCCGGGAGGGAGTTCACGGTTGGGGTTTTCCGGTCGAAGGGGGAGATCATCGTGCTGCCGTTGACGGAGGTGAAGAGCAAGAAGGAGTTTTTTGATTTTGAGGCCAAGTATACGGCGGGGATGAATGAGGAGACCACGCCGGCGGTTGTTGACGAGGCGATTGCCGCGAAGGTCAGGGCTGCGGCGCGGAAAATTTACCAGGTTTTTAACTGTCGGGGCATCATCCGGATCGACTTTATCTACAATGAAGCCAAGGGGGAACCGTTTATGCTGGAGATCAACACGGTGCCCGGGCAGAGCGAAGCGAGCATTGTGCCGCAGCAGCTGAGGGCGCTGGGATGGACACTAAAGGACTTCTATTCCGCGTTGATCGAGGAAGCGCTGGGGAGGAAATAGGGAGAAAAATCTTTATTTTACATCGCTCCGACGGCCTGATTTGCCTGACGGCTCAACTTAAAATTTTAATAGTGTTTAAATTTCTGACTAGTAAGCCACTCTGGGTCAATATATTAGCCGGTATAGTTGTGTTGTTGTTGCTGCTGCTGCTGTTCCTGGGGTCGCTGGCCCTGCTGACCCAGCATGGCAAGACGATACGCATACCGACGGTCACCGGTCTCTCCTACACAGACGCCAAGAAAAGCCTTGAGTCTCAGGGTTTTGACGTTCAAATCCAGGATTCCGTCTATTCCGATACTATGCGGCCTCTTCAGGTGGTCAAACAATTCCCCGAGGCGGAGAGCCAGGTCAAGATCAACCGGACCATTTATCTTACGATCAACCGCGCACAGGCTCCTTTCATCCAGATGCCCAACCTCGTGAGCATGAGCTTCCGGAATGCGGAGTCTATCCTACGACAATATGGGTTAAAAATAGGGGATACCATCTTCAAGCCTTATTTCGCGCGAAATTCCGTTCTTGAGCAGCAGTTCAAGGGCGAGCCGATAAAGCCTGGAACGCAGATACAGCAGGGAAGCTCCATAACGCTGGTGCTGGGCAACGGCATCGGCGGAGGGCAAGGGTTTATCGTGCCGGATCTGTTTGGGCTGACCTATCTCCAGGCGAAAGGACGTCTTGACTCCATGGACATTTCCATCGGCGCGGTGGTCATGGCGAAGGATGTACGGGATTCCGCTGAAGGGTATATCTACAAGCAGGCCCCGAACCAGATGGGGGATGAGGGATTGCCCAACCGCATCAAGCCGGGGATGGCGATCGATATCTGGATCGGGGCGCAGCGACCCTCGCGCGACTCGACCGCGCCGCAGTCTTCGCCCAGTGCGTATTAAAGGGGAATGCCGCCGGTGGTGATGGGGAGAGGACGCCCCATGGAGGGGGGCTCGGGTGCGGGATTACCGCAGTTCGCTTTAGAGTTAATATCTTTACAAAAATTATATAATGCAAGCTATTTCTGTTGAGGAGATAAAGAAAAGACTGGACGCTGGTGAATCGCTTCACCTGGTAGATGTACGGGAACCCCATGAACACGCAGATTTTAATATAGGAGGAATCTTATTGCCGCTGGGTCAGGTCCAGCAGATGGATATCGATGATATCGAGCCCTGGAAGAGTGATGAGGTGATCGTCTATTGCCGCAGTGGCAATCGCAGCGGGATGGCGTCCATGATGCTGGAATCGGCAGGGTTTACCAATGTAAAGAACCTCACCGGTGGAATGCTCGCGTGGCAGGAGAGGATCGGATACTAGCGGGGGTGAGAGCGCCTCCTCCACCCGGAGGAGGCGCATGGGACTACAATTTTATATTTAGCGCCAGCATGAAGTTGGTGCCTGCCATCGGGAAGTAGAAGTTCTCCGTCACTACGCTGCCCCCATAGAAGGAGCTGTAAGTATACCCGTTCGGCTCATATTTTCTGTTGAAGACATTGTTCAGCTGGAAGATAATATCCATCTCGCGAATCGGGGGAAAGCTCAGCCTGTAGCTCATACGCAGGTCCTGCACGTAGTAGTCGCCCAATTTCCGGCTTTCGTTCTGTGTATTGTCCATATACTCTTTACTGACATATTTGGCCGGGAGGTCGATCTCGTAGTGGGGAAAGGGGAAGAACTGCGCATTGGCGCCGCCGATGATGGCGGGGGAGAAGGCGATATCGGGGTGGGGATGGAAATAGCTCTTTTGACCGCCGTTGTCGTAGTCGTCGATGTATTCGGTGTAGTTCTTTATTTTGTTGCTGCTCAGCGCGAGGTTGCCGGAGAGGGTAAACCAGTCCGTCATCTTACTGCTACCCTGGAGCTCGATGCCGAGGCGATAGCTGCCGGGGATATTGGTTCTCGTGTAAGCGCCAACGTTGTTGATCTTACCGGTCAGGGCCAGCTGGTCTTTATACTGCATGTAGTAGACGGTGGCGCCCCAGGAAAAGCGGAGGTTCTTTTTTTCAAAACCCAGCTCGAAGTCGTTGAGGGTCTCGGGCCTGGGCTGCTGGTCCATGCCGGCTTCGAAGTCGTCGCGGTTGGGCTCGTGGCTGGCGCGGGAGTAGGAGAGATAGGCTTGCCATTCGTGCCCGGTATAGGTGAGGCCGGCTTTGGGGTTGAAGAAGTCGTAGTGTTTGTTGATGAAGAGGGTCGGATTAGCCTGGAAGCCCTCGAGGTCGTAACCGATATGCCGATACTGCATGTCGGCGAAGGTCGAGAGATGGGGTGTCCACTGCTGCTGCCATTTGCCGTATACGTTGAAATCGGTTTTGTAGGCGGGGATATTATAGTATTCATAGTCCTTCGGGACGCCGCCATTCTGTGTCCAGATAACATTTGCATAATGCTTGCCGTCGTATTTGTCCCAGCCGCCGCCCAGGGTCAGCTGCGTCTCCCGCTGTTTGTACAGGAGAGAGAAGATGCCGCCATAGAAATAGTTGTCCAGCCACTGCTGGCGGACGAGATCGGTGGTCTGGGTAGTGTCGGAGCCGACGATGGGACCGACGAGGCCATAGTTGGCATAGGCGTCCTGCTCCTTATACTCCTCGTAGTAACCTTTTCCTCTTGTCAGGAAAGCGGCAGTATTGAAGGACAGGTTTTGGTTGAGCTGGTGGTTAAAGAACAGCTGGTAGTGGTTTTGCAGGTAGTTGTCCGTCTGGTTCGGATAGGTGAAATAATTGTAGGTGCGTCTGCCGGAGTTATAGAGATTGAGGGAATCGGAGGTGGAGGCGTAGAGGTATCCCTGGCTGCCGGGGCCGGCGTTGTCGGCGTAGTGCTGGTCGAGGGCTGTCTGGTCGCCGAAGAGTTTCGCTTCGGGAATACCGTTCCATGCCTGATACGTCTTTTCCGTACCCTGGATGATATTAAACCGGAGAGAAGAATGTTCGTCGATATATGCGGCAGACAGGTAGAACGACTTGAGGTTGCTGGTCGCGCGGTCGACGTATCCGTCGCTGCTGACGCGGGAGAGCCGGGCGTCGATAGTGAAGTGGCCGTCGATGAGTCCGGAGCCGGCTTTTACGGTGTTCTTCCAGGTGGTGAACGAACCAAAGCTGTTGTTGAACTCGGCGTAGGGCTTTTCGTTGAATTCGTTGGTGGCGAAGTTGATGGTAGCGCCAAACGCTCCCGCGCCGTTGGAAGAGGTGCCGACGCCGCGCTGGATCTGGATGCTGTTCACCGAGGAGGCGAAATCCGGGAGGTCGACGAAGAAGATGCCCTGGGATTCGGCGTCGTTATAGGGGAGGCCGTTGATGGTCATGTTGATGCGAGTCGCGTCGGTACCACGGATATGGATACCTGTATATCCTACGCCATTGCCGGCGTCGGAGTTGACGATGACAGAAGGTGTCTGGCTGAGGATGAAGGGGATGTCCTGTCCAAGATTGGTTTGTTCTATTTGCCGCTTGTTAATATCGGTCTTGGTGAAGGGTGCTTTCTCGCCGGCGCGGAGGGCTTTGACCTCGACGGGTTGCAGGAAGAGTCGGAGAGAGTCGGCGGGATGTGGAGCCGGCTGGGTCTGGGCCAGCGCGGTAGTGGCGGAGGAGGCCAGGATGGCAGTAGAGATGACCAGGATGGTGGTGGTACGGACCAGGATGGTGGTGCGGACCAGGATGGCAGTGGAGCGGACAAAGACGGTGGCCGGGCGGAGGAGGATCGAAAATACGTGCAGCGTAGCAGAAATAGTCTTATACATAGTTAGTTCGCTTGAATAGTAAAAAAGGCGGGAATGCGGTTGCGAAGGAGAACTGTATAGACTTGTTTTGATCACCTTCCCTGCGCAGGCATTACCCTGATCAGGTTCACGGGTATTTTCTCAGCCTCCGCTGTTAGCGGAAGCACCCCGAGGAATCTGAAATACCTGGCTAAATTTAGCGCAGGCAGACTGCAAAGATAGCCTATTTTTACTGTGGATGTAACTTTTGGACCCTGATTGGCGTCCAAATTTTTAGATAGTTTTGAGGGGGTGAGGACACCCGATGGTGAGTTTTTTGGAGGCGGCGGAGGCAGGACACCCGGTTGTGAGTGGTTTTTTAGGCGGCGGGTGAGGGAGGATGGCGCGGGGATTTTTGGGCGCTGGGGTGAGGGGGACGCAACATTGCCGATGGATGGTTGTCTTTAAAAAAAGCTGAGTATGAAAAATGTTTTCTTTTTATTGTTGACTGCAGGGTGTTTTCTGGCGGCTGCTGAGCGGGTGGCGGCGCAGGATAATAAGGTTATCAACGACAAAAATGCACAGAAAAGAGAGGTCCGGGGCTTTCATGGTATCGAGATATCCGGTGGTATCGACCTTTATCTGAACCAGGCTGGTGAAGAGGCTGTGGCGGTGAGCGCGAGTGAGCCGGAATGGAGGGACCGCATCCGCACGGAGGTGTTGGATGGAGTGCTGCACATATATATGGACACTAAGGGGTTTAATTGGGGGAATTCGGGGAACAGGCATTTGAAGGCCTATGTGGCGTGCAGGTCGATCGAAAAATTGACGGCGTCGGGGGGCAGTGACGTATACATCCAGGATGCGCTGAAGGCCGACAGGCTGAAGCTGGACCTTTCCGGAGGGAGCGATCTGAACGGGAAGCTGGTTGTCGGGGATCTTTCTGTCTACCAGTCCGGAGGGTCCGATACGCATGTCAGTGGCAGCGCGACCAGGCTGTTCGTTCATGCCAGTGGGGGCAGCGACTATCACGGCTACGAACTGGCGGCGGACAATTGCCAGGTGGAAGCCAGCGGCGGCAGCGACGCTTTTCTGACGGTAAACAAAGAGCTGATCGCGAGCGCGAGTGGTGGAAGCGACGTACATTATCGTGGCAGCGGTGTGGTGAAGGAATCGCATGCGAGTGGTTCGGGAAGTATAACAAGGAAAGATTGATCTATGAGTATGAGGCAACTATTTTTCTTTTTGCTGGCGGGTCTGCTCGGGCTGAATGGCCGGGCGCAGCAGACGATCGTTCACGATCCCAATGCGGTAGAGCGTCCGGCGAAGGGGTTTCATGGCATCGACGTGGGCAGCGCGATCGACCTGTATCTCAGCCAGGGTGATGAGGAAAAGGTTGTTGTCAGTGCCCGCGATCCAAAATGGAGGGACAGGATAGTAACGGAGGTCGTCGACGGCGTGCTCAGGATCAGGCTGGAGGGGAAGCATTTCAATGTGGGTAATATGAAGCTGAAGGCCTATGTGTCGTTCACTGGTCTGGATCAGCTGATCATCTCCGGGGCTTCGAATGTCTATGTGGACGGGGTGATCTCGGGGGGCAAGCTCTCGATGAATCTCTCGGGAGCGAGTGATTTCAAGGGGGCGATCCGGGTGGGTGAGCTTTCGTTGGAGCAGAGTGGGGCTTCGGATGCGCATATCACGGGTGCGGTGGCCGGGCTGGCGGTGATACGACTTTCGGGCGCCAGCGATATAAAAGGATATGATCTGAAGGTGGAGAAGTGTGATGTTGTTGTGTCGGGGGCTTCGGATGCACGGATAACGGTGAATAAGGAACTGAAGGCGGATGCCTCGGGGGCGAGCAGCGTCTATTATAAGGGAGAGGGGGTTATCTCGGAGGTGCGTTCCAGCGGGGCGAGCACGGTGAAAAAGAGTTCGTGAAATAAGTTTTGAAGATAGTAGGCCCGGCGAATCCAAGGATCTATGTCGGGCCATTTTATTTTATAAGGAAGATAAGGGGGAGGCCTGGTGGGGTGAGGCGGGGCGGTCCGGGGGGTGAGAAAAAAGAATGCGTATTTTTTTGGTGGGGGAACTAAATGGATGTACCTTTGCCGTCCACATCGCGAAGTAGAGCAGCGGTAGCTCGTCGGGCTCATAACCCGAAGGTCGGTGGTTCGATCCCACCCTTCGCAACTCAATCAACGAAAAAGGGGCCCTTGGCCCCTTTTTCGTTACAGGAGAGGAATATATTTGGACCATGAAAGTTGGTTTTGTAAGCATTTTTGGCAAGCCTAATGCAGGGAAGAGCACCTTGCTGAACGCCCTGATGGGTGAGAAGCTGGCTATTGTCTCTCCCAAAGTGCAGACGACCCGGCATCGGATCAAGGGGATATTGACGGAGAAGGACTATCAGATCATATTTTCCGATACGCCGGGTATCATCGAGCCGCGGTACAAGCTGCATGAGAAGATGATGCAGGCCGTCAAGGGGTCCCTTGAGGATGCGGATCTGGCCGTATTGCTGGTAGACGTCCAGGACAATTATGAGGAGAATGACCAGCTGTTCCAGGCGCTTAAGCTGAAGGCGCCGGCCATTGTGGTGCTGAACAAATTGGACGGCGTACCGGCGGAGAAGGTGGAGCTGGCCCGCGCGTATTTTGCGGCCAGGGATTATTGCAGGGAGGTTGTCGCCATATCTGCGTTGAAGAAGATGAATATTCCGGGGCTGCTGACGACGGTGTTGAAGTATCTCCCGGAGGGTGAGCCCTTTTTTGAGGGGGACGATCTGACCGATCTGCCGGTAAAGTTCTTTGTAGGGGAGCTGATCCGGGAGAAGATATTCTTTTTATATGGGGATGAGATCCCGTACCAGGCAACTGTGCTGGTGCAGGAGTTCAAGGAGAAGACGACCCTGACCAAGGTGCGGGCGGATATCATCGTGCAGCGGGAGTCACAGAAGGGGATCATCCTGGGCGAGGCGGGGAAGATGATCAGGAAGCTGGGGTCGGAGGCAAGAAAGGATATTGAGGAGTTCATTGGCCGGAAGGTTTTTCTGGAACTGTTCGTAAAGGTCAGGCCGAAGTGGAGGGATACCGAGAATTTTTTGAAGGAGTATGGATATAGTTGAGGGGGGATTAAGTATAATTAAATAAGTTATGAGTGGATTTACAGTGGCCATCGTAGGCCGGCCCAATGTGGGGAAAAGTACATTCTTCAATCGTCTGCTCGAGCAGCGGAAGGCTATCGTGGATGATGTGAGCGGCGTGACCCGTGACCGGCAGTATGGTGTGGCAGAATGGGCGGGGAAGTCTTTTAATCTGATCGACACGGGTGGGTTTGTGCCGGAGAGCGAGGACGTGTTCGAGAGGGAGATCAAGAAACAGGTATTAATTGCGCTGGAGGAAGCGAATGCCCTGATATTTATGGTGGATGCGGCGACTGGTATCACGACTTTGGACGAAGCGATGGCGGATGTGCTGCGTCGGACGACCAAGCCGGTGTTCCTCGCCGTCAACAAGGTGGACAACAGCGACAGGCTCCTGGAAGGAGCGGAGTTCTATAGTCTGGGTTTTGACGATATCTTTTTTCTTTCGTCTATGACTGGTAGTGGGACGGGCGAGCTGCTTGACGCTGTGACCGGGTTGATCACCGAGGAGCAGGAACCGGGGGGGGACGACGGGCTCCCTAAGTTTGCGATCATTGGCCAGCCGAATACGGGTAAGTCCTCGCTGCTGAATGCGCTGATCGGACAGGAGCGGACCATTGTCAGCGATATTGCGGGAACCACGAGGGACACCATTCATACCCGCTATAACTTGTTTCAAAAGGATTTTATACTCATCGATACGGCGGGTATCCGGCGCAAGACCAAGGTGCACGAGGACCTCGAGTTCTACTCCGTGATACGGGCCATCAAGGCGATGGACGAGGCGGATGTCTGTCTTTTGCTGCTGGATGCTTCCAAGGGTGTCACGGCGCAGGATCTGAATATCTTCAGCCTGGCTATTAAGAAAGGGAAGGGGATCGTTGTGCTGGTCAACAAGTGGGATCTGATCGAGAAGGAAACGAATACGGCCAGGGACTATGAGAAGGATCTGAAAGAGCGTCTGGCGCCTTTTACCGATCTGCCGATCCTATTTATCAGCGTGCTGGAGAAGACCCGCATCTTCCGGGCTGTGGAAGCGGCGCTGGACGTGTATGAGAACAGGCAGCGCAAGGTGCCTACGGCGCAGCTCAATAAGGTGATGCTAAAAGCGGTGGAGGCCTATCATGCTCCTGTGGTGCGGGGACATCCGCTGAAGATAAAATATGTCACGCAGCTGCCGACGCATGTACCTTCTTTTGCCTTCTTCTGTAATTTTCCGGATGATGTCAAGCAGCCTTATAAGAACTACCTGGAGAATAAGCTAAGGGAAAACTTTAATTTTAAGGGGGTGCCGGTCCGGCTCTTCTTCAGGAAGAAGTAGGGGTATTGCGCGGGGTGGACCAGGAATAAATAGGGGGTAAGTATGGGGAGGAAGAAAATGGCGAGGATTTTGCTATTTTGCGCAGCAAAGAAATTTCAAATGAAAAAAGTATTTGTCGTTATTGCTGTAGCTGCTGCTATGGCTGCCTGCAACAACAGTGCCGGGGCTGATGCGTCGGCTTCTCCTACCGGAGCCGCTGACAGCGCTACCAAGATGGCTGCGGATTCCGTCAAGGCTCCTGACTCTTCTTCGATGAAGATGGATACGGCCGGCAAGGACACGACCAAAAAGATGTAGTTCGTCTTACAGGAAGGAGATGATCTCTTCTATTTCCTTCCTGTATTTTCTCAACGTTGCTTTCTCCTGTCTGATAAAGCTATTATCCTTCAATTTACCGATGACGGCGTCCATTTCTTCGGGTGAGTCGTAGACCATCTGGCGGAAGGGGTTGCTATAGTCTTTTGCCCGGGTCGTATAAATTTCCTTCGTCATCCATTCTTTTGTGCGGAGACTCTGTTCAAGCAGCGCTCTGAGGGCCGGAGGCTTGCTCCTGCGAAGCCCGAAGCCTGTGCTTTCTTTGAGCGCGGCGAGAGCATGCTGGAGCTTGTCTGCGGTATATTGTTCGGTCTGCTGTCTGTAGAACTGGTGTATCTGGTCCCAGCTTTTTATGCGTCCGTTGTGTATCTGGTCGATGAGTTTTTGAAGTTCGGATTCGCGGATCAGCTGTCCGCCTGCGTTGGCCCAGTCGGCGAGGGTCAGATTGGAGGGGACGGACTGTTGCAATGCTTCGAAGCTGTCTATTTCTTTTTCTTTTATATGCAGCATCAGCTGGTTGACGGCGTGGTGTACGATGAGTTCGCGGAAGAGGGTCCAGGCCTGGACGACCTTTATGATCCGCACTTTGCGGTCGCTGTTCTCCCATCCGAATGCGAAGATATCGAGCTGGCCTGCTTTTTCGGGGTCGTTGGCAAGGAGTTCGGCGCCGATGGCGATGTATTCGTCGGAGGTTCTTTTTTTTCCTGGCCGGGGGGTGGGTTGTGTGGCCGCTTGTTGATCGGCGTAGGCCTGGCCGGTGAATTTTTCCAGCAGCCGGATGGCCCGCAGTATCTCGTTGACGGAGTCGGGTGCGAGGAAGTTGAATTCGAGGTGCTGGGTCTTGTCGGTGCGTTTGTCGCGGTCGATGTATTTCCAGGAGTTGCGGGCGATCGCGTACATATTGTGGAGGAACCAGTATGCGGGCATTACGATGAGCTCGTCCTTGCTGACGTCGTTGGCGATGAGGCTGAATGGCACCGGGATGTCCAGCTCTGCGGGGTAGTCGCCTTTGGCGAGGATCGAGAAGGAGGCGAAGCGGGAGTTGTGCTTCAGGCTGACGCAGAGGCCTGGCCAGAAACCGCGTCCGGCGATGATCTCGCCATCCGGGCTTCTCGAGTTGTGGTTAGAGCCGATGGTGGCGCCGGCGGCCATATTGCTCTGTCCCATCACGAGGGCGGCGCAGAGGAAGGAGTTATTGTGGTGCTGTTCGTGTGCCGGGAAGATCAGTGAGTTGAGCACTTCGCAGCAGGATATCGTGGCGTTGTTGCCGAGATAAGAGTTGATCAGTCGGGCGCCGTACTTCAGCTGGGAGTGGGAGGCCATGATGAAGCGAACGGCTTTGACGCCATAGAAGATGCGACAGCCGACGCCGATGATGCCGTTGACCATTTCGCATCCTTCTCCGATCTGGGATTTTGCTTCGGGGGAGGAGTTGATGGTCAGATTTTTCAGCTTGTTGGCGCCTTTCAGGTAGGCGTCGCTGCCTATCCAGACGTCTTTTATGATCTTACAGTTCTTGATCACTGTCCGGTCGCCGACCTTACCATAGTACCCGCGCCGGGCGTCGAAGGCGGAGGCGGTAAATTCCTTGAGCTTTTCCTGGAGGGTTTCGTCGTCGCGGAAGCGGCTCCATAGCCAGGCGTCGCCGGGGAGCATGCCGTTGAATGGGATGATGCTTCGTCCGCCGTTCTCGTTGCATACTTCCATCCAGATGCGGATGGATTCGTCTTCTCCTTCCTTGAGGATACCGTTGCCGAATTTGGCGTGGTCGGTGGTGGTCAGCTCGTTGGTATTGACGATCATGACCTCGTTGCCGATGATATAGTGAGAAAGGTAGTTGGTGTTGTCGATACAGACGTTGTCGCCGAAGTCGCAGCTGATGATGGTGCTGTTGTAGAGGCCGACTGGGCGGCGAAGGTCGTGGAATTCGAGGTACAGCGGGTCGAGTTTGCCGATGCGGACCAGGCCGAAGAACTTGCAGTTCTGCACGAGCTCGGGCGTGAAGGCGTCGGAGACGAGGATGTCGTTCCAGTTGGCGGAGGTGTTGCGGTTGCGGACGAGGACTTCTATTTCGTAGGCTGTCAGCTGTCGGTATCCGATGCCGCTGCGGTTCTGCATGTTGCGCAGGTAGTACTCATCCTTACCCTTGGGAAGATAGCGGCTGTCTATGAAATGATAGCCCAGGGTGGCGATTGGACTTTTTTTAATTTCGTTCATCCGTTGTGGTTGTATCGTTCGACTCGTTATATGTTGCCTTCCGGGGGCGTGGTGGTTGGTGGGTGACCGGCGCGGTGGCCGATCATTCTACGGTTACGCTCTTGGCCAGGTTGCGGGGCTTGTCGACGTCATAGCCTTTGGCCACGCCGATATAGTAGGCGAGCAGCTGCATGGGTATGACGCTAAGGATAGGGGCGACGAGCTCGTCGGCTTCGGGGATGGCGATGCAGTCGTCCGCCATTTTTTCGATGACTTCGTCTCCCTGGCTGATGACGGCGATGACCTTTCCTTTTCTCGCCTTGATCTCCTGGATATTGCTGACGATCTTTTCGTGGTAGGAGTCTTTTGTAGCCACGAATACTACGGGCAGGTGTTCGTCGACGAGGGCGATGGGGCCGTGTTTCATTTCGGCGGCGGGGTAGCCTTCGGCGTGGATATAGCTGATCTCTTTTAGTTTGAGTGCGCCTTCGAGGGCGACGGGGAAGTTATAGCCGCGTCCGAGGTAGAGGGCGTCGCCGGCGTTTTTATAGCGTGCGGCGAGTTTTTCTATGGGTTTGCTGAGCTTGAGCACTTCCTTTACTTTTTCGGGCATGGTGTGGAGCTCGCCCAGCAGCTGCATATAGCGGGTGGTGTCGATGGTGCCTTTTTCTTTGGCGACCTTGAGGGCGATCATGGTCAGGACGGTCAGCTGGGCGGTGAAGGCCTTGGTGCTGGCGACGCCTATTTCGGGGCCGGCGTGTGTATAGGCGCCTGCGTTGGATATGCGTGCGATGGAGGAGCCTACGACGTTGACCACGCCCATGATGAAGGCGCCGTTCTCTTTGGCTTTTTCGATGGCGACGATGGTATCGGCGGTCTCGCCGCTCTGTGAGATGGCGATGATGACGTCGCCGGGGTGGATCACGGGGTTGCGGTAGCGAAATTCGGAAGCGTATTCTACTTCTACCGGGATGCGGCAGAGCTCTTCGAAGATATATTCGGCTACGAGGCCTGCGTGCCAGCTGGTACCGCATGCGACCATGATGATGCGGTTGGCTTTGGTGAGCCTTTCGATGTTCTGCTGGACGCCGCCCATGGTGATGGTACCTTTAGAAACGTCGAGGCGGCCTCTGAGGCAGTCGAAGATGGTATCGGGCTGTTCGAATATCTCTTTCAGCATGAAGTGGTCGTAGCCGCCTTTTTCGATGGCTGCGAGTTCGAGGTCCAGTGACTGGACGTAGGGGGTCAGCTTTTCATTGCCCAGGTTCTTGAGGATGAGCTCGTCGGCTTTGAGGATGGCGAGCTCGTAGTCGTTGACGTATACTACTTCTTTTGTGTATTCGATGATGGGGCTGGCGTCGGAGGCGAGGAAGTGTTCGCCTTTTCCGATGCCGATGACCAGGGGGCTGCCTTTGCGGGCGGCGATG
>Ga0105239_10001822_pt1 | contig 27915 bp, 22 predicted proteins | sample KBSC44metaG_FD_92761 | JGI IMG/M metagenome (GOLD analysis project Ga0105239, IMG submission 92761) | Corn rhizosphere microbial communities from Kellogg Biological Station, Michigan, USA - KBS C4-4 metaG | ecosystem: Host-associated > Plants > Roots > Rhizosphere > Soil | place: Michigan, USA...
CCAGGGTAGTTTCCCCCAGGAAATTTAGAATTTTCAAGAGACGGGTGGGCTTTTTCTTGTTTCCACATCCTTTTCCCTCCCCGTTTTTTTGAAAGGGGGGGGGGGGGGGGGGTCGTAATTGAGAGAAGAGGAGGGGTGAGAGGATTCTTTCACACTTGATCGGGTCAGAAATCTCGATACAGGTACCCACCTATCCTGGAGCAAAATCATCGTTGGGGACCAGGACTCGTTCCTATACTCTTGTCTGGAAGTGTCCGATTCGCAAATATTAAAAGGTGACAACGAGGACCAACGATTTAGGGTACTTCCCACTGGGTCTCGACCACTGAATGCCACCCGTCGATACCTATGTTTTCGCCACAGGACATCACATCAATGACGGCCTGGATATCGGGGCATCAAGGCAACAGTAGTGGAAGGCCACATGCACTGTAATTGGCAAACATCTCAGGACTCGGGACTGTGGGTTCACATGTTCCAGAACTAGGCAAATCGAGGTTCTCGCGCAAGGGCAAAGCCAATAACAACAGTCAAACGATAACTGGGCAATGCCACGTCGTTTGGTTTCCATGCCTGTTTGCTTTGGACTCCACTGTCTCAAAACCGAATGCTGCCTATTAACCAGTTGCTGTAGCCTGTGTGCTTTGAGATGAGGTGAAGTCAGGCACTGACAGTGAAAATGCAGCCAATGAGAAGGATTTCTCCTGTTTCGTGAATGATACCTAAATCGAAAAGTGAGAAATGTCTCAATCATTGTCTCATGACGAAGCACTGCATCCAATAGTGTAGGAGACAGGAGAAGTGCACCGTCCAGATTCTGAACAGTATGTCACCGTACAAAGGTTGTTGGTGACTGAGAAAATGGCCGACATGTACCGGAACATTAAATGGCAGCCAACCTTGAGGGTGCTATTCAGACAGTGAGATATGTAACCAACAAAATCTTGTCCTAATCTGTCAGATACGTAACACATCCTTGCTGTCACCATCGGGAGGTGAATTTCGAAGAGCTGCACGAGGCCCAGGACTTAGCACATGTCGGTCGTCGCCTTGGTTGTGCGACCTCAAGATGCCTGGATGCCATGCAGATGTTGCATGGACTTAGCCAGTGGGTTTTGACCGATGTGGTGTGCCTTTGTCCAAGGCCTGCATGATGCACGCGTAAGGGACGCCCAGGAGAAGAACGGCTGGAACCATCGGATTCAGCTTAGAGTTACATGAAAATAGCGGACTTGGTCAGTGCGCGAATTGCAATCAACCTCGGCCTTAGCTTTGTCGCAGACAGTGATGGGATTGGTGGTTGCTTGCATTCCATTCGCCGGGGCCAGGGTTAGCTGCATATCCTGGCTCATTTGGAGGGGCAGTGGCTGCATCAAACACCCTGAGGCCCCTTTCGGAGGGCTGTGGGAACACGAGGATCGAGACCTGGTTGACTCTGGTTCTGGGATGCGTTTGTGCTTTTATCCTGCCGCTGCCCATATCTGGCCTGACTCTCCAGCTGCGTTTCTTTTCTCCCCTCGCCGTCCGCCCAAATCCGCATTTCCACCCATTTTTCGCCATTTTTCCAGCTTAGATCTCATTTTGGTCATAACCCAAACCCGGGAAAAGGATGGATTTCCTTCAGTCGAGCTCAGGATGGCTTATATGAGCATTTGAAGTGAAGCCTTTCTCTCAAATCATATCATACCATCTGTGTTCGACGAGGCTCTTGTTTGCGGCTCTGTTGGGTTGGGACTGCTGGACTTGGTTGCCTTTTCCACCTTCGATGGTTGCCTGCCCCTAGGATTCGGCTGCCCCCACTTCTCGTGGGCAACTGCTCGCTCTACGGAATTTTCTTGCCCGCCAAGGCCCGGATCGGGAAATCTTTGTTCCTTCGATCCGCTGTCACGTGTTTGAGCAATCATTATTCGGACGAGTCACCCAAGTAATGAAGGCGAGTGTGGCCCTCACCGCCGAAGGAGACGGGTTGTTAGGAAAGAGGATCAAGTATGAGAAAGGTTTGAATGTCACTACACGGCCAAAATCGCTCGATCCAAAGAAATGACTAACGCCTGCACTGTGCATCCTCCCTCCGCATACAGGCCTCGTTGAGCACTGATATTTATTGATGAATGAGAAGGCCTGCACTGCACATCAACATTCTGCCCTACTATTGCACCTCAGATATGCGCCAAAAACACTGAAACTTGCCATCAGTTGACTTCTTACCAAAGGAGTGGTTGTACTTACAACTAATCATTAGGACACGAGTTCCATCATCCAATTCCCGCCCGCCTACGTTCGCTTTTTTGAATAAGCGTTCGCAACGTCGTCGAGAAGTACAGCTAAACGCCCATACCCCTCTAGCGCTCTCTCCTTTGGCCTCTGACCGGCTAGATACACGCTATCGATGCGTACTTCATCTAGCATTCTCTGCACTGCGCTATATGGTTCAGGGTCGCACCTTGCCCCGATTGAGGTTTTGCTTGTGACGATATCGACCGAAGACCCAACTGTTGACCGCTCTCCTTCCGAATTGGAAAAGCTAGTCGTGGGACTATCAACACTATCGTCAGTCCTCATTCGTTTGCTTTGGCCTGAATTGGATCATGTTTCTAGACGCAGGTGGTGGGGTAGCGAATGCAGCATTTACCAACCACAGGGAGCATTATACTACCTAGGTGGACAAACGTTTGAACTTGGGACGAGGGCAAGTGAAGGACAGACGCATACTGAAGCAGCTCAAGACAGAACACACAGGGCGCATGGACACATACCTCATTGCGTCGTAAGAAAGTGGGAGTAGGTTTATGTGAGTGTGCACGCTCCACTCGGTGGTGCAGTCACCCTTTGCGAGGGGTTGCTTGTGCAAGGTGCAGGCGAAGGAAAACACAGGGATTGAGGATATTTATTTGAGAGACAGCACTTATATTCTGGTGCTCTGGATGATAAGTAATATTGGGGGAATGCTACTGAGAAAAAGTAATTGTTTGAGTGTCGGTTGTGAGTGAGTTGGGTGCCTAAGGATTAGGAAGTGTAGTAAGGAGGAAACTTCAAGGTTGGACTCGGAGGGGAAACGACCAGTGAGTTGGGGCGTGTGGGCCGTCCGCGCGGGTTCCTGGGGGACGATTGACCTGCGACGAAAGTACGTGGTACTGGGGGCCACTGCACCCAATGCCCAACCCAAACCTGCTCCTTCTCTGATTATACTGGAATGCAACTAGAATTATACTGAATTGATGAACCTGAGCATCTTAGGATTATGAACCAGTTCCCAGCCCTGTAGATAATCCTGATGTTTGGTTTGTCATTTGGTCTCTGCGTGTTTCGTCAATCTTTGCACGCTGGTAAAGCTGCCACTCTTCGCCTAAGGGTGTCACCTCTGTTCCTCTATTACTCTGCTCCGTATTACTCCCCCGTACCAGGAGTTGCACTTACATGGACTCGGGAACTTCTGTCGGACAGTCTGGTTGACCCGTCACCCAACTTACCAGCACCACGCGCAAAACTCAACTGTGCGATTGACCGTTTACTTTTTTCTACCTACAGCAATGATCGTCATGCTGATCATCGTGGCAGTGGGTGCTTCCTGAGTACCCAGTTAGCAGTTCAGATCATAACCCTTACGGACAGCTACTTGGTTACTTACATCATAGGGAGTTCTCCAAGCCCAAGCGCCTGCGATGACAGTCTCCCAGAATACGGAGTACACAATGAGCCTTTACACCGATTACTACCACACATTGGTGCACTCGTGGACTCGTGCACTTGTGCACTTGGCCTCTCCAACTACCCATGTATTGCACCGCTTGCTCTGGAGCGACGGAGTACATGCGTAAAGCTACAGAGACAAAACAATCTCCCAAGAATGCAATTGTTGATATTGAAACAGAGTACTGCCAGCCAGTGTTTTACACAACTGAGTGATTCTTCCATATACCATTACCCTCGCACGTACCTCTGAAGTTTTCGAGCTGGAAACCCACAGTTGAGGGCCCAGGTGTCTGGGGGGTGGAGGTGCAAGCATTGAGGGGATATCTACTCCGTAATCGATAACTAAGGAATACTGATAAGGATAACCACATACGATATACGATAAACTCCCCCGCGATCAGAGTCAGAAGATACCAACACAGAAACTTCCGGATGCCTCTCTCCTTTCTATAGATACCTACCTCTGGTATGTACGGAAGGTAGCTATTACTACCAACACGGAACCCTTTGGGTCGATACTGCCTGCGATACATTTGCCTGGTATTATTGGTATTTCCAACCCATTTAATACCTGGGCGAACCTAATGCTCGTTCCTAACAGGTCAAACCATTTCGGGCCCTTGATAAATACACCATAAATGAGGTTGTGTATCATTGACCCGGCCGCTGTGGGCGATCAAGAATATTTTTTCGTTCATGGTTGACAGGCATCCCCTCAGGATGCAAACTACTTCCTTACTTTACTCGTAAGTCGACGTCGATTGTGATTCGCCTGGCCGGGAAATGATGCGGCTTTGCACGTGACGTGATTACATACGAACCCACGCCGGGCTGGGTGGCAGCTTCCTGCCAAGGCTCAATGGACTTGGCGCTCTGGTTGGTGCCCCACCTGCACCTGGCGTGCGACTCCGAGACATTGCCATGACGTCGGCATGGGAATTGAAGCAGGGAAATCTCAGCTGCCAAGATCTCGCATCTTGGATGGAGTTGCTTGTTGCCTCGTTTGTCCACTCACCGCGACGCGTTTGTCCTGACTCTCGTGCTTGACCAAGGCTTTGCCCTCTTTTCTAGTTTTGGCCTTCTGAGCTGCTTTTCAGGCCTTTGATACAAACCTTACACTCACTTCCTATCACTTAAAGGTAATATACAATTAACACTGTCAGCCAGCTGTTCAAGTCCTTCTTTTGCTACGCCTAATAGCATGCGCTCCCACCCCCTATACTCCCAATAACATGCGTATGTCTTCTCAGGTCTCAACATCTCACCTAAGACCGCTCTCATTCTAACATCCCTCAGATCGTGTGCGCGCATGGGCGCATTCTTCTGCCCATAAGAACAAATTCAACCCTTGGTCGCAGGATATTGAGCATGGTGCGGCTTCGAAAGATGATCAACCACAGATTGCCGACGAGGAAAAGCGCGAAGAGCGCAAAGCCTCCCTCGTGTCTCGGGTTCTAGACAACGCGAAGATCGCACTCTTCCATAGTTGGGTGAATGTCTTGCTCATTTTTGTCCCTGCCGGCATCGCAGTCCACTTTGCCAATGTCAATCCTAATGTTGTCTTCGCTCTTAATGCCGTCGCCGTCATTCCTTTGGCAGGTATCCTTACCTTTGCCACAGAATCCGTTGCCCATAGACTTGGTCCAACTCTTGGGGCCCTCATGAACGTCTCCTTCGGCAATGCGGTGGAACTCATCATCTTGTGAGTTGTTTGAAGCAATCACAACCTCGCTAACCCCAATCATAGTATTATTGCACTTGTCAAAAACGAAATACGCATCGTTCAAGCCGCATTGATTGGATCACTCCTCGCAAACCTGCTACTCATCCTGGGCATGGCCTTCCTCATCGGGGGTCTTGAATTCCAGGAACAAATCTATGACAGCACAGTGACACAGATGTCCGCTGCTCTATTGGCTCTGGCTGTGCTCAGTCTACTCATTCCCGTGCGTTTGTTAGGGCGTCCTGGTGATCTGCTGGCTAACATCAGAATATAGACTACGTTCCATGCGTCCTTCAACGATCTGGACCTCGCAGACCGACAAGTTCTCAAACTCAGCAGGGGGACCTCTGTCATTCTCCTCCTAATTTACTTCCTATATCTGCTGTTCCAGCTAAAATCTCACGCATATTTGTACGTTGGCACGCCACAACATCGCATAGACGAACAGTCAGCCCCTGGAATTCTCGCTCGTTTCGATTCTACCAGTTCTTCCTCGGCAAGCTCCTCTCGGGCTTCAACTGCAAGTACAGGATCGCGTCGTCGGGTCCGAAAGGCCATCAGAGCAAAACTTGGGCGAAAACGAGAAGAAAAGACTGAGGAGGTGATCGAACCAGAAGAGCCGGTGCTGTCAGAAGAGCCCGAGACACTGGGTAGTGCTGAAGGGAAAAGACCCGAAACGGATAGAAATTCATCGCAGCATCAGAATGTTGAGGGGGACAAACTCGCTCCTCGATCGAGCCTCGATACAAGGCCGAAGAAGCTGAATCCCGCAACCCGTGGAATCTCTTTTCGCACTCCTCCTGTCTTTCGATCTTCAACTCTCCCATCCGGGGCCGATTCGAACAGAACCTTCCCTGCACATCCTCTGAGGCAACACCGCTCGGATCCCGGTGATAGCCGGCCAGGATCTTCAGCTGCTTCACATGTTCGGAGAACAGACTCACCCAAGATTCCTGCCAAGGGGGGAGAAGACGAGGCGCCTATGAGCCAATCCGCTTCTATTGTGCTCCTCTTGATCTCTACGGGTTTGGTTGCGTTATGCGCAGAGTTTCTGGTTGGAAGTATTGAGCACCTGGTTGAAAATACTCCCATTTCGGAGGCCTTTATTGGTCTTATTATTCTCCCAGTCGTGGGAAATGCCGCCGAACATGTGACTGCTGTCACGGTCGCAGCAAAGAACAAACTCGATCTCGCACTCGGAGTTGCTTTAGGAAGCTCGATTCAGATCGCCCTGTTCGTCACACCATTCGTTGTCATTCTGGGATGGATCCTCGACAAAAATATGTCCCTTTACTTCAGTCTCTTCGAGACTGGATCTTTGTTCGTCGCGACCTTCATTGTCAACTTCTTGGTAAGCAAATACATCTCGATCCTTGTCCCACTGAATCCAGCTTGCTTGTTGTATGGATTTTCTCAAGCTCCGTCCCTTTTCCATCTCATCGACCACATCGAAAGACACTCGACTCTAATAAAATGATACCAGGTGCTTGATGGTCGAAGTAATTACCTTGAGGGAGCTCTGCTTTGCGCGTGTTACATTATTGTTGCGTAAGTGCTCCTCTAAAGTTCCCTATCGCTAGGGCGAACTGACCCTCTCTCCAAAGTGTTGGTGCCTATTTCTTCCCAGATGGCCAGGACCAAAGTTCGTTGACTGCCGGTGAGTTTTCCCATCTCTACCTAATCCCTATGTCAAAGGGATAGCGTCGCTGATAATACAAATCGGTTTCAGGGCCCGGAGAATAGAATCATTGCTACGTATTTGCGGTACAAGTTCTGACCTCAACAATCGGCAACTTTCCTCACGTGTTCCTGCTCTACGATTGCCATGTTTGTCATTGACTAACCTATTCCTGGTTTCATTCCTGCCCTTCCTTCAGTATGACTGGCCTCTTCAATTCTGCCTGCGTGATCTCAAATACTCATAACAGTCGTTTGTTTTCGAGGAGCAAATTGTTGACAATGCCGTACAGGCTAAATCTGTGTCATCAGTAGCAGAGGTACCGTGCCCTGACTTCTCCCCGCCATGTTGAGACTCCCTTCGACTCAGAGTAGCGCCATCTCAAGGCTTTACATGTGATTCATAGGATCCGGTAGGCTCCGCGTATAAATAATCCTCACTCTGTGCCCTTTCCCCTTCAGATTGTTTCCCAACCAGGACTTATAAGTCTATTCCGACTCTGAGACAACCGCAAGGACTCCACAAAATATTGCAGGCTCGTTTGAACGAATGGCGTTTCAAGAAATGGGCGAAATTGAACCCACGAAGCCTCGATTGGAAGATCGGGTTTCAGCAATCGGGTCTGCTCGTTATCTCATGTTCTTCCTCTCTCTCGGCTGTGCAGCGCCCGCCATGAAGTACGGTGTGATCCTCCAGAAGCTGTGGAGGTCGAAGAAATTTGAACCAGCAGACGGTTCGCCCTCAAATGATCCCTTGTTAGTCAGGTTGCTCACCGACGATGAAGTAAGTTCTGAGAACGCCTCGTGGCACCTCTGGGCCTTGTCAGGTTCCCGCCACCCATTGTGCTGCCATCATTGCTTATATTGACTTCTTATCGCAAAACAGGCGAGCAGGTTGTTCGTGATTGTGGCGACCACGGGATTTTGCGCCTTCGCTGCCCTGGTGATGTGTTGTACCTTCTTTGCCGTCTCCTCGCACTACCATGGCGGCTGCATTTGGGGTACACTCCTTGGCAAGTGTTTCCGAGAGAAGGCTGGCCCTTCCGCGCACAGCACATACGGGAAAAACAAACGAGATGCTCGGCTTCGGCACCTTCGGTCTCTGGAACAGTTGAACGGTCAATTGGAGAAACAAGGATACAGTGATGACATCAAACAACTCTCAAAGAAGGGCCGGAAGGAGACTGCTGCCTTGCAATCGAAGTTCCAGCCCCGGAAAAAGCGGTAGCAAGGTGAATGACCAGGTCCTCCGACCAGAATTCCCAAGAACTGGCGTCCGCAAATCCCCAGAATTGCCCATTACTGATAATGCGTTTGAGAAGGAACTTTGATGGCGGCTTGGACAGTGGCGTGTTTGACAGCAGGAACATGTGCCAGCAGCACGAGGTCGTGCAAACGCCACCAGTGGATGGATCAGAATTATACACTAGAAACTCTGGGTGGCGAAGAATGGGATAACGTTGCCTTCAGCTGAGCTCGATTGTACGGTCCAGATAGAAAGTTTTTCGAATTCAGAAGTGCCTTGGATTATGCAACTACCTGGACGCTCGCTTCCCCGCCTTTCCACTTTCAGGTCCTTTTGAAGCTGGATAGGGTTCAATAGGCACTAACTTGGTTAGCTCATCGGCAGAGATCCTTATTGTGAGCGAGCTAAGGAGAAATAGCTAGCCACGCGAGCTTGGATGGTATTCACGGTCATCGCACGTACGTACCATATTTATTCAAGATGCGAATTCTGCCAACGCAACAGGTATCGGTGAAAAGGGCATGTTCATCGCAAACTCTGGTCGATTGGAGTCAAGTCTGTGGCGCCTCCGACTGGGCGTCAGCGTTGTATCATCCGTGCGGGAGAGCATAGCTCCTCCCCGTGTTATCGAACTCTGGTTCCAGCTTGGACCATCTACACGGAAGGCCCATGCGCTCTATGGGTACCCAGAATCCCAAATTGTCAATGGTGATGTATACATATGCGGGACTTCGTCCCAAGTTTGGATCGTGGCCCAGATGACGAAGACACCCAAGGCTGACGGAACCCTCTTGACGGTAGGAACCAGTATCTAAATAGGTTGGCCTTGTCGCTGTAGTGTTCGAGTCCCCTTCGCATTCTCAATTGACCGCCCAATTTAGTTGACTCACGGTCCTACACAACCAAAAATGCTGTTTTCCATAGCAACACTACTCCTTCTTTCCTCCACAGCCAAGAATGCAGCATATGCACAGGAGGGAGAGGATCCCTATCTACCAAGACGAGTCAATTGTAGCGCCGACGTCAAAATCAGAGCAGCACATGAAGTATGTCCCCGGGGAAGAACGAGCCCCTGCGACCCAGCAGCAGGTAACTAACATGCGCAACAGGGTCTCTCAAAAGCCGAACAGGAGTGGAGAGCTCGTCGCCTTGAATCAGTCGTCGATTCTCTGAAGAGCTATCTTCCCCGGACCGACATGACCGGCTTCAACGTCACGGAATACCTTTCCAAACTGAATTCGACCAATGCTCCAGTTGTCGGTCTCGCCATTTCCGGTGGAGGCTCCCAATCCGGACTCACTGGCCTGGGGCTATGGCAAGCTTTCGACGATCGTTATCCACCTGCGGTGAAGGCTGGGACTGGAGGCCTTACACAATGCATAACTTACCTGTCAGGTCTAAGTGGCGGCGGCTACATGGCTGTGGGCTCATTGTGAGAAACCCAGACTTTAATTTCGATTCGAAGACCCCATCCGCTAACTAGATCCTTCCACCAGGGCTGGAAATAATTTCACCTCGATCGAGAAACTTCGCCAAGCTGTGAACTTCACCGAGGATTTCGAGGTCGGTCCGACTGGTAACGCGACAGAGTATTACGATCAGCTGTTCGAGCTTGCTGGCGGGAAGGCTGAGGCAGGATATCCTGTCTCCGTCGTCGATGTCTTTGGCCAGCAGTTCGGCCAATATCTATCAAAAGAAATGCGTTACAGTTCATACTCTGACCTAACTGCTCAAAATCAGTCGTTCGCGCTCGGGGCGGGCCCCATGCCCGTCATGGCGCTTGCGGAGGTAATTCCGGGCGTCTCCCCGAGCATCGGTGGAATTCTATACCCAGGGTTCAACGCGACCAACAAGTTCAATCTGACAAGCTTTGAAATAACCCCCTTCGAATTTGGAAGCTGGCTCGGCGGGCGCGTTCAGGCATTCATACCGACAAAATGGCTCGGAACGTCTATGAGCGGCGGCATGCCCCGAGCCACCAACTCTTGCGTCGAGGGCTTCGACAAGATCACCTTCATCCAAGGCTCCACCGCCAACGCCTTCAATTTCTGGTTCATCGATGACTGGTTCAATATCCCACTCTTCGCCAAAAGATCGCTCCAGGCGCTCAACGTATTTAGAAGACAAACCCCTTCCAGCAATACAATTGTTATCCCACCAGGCCAAGACGAGAACCCTCTCGTCCAATTGGTCAACGGAACTGCTACCGCATTCGAATTGACATTCAACGAATCGTTGTGGGCTACATACCCCAATCCGTTCCAGGGATATAACGGCACTACAGGGGGGTTGGATAACGTGGATGAATTGTTAATTGTATGTGCTCTTTCCCCCATTTTTGTTTTTGACGAGGCCAAAACTCCTGATATTGATACTCGAAAATAGGTCGATGGCAGCGAGACCGGGGAGACAATCCCCTTGCGGCCACTCATCGTTCCCGAGCGTGAGCTTGACTTCATCATTGCCTACGATGCGTCTCTAGATGGAGCTTATAGCTGGGTAAACGGAACTAATTTCATCAGTAAGCTTCAAAGCCCCCCCCCCCTTTTTTGTCCACGAGACGGAAAACTTGAAATTAATCATTTTCCTTAAGATACCGCCCTCGCCGCGGACCTAGGCCGGATCCCATTCCCTCGCGTCCCGTCCTCACGGACAATGGTCAACCTGAACATCACGCGCTTCCCGACCTTCTTCGGATGCAACCGGACGGACAAGGCGGGCTCGAAGTACCCACTGGTGCTCTACCTCCCGAACACGGCGTGGACGCAGTACACGAACTACAGCTACATGCAGTCCGCGTTCACGGACCACCAGTTCGACCTCGTCATGGACAACTCCTTCAACGCCGCGACCTACGGCAACGGCACCCTCGACGAGACCTGGCCCGCGTGCCTCGCCTGCGCGGCGATCAAGAAGTCCGTCCTCCGCGTCGGGCTTGAGCTCCCAGACGTCTGCAACACCTGCTTCCGCCGCCACTGCTGGGACGGCGCCGTCGACGATGCCCCACTCACGGACGCCGTCGAGAACCAGTTCCCGATTCTGGACCCGCGTTTGACCTTCGCAGAGTGGAATAAGACGTGGCTTGCGAAGTAGATATATATGTACATATTTGCCGGTTTTTTAATATATCAGGAGAAGAACTCAAAAAAGGATTGTACATCTCGAGCTCGGACAGTATGAGCGGTTGAAACTGAGAGATATGATCTGAGGGCGGTGGCTCTATGACGCTCTTGTCACGACGATGACAACAACAACACACAGATATCTATGTGATGATATTCTGCAGAAGACCTTCTTAGAAGAAAGACACCATCCATTGCATCTTAAGAAAAGTCGAAAAGAGATATTCGTTAATCGTGCCGCCTACATGTCTATGTAGTACTATCGTGGAGTAAATAAATAATTATGTGGTCTAGAGTCCAGGATCCAGATCTAGATAGTCAGCCAGCCCAACTCACATGGTTAAATATTTCAGTCTTGGATCGTGAAATAGGAAAAGGAAAAAACCCCCCCAAATAAATTAATACCAACCAGCCCCATCCCAAAGAGAAACACTCGCTATACCTAATATTAAGTACTCGGTACTTTATTGATTGAGTTCTGGGAAATGACTCGAAGTGATGGAGCCCTTGACGTCGAAAGCGTTCGCCTCGGCGGCATCCCGGGCCTTGGCATCGCCGCCAGCCTCGCCCAAAGTTTTGGGCAAGAACTTGGAGGTGCGGGCGATCTTTGCGGCGAGCGAGGACATGGCGTCACCGCTGAGGATCTCGAACATGCCGACGTCGGAGCCGAGCTCTCTGAACATCCAGTTCCGCAGCTCGACGGCGATCAGGCTGTCCACGCCCAGCCGTCCGATGGCCTTGGACGAGTCCAGGTCGTCGGGCGACATGAGCAGCTGCTTGGCCAACCTGTTCGTGATGGCGGCGACGACGATGTCGGTGGCCTCGTCGAGGGAGGTCACGGCCTTCAGCTGCGCGGACGGCGGGACGCTGTCGCCCTCTTGGTCGCCGCCGACCGCTTTGTCGAGATGCGTGCCGACCATCCGGAGGTACCGGTATTTGGCATCTTCGAACCAGTACGGCGGGTCGGTGTCGTTCTGCAGCACCAGTCCTCCGGTGCCCTGGCCTGTGGCGAGCACGGTGGGAGTGCGGCAGCCTTCGCCGGTGTAGCCCGTGATAGCCGCCTGGATGCACAACAGAAGTTCGTCGAATCGCATGCCCAGATACTGGATCGACCGCAGATACGACATCGCAGCGGCTTCAATGTTCTCCGCGATCCATCCCACGCCCAACAGACTACCGATGTCGACACAACATGCTGCCAGCCCCAAATTGCGGCGGTGCTGCATCAGCGCACCTTGGTATGTACTTTCTGGAAAAAAAACAAAAGTGTTAGTTCGAAAAAGGGTGCATTCGGTACGCAACGAAATTCAACATTCGACTGTGCAACGTACCTGCGGCATGATTACCCTGGCCACGACTGCCCACACAGCCAGCGATAGACGACAGACACACGAAGAAGTCCATATCCTTGGGCATCGAGTTGTGCAGGTTCCATGTGCCGACCACCTTTGGATCGATACAGTTTCTCCAGTTGGCGTACGTCATGTTGTCGAAGACGGCGTCGTTCAAGACCATTGCTCCCTTGATTACGCCCTTGATCGGTGGCATCTTCTGCTCACATTCTTTCACCGCTGCTTCTACAGCTGCTGCGTCTGTGATGTCGCAGTGGATATCTGCGACCGTGACGCCACGGACGCCGAGGGCGCTATACACCTCCTTGGCATCCGGTCGAGTGATTCCTGAGCGTGACAGGACGATGATGTTCTTCGCCCCATGGTCTGCCAGCCATGCGGAGATCGAAGGCCCAGTGCCACCGGTGCCACCGGCCATCACGTAACTGGCATCGGGATTTAGGCTCAAAGCTTGGACGCCCTGAGGCATAACCTGAGATACACATGTCAGCACCTGCTTGTAGCTGCGGTAAAATGTGTTTTTTTAGGGGGCGGGGAGGGGAGGGGATCTTACCATCACCTCATCCTCTTCTTGAGCGGTGACAACAACCTTACCAATCTGTGTTGAAGATTTTGCCGTGTTAAAGGCATCCTCCAACTGCGAGTATTTGAAAGTCGAAACGGCATGGAGGGGCTTCATAAGTCCTTGGCGCAACATTTGCCAGACGGAACTGAAGAGGGAGGCGGCAAGGCTCTCTCGCTTGCGGCACAACTCAAGAATATTGACGCCGACGAACGTGATGTTGTGCTTGAAAGGCTCCATGTCGAGACCGGTGTTTCCATCAATATCTTCCTGGCCAAGCTCGATGAAGTAGCCAAATGGAGCCACACAGTGCCAGGTCTGACGGAGGGCTTCGCCTGTCAGCGAGTTCATCACCACATCCATTCCCTGGCCGTTCGTGAGGCGCTTGACGCCCTTCACGAAGCCCACATCTCCGGAATTCAGGATGCGATCGCTCTGGACATTATACTTCTCGACGATCGACCGCTCTTCTTGATTGGACACAGTCGCAAAAATATCTGCCTCGAGATGTTGAGCCACCGTGATTGCCGCCTGGCCCACGGCGCTGGCACCGTTGTGGATGAGCACGCTCTGGCCCTTCTGGAGCCGCGCTCGCTCCACTAGTGAATACCAGGCCGTCGCAAAAGCCACTGGCAGCGACGCAGCGTTCTCAAAGGTCCAATCTTCGGGCACCTCGAAGACGAGGGATTCTGGAGCACGAAGGTGTGTTCGTAGGCATCCCTCCTGGCGTTGCCAGGTGACGACTCTCTGGCCAGGCGTGAACGCTTTGACCGAAGCACCTACCTTGGTGACCACACCACTGCACTCGGATCCGAGCTCGTCAAGTTGTGCTTGACCAGTTGCGATAAGGACGTCTCTCGGCGTCAGGCCGGTGGCTTTGACCTCGATCTCTACTTCGTTCTCCGCAATGGGACCAGCCAGGGCCTCGTCCGAGATGAATCTGAATGAGCTGAGCATGCCTGGTGCGCCCATTTCGACCTTCAACGGACGCTCCTTCTGCTTCAACGGACCAGGAGCTGGGTCACTTGGCGTCGTCATCGTGTGGATCATGGTGTCAGTTGGTACATCCTCGATAAACCGTGGAATCTGCAACGCTCCGTCTCGGAGAGCATATTCCCAATCGGGGTCTGCTTCCTCCTTCGGAGTACAAGAGATTCGCAAGACGCTGAGAACCGACTCGATGTTGCGGTCGTCGTCGCAGCTGAAGGAAGGGTCGAGATCGAGGGTGGTCAGGATGAGCCCGGGGTTCTCCGTTCGGATAGTTCGAGCGAGGCCGGTGATGATGCTCGAAGAGGGTGAATGTCCATCTGTTGCGCCCTTTGTGAGCCATAGGAAGCGTCTCGATCGGAGAATCAGGTCCTGTAGAGTATTCCACGCTTCCGCGCCGCAGTCAATGAGCCACGGGGCTTCTGCTTCCAATGTGAAGATGCAGAACTTCTTCGCCACACCGAGAGCCAAGGCCTCGGCCATGGTATGGCTCGATGCCTGCACGCCGATGGATTGGAGAGCTTGTGTCAACTTCTGGCTCAAATCTTTATTCGCTTCGGGCGTCTCAGGCTGGATGATAAACACCTCCGCAGGGAGGCTAGTCTCACCGTCGGTTAGTCTCTTGGTCGACGCCATGAAGCTTTGCTCGTGCTCCTCGATTTTAGGCATGCTGCGAGCAGAGATATCAATGCCAGTGAAGCCATTACGGGTCAGTAGGTCCTCCCATTGTCCGTATGTTAAGCACGGCGTAAGCTTCCTTCCTTCGTCAGCACCGGCGAACCATCCTGGAAGTGTGCCGAAAATCATGCAGACTCTCGCGATCATAGGGTTGGTGATCTCATACAAGATGAGTTTGCCCCCCGGTTTGAGGAGTTTGTTGACATGCGAGATGGTTTCGTCCATCGACTTGGTGGCATGGAGCACATTCGAGGCAATGATGACATCGTAGGCGCCAGCCTCGAATCCCTGCTCGATGGGATCCTTTTCGATATCTAGCTTTCTGAAGTCCAGGTAGGAAGACCATGCCGCAAACTTCTCGCCAGCATCCTCGAAGAAACCGCTGGTGATATCAGTATAGGTATATGAGCGCATCCGGGGTGAGTCGCCATTGTGGCCGCCAAGCTTCTCCAGTATGGCTTGCGACGTTCCACCGGTTCCAGCACCGATTTCGAGGAGGTTGATGTCTGGGTTCTTGTGGGCTAGGAGATCCACATACTCCGCCAGATGATGGTGGCCAATCTCCCAACCTAAATGTTGTCCGTGGATGGCATGGAGGCGACCGCCCTGGATCATGATCTCTAGAGGGTCCGTCTTTCCTAGGAAGATATCTACGAGATGCTCGCCCTGATGGACTAAAAGCGCGCCGTCTGTCGTGGCTGCCGACACGCGAGCCAATATCTCGTCTTCCAGTTCCTTCGAGGGATTTAGCCAGTCCAGGCGATCACTTTGAAGGAGAAGCTTTCCTTCTAGAGCCAGATTGTAGTTGTGTTGGCAATATTGGTAGAAGAGCTGGAGATGTGGCTTCAGCGATCCAATGTCTTCTGGTGGTATCGCTTTCAGAACGCGCTTGGCGTAGGTAAGACCAGCAAACTCAAGCTCCTCGGCCACATACGGATAGGCTGCAAGGATGTCAGTGGTCGGGCCGTCGATGAAAACTTGCTCTCTGTCTTTCTTGAGCTCATTGACATCTTCCTTCCACTCGAGCCTGCTACCGAGCTTGCGGGACACTTCATCGCCGGTGCCAGTCGACGCCACGGCTGTGCAGGTGAGGTTGGTGATGACGAGGACTGGCTTGGTGAATTCGGCGTCTGCGACGACCAGATTGCCATGAGTCTCTCTGCTGAGAGGAGGGATTGCTTCCGAGTACCCAACAACCTTGTCTCCTGGCGTCCGACTGATATCTGCGCTGACGTACATGTATTTGAAAAATGTAGGGACTCCCACCGCGCTCATGTTTATGCCCTCTGGCATAAGAGACGGAGCCAGCATGTGGAAGATGCTGTCAAGGAATGCCGGGTGAACGATGTGTGGCAGCTCATACTTAAGTGGCATCATGGATTTGGTATCTGGAACTGTAGCAACGCAGCTGCTTTCCATGTAACCGTATTTGATCTCGCTAAGTCCGCGGAAGACACTGCCATACTGATATCCCAGTGTCGCCAAAGATTCATAGAATTGACGTGGGTATTCGGACTTTGTGCAGCGCGATTTGATCTCCGCATGCTTCTGTCTCATGGAGTCAATCTCGACTGCCTCTTCGTCGTTGAAGAGCGTATTTCCTTCCTGCTTAGGCTTCAAGCGCACCATACCTGAGCAGTGTTGTTCCCAAGTATCGCCCTCATCGGAAGGAGATCTCGAGTAGACGGTGAACTCATACCAAACTACCTCGTTCGATGCCGTGCCAACCTTCACTGGTGTGAGTTGGAGGCTGGTTTCGACTCCATTGGCGTCGTCAGGAACGACCAGACCCCTTTCAATCTTGATATCTCGGAGTTCGAACCCGTCAATGTCAACAGGAAAGCCCGCATACTCCCACATTGCTTGGATGCCCATGACGATATGACCAGCCGCAGGATACAGGATGGTACCCTGAATTTTGTGATGCTGAACCCAGGGGCTCTCCGAAACCCGAATGATGTTTCTCCAGAGAGGAATGTGAGGCACGCTTCCAGGAATGCGCGAACCTAGTAGGTGATGTCGCTTTTCCTTTCGGAACCGTATGTCCTGCGAGATAGTCGACTCACACCAATATCGGTTCTCGTGGTTCCAGGCGTATGGTGGAAGGTCGGCCAACGGTGCAAGCTCAGCAGCCTGAACACCGCCTGGGGAGTTTGCCAGTGTCAGGTTGACGTCAAGGCCATTCTGCCAGATACGTCCAATGCCCTCCAAAGTGGTGAGGGCCGCATCACGCTTCCTGTGTAGCAAAGAAATGGAAGGGATGTTTTGACTAAGCTCTGCTAGGATCTGCTTCAGCGGTCCTTGGAGTGCTGCATGGGGACCAATCTCGACCAGTAAATCGACGGTGCCCTTCTCCTTGAGGATTCTGCGCACTCCTTGATCGAACTTCACCGGTGACAGCAGGTTATCTACCCAATAGCTCGGAGTGAGCATTGAATCAGCAATGGGAAGGCCTGTGACCGTCGAGATCATCACAACCTTATCTCCAGTCGAGAGAGGTTGCTCATCGCCCATGTTGCTGAGATACTGGTCTGACACCGTCTTGAGATGATGCGAGTGATATGCAACGTCCACTTTGAGTTTGCGAGCAAAGACCGATTCCTCTTTCAACAAATTCTCGACCACCTCCAGGGCGCCTACTTCTCCAGAGAGTGTCAAGCTAGATGAGCTGTTGTAACAAGCGACAGTAACCTTATCCTTGACTGACTCGAGGTAAGGCCCGATCCGGCCTTCCCCAACGCCAACCGCAAGCATACCGAGTTTCAAATCCGGGACGGTCTCGCCCAGTTTCGAAGCAGCCATCCCACGATAGTACGCTGCTTTCATGGCAAAAGTATGGCTGATCGCGCCTTTAGCATACGCCGCAGCGATTTCACCGCTGGAATGGCCGATGACCACCTTTGGTAAGACATTCCATGCTCGCAACAGGTCTACTAACGCCAACTGCAAGGATGTGCAGCATGCTTGGCTGATTTCAGTTTCGTTGATTCTGGAAGTCTTTTCGTCCCTCGCCAATTCCTTCAAGATGGACCAGGGGCTTCCCAGCGATTGCAGAACTTCTTCTGAAGCTGAGAGGCTGTCGGAGAAGACTTGATAAGAGAGCAATTCACGACCCATGGCGAACCACTGTGCACCCTGACCGGTGAATACGAATCCAACATTTGGTGAACCTTTGACTCGGACGGGATCTACCAAAGCATCTTTCAGCTGCGGCTCAACATCTGTCAATGACGATAAAATGGAGAACGTCCTCCACGGAAAGATACTTCTTCTCTTCTCAAGCGTGAATGCTAACCTGTCTATTAGTTCTGGCTTGCTATTGGCGGCGGACTTTTCGTTCAGGTATTCGGTGAGGTTCGCGAACGACCGTTCAAGGCCTTTCTTCTCTCCGCACGACCAGACAAGGAGCCTCGGCCGAGTGTCCAGGTGGGGTTCTTTGTGTGTTGGCCCTGCGTTCAATGCTTCTGGTAACTGGGTCTCATCCTCTGAATCAATAGTTGGAGTCATGCCGACACCGGAGTCAGCTGTAGAATGTGGTGAGCCTCCAGTGTCACTGGACACGCAGTTATGGTGTCCTTTTAGGCCGTGCTCCTTCAAGAAGTGGTAAGCATCATCGACAATGACATGGGCATTTGTTCCACCGAACCCAAAGCCGTTGACACTAGCTCGGCGTACTCCATCGACTGGCCAGGGAATCAGCTCTTTGGCGACTTTGAGGTTCCATTCATCGAACAACATAGAGGGCGGCGGGTGCTCAAATCCAACATTTGGAACAATCATCCCCCTCTCAAGGGAATACAGGACCTTGATGAGCCCTGCTAGACCGCTTGCGCCTTCAATGTGGCCAATATTCGTCTTGGTCGAGCCAATATAGAGTGGGCTCTCTTTGGAGCGGCATCGCCCTATGGTCTTCGCCATGGCTGTGGTTTCTTGCAGATCGCCAGCCACTGTGCCTGTTCCATGACCTTCAAAAAAAGCTGTCTGGTCCAGAGGAATGCCTGCATTTCGATAGGCTGTGTTTACCAATTCAACCTGCGCGGCAGCAATGGGCAGGGTGATGCCAGAGGCTCCACCGTCTTGGTTAACTGCTGAGCCACGAATTACACCACGGATAACATCTCCATCTCTCAGCGCTGCTTCAAGTGGTTTGAGAACGAGTGCTGCAATTCCATCACCTCGGGCGTAACCATTGGCCTTGTGGTCATAACTGTAACATTGACCATCTGGACTGAGAGCATGGATGGCAGACATGGAAATCATGGTATCCACGGCGAAAACCAGGTTGGTGCCGGCAACCAGAGCTGTCTCGCTCTCTCCAGTACGCAAGCTCTGGCAGGCAAGGTGAACTCCAACCAGGGAAGACGAGCATGCCGTGTCAATCGTCAAGGCTGGGCCCCTCAAGTCGAAGAACCAAGACAGACGGCAAGCCAAGAGTGACTTGCTGATACCAGTCACTGAATGCATGTTTGTTGGTTCAGAATCCTTCACCAGTAAGTCATAATAATCCTGTGTGCAAGTTCCCATATAAACAGAGGTATTTGAACCTGTAATGTCTTCAAGTCGCATCCCAGCTGTATATGACAACGGATCAGTCTCCATCCACGACGGGGAACATTCGTGCAAAATCATGCTTACCATTTTCGAACGCCTCATACGCGACCTCCATAGCCATTCTTTGCTGAGGATCCATGGACATGGCCTCGGTCGCATTAATAGAAAAGAAAGGAGCATCAAACTCGGAAATATCGCCTGCCATCCAATGGCCTTTGGTGGTGACGGATGTCCCAGCATGGTCATATTCGGGATGGTAGTAAGCCTCAGCATTGAACCTGTCTTTTGGAGTAGGGGCACTGGTGCTCCTGCAATTCGCAAGCAGGTCCCAGAATTTCTCTGGATCTGAAGCGCTGTCGGAAAAGCGACAACCTATCCCAACGACAGCAATTGGCATACTAGATGTCTCACTGTTGGGAGAAGGAAATTGAGGCATCGTTGAGTCTGCCATGGTGAGTCTCGATACTCGACAATTGCACAGACAGAAGTGTTGGACTTCTGCTTGCCATATGCCAAAGGTTCTCCTTTGAGCGGAAGCTAGAGGATAGATAAAGTAGAAGACTCTATACTCGACACCCTGGGAGTGTTTGGCATCTGTCCACCATTCCGTGGAGGATCCAAGGATACTGCTACCTCACTTAAGATATGACCCGCATCGGCCCTTCCGCTATAGTGCGTGAACTGCTGCAGATTTTGCGACACGGGAGTGGATCCTATTGGAGATGAGTAGAGAGAGATCGGTGTGATTGGCCTATTCTGGGAATCAGACGCCGAGCCACATCACTAGTAAGAGAACTGTTGCATACATGATGCTTGCATGAATACGTGGAGCCTGTGGTGAGGACTTGGATAGAAGATCCCATATATGTGATAACACCGCGAACAAGTACCGGCAGCTCTTGACGTTGAAGATTGTTTTCATCCAGCGTAGTGTGGAGTTGCGATGTCGCGTCCATGCTCGCTGGCCTTCCCCCTTGTGGCGTTTTGTTTATCTGCAGGTTCAGGCCAAGCGAGTCCTTTGCTCTGTGCCTCATTGGAAACGTGTATCCTCTGGTCAATCAGGTTGTGACCTATTGTGAGCCTGATCCCCATCATGCGGAGCTATTCTGATTGTGCGTGAGCTTCGACGATGACTTGTGCGTCTCTAGTGGTGCGCTTGCGGGTCCGGAGATATTTCAACACCACATGCTAGTCTCAACCGCCATTCGAGGCCGAGCATGCATCCAACATTGAATTGGTTGTCGTCGTGCCACGTTGCTAGTGGTCCCTAAGGTTTTCGCGAGGAGAGAAGGTATCAATCACGTGTGAGCTTGTGTAACCCGGCTTCAACCTTACTTATACATGAGGTTACTGCAACACACGTACATTAGCCTTTATGTGTTGGGAAGATGCTCCAATCTTTCGATCATCTCCCTCACAGACCCTGACTGACGCAAGCAAATACACAATATGGCGGTGGCAAACGACGGTCGGCTTATACGATTCACGATCCTTTGTTACCGCAAGCCGGACATCTCAGAGGAAGAGTTCCACGAATACTGGACCACGAAGCACGTACCACTCGTCCAGGACTGGCTAACACGGCACGGAATTATAAAGTACAACCAGGTCGGTCAAATACCCAATTTTTTTGTATTAGCTCATGCAGAGTTGCAAATTGAGTCGAGTCGATTGATAATTCGATAGTACCATACCCCATCATATGTCCGAGAGCAAGCCAAGGCAGTGCCCGGTCTTAGCCAAGCTAACATCGCCGATTACGATGGCCTGATGGAATTGACAATGCCTTCCCTGTCATGTTTCGACGAGGCACAAAAGGACCCTTACTACCTAGAGGTGGTTGCTCCAGACGAACTAAAGTTTGCAGATGTACCAAGGACCAAAATCCTCATTGGCTGGGAAGAGGTATATGTCAAGGATGGCAAAAAGGTTGAGGTGCAACCGGGAGAAGCGAATGTTGTGAGGGGTTGATCTGGTCTGCCTTGCTCCTCGGGTGTCGGTGCAGAAGAGGGTCATCAGCAGAAGGCGATTTAGTCCAGACTCCAGAGATGTGTCAAGGCAAAAGTATCTGCAGGCTGTGAGTGGACCGTCATGGATTTCCAAGCAGGTTTCGATTTTCGGATTGGTGATAGAAAATCATTATTATGGTGAAGTCACGACAAGAAGGGAAAGCCGCACTTCGCATGAGTGGCTTACCACTGGAAGTAGTTTGAGTGATTTAAAATGAGTTTTGGAGTACTCGCTCTGACTAGGCACTGGCATGTTGTTCGGTCCCGAGGATTGGATCCGGCCCCTCTTAAAGTAGTCGTCCCAGAGGGATGGCCCTTGATTGTGGACGTGGATGAAGTAGACCGACCAATCGGTGATGATTTCAGTGCGCTAAATCGTCTGGCGGTCATGATAAAAGAGCCGTCGAGTTGCACCACAGTCACGGAGGATGTGGGCGACCAAAACCATCAGAATCTATCGATATCGACTTTGACACAGGATGTTTCGCTCCCACCACTCCTCCCCCACGTGATTCGACACATTTGTGATGGTGGGTGGGGGGGTCTCCCTATCGAAGCTCGTGTTGCCTCACAATGGTCCTTGAGTGCTATGATACTCCGTAGGGGGGACGAAATTGAGCAGAAGAGTACCGGAAATGAGGACAAACTCTAGCACTAGCTTGTCAACGGGGAGCCACCAGCAAAAGTCGCAAATTCGGATCTACTCGTAACGTGTGAATCATCTGATGTCTCTCTTAGCTTCCCCGATGGAAGCGGGTAGGGGAGGAGGGGCTGGACTTTAAAGGCAATTGTTGAAATGGTATCTACCTACCTAAGTAGGCATGTACCTAGGTACACCGTCCATGGCTGGGCTCCCACTCGGAACTCTGGTATGTAGGTGGTTCAAGTTGAGAGGGGCTGTGCTTGGCTGTAGGGGGACACGTGAGGATTGAAGATGCTGAGTTCTGACTTTCTGGATCTGATTGCTGCTAGGAGTGAAGGTGAGTGCGAGAGTGAGAGTGCGATTGTTTTCGTGTGCGAGACTACGGACCAACTAGGCACGTAGTCGTCTGTGGTACTCCGTATCGGTACTGACAGGCCCCTACCGTAGGCCCCGTTGACCTTGAAGGTGGCTCCTCGCTTCCATCTCGTTGGACCGGTGGAATGCCAAGTATAGTAGTCTGGCAGGGTGCGATACAGAGGCCGTAAGAGTCCTCGTACAGGCTTAGTTGCTTCGGGGGTTGCCATGATGTGAATCTTCAATGTTCCTCCTGGTATGTATTGTAGCAGTGCGACCACACCGCTGGGCCCGCCAACATGGCAACGCGCATGCGAGATACAGAGGGCCAAAGCTGGTTCGGGTTTAGTGGGCCAACGTAAGAGCTGCAGATTGTGGGCCTGCGGTGCATGATTGCATGATGGATGATTGAAGAATTAAGGACGTGTTCGACTGGTACGCTTATGCGCTTCGGGGCCTGGTTGACCTGGTTGACCTGGATCACCTGGATGACAAGGTCGTTGCCATGATGGAAACATCTTTAGTTGGAGGCGGTGGGGGGCGAGCCCGTGTGGGTGCTGTGGTCGCTGATCATTGGGTTGGTGGCGGTCAGATCCCCTCTTAGGCGGCGTTAGGCTGTCCTAGGGTGCTCTAGGGTTGCTCTAGGGTGCTCTAGGGCCGAGGGCCGGGGGGCGCTCTGGTGGGTGCTAGCGGGGGCGTGCAAGCCTACGAGGAGGCTTCCCAAGTTAGCCTTTGGCCGATGGAAGAAAATGGGAGTCGGGATTTGGGGATTGGAAGGCTGAGGGTTGAGGGTTGAGGGTTGAGGGTTGAGTCTGACGCTGGCACAGTCCTCCCTACTTAGTACAGACATATTACCTAAATCGGAGGGTACTCCTTAACCAAGTAATAGTCAAGACTCCCGCACCCTCGACCCCTCAACCCCTCGACCCCTCGACCCCTCCAACCAATGCCCGAGGCCCCGTAGCCTCTGCAGTTGACCGCCTTCGCTAGTTAAATAGCATGCATGGCTAGTTGGGAGGAGGTACGAGTAGTGCCCAATGGTGCGGCCCATTGACCCAGGCGCTCGGCCCTCGCACATCTCCCTTTCCTTTCCTGGCCCTTTGGCACCCATGGTTCCGTGCGCCTGGCTCACCCCCCCATGGGCTCAGCCATTAACGATGGGCGATGGGGCAAAGGGGCATCCTCGATTGCATCCTCGATTGCTCAGCCAGGCTCACGGGTCGCCCATCGCCTCCTCGGCTCTCTTTCGCCCATGAATCGAGTCGATTTGATTTGGTGATCTGATCTTGACTTCTTTCCGTCACGCTCAATCCTGGGACTGGGACTGGGAGCTCAACTTGAGCCCAAAAACCTCTCCATTACCGAAAACGAGACTTTAGACTCGGTAAATCCAGTGCACGGATGCTACCTGGGATTCCACTTGGATTCCACCTGGAGTCCTGAGGCTCCGAGTCCTCAACGCCGTCGTTCCTCTTGGACTCTTTGACCTTTTTGACTTTGGCCTTTCTCTCCTTCTCCAGCTGTTCTCTCTATCCGCCTCCTCCTCCTCCTCCTCCTCCTCAAGGCTAAGGCTCTCCCTCAACGCTCTCTTCGCCTGCCATCTCGTATTCGGGCCACTCTCTCCAACACCGACTGGCCCAGGCCTGGCTGGAAACTGGCTGGAAACCGCCTGAGGCTGAATCCTTGGACACACCCAGCCGAGGGGGCCTACCAGGACTGGTACTTTTCCTTCACCCCCTCTCTGCCCAGTTTGGCTGTCGCTCGACCCTTTTATTGGGTACCAACCTGCCTTCATCCTCAATATTCAATAGAGATTAGTCATTATTGACCTGTCTAGTTAAGCTAGTCAACTAAACTTTAGCCACCGAGACGCACTCACGGACACGAGAAACTCCCTTACTTACCGACCTAAGTACCTGGCCTCTGAGCATGCTTTAACCATGCCGAATCAACGCGCCTAGGAATCTGCTGTCTGCAAGATGCCTGTTGGTACCTCTTCTTTATTACTATTGTTATGATTCTTATCATCATCGTCACCCCCGCCTACTCGTACGACCCTCTTGAAAAGGAATACCCGACCTTTGAACTTCTCACCAACCAGTCAGCACCACACACTGCTTTGTGAACATTCATTCCCTGGTCCTTCCTTGGTACTTCCCCGGTACTTCCATGGTATCACAGAAATTCAGCTCTCGGTCTGTACCCACGACTTGCTCCTAGACTGATATCCCAGAGAGCTTCACAGCCTACTATATCCGCCTATTTTAATTTCGTACCCCGGATTTCTGGATGTCTTCTATAAAGTATCGGCACCGCGACTATACTCCAATGACATCGTGCAGTGACTGTGACATGGACAGTCTAAACATCCCCATTACCATCCCCGTGGATGAGTCCTACGGCCGCGTTCAATTCTATTTGGACGAGGAAGAGGACTCGAGCTCAGTTTATTCCATGACCTCTTCCGCCTATAGCTTTAGAGTCGAACACGGTCGTCGCTTCCGGGACTATAAGGCTGGCCATCCTTTCCCTTACGATGAGGTTTCGGAAGAAAACGAGATCATCATGCATCATATGATGCTACTACTTTTCGACAACAAGTACTTCGTATCCCCTGTGCCTGAATCATCTCTTCGCTGCGTCGCCGATATTGGTTCGGGACTAGGCCTATGGGCCGAAGGAATGGCTGAGCGCTATCCAAATACAGAGGTCATTGGTATCGATCTGGCTCCCCATGAACGGCCCCTCCATCCAAATTGTTCCTATATTTTGTCCGATGCTACAGAAGAATGGGTTTTAGATGCACCTAGGAAGTTCGACTTGATATATCTCCGAACCCTATTCGGGGTAAAGGACTGGCAAGCACTATACACACAGTGCTTTAAGTAAGTGTTCTTCTCCATAAACACTCTCCAGTCATATCAAATGCCCCTGTCCCTTCTTCCACGCATGCCAACTTGGTGATTGAATCGTGTAATCTCCTTCCTCCTTCAGCTAACAACTCCTAGCAACATGAACTCCGGTGGATGGATTGAACAGATCGAAATGGACATCAACGCACAAAGCGATGACACCTCACCCTCTTCAAATAGTAAAGTCAGGGAGCTTTGTACCTTTACTCAACAGATGGGCACAGCGTCCGGACGCGATCTTTATATCTCTAAGAGTATGAAGACCTTGATAGAGGAGGCCGGTTTCGTAAATGTACAGGAACGACAAATCAATTTACCACTGGGGTCATGGGCCGCCGACCCAAAATTTAAAGACATTGGCAGATTTTTTGAACGATACTATAAGACCGGCCTTCAAGGATGGCTACTACAGATTTGCACCCGGACTTTGGGCGTAAGTGGGGACAACGCTCTGTGAAATTCATACGCCCTCTAACCCATGAGATTAGTGGTCCGTGGACGAGGTCAACAGCGCATGTGTTGAAGCCTTTCAAGAGATTAACAGCCGCCAACATCGTCTATACTATCCGATGTAAGTCCAGTGTCTAGCTTGAAAGTATCTGACCTTATGCCGATGTGCTGATCACCTTCACCAGGGTCATTGTCATTGGCCAGAAACCTTGATCATGTTGCTCAGCATCTATTCTCAGCATTGATGGACAAGGTCCAATGCCATACTAAAAAATGTGCATCGATACCATGAGTGCACTGAATGATGCTCAAGGCTTGAACTGGCATTCAAACTCGCCAGACCAGAGCCGCCTATAATTGCGCCCCAAGACGCCTGGCAATATTTGCCGAACATGTCCATGGCGCAAGCCCGAGGTTTGTACTCCGGTCTTGCCTCAACAATATTTCCGGTCTGGAGGTGGAAACCGTCGATCGAATCGGTGGGAGTCCCCTCGAATTCGAAGATTGCCCTGGAGCTTTCTCGATCTGCCCCACATTTCATTGGCCCAGCTTGTGGCCGTCAGGGGCGGCGGTGTTTCATCGTCCAAACTGGACAAACACTTTGTTGCAAACGAATCGCAGCAATTGGGTGAAACGCCAAATTTTGGAAAAGCTTGGCTTGGTCGCAGGCAGTCTGATCATGATCATTCAATTCGGACAGAGTCAGGGGGACATTAACCAAGGCCGTCCTCCAACCATTGAAGATAATCTCGCGAGTAGTTCCGTACGGCACCCCTCTGGTCGGAGGCTCCCTTCCAACCCATCATGTCATCTGTTGTACTTGGAGCGAGACGATATCAGATGCCATGCTTTGGAGAGGATACGCTGCAAGGAATGCTTGGAAATATCGGCCCCCAGTGGCAACAGTTGGACTTCACAATGTCCCTTTACTTCTTCGACAGGTATGAAAATTGTCCGCATGACTATACTAGTCTCCGCATGCTTATGCTCGACGGGAATCCTGAGAGAGACCGAACATGCCTTTCGGGTGGCCTAGATGTTCGCGGACTTTGGTTGAAAATCAGGCAGGCCCGCGTCGGTTCCGATCCGAAATTTCTCCCGCCTATAAGGCCCTTGAGTACGGAGGAGGGACAGCCTTCGGTTTGAACACTACCACGCAGCTACTGGTGCCTCGAATCTACCAAGACCAGTCTCTGGATCTGCTCGATCGCTTCCGAGAGGACGTCATCTGCCTGTGGTTAAATTGAATTGTGCCACTAACTCATTCCTCCATGACAAAATATGAATCGATAGCAATAAGTATATGCATGGACTACGAATGCGTTTTCAAATTGCCCATGTCCATCTCCCAACCTAAGTGGGGTGTCCACCACTGCACCCGGCGCATTCCAATGCTAGATGTCGAGTCGCCAATGTTGATACCAGCACCCAAACACCTTCGAGGCATTGATTTTAGGAACCTGCAAAAATGAAAGCTTCCTAGTTGCAACAATAGGTGGAAATGGTGTGCTGCTGCGGTTTTGACTGGATTTGGAACGATGCCACTGCCAGTCTGTCCTTCACGGCAAGTCGTATCTAAATCCAAGATGAATCTTGACCATTCGAGGAATAGCAAACGATTCAAGCCAGAGAATCGGGCGCCTTTCTTGACCCAAAACCTAGCGTAAACACCCCGCGAGGCAGACGCAGGAGAATGTTTCCCCCAATTAATCAGATATCTCGTACCTGGAGCAGGTCGTAGATCAATGTGCTTCAGCCCTTGTGGGACGGAAGATGTTCAGCGGCACCCACGGCAGTAAATACCCTCTCAGGACGCTCATCTCCAGATAGTAGGGCATCCAACAGGGACGGCACGGATGATGTGTTCCGCACCCCACGCTGCAGATCATTTCCCAAGCAAGGTCTGGGGGCGCATTTGCAGGGCATGGGCAGAAGAACCCTTCCAGCGTGATTCTA
>Ga0105239_10001823_pt1 | contig 27890 bp, 24 predicted proteins | sample KBSC44metaG_FD_92761 | JGI IMG/M metagenome (GOLD analysis project Ga0105239, IMG submission 92761) | Corn rhizosphere microbial communities from Kellogg Biological Station, Michigan, USA - KBS C4-4 metaG | ecosystem: Host-associated > Plants > Roots > Rhizosphere > Soil | place: Michigan, USA...
AGCAGTTCGACAGAAGGAAACATTGCCGTTGCATAAAATCTAAGAGTAAGTTTGAGATAGAACGGATCACCGCGTAGCGAGTGCAGTGCAGAATTACGCGTGGGCGACTCTACACCGGGTGCCTCAGGCAAGAGCTAGACGAGGCAGGTGCGGAGGCTCTTGAAGCATCTTCTGAAACACAGATCTTCCGGGTGCACGTGATCTAATGCTTCCACCACTCGCCAAGACTAGGCGCTTCGGGTATGCCTGCCACCTGGGACAGGGGTGTCCAGGTACCTGGACTGTGCCCGTTTAGCCTATGCGAGCGCCCGAACAAACCCCCAATGGCCCAAGTTCCGGTTAAGCCTCCCTGGTCCTTGGGCTGTCACTGTGACAAGTTGGCCCTAGGCTTCACTAGGAGTTTGACCCACGAGAATCCGTCAGTTCGGGTATCATGACATGGTTGTGCTGAGGCGGATATGGTAGAGGCAAGCAGGACAGTTGTCGACTTGCCAACTTGCCATCCAGTGGTTGCTCATATCAATCTATCTTTAGTTGTGACGAGTAACCTACCCGGAGACACACGTACCCGTGCTTCATCAACATGTGGCTGTTACTGGTCCTATATTGAAATAGCAAGTCCGTAGTCACACAGTACGCAGTAGGGCTCCCCGGGTAACTGAACCTTGGCTGGTCACTTGCAACTCGTTACTGGCCCTCAAACCCGTCCAACACCAGGACGCGACGGACATGGACTTCCAGAACATCTTCCACCAGGTGCCACTCAACTCTAGTTGTACCTGGTTGGTTAGGTACCGATCATCTGCCGAGTCTCTAAGTAAGTACGGAGGACGGAGTACCTGTAGGGGCACCCGCTTAGGGCTCCTCAGGCTCTAATCTCCATGCAAGCCTAAACTTCCTAAGCATGGGCCTAGGCCTGAGCCCAAGCCTAAGCCCAAGCCTAAGCCTGTGCTCGGGTCCACCATCCACTAACCCCCCTTCCCCCCCACTGGCGCTGTTCCCTGCCGTCCTGCCCAGGTCAACCAGGTTTCTTTGCCTTGGTGGGTTCTTGGTTCGCCCACTCAAGGTTGCTCCTGCCTGTTGTTCCCTGACGCCTTCTTACGTCGAGCTCTTGCCTTTGCCCGCCTCGCTTACCATGCAGGGTTTAGCGTGAATCTGCACCTCTCACTCCCCAGCTTCAACTTCCAAGTCGACTGCGCCTCAAACCACGACTTCTCGATTCTTATCCTCACCTATCACCATCACTTTACCCGTACTACTACGGCTACACACTCCTCGTACTTCTGATACATACTCTCTAGACTCCATACGAGTATCAACCTCGTCGTCGCTACCCTGCCCTCCGTGTATCACCCAACATCTCCAGAGATACTCACCATCTCCCTCGATCGCTACCATATTCATCCACATGCGAGTCCTTCGTTCATCCATCTCCAGCGCATATGCGCCCTCGACTTACTCGTAATCCAACCCGGTTCCCGCTTAGATTCCTCCATCTATCATGCTTCGACCCGCAACGCCTTTGACCATTTTGTTGTTCATATCTTTCATTTTCCTCCTGTTATCATGCCTCTCCACCCCCGTCATAAAATCAATACCCATCGCCTCCTACAAGGGTGTTAATTTTGGTGTCCTGGGATACTGTACTCCCACCGCATGTAGTGGCATCAGAGTCGGCTACACTACCAGTAAATCTCAAAGTCCCTGCCCGTTATCAACCCGTTTATTGACATTTGACAGATGGCTTGTTTGGTACTTCCGGAGATGGAGACTTCAACCTTCCCTCGAGTGCGAGACAGTCCCTGTCGTCTTTACTCATTGTACACCCCGTGGCAGCCTTCTGCAACCTCGTTGTCCTTGCTTTAGCCACCGCCGCTCATTTGCATTCACCATCTCATTCCGCCCGCTATCTTCTAGGACTTTTAATACTCCTTTTGCCGACACTGCTGGTCACCCTGTTGGCTTTCTTAGTGGACATCTTGTTATTTGTACCGCATTTACAATGGGGAGGTTGGATCGTCCTCGCGTCCACGATATTAATCACCGCTTCAGGTGTTGTAACATGTGCCATGAGAAGAACCTTGGTCTCCCGCAAGGCTCGGAAAAAGAGGATTGCCGAGAATGCGGAGATGAGTGGTGAGAATTTCTACAATCGTCAAGCACAAGAATCAAAGAACCCCGGCCAGGCATTTGCCATGGAACCCACCATCCCTATCGTCAATGGCGCTCCTGGAGCCGACAAGTTACCAGCCTTTGCCACATTCGATGCCTCTAAAAAGTTGGACGAGGATCGTCAACCACTGCGCTCGCAACCTCTATCAAACGAACCTACTCTCGTTCCTTCCCGCGATGGTGCTTCGGATCGATTCTATGGGCCTCCTTCCTCAAGGTCTGGGAGCAGACCGCCTGTCGATGGTTTTAGGGATCAGTTTGGAAACCCAACCCCTCCTCCGGTACCAATGGGTGCTGGAGCCCCAACTCAAGGCCGAAGATCTGGGGATGAGCGAACTCCCCCGAGTCCTTATCGCGAGAATAGTGTTCCGCCACCTGGCAGTCGCGGCTATGGTCCACGAGGCAGAGGCAATTATCCCCGGGGTGGTTATCCTCCAAGAGGTGGTTATGGTTCACGAGGCCCACCTCCCCCACAACCCTATCCTGGTCGAGGTGGTTTCTCCCCAGATCTAAGAGGAGGTTATGCTGGTCGTGGCCGTGGTGGTTATTCTGCAGGTGCTGCAATGGGTGCTGTTGCTGGTGGAATGACGGCGGGAGCAATGATGGCTAATGGACAACGACGCCCACCTCCAGGTTACCCTCCTGGAAACATGCCTCCAGATGGATACCCAGACAGGATGGGTGGCCCGGAAATTGCACAATCTCAACCCTTCATTGGAGGCGAGCCCAGAGATTTTGGTCCCATCAGTCCGTCGGTGTACACCACGGTACCTGAAGATATGCCGGGCGCTTATGGCGCTCGAGCTCAGTCTCCCGGACGCATGTCGTCTTATGGTAGTCGGGTACAATCTCCTGCTAGCGCTAATCGCCGAATGTCACCACCCCCAGCTATGCCTGGCCTGCCTCCCTCACAGGCTGCAGAGCTGAGTGGAGCCGCTGCTCAGAATTTTGCACCACGCAGATCGCAGAGTCAAGACCCGTGAGTGTGAAATCTCGCATCCCCTATAGTGTAATCACTAACTGTTCAGATACGTTCCTGCGCGAGCAAATTGGAACAACATGTCCAACGAGAATTTCAACGCACCGAGATCGCCGGGAAGATATGCAGGGCCGCCTGCGGAGCTTTCGTCAGGTTACGACGGAGGATCGAATCGACGGCCGCGGGTCAATTCTGGTGGAAGTGACCTTTACTATGAGGATGTCGATCCCAAGTTTGCCGCGGACGAAGTACCACCCTTGCCCCAGAACTTTCAAGATCAGCAGCAGCGGATACCCTCCCTCCTAACACCAGGACCCCCAGGACAAGGGAACCACCACAGACCGGACGCACTCCAGCTGCCTCCATCAAACTCGTACGAAGATCTCCCGGGAGCACGATCACCGGCTGAAAGTGAGGCAAGTCATTTCACTTCCGTCAGCCAACGAGGGGTCAATCCAAATTGGCGACCGGGCAACGGTGGAGAGTTCAATTCATTCGGTCCACGAAGACCACCAGGATCTCAAGAACAGCAGATGCGGAGAGATGTTATCCTCGCGAATAATCCTGACTTTGAGATCCCTGGCATGGGTCCCAATGCGAGAATGGGACCTCGAGCAGGCGGAGGCCCTAGCGGTAGGGGGATGATGCGGAATGGTGGCCCTGGCCCAATGGGCCGAATGCCTCCGCCACCAAATACCTTTGACGGCGGAGGTGATGGAAGGTATCCCGCTCCTGTCCCTCCCCCCCAACCCCAACCTCCTGGTCCACCACACATCAACATGTCGACTGGTGGTGTTCGGGACATATAAGTGATTCTACTTCTGTGGAGTTGAAATACAAAGTGTATGACTTGAGTCCAGTTGGATTCGAACGGCTCCAGTTGACTGGACTGGTATTGTCGTCGAGTCGAGGTAGAGGAAGAGGCGAGTCCCCAACCTAAAAAGCAACGCACAGCCAGTCTTACTTAATGAATTGAAATGATCTGTTATGATATGACTTTCCCCATGTGTCTGCTTACGCGCTTCTTCTTTATTGCGTCCAATGCGTGGTCTCGTAAATCCCTGTCAAATAGCAAGGCTGTGAGTTGGATATGATATAGATATAGCCCCGACTAGATGTAGCGGCTGGTAGAAGATCTCGCCAGCATGGCTATTTGATTGGCCCATTGGATATTGTATGTGACACGCAAATAGAGGCGCACTCTATATTTGCTACATACTATGATACTATACAAGTATAGCGTAGTTGCGGATTTAAATTTCAGGATATATTATTTCATACCCAGGTCCTGTACCCGCTGGGCGCTAGACTTGAGCCCATGCCGGAATATTATTGTGCCCTTTCCAGAGTATAGGATATTACTAGTCAATAGTACTATATTATATTCATTTCATTGGTGGGTGAGGTCCCACTTCGACATTTGCGACATCTACTATTGCTATCCAGCAAGGGGGCTAAAACATGTGACCACCCTTCATTACAAGTACGACCAAGCTGTGACCCTAACGAGTAACTAGTAACTAACACCACAAACGCACACATGCTTGCCAAGTTCCAACACGGGCGAGATCGAAGCGCTCCTCCCTCGGAGGCTGAGCTGCCCTTCATCATGCCCCTCGTATTCAGGAACCCTGCAGGAGGAGCATCGACCAACGAGCTTTTGCGGGGTAGAAGGCGTGAGGGTTTGTTTGGGTCCCTGCTCTGTCCGATTCCCCTGGACGGCTTCCGAGGGTTTTTCCCATGCTCACCTATGATGAAAGCTCCCTAGGCATGGCCCCGGCATGCATGCATGCATGCATGCTTCATGGAAAGCATGTACAATACCTAGGTATTCCAGACGCGGAAGCGGGAGGGGTCATGTGCGGGTGCCCTGTCGTGTCGTGATGTGACTGACTGACTGACTGACTGATTGACTGACTCTCTGGCTACCCCTCCTCCGAGACGCAATAGCTGAAAAGGATGGCCTGGAAGGTAATTACATAAATAAGCACTTTGGGAGCGTTCGGGCTTCTAAGATGAGCATACCATCTCCTCGTGAGCCGACCTACAGCTATTTGACACCCGCGGTTCCCAATCTCAAATCCACATCTGAACCAATCGAACCAGTCACATCAACAAACACACGACTCTCCTCCATCGTCCCATCCATCATCCACCATCCACCCCATAACCATCCACACCCCCCCTCCAAAAAATAAAATGCAGCGCCGGCGCCGCCCCAGTCTCGTGCCCGATCTGTACCACATCAAGCGGAGCACGCTGCTGAAATCGCCGCCGAGCACACGCACCGAGATCTGCGGGACATACACGGACCTGGACTCGGCACAGGCCGCGGCGCTGCGGCGCCTGAGCGACGAAGGGTTCGCGCGTGAGACGTGGGCCGAGTACGCCGAGAACGACCTGACGCTGCCGGAGGGCAAGGTCGACGGCTGGGCGTATAGTCCCAACATTGTCGTGCATGCGCGGACGGGAGGTGGTGGTGGTGCAGTCGGAGAGGTGCATACGGTTGAGATCGAGAGTACGCCGAACTCGCTGGGCGTGCGGGCGAAGCACGACGGCGACGGGCGCGTGTCAGACCAGTTGTGCTATGTGCTCCGCGAGATTGAGTGTGAGGACGGGGTGGCCAGTGTGGAGATCACGGGCATTCATCTGAGTCGGCAGGCGGCGCTCACGGCCGCGCGGAGGGAGTTGCTCGGGGAGGATCGCGGGAGGGAGTTTTATAGGGAGTATCGTGAGCAAGAGGTCGGTGGGCGCGGTGGAAGGGGGTTCGGCGGTGGCGATGACGATGACGATGATGCCGAGGGCCCCGTTGTTGTTGTCACCGCTGTGGGCCCCGATGGCGAGAGGTATGTTGTTTCCGTTACACATGAGAGTTGAGAGAGAGAGGGGAATGGGGGTCCGAACGGGGGCATTCATTGTCTTGTTCAAAAAAGGACCGAGGGCAATGTGGTAGGGAATTACATGGGACATGTCTAATCATATTTGGGGTGGCTCTTGGGATTGCGATTGCCTGGGGGAGATGCTCATTGATCAACGAAATTGTATGTATGTATGTATGACTAAGTTCGAACACAGTGGTTAGTGTACGATGATTGGCATATCTACTGAAGTACTTATATTATGGCGACGCCAAAACGACGAGAGTCAGTCTTTCTCAACTCCCTGCATTTCGCATTTCCCATGCATGTCCATGTCCATCACATGTCCATGTCCTCCCTCCTTCCCATTCCCTCCCCTCCTCTCCTCTCCTCTACTTCCGCTTCGCCCAATCAACAGTATCACAGCCCCGACAGCCAGCAACCAGCAAGCACGCGACGACAACAACGACCAGCCCAACCAAGCCGCCACCCCGCTCGCGGAACCCCTGCTCCGTGAGGCCGGCCTTCGAGAGCGCCGTGGCCATAGCCTCGATCTCCTGGGGGCTCGCCCCGCCGGAGGACACGAGTTTCAGGGCTTGCGTCAGTGCGTCGCGGTGCGTGGCCAGCGACTCCTTCATCAGCTCGCAGTCGGCTTGCAGCTGTTTGAAGTCGATGGCGAGGGGGTCGACGGCGCTGAAGTCGATGAGGGCGTGGTCCGTGCGGGTCGTGATGTTGAGCTGGTGCTGCTCCGGGCTGGGGGTTCCCGGCGACGGCGCCGTGCTGCTGCTGCTGCTGCTGCTGCTGATGAGTTGCGGTATCACGGGCACTTTGAGCGCGTTGGCGAGCCCGGCCGGCGTCCCTTCGAAGGCCATCGGCACGGCCAGGAAGCTGCCGCTGAGGGATGCTGGGGTGTGGGTTTGTGGCATTGTGTTGCTGGGTCGGTTGCGTGGGTGCGACGCTATGGGCTGTTAGCAATGAGGGTCCAGGCTGCTGAGCTGCGATGGCACATACTGGATCGCTGTGTTGGATTGGGCGAAAAGTATCCTGTGTTTCGTGGCGCTGCTGCTGGTACTGGATTTGAAGGTAGAGAAGTTGACTTACAGATCCATGATACCTACCGGAGGGAGAGGTGTACTTATACCCATAATCTGAACCCTTGATGGATTGGTTGCACAGCACTCACCGGCTACATGCCAAAGGCCTCGGACAACATTATTCTTTGAATTGACAAAAGGAATGGTGTTGGAGTGTCGAGCTGTCGAGGTTCGAAATGCAAATTCCTCACACCAAGAGCAGTGCCGCAATGCCAAGGACAAGGCATCTTCTTTGCGATGCCTGATTGCCTGATTGCCTGGGTGATACTGTAATCTTCAGGTTGGTGGCAATCTCACGGCTGGTGCCTGAAAGATAATTCCGCTATAGTTTCTTGGGTTTATTGTAGAGAATCACAGTGTGGCTCCGATTTAGATAGATGTTGGGAGTGGTTTTCTGGCAGCCTGATTGTCATTTGATTGATTGTACCCGAGGTTCCGCAGAGTGCTAGCCGTGAGATTCTAGGATGATCTGGGCAATGCGTACGGCACTCACCTGGGAATGTGGCACGATTTGGAATACCATAATCAGATACTCTTGAGTCCCCTCGGTCGACCTAGTACAATATATGTCGTGGAGGGGTTGTTACCAACGAGAGATGTGCGCGAGCACTCGAACTCGGTAGATGTCAGGAACAAATCGAGCTAAACTCTATATAATATTCTTGTTAGTCCCGCCTCCAGGGGCAAACAAACTTAAATAACAATGCGTCCTTGATTATTCCCCCCAGCATTGCCGCCTCCACCTCCACTTCCTCCTCCCGCACCGAAGAAGCCAAAGAAGTTACTTGCTGCTCCGCCTCCGGTTCTAGGTGATGATACATTATCCTCGCTATCGCTACGGAACCATTTCGGTGTCTTAAAGCCACCGCTGGATTGAGTTGGACTAGAATTTGAATTTGGTTGCATCCATTTTGGCGTGTCGATGGTGTCGAGGGTGTTTTTCACGCGGCGGCCGAAGAGTGTGAAGAAATTCTCTTCGTCGGGTTCGGGGTCGAGCTCGGGTCGACTCCGAGGATTAGGCCGGCTAGAAGCTGTTCCTGGGCCCTCAGTTCGGGCGGTGGTCGTAGGTCTTTCTGAGGGTGGAACCCAGCGTGTGGGCGCTGTGCGAGATGGGCGGGCAGTGTCGAGAGACACACGGGGAGAATCTCTAAGACCAACAGCCGAAGATCGATTCCCTTGTAAGTCTCGATTGATGAGATCACGACCCTCTCTCCAGCCGCCTGTGCCGAAACCTGCAGGGTTTTCCTCTTCGTCGTCATCTGTCTCGAGGATGCCGAAGCCGAAGACGTTCTTGATCTTGCCATATAGGTTGAACAAGGTTGCGCAAACGGGGAGGAGGATGAAGATTGGAAAGAGGTAGTCGAACCAGGTCCCTAGAGGGGTGAGGTTAATTAGACGGCCGAGGAAGTTGTAGAAGGTGGAGTTTTGGTGGATGTTTCGAGGGAGGAAGGTCAGAAAGTTGTAGGCCAGGGGTACGGTCAGCTTTGCGATTTGACCGGCATACCAGCAGGCTGATTCGGAGTAGGTATTTCGCTTGACCAGTGCACGTTGGTTCCAGGTGGGGACGTCGTTGACACTGCTTAGAGCGCACACGCACATGTATGAGATCCACATCGAAGCGAGGATCTGTCCTCCAAAGCCAATCTGATAGTTGTCATCACTTGGATGATGAATCACTGTAAGGCTGACGGCAGATAAATGGGGAGCGGGGAATTTGATGATTTCAGACCAGATGATGGCCACTGATGCGAGGGAGAAGATTGCACCCAGTGTCATTCGCAAGGCAGGAATAATATGGACATGAAGGTGATACCGCATGTAGGGGTTAATGAAGGGTGGAGGACGGCCAAAGTCGAGTTTCTTGGAGGCTTTTGAGTCGAGGATAGACTGCAGGTCGGAGGCGGATCGGACAATGTTATCCCACTCGTGGATATATCTCGCTCTTCGATATTTGGCTCGGACAAGCCTCCTGGTCAGATCGGCAAGGTAGCGCTCAGTAATGACGGCCGGGATGGTTGCGACAGGGTCCACAGGAGTGAGAGGAGTAAAAGAACTGGGTGGTGATGGCCCAGCGATTTCAACCAACTCATCGATCCATTCTGAGAATTCACGGGCAGAACCCGTTTTCCTTTGTTTGAGTTGGACAACCTGAGCATCGAGATCATCGAGGGCTTGAACAGCATCTTGAAGTTTCTCGTGAACACGAGGGGCGTGACCCTGGATTCTGCGCAGGCTGCCACTTATGTCGGCCTGGCGGAACATATTCCTCGGCAAGGCGACGAGACCATGGCCCATCAGGTAGATGGCGAGGAACAAACCCCAGACGTAGGCCAATGCCATGACCAGGGCCTTTATGGCTGTGAAATCGAAGCCATAGGAGAATATCATGTAGATCAAACCAGCAATGGCACATGACAGGACAATTAATTGATAGCGAGCGTTGGAGCGCAAGGAGTATTTCAAGCGGGCTTGGGGTTCCCGATAACCAGCATCCATATACTCCCCCAGGAGGGGTAGAATCAACCATGTGAGGACAAAGGTTAACCAGTAGACAATTCTCCAAGATACCAGGACTGCTCTCTGTGGAAGCCAGATGCCTTTTCCGCCATGATTGGAGACTCTGGCACTGGAGGCGAGATCTATAGGGACGAGCAGCAATGCGCTGGTGGGAAGGACAAGGGCGAAGAAGATGGGAACAAGGAGAAAGGCCGGTGTGGTTCGAAGAGGGAGATAATGGCGGAGGAGGAGGAGGACGATGGAGGAGATGGCTAAGAGGGCGAGGATGGCAAATACATCGGAGCCAACGGAGGAAGCCATTGGAAGTGGATGGTGCTCATATCGAGGGGGATAGGGAGTAAGAAAGGATATAGAGAGAGAGGTGGAGGGATCAGAAAAGGCACATGATGGTTTGATATTCTGGTCTAGGTAGAAGTGTTTTGTAGGAGAGTGAGTGAGAGGAGAGCGGGTGACGTTGGTGGCAGGCATGGATTAAGGTTGTTCCGGACAGAGCCTACTTAGAGGCCAATGGGAGTTGACTACAAACTTACGAGGAGGTTCTCGACCGGTACTCCGTACCTCTCGGTCGCTTGATTTTCCGTAGTGCTACTTAGTTAATATTACGCCTAGGCGTGCCCCGACTTACTTAGGGCACGAGGGGCCTATTTAAGGAGCAGATCTCCTACTTAGCATGCTCACAAGCCTCCCATCGACGCCCCCCCTTCGGGCCCCTACTTAAGTACATGTAGCCCAGAGAAACGGGTGCGGATAGGAGGCACGGGCAGTCTGGGGGGAAGCTAAAAGGGCACCCACAGGGAGCAAAGCCAGTGAGTTACTTACCCACAAGGAGGGACCCAGGCTGCAGGGCACCCTACCCGGTATACCACAGACATACTTAGTTAATTAGCGAGTGATCAGCACAACTTGCAGATACACTAGTTAAGGCGACTGGAAGCCATATCCGTAGCATTGTTATTTTCACTCCAGTTTGATTAGGAGTTCTCTGTGATTGTACGGAGTATATGTAATAGCACTACTACTGAGTAGAAGGCTTTCTATCCTTGCTTTGGGGCGTCGGTGGCTTAGCTAAGACATCCCAAGATCGCAAGGTCTGTCTATACGACGATACCAACACCTACGAGTCCTCCGTGCCCTTCCCCGTCACCTGTAGCCTGACCTTGACCTTGACGGGGACGTGAACGTGCATCTGCATCTGCATCTGGATGCTAACCTGGGGACCCTCCCTGCTCCCCCCAGTCCATGGCGAATCCTTGTCTGTGCATCTCCCTCATTCTCCATCATCCATCAACCACTATCCATCCCATTAGTTATCCATTGTTTGGTTGAAGTTAGTTGGCCTTACGAGTGCCAGCGAACGATCCCATCCTAAGAACCCTAACCTTTGGGCAGATCCATCCTCGAACGAGTCAAAAGCCCTTGCCCTCAAGTCACATTCTGCCGCCTGTGATGTTCACCAACAGGCTACCGCTGCCAATCCCTATTTCAGTCATCCTCTACGCAGCACTATCTCACGCATCAATATTCATCATCACAAGGTTCAGCGAGAGTCATCAACCATTAAGCCTCAAGTCATTCAACCCATCATTCCCACTTTGGCTTTGACCGAGTAATCTCATCCCCTCTCCTCCTCCCGCCCCATCCACACCCACACAACCAAGGCAACAAGGCATTCCGAAACCTGATTTAGTGGCCTCACTTGCTCACTGGCCCTGGCCTAAACTCCTCAACTCCTACAAATCCTAACCTTTGGCAAAAGTCTGGGTCTCGTCCTGTTCCTCCGCCAGGGGACTCCTCTTCCCTACCACTACTGCGACGATTGACTCTTCTGGGAGGGCCACACATCCACGCCCGCTGCCATCGCCCACTCCACTCCACTAACTACTACGGCTAGTTACTAGTTGGCAGGGTTAGTCGTCGCTCTACCACTCATCAACCACATCCTCCGTCTTTCACACAACACACACACGCGCCCGCCCACCCAACCAACGACCTCCTCTCCCTCCCTCCTCCCTCCGCCTCTCCTGCTGCGTCTGCTGCACCTGCTGCACCTCTCGCCTTCTCGCCTTCTCATCCTCCTCATCACCATCATCCGACTGACGCCCACTCCCACGCCCACGCCCGTGCCCGCGCCCGATCCCCCAGCCTCAATCGACTTCTCAACTCCCTCGATTCTCATTCTTCAGTTTCATGGGCCTTCCGCGCTGGCCTTCGCACTCGCCTATTCACCTGCATTCGAACTCCCACTCCCACCCTCACTCGCAGTCTCACTCCCCACGGCTTCAGCTCGACCACTTGACTCTGTACCACACACACCAATCGCCTCGATCCACCTGTCCTACACTGCCTCCTGCTGTTCCTTCCCAATTCAGGGCCACCTAAGCCCACGCCCACGCCGGCTCTGCTGCCACCGCCGACTCCCACAACTACCATTTGTAACACTCAAGTCTCTCTTCTACAACTAACATCGCGGATGGTCTGAACATCTCCCATCACTTATGGGCTTTGGTTCCCACTTTACCACCATGAATCCCCAGCAATTTCAAAACATGGCCGGTATGGGGCGCGGGATGCCCAATAATATGCAACAGATGACCATGAACTCTCAAATGGGCGGGCTCATGGGAGGTCAGATGGGAGGCCAAATGGGCGGTCAGATGGGCAATCAAATGTCCAACATGGCTGGTCAAATTCCCGGTATGCCTGGTCAGATGAATCCTCAAATGGCAGGCCAAATGAGAGGTATTCCACAACAGATGGCAGGCCAGATTACTACTCTGAGCCATCCTTCGGTCCAACAACACATCTTCGACCAGCTCAACTCTCAAGGTCCCTGGGCCGGCTGGCAGGCAAACGTCCCTCTCAGAGAAAGAGCCGGCCAGATAAAGCTCCTCGTTGATTCGCTACGCCTCGTTAAACCCCCCGTTGACCTTCCACGTGCCATCGAGGTCGCTCTGCAATTCGAAAGGAAGTGTTTCAGCCAAAGCGCCAGCAGAGAAGACTACGTGAGAGAATGTAGTGAAAAGTTAGGCCGCATACGGGACCAGAGGGCCCAGCAGATGAACCAGGGCAATGCGAACCTCATGCAGACTATGGGGATGCAAGGCAACATGCAAATGCCAAACCAGACCTTCCAGCAGATGCAACAGCAGATGGGCCAGACGATGAACCCTAACATGGGCCTCCCCGCTCATCTCCAACAGCAGATGCAAGCCTCATCTTTCCTGAGTCAGCGGCAGCAGCAGCAGCAGCAACAGCAGCAGCAACAGCAGCAGCAACAACCTCCACAACAGCGCACCCCCCAACCCATGATGGCTCAGCCTCAAAATATCTCAGGTCAAGTTGCGATGATGCAGGGGAACAATGACCAGCAAAAGGGCCCTGCTGTATCCGAACTCACCCCCGAGGACAATAAAGTCATCAATCTCAGAGCCGCCGAGTTGGCAAAGAATACTCCCAAAGAAGAGATGCGCAGTATTGTCGAGAAGATGAATCCTCAGCTGCGACAGAATCTCAACCAGAAAGCCGTGGATCCCATCATCTACTACTTCCGCATGTTGGCCACCAAGGAATTCCGCCGTCGAAAGCAGATGGAAGGTGGTATTCCCGGAGCTGGACAAGCCAACAATGCGAACATGATGAATCAGCTTCAACAAAACCAAGCCATGGGTGACATGGGCCGCATTCAGGGCCTGCAAGCCGAAGGTCTAAAATCTCAGGAAGGTGGAGAGTTGGTTGTCCCTGCAAGTAATAGCCTGGCAATGATGCCGGATCAGATGCGCTTACAACAACAGATGCTCGCCCAACAGCGCATGAATCAACAGAATCCAAACACCTTGAACCCCGCTTTCATCGCCCAGCAGCAACGTTTACAACAAGCCCAGGCTGCAAAAATGCAGCAGGCTCAGTTGCAAGCCCAAAATCAACAGGCCCAAGCCCAAGCCAGGGCTCAATCTCAGGCTGCAATGGCTAACCAGCGTAGCCAAATGCAGGGCGTCACCGGCAACAACACCCCCCTTTCTGCACTTAATCGCCCTGTCGGACCAAACGTGTCAGGCACGAGTCCGCAACCAGGCGCGCAGGCTGGACAAAGGCCTCCCTCGAGTACTCCTATGATGAATCCACAGATGGCAATGGCTGGAAACATGCAGCAAGGGCAACAACAGCAGATGAATATGCAAGATGTTCAAAAGCGGGAACAGGCCCTTGCAAACTTTCCTGCCCCATTACAGCAATTGTTGCGACAGAAGCCACAGAGTGAATGGCGGAATATTCTTCAACAATTTCAAAGGGAAAACAGTGGCGCACAGATGCGGCGGAGTCTTTCTCAACAAGCACAAGGAGTGCAGCAGCAAACACCGCAGCAACAACAGCCTCAACCCTTGATGCAAATGCAGAATGGTGCTTTCATGGGCGGTGTTGGTGCTGTGAACATGCAACAGTCTTTGTCCGCTGGTGCCACATCTGTTCCTCCCAGCCAAGATGTAAACCAAATGACAGGCGCTCAAAATCAGATGCAGAATCAGATGCAGCAGAACCAAGACATCATCCGTCAACGCCAGATGCAAATGCAGATGCAACAGCAGCAACAGCAACAGCAGCAGCAAGGTGGACCGAATGTTCCTGGTCAGGCCCCAAACCCTAGACCCCAGCTCACCCCACAGCAAATGAAGATCATGGATCAACAAGCTGTGCCACAAACCGTGTTGAATAGTGTTCGACAGCACACCAGATTGCCTGATGTCAAGAATTGGTTCACGCTCAAACAATGGCTTATCCAAAACCCAGTCCCCAGCCTACCAGTACCTCAGCTCCTCAACGTCCAGGCCAACCACTTTGCTCATCTTATGAAGACTAGAGGTCAGAATATGATACAACAAAACAATGCGGTTCAAGGCCAGGTGCCCGGGCAGCAGCCCCAGCCTCAGCAGCCACAGACTGGTCCTCAGGTTCCTGTACCTGGAGTTCCTCCGCAACAGGCGCCAAACATGCCTCCTGCAGCACCAGCTCCATTCCGCCCTCCATCGGCGGCAGATATTCAGAAAGTTCGGGCAGCCAATCCTAAACTGGCGAATGTGCCAGACGAACAAATCAGACTCTTGCTCATAACGCGCCAACGCCACCTACAACAGCAATCAATGCAGCAGACAGCTGTCGCTCAATCCATGGGACAACAAATGCCGGGGATGCAGCAACAGATGATGCCGCAAATGGCTCAACCGCAACCTCAAGTTCAGCAAGGGCAACAAATACGACCCCCCTCCGCTCAAGGTCCTCGGCCGAACCAAACACCAGTTCAATCTGAAAACAAGGCAAAACGTCCCAATGAAGATGATGTCGTCGAGATAGCTGGCCCTGCTGCGGTCAAACCACCCGTGGGTCCGACAGAACCCAAGCCAGGGCCTCCAATGTTGAACAAGGAACAATTTGCGGCTTTGGATCCACAGAAGAAGCAACAGTATATGCAGTGGCAACGGCAGCAGCAAGTTGTGAAGAAGATCTTCGAGCTCACCCGCGAAGTCCAGGCTTCGCTGCCAAAGACAAAGCCGATTATCAACATGGATGCAACAAACAGGAATCGTATCAAGGTGATCCTGACTTCAGACAATGTTAAGAACATGCTAGGTAGATTTGACTCTTTCTTGATCGCCTTTTATCGCATGGAACAAAATGATGCCGCCCTCAAACAACTCATTCTACAAAAGATGCAATTGTTTTCTCAGTTCAAACCTCAAGCACTGCAGAACAAGACGTTTGAGTTGGTGGATCATTTCAGTTTGACTGCAGACGGTGCAGAAGCCATCATCAATAACATTACCGTCAAATTCCAACAGACGGCCGCTCAGATCCCTCAGCAGAACAAAGCGAGGCCAATGGCTCAGCTCACTCCCGAAAATCTTAGTTTGCTGGAAGCTCAGGAGAAGGAACGTAAGAAGTCCCTGACTACAAATCAAGCTCCTCCCGCACCTACTTCCAGTCAGCCTCCATTTCAGATTGGGGACAAAGGACGGGGCACACCTACCTACGCAGCTCCTGGTTTCAAACCTGAAGATCTTAAACTTGATCCGAAGCGGCGCAAGAAGAATAATCAAACTCCTGCCACCCCCGTCGCCCAGTCTGCCCCTAGTACTACGACCACCTCGCCTGTCACTACCAAGGCACCAAAACCGGCCGAGTTGTTCAAATGTCCTGTTCTTGGCTGTGAATATCAACTTAAAGGGTTTCCCACACAGGCAGAATTTGATCAGCACTATAATGTTGCTCACAAGCTTGACTTGGAACCCGTTACAGATCCACTGGCCTTCCTCGACGAGTCACTTCGATTTGCTTTCAACCTCGATGAGAATATGAAGCAGCAAAAGAAGCCCAAGACGGAAATAAAGGCTGGATCCACGACGAACATCAAAGGAGAGAACTCTGCAACGCCGATCCCCATGTCCAAGATCCCCAGTCAAGGAGCACCTGGCTCGAAGCTTGTAGAAACCAAGACAGAGGATGACTTCGACAATCCATGGAACCATACCAATACTACACTAGACCAGCTTCGCATAGCCTTTGGTGGAAACGATTGGGATGACCTGTTCCCTCCAAGGCAAAAGCAAGAAGAAATGCACAACAAAATGTTGGAAGCCTATCGCAAGACAAGTCCTAGATGGCGAAAAATAGTGGAAGGACCTGATGGTGCCTTGACAGACACATCAACTGAGAAATCCAAGAGCCCTACAGATCTCAGTGATAAGGAATTGCCTGCGGATAAGGTTGTGGGAGGCAAGAAGAAGGAGCTTGATTCCTGGCAAGTCCAATTGGACGAGATTCAAGGCCTTGATCTTGGAGGCCTTGACATGTCACCATTCGAGAACATCAATGCTGTTCCTGATACTGATGTGGTCATGGGTGAGGATGGGTCGCCCTTCGAATCGATTGAGAAGCCACAGTTATCGGCTCTCGAGTGGAATGCACAAGAAATGGGTCTGGACTTGCAACATCCAGAAGCTTGGACAGAGGACCAGCAGGATTACGCGGATTTTCTTTTTGGGGATTAGGAGACCCAGAGGTTGGAGGCAAGGAAATATATCTGCTAGGTTTGGAATGCGCCTCAGTGAGATGAATGATGACGACCGGATCTTTACCAAAAAAAGGATAATGGAGCTATGTGAATTGGATCGGATATGGGTCAGCGTTGGTTGGGTTTTGCGATTCCCCCCGAGCGTGGTGTTTGGTGACGAGCTGATGGGAGATCTCCATTTTTCAATCGAGTGGGAATGGGTTGACTAAAAACTTACTTATTGCCATGTACTTGGACATGTTTTGAAACGTCATTTCTTCCAGCGAATTATCACTATTGGACAGGGTATGGTGGTAGGAACTAGGTAGGGACTGGTGTCTGGGTTGCCGGTCTGGTTTTGGCGCCTTTTGAAGTACCTTTTTATGATTCCCCGTCGGCGAGGCTCTTCGTTTATACAGACAAAGAGTAAAAGAATGAACGTTTTTCCCGAATATCCTAGGCTCTTAGCAGCTTTACCTCTGACTGTGAGTATCTTTCAGGATCGGTTCACTGTATCTTACACTGTAAGAGAGGGAACGGCTAGCACTCCGCTGGTTGAAGACCGTCTCGTTGGCGCTGTACGCGGTGGAGGCATTCTGGATGAAGGGTGAGTGTGAGGTCTGTGACATAAGTTACTCACGAAGGTGATAGGGTAAGTCGCATGTAACCTCGTGGCAGCTTTTGCTCGTCTTTACGTGCCAATAGATGGTCGCTTGGCCGGTGTGCTTCCCACTGAGGCAGTCCAGGAGTCCAGGACACACCCAAGTGGCGGTTATCCTTCATCCCTCTGCGGCCCACCCCATCTATCCGAGAATCTGAGCCTTACGTGGTTGCCTTACAGTGTTGCCTAGTCGTTAAACCCTACCTATTCAATGCTATTGGGCACTCACGCAAAGCAAACTGAATGTGTTGGAATTTGAAACTTGGTGCATGCACGAGAACTGGTTTTACGCTGTGGTGGACTTGAGCTTCACGGGTGCTTGAAAGGCCCTACATGAACCAACCTACATCCATCTACGCTTCGACAGGGTCCTTGACTTCTGAAATTGCAACTTTCAAATCTAAGCTTCTCCTCGCAACCGACTAACTTATATATCTACCCCCAAACAATGCCAGCGCAACAACATCAACCCCAAAATGCCGCCCAGCCTGCACCACTCCTGGGCTTCGCTCACGGCCGAGTACCCCCCCTACCTAGCACAGCTATTTTCCCAAGCAAGTTATAACCACAAGATTTCGAAACCTTATCTCCATTCTAACAGAAGCAGGGGAATGCCAGGCTGATGGATGCCGCGTTTGGGCCGCTACTGGTGCTGGGAGCAGATACTGCCAAGCGCGTAAGTGGACCAGCTGACGAGGTTCAAGCTTGGGGGGACCCCCTCCGGTGAAAATATCGAGGCCACTGAGACTTCATGCCCTCCCTATCTAGATGAATGCGAACAGGACAGATGTCCTAGCCTCCAGTTGCGGGCTACCGATGGTCGGCAATACAAGCATTGTGAAGCACGTAAGGATCAGCCCCAAAGTCGTCTTCAAGCTTCTGGTACCGGTACGGTACCTGCTGACACTGGTTGGATTGATAGATAGCCACTGCTCTGAGGCCAATTGTGCCTCCCTGGTATTGGTTGACTTGGAGAGCAAACAGTCATTGAGAAGGTGCAGAAAACGTAATGATACCCCCGAGCTCACCCTCCTCAGCTATACATCTCTCCTGGGTTTCCATTACCCAACCTACTCAGTTCCCGCGCCGAGGCTGACCATCTCAATATCATTCCCATTACCAGACCATGACGAATTCATTGTGAGGCTTGCGTTTCAACTTCAATTTGCAGAGCTGGCGACACAGGCGTGCGCGAAGATCCGCGGGTGTTGAGTACTTGTGTGCGGAGTAGGTAAACTTGGCCCAAGTGAGGGCAGCAACCGAGACGCAGTCGTTGAATTCCCCGTCCTGCTTCGATCCTGGCGTCGGTGAGGATTGTCTGAGCTCGCTTGGGCAGGGATCTGGGTACTATCAGTTAGTAGTCCGTCATTCTCGGGATTGCTACCTGCGCTGGCGCTGGGCGCAAGGCTGGAACTGGAGACTGAGATGTATCTCATCGCGGAGGAGTTGCTACGAGCATTGGTTTTCCTTTGATTCGTTGTCTAACTAGGTCTGAGAAGGCTTTGGCTTATGCCGTGCTCTACGTTGCGGCCTATTTTATACACGTCTGGACAAAATGCAGACTACATTTGACCAGGGTATGTGTGATGGCACTACCTCCAGTCTGCCGTATCTACATACTCCTAGGCTCGGTCTTTTCTATGTTGCTCTCGCTATATTGGTCTAACGAGAATCTGGGACCGGGTGTCATCGCCAAAATACATAATTGGTCTCTGAAAATCGCTAGATTCCTTCTGACTCCCCCCTTCTGACTCCTCGCTGCCGTACACAGGAAAAGGCGATTTCCATCTCGTTCGAATTGTAATTCAGATAGTTACGGGTTAGCTTTTAAGGAACGCGGCTTCGCATTCATAGCCTGACAAGGAATGGGAAACTGTCCATAGCTAGAGGACCAAGGTGCAGTATTGAATAACTATCGAGGACATTGATTCGAAAGGGGGGCTTTAAAGCCGGTAGGAGGGAAAGCGAACCGAGAGTGATTGCCGAATATGCCTTGTATATACAGTACACTTTGAATTAATTAACTCAACTGGCTACCGTCCTATCGTAGTTTGTACACCTTTCCCCGGCCCCAGTCTATCCAGAACCGACCTATTCCTACCCAAGTCCACAATCTGTCTGGAGAGTCCTGGAATAGGCAAGGAGATAAGAGGACGAACTCCTTCCCTCCAAAATTAGTAGCGTGACAAGTGAAGAAACCCGAAAGACGATGGGTAGGTAGGTAGGGACTCTTTGGTCCAAAAATTCCACCCCCCTACCATGTTATACATATCAAATGGGACAATCTTGAAGTTGGATCCCGAGCCTGAAGTATACCCAACGATTTTCACGCCATTTGTAAACTTTTGCCTGAATAGCCAGCTATTGATCAACACCGAGGCAACAATGAAAGGGAGGAACGAAGACCCCTGGTCACAATTCAAAACTCAATCTTCGAGCAACCCGTCATGGTCCTGGTCTTTGTACCTGCTCTCGACGTAATCGATCCCAAGTTTGCTCAGCTCCTTGACATATCTCTCACCGATACTGACTACCTCGAAACCGGGAGGTAGGATATCCCTGGTCTTCAGATAGAGGATTTTGATGTTGCGCGCTTTGTCCTTTAGATTCACCTGAGTTCGATGTTGTAGTCGGGGACCGTCTTCATGTATTGCATCTTCGTTAAGAATATGTGCCCATTTCGTCCCATGGCGCGCTACCATCTCTATTAGTCTGTCGCATTCTAGTTCATCCCACGGGGTCCGTGTTTGGGTTTGGGGCCGGCGGCCTTTTAAGTCCTTTGACTGCGCTGTTATGGCTCTGGCTGCTTTTTCGAGGTTTGCCATTCGCGAGGGCGGTGGAGCTGAGTCTCTAGAATGCGCCGGGGCAGTTGACGGCGGGAGACGATTACTGGAGTTTGTTGTTAATGGTGGCCGACGAGATCCACGTACTGGTTGTGATGAAGAGGCCATGGTTGAGTGTGAAGCAGTCGGTCGACTTGATGCTGTGATGGTGCGAGTGCGTTCTTGCAGCGGATTACGAGAAGAGTTATTGTCATCGTCGTCATCAAAGCCGGCGTCCACGGTGTTGTCAATATCATAAGCCAGCGACACGGGTCGCTTCCCATGTGAGGTACGGGAGACCTTATTTGGTCGTTGGTCTTGTTCAAAATCATGCTCGTCCTCGTCCTCGTCCTCGTCATCATTTTGCGGTAGGGGGCGCTTGGTAGGTTGTCTTGACATGGTTGCCCGGCTGGGCACACTTTGATCCTGCCACTTTACCTGCGTTGCATCAGGTTGTCGGTCAAGGAAAGATCTTTTGGTTGACGCGGGCCTGTTCTCTTTTTCACGTTCAATCGCCTGTCTTTCGAGCGTTTCCATGACCTCGAGGGTTTGTTGTGTCGAGGGAGGTAATTCGTCGTCATCCACGTCAAAGCTTTCACGATTGCGAGTTGGCAAGCCTCGATGACTGAGTTCAGCTTCAGCATAATCATCGCCCTGCAGTGGTCGATAGTAGTCGTCATCTTCGACTGGTGTTGGAGTTTGTTGTATTTCACGTGCTTCATGTGCAGCGGTTGAACTGGGAGGTTGAAATTGTATGCCAGATACTTCCATTGCATGTTTGGCCTGCTCATCTCTAAACTGTCGAAGTTCGGCTGAAAAAAACCTTGGGTTAAGTGGTGCTGATGACCTTTTGTCCCGGGTTTGAGCAGATAGTCCATTAAGAGGCATTCGGGTTTTAGAAGCTGTGGCCTCGTCGTCTGGAACATCAGCTTCAGAATTATCACCTATGTCAGTCATACTTCTCTCCCTCACATCTGCCTCATAGTTTCCCGAGCTCAGTAGAGAGACAATACTATCAATCCCACCCTGCTTGTCGATAGTTGCCTTCAGCTCTCGCATACGAGCAGTGCTCCACTTCGCAGTTTGTAGGATGAAAGTGGACAATGGCCAAGTCTCTTTCAGCTCATTAAGCAGTTCATCACGGTTGCTATGAACGGCACAATGTCCCTTCAGCAGTTCCAGTCGTGATGACAGAGCCTCCAGTGAATCAATGTCTTGAAAATCGCGTGAAATGGTCTCCTCCTCTTCGAATATCCGTTCTGCTAACCTTTCAAGGCTATCGGACTGCTCTATGCCATCCAACTCAAGAGTGTTAATGAAGAACTGAGTCATGATCTCTATGGCGAGATTGCGCGTGTCTTCTGTAAGCCCAGTAGCGAAGGAGAAGTTGCTATCACCAACAAAAGCTCTAGGGAAGTTGTTGTACAAATAGGTCAGGAGTATTCCTCGATCCTCCGGATAATCACTTAAGACCATTATCATTTGTTGAGCAAGATTTGCCAGATAAAGAACCGCATCAGGCCGCCATTTTCCATAGCTGATTCGATGTAGATCAACTATACCTGCGAATTTCCGTACAATCAAGACGGGATTGATAAAGTCACCTATTCCGTAAGGCTTCCGGCTGATTGCAACCTTGTTCGCTCGCATTTGAAGCATTTTCTGCTGCAATGACTTGGGCCGTGCCATGTCTTGGATGGTGCTCTCCAGGCTGGCGTCGTCAGATAAGTCGAAGGAAGAGAGCAAGCCAAGTGATTCGTTATGCAAATCGGCAAGATGTATAACGATATCATCTCGGTCCAGTTCCTCAAGATCATTTTGAAGGCTTGACACTGATCCTGAACGGGCGGATGGTGAAGCTAGAGGCTGAATAGAAGGAGATTGCTGTATCACAGCCTCTTCATCAACAGTTTCAAGTACTTGATCGATGTTCTGGAGGTCATTTTGAGCAAAGGTGACCACCTCACGGCTGGTGGATCGACTGGCGTGTCTGTTTTGATGATGGCGCGTGTCACGAAGCGCAGCTTGTGGCGAAGGTTTAGGAGGGGATAGAGGAGTGTCTCGTCTGCTCACTGAGCGTGCATGTCTCGGTGGAGGCATATTGGAATGGAGGATTAGATAAAATCGTGAGCTCGCATTGATTGAGGATCAAGAGTTTTAGGGTTATTGACCCTCATGATGCTGGCAGGAGGAGAAGTGTGGACCTGCTGCCTCCTGGAAAACATAACCTAAACACGCATTCTTGGCAGACGCGTCGCATTTCACGATCACGTGAGACACCCGACACGTGACCGTAACCATCCTGAATCCTCTCCGCGTGATCATCTATCTCATTCTTGCCTTCGTTCTCTTGCTACTTTCGAAGGCTCGGTCGCAACGACGCCAATTATCATCCTCACGACATAACCCTGCCTGCCTATTCACTTCCTGGCTCGGGGGTGTACTTCTATTACCTGCTGCACATCGAGTATGCCCTCGTTAATGGAGAATTGGCAAAGTTATTACCCACAGCGTGTAGGACTATTTTTGGAAGCGCAAGGCAAACATGGCGAGTTGAAAATCACCCAAGGTTTCATCCAGCTTCTGGGTCATATGATGGTCAATTAATTGTCAAGGGCCAAGGATCGCTACAATCAAAGAAGGGGACCGTTATTCTAGAAGGTGAAAAAGAAGAGCATTTTAGGTGGCACAAGCTTTCACGGCTTCGAAGCCAGACGCAAGCTTTTGTGATCCCTGCGCCGCTAAACCCCCTGATTCCGAATCACATCTGTCGAAAATCAAATTGAGCAGCGTCTTTTCTCATGGAGCGTTTGATTACGGAGTACATTACAATGGCCTGGACCAGAAAGTATGATATCCACCCGCCACCGCATGCCGAGGATGGCCTGCTCCGCCACCATTCGGCTGGGAGCCCCAAGTACGAATACGTTAACCTTTTCTCCTCTCAAATGGGCGAATCTAGCCTTCTTCCATCACTGGTTCATCATCTGCGAGAATTTCTCCGCAAGGAGAAAACGGTCCCCGTGATCCTGATGATCGCTCTAAGCCCCCAGTCCCCTGCCGTGCATGGGCGGTCACACTTGCGGGGATGATGCACTCCATGTGCTATCTAGCACAATTCCAATCTTAGCAACACATCGTTTGATTATATGCATGGTATGATTCATATATTAAATAGGTTGATGTCGCAAAGTGATTACAGTTCTAAACTCGTCGTCTGGACAATCTACAAACGATTCTAGCTTAATTCCAGCAACACAATATGTCTCGCCGCGAGTCAGTTGGCCGTGTGAGAATGGCATCACAGTGCGATTCATCGGAGCCGACTATGAAAATGGTGAGCGTGGCGGTTCTCCCACCTCGATTACCATCTGGAATGGCACCTCCCACAGGAATTGCGGCTGCCGACGTTGTCTCTTGGGATGAAGCCATAAACTGGCAGCACAATGATAACGCCCAGGAAGAGACTCCGGGTCGCAGGAAAAGCTTCATGCGGAAAGTCGGACTCACGACTCAAAGGAAGCGCTCAGTGGAGGAGGATGACCTTCCTCCATTCGTCATGCGTCAGATCCCGTACGATACATGGAGAAAGCATTATGCCAAAGATAAGGACGGGAACTACCGGGGCACTCATGCGTAAGTCTGACCTGTCCCCAAATAGGAAAATATTCGCTCCATCATGTCCACCTAGCGACTCAGGACTAATGAAATTGGACAACATAACAGCCCTGCGGAGGATTGCCTTTTAAAGCCCGAAGACGTCCAAAAATGGCGCTTCGACGATCCCATCACAAAAGGAGATAAGTGGACCAGGGGTCAACATGCCTTACCAGTCTACACCGAAGTGAGTGCTGAGGCACCAGCTCCAGAGTACCAAATCGATGCAGACGGCCATACTCAGCCAGTAGGAAACGCCACAGTAAAATCATGGGATGCCCATGAAACGATGCAGAACCTGGAGCAGACACGAACCTCATCTACTTCCGCTCCCAGCAGCAGTCTTACCGCAGTAACCACGACGGGGGAGAAGACCATTGCAGATGGTAAAACGGCTGCGGAAATCATCGCCGAGGCCAAAGCCAAGCCCAAGCCCAAGCTGACATGGAAGCAGAAGTTCAACAAGGGTGCAACCATGGCAATGCTGGGCACCAATAATTGACAATCAGAACTTGCGGCCTTGCGGGAGTTGCGGAATGCGATTTCTTGAGAGGGGACGAGGAGAGGATTCGGTTGCCCTTCACTACAGTACTCTGATGATCTTGGTGGGAAGGGTTTAGCAATGCGGTTGCAGACCACGGTATGATGAGATCCCATCTCCCAAGTAGGAGGAAGGAATGATTTCGTTGTTGGTATTGTTGTATGGTTGCTCACATGGTGGAGAGTTTCAGGTGTTTACGACTTGGTAATGCTTTACGACTTGGTAATGCTTTACGACTTGGTAATGCTTTACGAATTTGATTCTTACTATTCCCAGCTTCCATTCGTCTTGAGAGGATGAATGAACATTGGTTGCATGTCCACCCAGTGTATCGAGGACGTTATCCATAGCATGCAGCCACTTTACACTGTCTAGGTCCTAGGATCCTATCAGATACCTCTAGCCCTTCGCCCCATTCGCCATTCCTTCATCCAAGTGAACCAGGTGTCATCCCCCCTCGGATCTCCTCCTTTCTCAGTTCATGGGGACTTCCAATCAATAAGCCCTCACAGCATCCAATTGCCCCCAAAACCTCTCCCACTCACTCACCGGCTCATCAATGTCAGGACCTTCTCCCTCACCCCAGCATCAACCCAATCATCCCAGCAGATGGACAACATGGCCGAATGCCGTCCAATGCCCAGCATCTTGCCATTGGCATCGAGCATAGGCAATCCCTTGCCAGCCTCGTCGTCCGGCCCAATCCCCGACTTGCCCTCCGCGAGCGTCCGCTCCCAGCGCAGGATGCCTTCGAAGTGATACCCCATGCGCTCGGCGGCGCGGATACTCGTCGCGTTCTGCGAGTTGGCCTGCCATTGGACGCGACGGAGGCCCAGTCCAGATGGGAGCGGATCCAGACATTGCTGCAGTAGTAGCCCGTGGGCGTGCGTGCCGACGAAGGTCCGTTGGAAGCGTGGGAAGAGCACGATCTTGGGGGTTGGACGGCGCGGTCAGTAAGGGGCGGTGGGTTATGGATGCGAGGAGCTTTGGGCGCGATGGAGGAGAGTCATGCTCAAGGTGGAAGAGGACCTGGCTGGCCTCAAGAGGGACTTGTTGTAACTTACATGGCCGACCTCCGTCCTCGACCGGCTCACATCGGTATTCAGGAGGCCGATCGTCCCCGCGAAGGCCCCATCCTCGACCTCGATGACCTCTTCATCGGCGGCGGCCCCCTCTCGGCCGCCCACTCTTCGCTTGCGGATCGTACATCGTTTCAGGATGATCGCGAGAATGATCGCGCCGCGGTCCTGGCGACACCGGATGTCGAAATGCTTGGTGAAGTCCTCGTTCTTGCGAAACGGTCCGAAGGACACGTGGTCGAACAGTTCGGGGTGGGGTAGTGTTTCCTGAACGTAGATGCTGCACAGGCGGTCCCAGTCTGTCTGCAGGTTTCGATATTAGTTCGGTACCGGCGTATGCTTATGAAGGGGGAGGGAAGCGTGAGAGGCGCTATGGAGTCGGTGGTTCATCTCGAGGACTTGCGCCCGCATTCCGCTCCAAAGTCCATTGGTACGTCGTTGATTGAGGGCTTTATTGAACACGCGATCCACCCTGCAGGCCTCCCTTCTCCCTTCCCTTCTACCTGCCATGGCCCTAGATAGCCAGTGCATCCACTGCACGCGCTCTCATCTCGGTTCCCCCGGCGCATCGTTGAAACTGCGGGATATGACTCACCTCGAACGACACCAACTTCATGCGGTCATTCTCCAGCCTGGAGAGATCAATGGGCAGGCAGAAATCATCTAGCAGAGGATCTGCCATGGTTCTATGGTTTCCGAGAAGGGTAGCACGCCTACGTTTATTTGGTACTTTGTGGCTGCCATACCACTAGGCAGGATATAATTATATTTATATACTCCGTATATCGTCCCCGAACCGTCGACGCCTCCAGCCTTTCGCTGACTCATCCCCCGCCGCTTTGCTCCCCCGCTAGCGACTATTTAGTCGATCCGCTCCCTCGTCCGCTCTCTTCTGCTCCCTTCCTCTCTTTCGCGCTCCCCCTCCACCCTGTCAAAGTGGATGCCTTAACTCCTGGCGATTAAGCCAAAAAGACGTGGAGTATCGACACGATGTGTCGATATCTCAGGCAATCCACTATATACACGTACTCCTTGGCATCCCGTGACATCTCCAGACCATGGAAACACCGGTTCAAGTTACCTTTCATAGCCATCGTTAGGGTGGTCGCTCTCGTTTTGTTTTCGACCTGGGCTTGATGTTGACTGAGACCAGCTAGGGCTCAGATCCATCAGCAGGAATGCGAAGAGCGATAGTCTTCGCGACAGTGTGAGATGATTCCATGATTTCCGAGCATTGGCGCCCTCATCGATCGATGGAGGAGGCATTCTCGACAGCGCCACCGAGTTTTAGTATCCGAAGTTTGTTAGCGCATCATGTGTTTGAGAGTTAGTGGAACAGATTTCCCAAGTGCGTACTTGGGAAATCTCGAGATCGACACCGCAATTCCGGCTGCTACCCAATGGGCGGTCGGCATTCAAGGATGGAAATACGGTCGATGAGATAGCTTCCGGCGCGAATTGCCACTTTGGTAGCACGCTTTTCCGTGATCTGAGGGCATGCTAAATCAAGGTTAGGAAGGCTTGTATAGGTCTTGGTTAGCAGGTGAGTGGATCAAGAGTGTATCGTTGACAATTGATTAGCAGTGCACTTGGGGTGAAGCTGGCGTTGCCCAAAGGCCTCTGTCGCCGCACGCAGGCACTGCAGTTGATAGAAGGTTTCACGTACTCATATGTGAACCGGTTGCCTATCGATCAGGTAAGGAGTACAGATTCAAGCTCAAGTTTCTCCCTCATGGTTCAGGCCTGAATGTCCCCAGTGTCCGTGCCCCATGCATCGATACTATTACGTAGTTCCCTGTCCACATGCAGGAATGAACAGTGTGAATAATACTAGATCTGGACTAGTTTTGAATATGGCTTTCGCGCTAGAAAAACCCAAGCCTTGATATCTCCGCGCTAGCTAGGGATGTCGTAGTGTCAAAGAGGAGACACATCCCTAAACAAGCGTTTCAATCTATGATGTTTACCGGCATCGCTATTTCCCTCCTCCGAGGGGTCCTCCCTACGCCTTCATGGAACTTTTTATTGGGTTGCATGGTCTTAGATCTCGATAGCTTCAAAGTGCTACACTGCGAGATCGGACGCTTGGACAAGTCGCTTCGATACTCCGTAGATGTTTCGTTCAGACTGCATCTTATCAGATTATTGTCCTTTGTCTACCATCATTGCGTTATAGAAATCAGCCTCTAGCTGTGATGGGAAAACAACGGCAGCGGAAAATATTGTCTTGCCTCCCGTGTCGAAAGCTGAAAGTCTCGTGCGATCGCAGGCAGCCTTGCAGCCGCTGTGGCTGGCGCCAGAGCCCTGGGGAATGCATCTACCGTACCTTCTCTCGAGAAAGCCTTGACCACGAAAAGGAAGATTTTTGGTGGATTGGAAGGCATTCGACATGCACATCCAATGCCGGGTTCGCAACTCAGTTTCCTACTGCAGACATGAGTGTCGTCCGCAACGATCTGCCTGCATTG
>Ga0105239_10001824_pt1 | contig 27887 bp, 29 predicted proteins | sample KBSC44metaG_FD_92761 | JGI IMG/M metagenome (GOLD analysis project Ga0105239, IMG submission 92761) | Corn rhizosphere microbial communities from Kellogg Biological Station, Michigan, USA - KBS C4-4 metaG | ecosystem: Host-associated > Plants > Roots > Rhizosphere > Soil | place: Michigan, USA...
ATCGCGGTAGTTAGGCACCCTTTTGTAGTGCGAGTGGGCCACCAGGTTCATAATGTCCTCTTCAAGGTTGGCGCCTGTGCATGATATAATGTCGATTTTACCTTCCCTTATCATTTCAGCAAGCGAGATGCCCAATTCGGCGGTGCTCATGGCGCCGGCAAGGGTAACCATCATTTTACCGCCTTCAAGCAAATGTGTTTCGTATCCTTTGGCGGCATCAACTAATGCTGCAGCGTTAAAATGCAGGTAATTTCTTTCAATAAACTGCGATATAGGGCCTCTTGTAGTGCTCATATTTCCTGGTAAATAATTTTGGTGCAAAAGTAGGTATTTTGATGAATTATAGCGATTTGTTTTTAAAACGCTGACTATCAAAATCGAAGATTTATGCGGCAAACTTACATTACTTCAGCACAACCGGGTTTATATTGCCCTCAAAATGCCCTATCTTCGCAGCGCCTGCTACATGAAAAAACTTTTAATCTTCTGCACCTTCCTGCTTAGCTTCCAGAGCGTTTTCGCACAGTTAAACTTTTTGCCAAAATTTATCAGGCAGATGTATTTTAGAAAAGATACCAGCCGCAAGCCAGGTTTTGTACTATTACCCGCCCTCAGCTCCGCGCCCGAAACAGGTGTTGAATTTGGCGGCGCAGCATTATTTTCATTTTATACCGATACGCTCGACCGCAGCACCCGGGTTTCCAGCCTGTTTGGCTACTCAACCCTTACCACAAAGGGACAGGTTAAACTTAGCCTTAATGCCAACTATTGGACACCACAAAATAAATTTCATTATACAGGTGTAATCAGCTTTTACAATTATCCCTTTAATTTTTACGGAGTGGGTAATAACACGAAGGCCATCGACGAAAAACATATAGGCGAAAAGCGGTACAAGCTGGGCTTCGCCGGCGAGAAGCGCCTGGGCGATAACTTTTATGTGGGCGTTGTAGCGGGCGTAATAAAATACTTTTACCCCTACAGTTACGATTATTCCAGCATTCTGTACTCCCCTGCGGTACAAGACAGGCACGGCGGCGCCAGCGCCTATATCGGCCCGAGCTTTACATTCGATACCCGGAATAACAACACCTATACTACAAAGGGTATGGTTATCAGCAGCTATTATAACATCATGCATGGCACCTACGGAAATAACGGTTACAGGGGCGGCTTTTTTAACATCGAATATTCGCAGTTCTTCCTGTTAGCTAAACAACTGGTGCTGGGGCTTGACATACAGGAGCAAAGCCTCACCGGCGGCCGGTCGCCGTTTTACCTGCTGCCGCAAATGGGCAGCGACGAAATGATGCGCGGCTACTACCAGGGCCGTTACCGCGACCGCAACTATATTGCCGGCCAAACCGAACTGCGTTACCGCATTGATAAACGTTTTGGCGTTGTGGCCTTTGCCGGTACCGGCGAAGTGTTCCATTCTGATTTCAGCTTCCCGCAATTGAAGCCGAACTACGGCGGTGGTGTACGCTACTTTTTTGATATTGAAAAAGGCCTGGCAATCCGGATGGATTACGGCGTCGGCCAAAAACCGGCAGGGGAGAAACGGGAAAGCGGGTTATATGTGGCCCTAGGGCAAAGCTTCTGATGTGCGGAGTTTTGATGTGCAAATGTGCGGATGAAAAATAAAAAAAACCGCTTTTCTATTTGACATCTAACCCGCGCGTTTTCATCCGCACATCAAAAATCCGCACATCCGCACATAATTATACCTTAACCAGGAAATTCTCCTTCGCCTGCCCGGGTTTAAAAAACACAAGCCCTATCCAAAATAAATCGATGGTAACCGTAACCTGCGGGTGCGCCTTTATTTGTGCCCAGGCTTCTTTCATCCCTTCGCTCCAATAAATATCGTCAAAAATAAGCATGGTATTTTCGTGCACTTTGGGCAGACACCATTCAAAATATTTAAGGGTGGCGTCCTTTTGATGATTGCCGTCCACAAATACAAAATCAAGTTGTGGCAAATTATCAATGATGCCGGACAAGGTATCGTCAAAATTGCCGACGGTAGGTTCAACCACATCAATACCGCCTTTTTTAAATGTTTCTTTCGCTATACGGGCAGTTTCGGGACAGCCCTCCAGGGTGTAAACTTTTGCATTCGGTGCGGCATTTTGCAGGTACAGGGTGGTTGTACCAAGGCAGGTTCCCAGTTCAATAATATTGCGGGGCTTTAAGTCGGCCACCAAACGGTGCAGTAATTGGGCAAGCTTAGGTGGTTTTAGCGCGTTACGGGCAATGTCGCTTATCTTTTTCTGGCGGTTATTATTTACATGCGACCCTGCGCCAAGGTCGGTTACGGTTATAATCCGCGTGTCATTTATTAGCCCGTTGCGGATGTTCTCAACTTCTGTATATACTTTTTTGGCACGAAAATCGTAAATTACATCATCTATAAGCCGGTAGACAAATGGCGAGTGTACACCGTGCCTGTTTTTGGCTTTCAGCCTGTGCAGCACATAATCTGTAGCGAACCTAAAATTAAACATGGCTGTAAAAATATAGAAACGTTTAGTATTTTAGCGTGATAGCATGATAAATCCAACAGAAGTAAATTCCCTGATACGTTTATTGGACGACCCGGATAGCGAGATATTTGAACACGTTCATGATAAGTTACTATCCTACGGCCCCGAAGTTATTGAATACCTTGAAGGCGCTTGGGAGCAGGCATTCGGCCCCCTGCAGCAGGAACGCCTCGCCAACCTGGTGCACGAAATACAATTCAGCATAGTAAAAAACGACTTGCAGCTATGGCACCAAAGCGGTGCGTTTGATCTGCTACAGGGCATCCTGATAATAAACCGTTACCAATACCCCGATCTTGACGAGCAAAAGGTCATCAACCAAATTGAAGCTATTAAACGCGACATCTGGATACAGATGATGAACGAGGCCAGCCCGGCCGAACAGGTGAAACTGATCAACCATGTTTTTTATAATATCTACGGCTTTAGCGGCAACACCGCCAATCACCTCGACCCGCAAAACAGCTATATAAGCCAGGTGCTGGAAACCAAAAAAGGCAACCAGATTTCGCTAGCCATCATTTATTCCATCATCGCCCAAAAGCTGGACATACCCGTTTACGGTGTTAACCTGCCGCAGCATTTTATTTTGGCATATTTGGATGAAAGCCTGCAAAGCGAATTTGAGGGCGGCATTTTGTTTTACATTAATGCCTTTAACAAGGGCTTTATCTTCGGCCGCCGCGACGTGGACATGTTTTTAAAACAGCTGAATTTAAAGTTTGATAAGCAGTTTTATGAGCCCTGCTCCAATACTGACATCATCAAACGGGTGTTGCGCAACCTGGTGAGCGCGTACGAACATTTGGGAGCGAAGGATAAGGTGGCCGAGTTGAACGAATTGCTAAACATGATTGATAGCCCCTTAACCCCCTAATGGGAGGCTTTTGAATTTCATTTTTCTAAAAACACGATTAATTGTCACCAATAATATTCCGCTTGCGATAATCTCTTAACAGACTGTCGGCGCTTGCAGTTTGTCCGTTTAGCAACAGGTGATAGTATGGGATAACAGTTTTTCCTACATCAGACGATGGGCTTTTATTTTCAACGTCGGCATATGCTTTTTTGAAATAATCATCCAGTTTTTTTGTTTCGGGATCCATCACCCAAGTGTTGTCCGAACCTTCGATTAACAGAGTGAGATAGGTGCGTTGATTTGCCACCGCCGATTTTTTAGCTATAAAATACGGCTGATTTTTCACGAATTGCTCCCACCATAATGCACGGTCTACCAGTTCATCATAGTTGATGGTTATACCTGCGTCCTCCATATAAATGAGTTTGTTTTCTTTATTTAACTGTATTAAATATTTTTTCATTACAGGTGATACATAATTATAAAACCAGGTTGCTACAAAGTCACGGTCTTGCTGAATATAGCACATGCCTTCTTCCTCACCAACCCGAAACCCATTTTGCGTTAACCGTTTTACATATTGCGCCACTTTCTGAGGTACTTTCGGATGGCTGGTACTATAAGCAAAATATGTATCCAGGTCAATACTTTCCCTTTCGGCGGAATTATCTAATTTATCAGTCAACCTCTCATAGTACTTGTCGAAGATCGTAAATGCTGTGTCGCGGATATCAGCGCCGGCAGATTTAAATAATGATTGGTATTTTTTGGCCGCTATGGTCGAGTTTTCGATCCTGGGACTGCTTATTGAATCGATAAATGATGCATATTCATTTAATAATGGGGTTTTGTATACAATGGCAGGTTCCCGGCGTTTAACAACTTTTTGCGGACTTGTGCCTTTTTTATCTATGGTACTTTTAGCAGATTTTTGCCTGCACGCCGCCAGCGTCAATAGCACAAGGGCTGCGAACGTAAAATATTTTGGCATTAGGTTTATAAAAATTTGTTCTCCACCATCCACTCCTTCGCCCAGTCCATCCACTTGCCTTTATTTTTCGAATTGTTCATGCCGAAACCATGGCCACCTTCTTCAAAAAGGTGCATTTCAGCTTTAACTTTTGCTGCCAGCAGTGCCTCGTAAAACATCAGGCTGTTTTGAACGGGTACAACGTCGTCATCTTCGGCATGCACCAAAAATGTCGGTGGCGTGTTGGCCGTTACCTGTTTTTCGTTGCTGTATAAATTTATCAAATCGGCACCGGGTGTTTTGCCCACCAGGTTTTCGCGCGAGCCAACGTGTGCCTGTGGACCAAAACTGATAACCGGGTATATCAGCATCATAAAATCAGGCCGGGCACTTACATTGTCTTTGTCATCCACCAGCACCTTGTCGAAATGCGTGCCCTCGGTTGATGCCAGGTGTCCACCCGCCGAGAAGCCGATGATACCGACCTTGTCTGTCTTGATGCCATATTTGGCAGCATTACGTCGTACCCAAATAACGCCTTGTTGGGCATCCTGCAGCGGACCGATGGTTTTATCAACCATAATACTATCGCTTGGTAAACGGTATTTTACCACAAACGCGGTTACTCCAAAACTGGCAAAGGCGCGGGCAATATCGCGCCCTTCGTGCCAGGAGGCAAGGCCAGCATAAGCACCGCCCGGGTATACTACTACCGCTGTTCCGTTGGCTGTTCCAGCGGCAGGCAAATACGGCGTAATGGTGGGTACGCTAACTTTGGTTATCCAATCCTTGTTGATGGTTTCAACATAGGTTTTGGGGGTTGGCTTAGCATTGGGTATCCCGTTTGGATACAATGGCATTGGTTGTTCCTGGGCGCGGGTGACACATACCACACCAATGAGCATTAGTGAGCACAAAATTGTTTTCATAAATGGTTATTTCAGCTTAATTGATATAGTTAACGTTGGGCACAACGTTTAGTTAAAATACTTCTGGTATTCGGCGGGTATCCCGTCAATCTTTTTAATCATGATATCTTTATAATACACTTCGGCGGCTTCGCTTTGTATTTGTATTTTACCTTTTACCAACGGTTTGGCTTCGCTATTAACCATGTAGCGGCTGTTTTGCAGCGCCATTACCACCTGGCCGTTTACTATCCGGATACTTTTATCGCCATAGGTTATCAGTTCAAGCGTGTTCCAGCCGTTTTTGTTTTCGGCATCAATGCCTGCGTGGCAGAAACCGCCATTGCCTGTGCCGCCGCCAAATGCGGTTAATGGGCCGTTTGCATCAAAATAGTAATCCTTACCGTCCTTGTGCGCCTTAATATCGGCTCTTGAGCTGGCTTGCGACCAAAAATCGCCCATGCCTTTTTCGGTTACCTGGAACTCCTGGCTCAGCATCCATGTGCGCCAGTATTCAACCCCACAAGGCCCTTGAGAGTGGTATAAAACACCGGAGTCTTTATCCTCAGTTAAACGCGGCGCCCATTTTTTATCGCCCCATTTTACTTTTAGCTTCAGGTAGTAATTATCAAATTCCTGTTTGGTAAAAAGGCAGCCATATATGTCGCCGTAAATCTTTAATACCGGTTGGCCGTCTTCCATAATAACCGAAAAAACGTTGTCCTGGTTTTTGTTATAGCCAATCGGCTTTACATCGGTACCATCGGCGTTTTTGGGGGCTTCGCCTTTGTAGCCGTTCGGGAAACGGAAACTTTGATATATCTCCCATTGGGATAGCTTTTTATCAAGCAACGGCGTCCATTCATCTTTTGGTTTAAAAGATGTGGAGCATAAAAGCACCGTTAAAGAGCAAAACGACAGGAGCAGGGTTTTCATATTGCTAATGTCATGAAATAAATTGGTTTTTGCGAATGGTTGGCGCACCTCAAAGCAATTGCGTTTTAGCGCAGCGCGGTGCCCTGCGTCGATCACGAAGGGTGTTATTCTTCCTTCTTCAAGTTAACCATCTCCGTAAAACTCTTAGCCGCATTGGTAAAATCAGATGGAACCAAAACTATCGTTGTGGTATTATTATCGATACCAATTTCAGATAGCATTTGCATTCGGCGCAGTTCGAGGGCTATCGGGCTGCCTTCCATTTGTTTGGCGCCCTGGGTTAATTTGATAGATGCCTCCAACTCTGCTTCGGCTTTGATAATGCGTGCACGTTTCTCGCGGATGGCTTCGGCTTCGCGGGCCATTGCACGCTGCATCGATTCTGGGATCTCGACATCCTTCATCTCCACCATTTCGATTTTAATACCCCAGTTTTCGGTGGCGGCATCAACAATTTTTTGAAGGGTGCGGTTAATTTCCTCGCGTTCACGCAAAACTTCGTCCAAATGATGCTGACCGATAATATTACGCAAGGCTGTTACCGAAAACTGGTAAACCGCGCGCTGGTAACTGGCCACTTTAATAATAGCGTCTTCGGGGTTGGTTACCTTAAACCATAATACGGCGTTAACCTTTATGGTTACACTGTCCTTGGTGATAGTTTCCTGCTGCTCAAGATCCACCGTGTTGGTACGGATATCGACAGTTACCTGCCTGTCGACAAACGGGATGATAAGATAAATGCCCGGCCCCTTGGTTTTATGGTAGCGGCCCAAACGAAAAACAACGGCGCGCTGGTACTCCTGCGCAATGCGGACGCCCATTATTATTAAAATAAGGACGATAAAAGCTGGAATTAATAAATACATGATTTTGGTTTTGTTTAAATCGCCTGCCTTGTTAAATCCGGGAGAATATTGACATCGGGGAAAGTATCACCGGTACGCGATTGTAGCGTAAATGTATATACATTCCGGGCGATAGTGAAATGTTTTGAAGGAATATTTTTAGGTGGAATTACTTCCACATAAACACATCAATAAATCACAACACTAAAATTTGTATTTGCGTTTTGGATTACGTCTATCGAAGGGGCATCAACAATATCCGACGCATTGATAACGCCATCGCCATTGGTATCTCTAAACTTCACCCCGCCAATTACACCTGGGGGCGATTGCGCCGGGCTGTAGTCTATTTCGGTTTGAGAACCAAAAATGCCGACAGGAATATAGCCGCTGTAGTAATTGGCGGCGCTGCCGTTTTTTACTATAATATAATATTTTGCCTGGTATGCTACCGTAAAAGTTGTTTTGCCCGATGCATCGGTAACCTGCGAATATTTGGGCGAGCCGCTTGTTGCTGCTGCCGCACTTTCATAAAGGTTAACGGTTGCTCCATTTGATTCGGCACCTGACGGACCTTTGGATACCGCAACTGAAATTGTTGTGCTGTTGGTTGTGCTGTTGGTTTTTTTACAGGAAAATGCCAATGCAACAATTGCCAAAAGCATTAACAGGGGTAATTTCTTCATTTGTTGTAAATAGAGGGGTAAAAGCTTAATCACTATAGTAACGTGAAAAAGCCTTTCTATTTCACACGTTTATAAATATCTCTCAAATTCCTGCCCATTTCTTTGTAGTCGAGGCCATAGCCAACCACAAATTCATTCTCAATTTCAAAACCTACATACTTTAGCTCTTCAATTGGCTTTAGCAGTGCCGATGGCTTTAGTAGCAGCGAACAAAGTTTTATTGAAGCAGGCTGTTTTGCGCGCAATTTATCCAGTAAATAGCTGGCCGTGTTACCGGTGTCAACAATATCTTCGATAACTACCACATCACGGCCTTTAATATCAACACTAAAATCGATATCGTCGCGTATTTTCAACGTGCTTTTGGTGCCGCCATAATACGATGCCAGCTTGGTAAACGTGATTTCGCAAGGGATATCGATTTGCTTAATAATATCGGCAATAAACAAAAAGCTGCCATTTAAAACCCCTACGAACACGGGGATGGTGTGTTGGTAGTCGGCATTTAGCTGCTTGCCAATTGTTTTTATGCGCTCTTCTATAGCGGCCGATTTAATAAGGGGTTCAAACTTAATGTCGGCTATTTGTAGTTCCATAGGGCCAAGATAAATAATTGTGCCGATACTGAACTTAAAAATATAATTTCAGCCTCAATCGCAGTTTACTTAATATAATAATCAAATTTTATTGTTTGTCCGCCGGCTGCTGCGGCGCTCGCGGGTAGTCCGTTTTCTAAATATTGGTAGGTATAGGCATTGGGCATCGAGCTTGTTTTAATTACGTTATTGGCACTGCCCAACGTAGCATCGTTTACCATAAACAAAGCGAACAGGTTATTAACTCCCACATCGGCAAGCGGCGACTTTTTATCATCATACTGGATATCAACCGACCTTACAATTCCACCCTGACTTCCGGTAATGTTGGTTACATTTCCCTTACTGTCACGCTGGTAGTCAATCACATAATCATTTTCGCCAAGGTAGCGCACTACCTGGTTGTTGCTAAGCACAAAAGCATATTTCAAATAGGGTGTAATGCCGTCGGCGGCGTATTGCTGCACCACAACCGAGTCGGCATTGTATCTGAATTTCTCGATAAATGTTAAAGTACCATTGTTTACAATCGATACAGTGGCCAGTGTATTGTTAGCGTTATAAGCGTAATTACATGTTTCGATAGAGTTGGTAGAATGACTTGATATGATGCGGTTTTGATCATCATAGGTAAAATTATCGCTCCAGGTAACACCAGCCAAAGTGTAGGTTGCCGATTTTAACAGGTACACGCCGTTAACGTTCTTATTGCCATCAATTACAATGCTGTCTTTTTTACAACCGGCACACAGCAGTACCGCAAGCAGCATGGCGAGTAACAAAGTCTTCATGGTTTCGGAATTGGTAAATAAATTTACGACTATTTTTCAATAAACAAATGATTGTGAATGATTTGCGAAATCACTTTAAAAAAGCAAAACGCGACTTTTCTATAGCGATGGGTTTAAAACCTATTGCCATAATGGAATTTCCTGCCAGGTCCGTATAGCCCTTTCTTTTCATCTTTCGGACTTCCGGACTTTTCCAACTTTCGGACTTTTCCCGACTAAAACCCTATCTTTGCGCCTCAAACAAATGACGGATTACCAGCTCCACACGTTACCTAACGGCATCAGGATACTTTATAAGCATGCGGCGTCGACCATAACGCATTGCTGTTTTATTGTTAATGCCGGTTCGCGCGATGAAACTGAACGCCAAACCGGGCTGGCGCATTTTATAGAGCACCTGCTTTTTAAAGAAACCGAACGCCGCAATACCAACCAGATATTAAACAGGCTTGAATTGGTGGGTGCCGATTTAAACGCCTACACCACCAAGGAATATACCTGCATCCATGCCTCGTTGCTGAACCAACACCTGGAACGGACCATCGACCTTTTTGAAGATATCCTGTTCCATTCCACCTTCCCCGAAGACGAGCAGGAAAAGGAACGTGGCGTTATTCTCGACGAAATTTCATCATACCTCGATCAACCGGAGGAAGCCATACAGGATGACTTTGAGGAGCTTTTGTTTAAGGGCCACCCGCTGGGTAATAATATTTTAGGCACGCCCGAAACTGTTGCCAGGTTAAACAGCGCAGATATCAACGAATTTATAGCAGCCAACTATAACACCTCAGAAATGGTTTTTGCGGTATTTGGCGATTATAATTTAAAAAAGGTAATACGCCTGTCTGAAAAATACTTTGGCGCCATACCGGCCAGTTCCGCAAAAAAGAACCGTATAGCCCCCGCCTTAATAGCACCATCAAAAACGATCATCACCAAGCCGATATCGCAAACCCATTGTATTATCGGCAGCAGGGCCTACCCCGCATCGCATCAGCATAAAAATGGCTTATTGCTGTTGAATAATCTGCTGGGCGGTATGGGCATGAGCAGCCGCCTGAACCTGGAAATAAGGGAGAAACATGGCATTGCCTATACGGTTGAATCGAACTATACAACGTTAAGCGATACCGGGATTTTCTCCATTTATTTTGGCACTGATACTGAAAAGGCTGAAAAAGCGACGAAACTCATCCACAAAGAATTAAAAAAGCTGCGCGATAATAAGCTCGGCACCTTGCAGCTGCACCAGGCTAAAGAAAAGTTTATAGGCCAGATAGCCCTTGCCGAAGAAAACCGCATGAGCCTGATTATCTCCATGGCTAAAAGCCTGCTCGATTTTAATTGCATCGATACCCTGCAGCAGCTGTTTGATAAAATTAATGCTGTTACTGCCGAAGATTTGTTAGCTATAAGTAATGAAATCTTTGATAGCAACAAGATGATTACCTTACTATTTGAGCCTAAGGAATAATCCCGTATTTTTGCACCCATGAAGTTTCCAATAATAGCATACGGCGACCCTGTTTTACGACGCAAAGCAACAGCAATTGAACCTGACGAATATCCGCATATAAAAGAACTGGTTGACAACATGTTCGAGACCATGTACGGTGCCCACGGTGTCGGACTGGCAGCCCCGCAGGTTGGCCTGAGCATGCGCTTGTTTGTTATTGATGCTTCAACCTTTGGCGATGACGATCCATCGTTAAAAGATTTTAAGAAAGCCTTTATCAATGCCAATATTTTAGAAGAAACCGGCGACGAATGGGCCTTTAACGAAGGCTGCCTGAGCATCCCCGAAATACGGGAAGACGTTTACCGCAAACCGGTTGTAACGCTATCTTACTACGACGAAGATTGGAAACACCACGAAGAAACTTTTAAAGGTATGGCCGCCCGTGTCATTCAGCACGAGTACGACCATATTGAAGGTAAACTGTTTACCGATAAGCTTAGCCCCCTGCGCAGGCGCCTCATCGAGAAAAAGCTGAACGATATTTCGAAAGGTATTGTAGATGTTGATTATAAAATGAAATTCCCGGCGGCGAAAAAGGGAAGGTAGAAACCCCCGCCCCCTCATTCGTAAATTTTGCATCCCGCTATCAGGCTTTTTTAGGGTATTTGGCTTGCAGGTATTTAATTATCTCCGGGAAAAAATCAGCGAAGTTTTTGTATTTGACCGAGTTGATGTAATTGTCGTAAATAAACGGCGCCAGTTCATCTACATAAATAAAATCGCTTGCTGTTTGGCGGGCAACCTGGCGCTTATACGCCCGTTCGGTACGGTATTTTTTGTAAAGCGCCGCAGTAATGGAACGCACCATATTTTCATCGAAGCAATAGCTCCAGTTGCTGATCTGGTTGCGTTTCATGCCCTCATCGTCCTTGTTATACAGGTATGATAGTTCATCAATTTCCTTCTGGTATTTTTTGAGCAGACCGCTGATATACACATGACTGCCCTCGTGCCAAACCAGGTTTTCAAAATCTCTGAACTCAAAAACTGGATCTGCATCCTTCGCCCCGCCTTCTTTAAAATAACCCGTGTTATAAACCAGCCAGTCTGAAAATTGCGGGTTAAGTGTTTTGGTCATAATGGCGTGCGAGCCCCAGCTGTTTAGTGGATCGATACAGATGTCCCAGTTTATGGCGGCATCGTACCGGTAAAAATCCTGCAGCTTCTTTATCAGTTTGCCCGAGTCGACGTTGGCTTTTAAATCGTCGCCCCATTTGGTGTACCGTACCTGGTGTTGCTGGAAGAAGTCCCAAAACTGTGTATCGTTAAAAAAGTCTCTACACAGCTTTAGGTATTCCAGCACATTTTGTTTGCCGTACATTTTATACCAGCTTAATTCAGCAGGTTCATAAATTTTTATGTTGGGGAAATCGCTCATGCACCGGCCAAGCTCAACCAGGTCGGTATAGGTTTTATCAAATGATATCACTTTTTTAACCGCCGGGTGGTCCTTGTATTTTCCAAAGTAATCCGTCACCTCCTTGCTGTAAGCTGAGGGATTGGGTTGCGGATATTTATCACCCAAAATCTGGATGATGGTAAACAGCTCAATGCCGGGATGTACATTTACTTTCAATTCGCCCTGGCAAATACCGGCAACAGGCAGCAAGGCAAGTAAAAAGAGGATACTAAGTTTTTTCATTTCAATAAAAATCAGGTAACGCAAACATGCTGCACCAGACCGACTATTGAAACTGCAATTGATGAAGGGGCTTTTTTTGATGATGAACGCCCATCCTAATTTATTACATCGCCCTTATATTTACAATCCTTACCTTAGCGCTTTCAAATATGAGTGCGTTAAAAATAGTTTCATTAATCCCTTCAGCAACCGAAATTGTTTGCCTGTTGGGTCTCGAAGAAAACCTTGTTGGACGGTCACACGAGTGCGATTTCCCGGCATCGGTTAAACAATTGCCGGTATGCTCCGAAGCCAATTTTCCGGATAACTTAAGCAGTGCGGCCATTGATATTAAGGTGAAAGAAATTTTGGCCGATGCCTTATCGGTTTACACGGTTAAGCGCGATGTGGTAAAAGAACTGGCACCCGATGTAGTGATAACCCAGGCGCAATGCGAAGTTTGCGCGGTATCGCTAACGGAAGTTGAAGAAGCCCTCGCAAATTATTTGGACAAAGATGCCCGCATTGTTTCCCTGCAGCCCAATAGTTTGGATGATATTTTTAATGACATAAAAACAGTTGCCAACGCATTGGACGTGCCCGCAGAAGGCGAAAGAGTAGTTGAAGACCTGCGGGAACGTGTCGACATTATCCGCCATAAATTAAAATTCAGCGACAGCAGGCCAACGGTGGCATGTATCGAGTGGCTGGAACCAATGATGCTGTCAGGCAACTGGATACCTGAATTGGTAGGCATTGCCGGCGGTACCAATATTTTAACCGAAGCAGGCAAACATTCGCCCTATGTGCAATGGGACGACATCCGCCTTCAAAACCCGGAGATCATTTTGATAATGCCCTGCGGTTTTTCCATCGAGCGCACCTTAAAAGAGGTTGATATTATTTTGCAGCTACCGGGCTTTAACGAAATGAAGGCAGTAAAAAACAACCGGGTTTACATTGCCGACGGCAACCAGTATTTTAACCGCCCGGGCCCGCGGATAGTGGATTCCATTGAAATTTTGGCAGAAATTATCAACCCTAAACAGTTTGCTTTTGGATATGAAGGAGATGGCTGGATAAGATTTGGCATATAAAACCCGCATATTGCTGATTTAGATAACATGCCCCTACACACTCTCGGGTTAAATACGTAATTTGTGCCGATATAAGAATGTCGCCGTTTAAGCGTTTCGTCTTTCGGACTTTACTGACTTTTCCGACTTTCGGACTTCTTACAAATGAACCCATACCAACAAAAAAAACGCTGGAAATATTCGTTACTTACCTTTGCGGTGGTTATTGCCAGCGGGTCGTTGCTTTATACCAGTTATTTGGCGCGTAACATTGCCCGCTCCGAGCGTACACGCGCTGAAGTGTGGGCGCTAAGTATGAAACATTTGCTGATGGCAGATGATGATGATTTTTTGGGCTATGTAGTTTCAGTTCGCGATAGTCTGAGTGTCCCCGCTATTGTAACCGATGCCAAAGGCGAAGTGCAGTTTACCCGCGGGCTCGACCCCACTAAAACACATATAAAAATAGCCGCCGATCCCAAAAAGGGGATTGTTTACGACCCTGAATATTTTAAGCGCGAACTTGCTTATATGCAGGACCAGCATGCCCCAATAAAATATAAGGTTTATAATGTACAATGGCTGGTTTACTATAAAGACAGCTTTTTGCTCACACAGTTAAAGTTTTTCCCCTACATACAGCTTTTGGTAATCGCCATATTTTTATTGGTGGCGTATACAGCCTTTAGTTCTTCGCGCAAATCGGAACAGAACCAGGTTTGGGTGGGATTAGCCAAGGAAACCGCACACCAGTTGGGTACTCCGATATCCTCATTAATGGCGTGGATTGAGTTAATGAAGGAGAAATTTAATGCCGAAGACGACCCCCTGATTGCCGAAATGGAAAACGATGTAAAGCGGCTGGAAATAGTTGCCGACCGTTTCTCAAAAATAGGTTCGACTCCTAAACTGGAGGAACACAAGGTTTACGAAGTGGTAAAGGATTTTGTGGACTACTTTAAAGTGCGCGTAAGCAAAAACATAACCTTCCAATTAACCGGCAACCCGCACCTGCAGGCGGGCGTAAATATCCCCCTGTTTGATTGGGTGCTGGAGAACCTGCTTAAGAATGCAGTAAATGCGATAGAAGGCAAGGGTTTGATACATGTAGATATATCGGGCAACAAAATAAAATAGCAAGTATTTATCGATGTAACAGATACAGGCAAGGGTATACCGCGCTCGAAGTTCGATACGGTGTTTCAGCCGGGGTACACTACCCGCAAGCGGGGCTGGGGCCTGGGCCTGTCGCTAACCAAGGGGATGATAGAAAACTATCATAACGGGCAAATATTTGTGAAGGATTCGGAGCTGGGGAAAGGCACAACTTTCAGAATTATATTAAAAAATGTACGACATGATAAGCAGACCAAACACTGACGAGTACTCAGAATATGCCGCTCGTTACGTAAACCTTGTTGGTAACGACCCCATACTCGGCATCCTTGAAAGACAAAAGAATGAGAGCTATGAACTCTTTAGCAGCCTTACCGACAAAGCGATGTATGCCTACGCCGAAGGTAAATGGACCATTAAACAAATTGTTGGCCACATGGCCGATACAGAAAGGATTTTTGCTTACCGGGCGCTGGTGTTTTCGCACGAGTCTGTTACCCTGCCGGGCTTTGACCAGAATGTTTACATGAAGCAGGCGACCTTTAACAGCCGCCCGCTTGAAGACCTCGCAAATGAGTTGAAGACAGTACGCGAATGCAGTTTATTCCTGTTCCGCAATATGACCGATGCACAATCCAAACAAACCGGGATCGCCAGCGGCAGCCCTTTTTCGCCAAGAGCCTATGCCTATATGATTGCCGGGCACGAACAGCATCACTGGAATATTTTGAAGGAAAGATATTTGTAAAAAGAATCAAGAGCCAAGAACCAGGAATCAAGATGGACGATTTACCTCCTGTCTTGATTCTTGGCTCTTGATTCCTGGCTCCTTTCCTTACTCCTCCAGCTTATCCTTACTATTTTTATCGGCCTCCTTTTTTTCCATCAAAAAAGAGGCGAATAAGCCTGCGCCGCCAAATATGGCAATCAATGCAAAGTATATCGCTACGTTTCCATCATTATCAAATTCGCCCCTCATGCTGTTGAAAGCGGTGTGATCTAAAAGGTAGGCAAAAAACAAACCTGTTCCTGCGCCTATTAACAGCAAACCCCATTTTAAGGTTTGAAAAGGTGCCGATTGTGGTTTGTACCTGCGTGGGTCCATTCCGCGTTCAATCATTGCCATTCTTTCGCGTTTGGAGAGATAAACTACGCCAAAAATCATTGCAAAAAGGGCGAGAGGTATTATTATGCCTGCCATTACTCCCAGTTGTGCTGTCTTATCCATGATATTATATTTTTAAAAAGTTAATAAATGCGTTTGTTTTAAACACCCTTGTGGTGTATTTGTATGCTATGACCACATGATTTTGAATGAGGTTACAGGCTGATTGAAAAAAAGTTGTAAAGTTGTAGTTGTTGTAGACGTTTTAAACGTAGGGGCGTATTGCATACGCCCTAATACTGCCTAAGTTCTGCCTGGCCATGCGCGTAACTTAGCGCGAGTTCGGCGCTGTCATACCCCTAAAGCGTTCCATTTTTCTATGCGGAACACCCGGAACGCTGTGAAACATGCTCATTATCAGAATTTTTCATTTTGCTCCAAATAACCAATAAGTGTGATTTGATATTCATTATTTAATCTTTTCCTTAGGGTGATGTTTGTCAATCGGGTTTTATTTTAGCCATTCACAGGGGCAAAACGGTATAAAATCAAACAATAAAAAAGCTTTTTTAACAATTACAACCCTTACAACTTCTACAACTCTTACAACCTTTACAACAACTCCAACTAATAATACCTAAATTTACAAAGCAGTGTAACCTTAAACAAAAACACGTAGTCAGAGAGCTATAACAGATGCAAAGCAAGCTTTCAGATATCGAGTTGATTGACCAGGTGCTGGCGGGTAACCAGGCGGCCTATGCCGATTTGGTTAAACGGCATCAGCGCTTTGTGTTTACGCTTGCTATGCGCTTTGCAAAAGGAAGGGAAGATGCCGAAGAGATCGCGCAGGATTGCTTTATAAAAGCATATCGTTCGCTGGCCTCGTTTCAACGGCAATCAAAATTCAGCACGTGGTTGTACAGTATTGTGTATACTACGGCCATGACATTTTTGCGAAAAAGGCGGGTGGATACGGATTCGATTGATGATGAAGACACTTATATACAGGTAGAAAACCAATCGTCGGCTTACGATGTTAACGATGCGGAGAACAAATCGCGATCGTTTTATCTTAACCAGGCAATTGAACAGCTTTTACCGGATGATGCAACCATCATTACCATGTTTTACAAGGGTGAGCAATCGCTCGAGGAAATAGCCCAGGCGATGGGGATGGAAGCAAATACGATAAAAGTAAAATTATTCAGAGCGCGCCAGCGTTTAAAAGAAAAACTGGAGCGCAATTTAAAACACGAAGCTAAAGAACTGATATGAATCACATAGAAGAACAACTTTGGAACTATATTGACGGCACCTGCACAGCAGATGAGCAAAGCGCCATCAATAAGCTTATTGCAAGCGATGAGGCGGTGCGTGTTAAATACCACGAGCTACTGGCACTTAATACGGAGTTTGCAACAATGGAGCTTGACGAACCGTCAATGGCCTTTACTTATAATGTAATTGAGGCTATCCGTACCGAGCAGGCACAGGCTCCCCTTAAGGCTGCTATTAATAAACGTATTATAATGGGTATAGCCTTATTTTTTGTGCTAACGTTAACCGGCTTCCTGGTGTTCGCGTTTACGAAAATGGATTTTGCGGCGATGGGCAGTGTCAACCTTGGAGTTAAAGTACCTGCCAATTTTAAAATGCCCGAGGTAAGTACAGCATTCTCTAAACCATTGGTTGAAGGCTTCATGTTTTTCGACGTGGTTTTAGGCCTGTTTTTATTTGATGCATACCTGCGCCGTAAAAAACAGGCGCATACAAACTGATTGGTGTACAAAAAAACCAACAAAGTATTTACTGTTGTATACACCATTCCGGGGTTTTGGCATAAAAAATATCACGTAAATAATTTTTGGTACAGTAATTGATAAATGATATGCGGACTGGCTCTCACCAGTTCAATTGTGATAAGGTTTAGGTTGAAAGTCCCCCGCAGCAAGTGTGGGGGGCTTTTATTTTTTAGGAGAAAAATATTTTTCTAATACACTTAACCTTTGCAATATTTTTCAGTCTGATACTGTTATAATAATCAAACTACAATTAATAACTTAGCAGTACTAAGAGCCAGGAAACAAGAGCCTAGAATCAAGAAAAAAAAGGATACAAGCGAGCATATATAGCATTGTGTTACATTTTACAAAGATTTGCCGGCTTACCCCCATTTTCCCGGATCTTGACTTTGCTTCCTGACTCTTGTTTATAACTCAAAAACTAAATATGAAAAAGTGTTACCTATATGTACTGGCTATTTTTTTAGCAGGAATATGTTTTAAAAGCAACGCACAACAAGCGCCGCGGATACCCGAGGCCAGCCCAACACAAACTATTATACAGGATTTTGGACTTGGCAAAGTTACCATAACCTACTCACGTCCAAGCGTTAAGGACCGCGTGATATTTGGCGGCATAAACCCGTACGGTGAAGTTTGGCGCACCGGGGCCAATGCAGCAACAACCATCAGCTTTACCGAAAATGTAATTTTTGAGGGCCACAGCGTACCTGCCGGAACGTACTCGTTGTTCACTATTCCCGACAAAACCGAATGGACCATTATACTGAATAAAACGGCTAAACAATGGGGCGCTTATAGCTATAAAGAGAAAGATGACCTATTGCGTGTTAAGGTTAAGTCTGCTTACCGCGCCGAAAAGCGGGAGAGCTTTACCATACAATTTGCTGATGTAACCACTCATTCGGCTGATTTGCACTTGGTATGGGACCATACCTCGGTATACATTAAGTTAAATACTGATGATGATGCCAAAATTACAGCCAATATTGACAAATTGATGCAGGGCGATCGTAAACCGTATTACTTTAATGCGATACAATACTATTACGAAAATAATAAAGATATGAAAAAAGCCCTTGGTTGGGCGCTGGAGGCCCAAAAGGTTGAACCGAAGGGGCCATGGTATAAATTATGGGAAGCCCGCATTCGCTTAAAAATGGGTGACAAAACGGCAGCGATTAAAGCCGCACAGGAAGGCGTTGCATTGGCAAAGGCATCAAACGACGAAGAGTACGTGCGCCTGAACCAGGCGGTGATTGATAAGGCTAAGAGTTGATCGTTTCTGGAAAAAAATTCCGTTTTTAGGAATTAAATGGCATGCCAATAAAAAGGGGGGAAATAAAAATATTTCCCCCCTTTTTTTTTTAAACGCGGCAGTTATTTTCTTTAGCTGCTCATTCTTGCCATCTGGAAGCACTCATAGGCCATTTTCCTGTTATACTCAGCAGCCAATGACTTATGGTTTATCAGGTCGACAATTGAGCCGATAAAGCAAAGACCAATTGTAAAGAAATATAACAAACCCATGCCTACCTGGCCCACGATAAACCGCTGCAGACCGGGCACTAAAAACAAGCCCACCAGGCAGAAGATCAGCAAATCCTGCTCGGATTTCCTTTTGCCTGAATAAGCCATATAAAAATATTTTTTCTGGCTCTCAGTAAGTTCAGCAGTGCCTTGTTGTAAAAAACCCATCTCCTCTGGAGTTATCCCCGGAAACGCCATATAAGGATTTTGATACATGTCCATTTTCTTAATTTTTTTAGGTGATTATTCTTAATTGCGATGTAAAACTAAGATAGAATTAAAATTTGGCCTACGCAAAGTTGGCTAACAGAATAAAGTTATCGGTGAGGATGGGGAATAAAGCGGTGAAAACTATTAGTGTTGAATTAGTGATTTAGTGAATTAGCGAATGGCATCATGATAATCTTTAAATCCTAAAAATCATGGTTCATAATAATCAGCGGTTTAGTTATCGGTAGACGGATCCGCTTCAGGCGGCAGCACGATGTCCCTGGTAAAATTAATTACCTCGGTAGTAAATTGCCCTTCAGTAATATTTTTACTACCATGGCTGTTACGACCCCTGAATTCGAATGTTCCGCTAATGCGCTTGCCATCAAATGAGTTAATAACCAGTTTTCCTGAGTCACTTACAAATCCACCTGGCTGGTATGAGCCAATTGCGTTATCGCCCCTGCGTTGAAAATAAAAATTCTCGACTTTGGTATTGGTATAAATGTAAAGGGATATTTCCGGACTGGCACCTCCACCACCAGAAATCAATAATGAATTGTCGGCAAAATAAGATGCATCCGGGTTAAAAGTTTTTAAAACGCCGTCCACTTTGTACGAAATAACATTTGCCGGTTTTGCAGTTTCTTTTTTGCATGAGCCCAGGACAGCAACCAGGCTGCCTGCAAGCAGTAGTTTTTTTATAAGGCGCATAGGGTAAAAATTAAGGTCTATGCTCGTTAGACGACAGCCGGAACAAAAGGTTTAAAATGATAGGCAATTTTATTGGCGTTATTGGAACTTAAGATGCATTCAGTGGCGGGGCCGCGTTAAGGAATCATGGTAATCAATAAATCCTCAAAATCATGGTTCAGACAACCTCATGTTTTCATCCATCCTCATCCTCGCCAAAGCATAGATCCTGTATAAGATCATACCCAGCGCCGGTATCCCCAACCAATGTGAATGAAAGGAATTTTTAATATCGCCATGAAATAGAAACGAAATGGAATGCCCCAGGCCGCAGCCGGGGCACCAGGTTATGCCCATCAGTTTTAACGGACATAACGAAAAGTGTGATTGGTCGGTTGGATTGGCAATGGCTAAAGCTATCAGCGCCGCAATCCAAAATGCAAGTTCAAAGTATTTATGGAAAACTGTTTTAATCAACCTTATTGGGTTTGCTGGTGAACAGTACTGACACGCCCAGCGAAAATAAAATACCAACCAGCAGGGCGCCGAATATCCGGCCCGAAAAATTCATCAGGCTTGCCTCTTTTGCAAATTCATCAATGAAAATTATAGCGGCGACAACGGTTATTATGCCACCCACAATTAATATTTTAAAGCTTTGCATCAGGGCCTCTAAAAAACCCATCTTGCCACCACATTCGTTGGTACGGTAACTGCGCACACCCAGGTATAAAATTATTAACGGGATAATTACGGATACATATTCAATCGGCTCAACGCCGCTTTGTTGTGGAGAGTAGCCCAGTGCGTGCATAATAAACATCCAGGCTCCGCTTAAAATGCCAATCAACAGGCCGAAAATAATTGCATTCTTCATAGTATATATTTTAGGTGATCAGAGGTTACAGATCAGGGATTAAGAGGGCGGCACGCAGATTAACCGGTAGTCTTTGGCCTCCAATCTCTGTTACAACATAAATTTACTATTTAAAAGTAATTATAGCGCAATATTGTTTGCAATAATTTTTCAAGTGCCGGCCGGCATTTATTCAAGCGCCTTTTTTGCGTATATTTGCGACAGTTTTGAATATCCGCGATATATTAGATAGATATAAGGCTGATGACCGGGTAAAAACGTTGGCGGAAGCGCTCAACAGTTCAAAAAATCCAAGGGTACAGCTGCGAGGTTTAGTCGGATCAAGTGATGCGGCCATTGCGGTAGCATTGTATTTTTTGCAGCATAAGCACATGATTTTTGTGCTGCCCGAACGCGAGGAAGCCGGTTATTTCCAGGCCGACCTGGAAAACCTCACCGGTAAAGAAGTATTGCTTTTCCCTTCATCGTATCGCAAACCATTTGAATTTACCCAGCCCGACAGCAGCAATGTTTTGGCCCGCGCCGAAGTATTGAACGAGCTTAACCATTCGTCGGAATTTGGTCAGCTGATAGTTACCTATCCCGAAGCACTTGCCGAAAAGGTAATCGACCGCGCCTCGCTCGAAAAAAACACACTCGAAATTTCTGTAAACAACAAGCTCAGCCTCGAATTTATCAATGAGTTTTTGGTGGAGTATGATTTCGACCGGGTTGATTTTGTGTACGAGCCCGGGCAGTTTTCTATTCGTGGCGGTATCGTCGATATCTTCTCTTTCTCGCATGAGCTCCCTTACCGCGTAGAGTTTTTTGGCGATTTGATCGAGTCGATCCGTACATTCGAGATCGAGAGCCAGCTATCTGTTGAGCAGGTGAAAAGCATTACGATAGTACCTAATGTACAATCGAAGTTTTTAACGGAAAGCAATATATCGCTGCTGGAATATGTTGATGCCGGCACCCAGGTTTGGATAAAGGATGTGCAGTTTACGCTGGATATTATCCAGAGCGGCTTTAAAAAAGCCAACACGCTGTGGAAAGCCTTATCTGCCGATGAAAAAAATCAAAACCCTGATTGGATAGACCCCAAATTCGCCTTCACCGACGAAAAACTAATAGCCGACCAGTTGCATGATTTTCCGCTGGTTGAGTTTGGCAAACAGTTTTTTTATACCGATGCCAAAGCGGTAAACTTCGATATGCGGCCGCAGCCATCTTTCAATAAAGATTTCACACTGCTGATACATAATTTTAAGAATAACGAAACGGATAAGATTGAAAACTTTATTCTAACCGATTCGGCCCGGCAGGTGGAGCGGCTTTATGCCATTTTGGATGACCTGGATAAAACGGTAAAGTTTACGCCGATAAGTATTTCCATCCGTGAAGGCTTTGTCGACCGTGAGCAGCACATTGCCTGCTATACCGACCACCAGATTTTTGACCGTTACTATAAATACAAACTTAAGAAGGGCTACCAGCGTTCGCAGGCCATCACCCTAAAAGAACTGCGCGAGCTAAAGGCCGGCGATTACGTTACCCACATCGACCATGGCATCGGCAAATACGCCGGGCTGGAGAAAGTGGAGGTAAACGGCAAAATGCAGGAGATGATCCGCCTGGTATATGCCGATAATGATTTACTGTATGTAAACATCAACTCGCTAAACCGTATCAGCAAATACAGCGGCAAGGAAGGGCACATGCCCAAAATGAACAAGCTTGGTACCGATACCTGGGAACGGCTGAAGAAAACAACAAAAAAAAAAGTTAAAGACATAGCCCGCGACCTGATTAAGCTTTACGCCATACGTAAAACCCAGGTGGGCAACGCATTCAGTCGCGACAGTTACTTACAAACCGAGCTGGAAGCCTCATTTATTTACGAGGACACCCCCGACCAGGAAAAAGCCACTGCCGACCTTAAAAAGGACATGGAATCACCGCACCCCATGGATCGTCTCATTTGTGGCGACGTGGGCTTCGGCAAAACCGAAGTAGCCATCCGCGCTGCGTTCAAAGCGGTTGCCGATAGCAAACAGGTCGCCATTTTGGTGCCTACCACCATCCTTGCAGCTCAGCATTACAAAACATTTACCGACAGGTTGAAAGGCTTCCCTGCAAACATCGATTATGTAAACCGCTTTAAAAGCAGCAAGCAGATAAAGGAAACTTTAGAGAAGCTGAAAGACGGAAAGGTCGACATCATCATCGGCACGCACCGCCTGGTAAGCAAGGATGTAAAGTTTAAGGACTTGGGCCTTATGATCATCGACGAAGAGCAGAAATTCGGCGTGGGCACCAAAGAAAAGTTAAAACAAATGCGTGCCAATGTGGACACGCTTACGTTAACAGCAACACCAATTCCGCGTACGTTGCATTTCTCGTTGATGGGGGCAAGAGATTTATCCATTATATCAACCCCGCCGCCAAACCGGCAGCCTGTTGTTACCGAACTGCATGTATTTAACGATACGCTGATTAAAGAAGCCGTTGAGCACGAAATTGACCGCGGTGGCCAGGTGTTTTTTATCCATAACCGTGTTGCCGATTTACCACAGCTTGGCGGCATGATACACAAGTTGGTACCAAAAGCGCGTATTGGCATAGCCCACGGCCAACTGGAAGGTGATGCGCTGGAAGATGTGATGCTGAAGTTTGTAAACGGTGAGTACGATGTGCTGGTAGCAACCACTATCATCGAAGCCGGGCTGGATATTCCTAACGCCAATACCATCATCATCAACTACGCCCATATGTTTGGGCTAAGTGATTTGCACCAGATGCGTGGTCGCGTTGGGCGGAGTAATAAGAAGGCGTATTGCTATTTGCTGAGTCCGCCGTTATCAACCCTTACCAGCGAGGCCCGTAAACGCTTGAGCGCCATTGAGGAGTTCAGCGATTTGGGCAGTGGCTTTAACGTGGCCATGCGCGATTTGGACATCCGTGGCAGCGGGAACCTGCTGGGCGCCGAGCAAAGTGGCTTTATTGCCGAAATCGGTTTCGAGATGTACCATAAGATATTGGACGAGGCCATACAGGAACTGAAAGAAGACGAATTTAAAGGCGTGTTCCCTGATGATAAGCCGCGGCCATTTATTGCCTTTACCCAGATTGATACCGACCAGGAAATTCTCATCCCCGATGAATATGTAACCAGCATAGCCGAACGCTATAACCTGTACACCGAACTATCCAAACTGGAAAATGAAACCGAACTGGTTGCCTTCCAACAGCAACTGCACGACCGCTTTGGCCCCATCCCGCCACAGGTAAACGACCTGCTGAATACCATGCGCCTGCAATGGCTGGGTAAATCCATAGGGTTTGAGAAAATTTCCCTCAAAAAGAATGTGCTGCGCGGTTATTTCATCACCGACCAGCAATCGCCCTATTTTGAAACGGAAGCATTCCGCAACGTATTGCGCTTTGTACAAGCCAACCCAAGGCGCACCAACTTAAAAGAAGTTAAGAACACCCTGCGCCTAAGTATTGAGGGCGTGAATAGTATTGACCAGGCGGTTATTTTGTTGAGTGATGTTGGGGAAGTTGTTGCGGTGTAAGGAAACTAATCCTTCGAGTTTCACTGCCGTTCCCCTCCCCAGATTACCCTTCGATCTTGCTTATTACTTTATGTGTTATTGCAACAATCAAAAAAAGCAGGTACATTAGTTTCTCCCAATTATAAACCACTTACTATACCTGGATATGAAAATTATCAAACACCTATTTCGCGCGGGCTGTATTGCCGCTCTTTTATTTTCGGCCGCGGGCACGAAAGCGCAAGACAAAAACGGCTGGCGGCAACTGTTCAACGGCAAGGATTTAAACAATGGCTGGAAGCACGTTGGCCCCGGCAGTCGCTACGTTAAGGATGGCTTAACCGGCAGCCATGGCGGCATGGGCCTGGAGTATTGGAGCAAAGAAAAGTTCAGCAATTGTGTAATACGCGTGGTGTATAAAATGGAAAAGTTTAACAGTAACTCCGGCGTGTTTATACGTATACCTATTGAACCCCGCGAAGAGTGGATGCCGGTATTTTATGGCTACGAAGTTCAGATTGACAATCACCCTGAAACATCAAAAGAGGACGAATACCATATAACCGGCACTTTGTACTCGCTTACCAAGCCGCTGGCCAAGCCCGGCAAACCGGGCCCCGAATGGAATACCATGGAAATTACACTCGACGGATTGCGCACCATTGTTACCGTTAACGGCCAAAAGGTTACCGACTACACCGAAGGCCAGCCAACCCCGAAGCGCAAATTTGATTTTGAACCATGGCGCGGTCCGCGGCCACTGGAGGGTTACATAGGGCTGCAAAATCATGGTAATGACGATGTGGTGTTTTTTAAGGAAGTTGCTGTAAAACCTTTGCATAAATAAAATCGCCATGGAAAAGAAAGAAGAAAGTACTCCCTCCGCCATTACCCGCAGCGATTTTATAAAAAAAGCGGCAGTTGCCGCTGCAGGCTTTTACATCGTACCCCGTTACGTGCTGGGCGGCACCGGCTACACCGCCCCCAGCGACAAGCTTTACATTGCTGCAGTTGGCACCGGAGGCGAGGCCGAAAACGATATTCACCATTACGCCACCGCGCCGAAAAAGAATGCGGAAATAGCCTTTTTATGCGACGTGGATGAAAGACCGGCAGCCGCACGCCGCAAAGAGTTCCCCAAAGCGAAGTTTTACCACGACTGGCGCGAAATGTTCGACAAGGAGCACAAAAACTTTGATGCCGTTACTGTTGCCATTCCCGATCATAACCACGCTATTGTTGGCTTAAGCGCCATGCAACTAAAGAAGCATTTGTACCTGCAGAAACCACTAACGCATGATATTTACGAAGCCCGCATACTAACCGAGGCCAGCAAAAAATACCAGGTGGTTACCCAAATGGGCGACCAGGGTGCAAGCTGCGATGGCATGCGTACCCTGCGCGAATGGATAGAAGCAGGCCTGCTTGGCGATATTGAAAAAGTTTATTGCTGGACCGACCGCCCGGTGTGGCCGCAGGGCATCAGCTGGCCAAAGACAGGGCCGCAGGTGCCGAAGGAACTGAAGTGGGATTTGTGGTTGGGCACGGCTAAAGAAACTAACTATATTGACAACCTCGTGCCCTTTAACTGGCGCGGTTGGTGGGAGTTTGGTACCGGTGCATTGGGTGATATGGGCTGCCATATAATGGGGCCGCCGTTTAAGTTGCTGGGCCTGGGCTACCCCACCGAGGTTTCGGGTAGCGCAAGTACGGTATACAGCGGCATATTTAAAGAAGGCATTTATCCCGAAAGCGGGCCGGTATCGAGCAGTATTAAATTTAAGTTTACCCAGCAAAACGGTAAACCGCTTGATTTATACTGGATGGATGGCGGCATTACGCCCGAACGCCTCGGCGAACTCGACCCAAGCCTTAACCAAAATGAAGCCCTGGGTGATATACCGGCAGAGAATGACTTTGAGGGCTGTACACTATTTATAGGCTCCAAAGGTAAAGCCAGTTGTGGCTGGGGTGGCAGTCACCCGCGGTTATTGCCATTAAGTTTGAATAAGGATATCCATGTACCCGAAAAATATCCACGCATTGAAGGCGGCATGGATGGCCATTGGTGGCAATGGGTTGATGCCAGTATTGCCGGTTATGGCAAAATGGAGGTCGACTCACCGTTTGTGGGCTATGCCGGGCCGCTTACCGAAACAGTGCTAATGGGCAACCTGTTGTTGCGCACCTTTAACCTGCAGGAGAAAATAAAACGCAACGACCCGGTTTATGGCAATATGGAAGGCTACAAATTCAGCGGCCGTTATACCGCCCTTAAATGGGATGGCGAAAACATGCGCATCACCAACTTTGAGCCGGCAAACCAATATGTTAAGCGGGAGTACCGGAAAGGTTGGGGTGAGATTAAGCTGTAGTGAAGTGGTTGATTGGGTTCATTAAGTTAGATTGAGTTGATTAAGTTTATCTCCTCATATTAGATTTTGAATAAGAGCGAACCTTAATTCATTACTGCCGGTCTTCAGGTGGCGTTGGTTGCTGGTAGGCATTGTTGCTATTAACAGGTTCCCGGTAATCAAATCCGCTAAACTGCCTGGGCGGTTTGGGACTTTCGCCATACTCGTTATAAACCCTGCTGCCTTCCTGGAACATCAGCCATAAAACATAAAAAGGAATTAATTGCCACCAGCCACTATTGCCAAGGTCGTGGCACCGTTTAGCCGCCTGTGTCAACCTGAACCAAATAAGCGGGATAAATCCAAGCAACACGATCTTCTCTCCGTCAAATCCTTCTGAAAAAATCAATATCAAAACATATCCAACCCAAAAAATGAGGAAGCTAAGGCAAAATTCGGTTCGCCTGATGCGGCCATAAAAGGAAAACATATTTTTGAACATAATAGCGCGAAAGGTTAATCTAAGATAGATAATTCCCGCCAAAGTTCAATTATTTTCATCAAAAGGGCTCTCAAAGGCGCATAGCTTAGTAGACCTGCCTCTTATTTTGCTCCTCCTTTAGGGGGTTGGGGGGCAAACGTAACCTGGTACATCTTCGGCCACTTTTTACCCGTTATAAAAATCCGTTTGGTGGCAGCATCATAAGCAATTCCGTTTAATACATCGGCATTGGCTGCACGTGTGTGTTCGGGATAAAGATTGGTCAAATCGATTTTTCCTGTCACAACGCCCGTTTTTGGATCGATGATTATAATAGTATTTGTTTTATAGACATTAGCGAATAGTTTACCGTCGATATATTCCAATTCATTAATTTCGTTCACGGCTCCTTTATCATTATACACATCAATCGAGCCCATTTGGCGATAATTATCTTTATCTAAAAACCAGATACGGTTGGTACTATCGTCCATATACAACCTTTTACCATCAAAACACAGGCCCCAACCCTCAACGCCAACGTTGTTCGGGAAGGTTTTTAGCAGTGCGAATGAGTCTTTGTTGTATTCATAACCAATTTTTGATTTCCAGGTTAACTGGATCAGCTTATCACCTACAATGGATATTCCTTCGGCAAATATGCTGGTGTCGTTCATTACTTTTTTCAGGATTTTGCCCGTGGTCAAATCAACTTTCCGCAAACTCGACTGGCCATTCCCATCTGCAGGCGTACCGCCTCCGCTCTCGTAAATAACGCCATCCTGGTATATAAGCCCTTCGGTATAGCAGCTGGTATC
>Ga0105239_10001825_pt1 | contig 27877 bp, 18 predicted proteins | sample KBSC44metaG_FD_92761 | JGI IMG/M metagenome (GOLD analysis project Ga0105239, IMG submission 92761) | Corn rhizosphere microbial communities from Kellogg Biological Station, Michigan, USA - KBS C4-4 metaG | ecosystem: Host-associated > Plants > Roots > Rhizosphere > Soil | place: Michigan, USA...
AACAAAAACAAGCAAACAAGAATATGGGGCGGCGGTGTGCTTCCTTCTCCCTCGTTATCTTTGGTTTGTGTGTGGGTGGGGTGTTGGGGGGGGGGGGGGGGGCGACTCAGCGGATGTTCCTTCTTCCAGCCGATTCCTCAAATAATGGCTGGTATCTATCTGCACAGGTCTGCGAACTCTGGTGGGCCGGCTTTAACATCTATCCTGTTTCAATAACCAATATCGGCAGCCCGTAGAAGTTGTTGAAAAATATGGAAGACCTAGCGAGGCAGAAAGCTCTCCGAGTCCCGCGGGTTGGTTAATATCAGCTGGCTGGCCTAGTGTGACGACTCTGGTGCTGCTGGCAGTGTCGAGCGCCGGGATGTCCCAGTTCGGGGCGGGGCTGTACCGTGGTGAGAGTGCTGCCATGTTGTTTCCCCCCCTCTTGAATGGGTAGGTACCTAGGCGCGGTTCGGCCTGCGTGTGGCGGTTGGTTGTGTTAGAGTGGATGGTTGGTGAATGAATGGTGTACCAATCATCAGTATTTAAGTACTTCCTGGGACCGTCAATAATGGTCGAAGAGGACCAAGGGAGTCAATCACATCGTAGGATAGTCAAACCCAAACGGGGGCTGAGCAAGGCTGAAATGGTGTTTTGGCGGTCTCGCCCCAGCCGATCCAAGGCTATGGGAGTCTGCTCTTCCAGCCACTAATACCTGAAAGCCTGACCGAGATCCGGATTTTATGATACATGGAGTGAGTAATATTGATGAGCTACCGGTTCGTCACACCCCGATCCCCTCTCGAGATGACCCGGATCTCTGGATACAGGTCGCGATTTCTACCGCCAGTGGGACTGGATGTAAGATCTGAGGGACCACCAGGCCAGAGTTTAAATAGAGGTCCAATCCAGCTAATTACGGGCCGAAGAGGGCCCGTCCCTGGTGGGTCAATACCCCCCTCAATAAGACCTATATAGATCCGCGAGTAATTATCTTTAGTCGGTCCAGTCTATGATTGGAGCCTTCTGTTCTTCTTTCTGGTTTCTGAAACTTCCCACATGAATCTTTTATTCGCGACCTGTTGGTTATAGGAATCATCATGGCCATCAAAAAGGGGACCTCTTTTTGGTGCCAAGGTCCAATTTTGAACATAACCGGAATAGACGCCATATGATACCAATATGTGGTAGGCAAGACAGGTGGAGTTGAGAAATCACTGTCTACCTCTCGTGGGTGAGCTTCGGTATCTGGGCAGCATGCTTGCCTCGCCAAATTCCAGAATCGTCCTCGGGTCACGAATGATGCTGGATTCGCGGCAGCATGTGGCGGAGGAGGTGTGGTGTAGGTATCGATCAAAGGCGCAAGAACTAGGTCTTGTCGACCTAAAGAAGACCTGAGGATCTCCATGTTCTCAGCCACCGTATCCCAGGATACCAGACCCCGAGGCTCGTCCGTATGATTGATTGGTATGTCGATGTCCGGTGGTGGAGTCGCAATCTTCTGTACTAAATGGAAATAGTTGTCGATGAATGGCTGCTTACTTGCTTGTGCTGCTGTAGGCCTTCCCACTTCGAATTCGAATGAAGTTTGGCATGGTAAGTAGCAGCATCAGCACGGCGTTGGCCAGGCGCAAAGGCCCAGAAAGGGCTGAAGTCAGGGCAGATCTGGCTAAACATGTCTTCTATCATGTCACAATCTTGGGCTTCTTCACACTCCCCCTTTCTCTCTAACGTAACTCGATCTGGGTACGGGTTCTGCCATCTACCGTTGGGGGTTTGATACAAGACTCACGAGAGGCTAGCCAGGAGTTCAGATAGCGAGACACTGACATAGACCAGACCATCTGCGAGTCGCGGGGCGGGGCAAGGTTTAGCCTCGAGTGGGCAGAAGGCGCGCCCAAAAGCTTGAGGAAACCAAACACAATTGTCGAGAGGGTGTTGCGAGTACTCGTAACTCTGGCCAGTAATTTTTCCACAGGAGGAAATCTCGAGGTCAACGACAGTAATAGTAAAACTGTGTGGTGATAAATCCCTCATTATTCAGAGATGCGTGTACGCTCTAATATCAATAACTGATGATTTCATCCCCCAGCGCACGGTTGCTGCTTTTGCGCCATTGCCGTCCGTCACGAGCCAACCTCCTCTTCGCTGTCCCTGCGATGCCGACTACTTTTACCAGTCGAGGCCCTCCGACTCTTCCTCCGACGGCGTCTGTGACGGTCGCTCAGCTTTTCATGATGTTCGACATCAAGCCCTGCAATGCCAGCGTGCCGCTTCAATCTAGGTAGCACACGCCCAACTTTGTAGAAGCTGGTGGGATCCGAGTGGTCTGTGAGCGGCGAGGGACGAAGTGGGATGAGCCAATCGAATAGATTGTTTCCCATGACCTGTTTGAAATTGCCGAAGTACCCAAGGTCGAACGGATTGGCTCCTGGGTCGGTTTCAAGGATGGCGAAGGTGCGGAGTTCGGTTTGCGTGTTCGTCAGCGTGTGTGGGGCTGATTGTGGTGGCGAGGAGGCCGATGTATTGCCTCTCGATGGCGGCGGTGTCTTTCTAGGAACGGCGGGGTGTGGTGGGAAAATGGAGGTGGATTGTGGATCGTAGGTATTCGGGGGAGTAGCAGCGAGGCCTTGCGAGTCCCAACCATCTCTGACGATACTCTGTTGACTGTCGTTGAGTTTGACGCGGTTTCGTTGGAGCAGTTCAAACTGCTCGGCGGGAGGACGAGGATAGCTTATCAGCCTCAGATCAGTCCTTCCCGAACCGTTGTATTTGTCGAGAATGGCCCGTGGCATGTGGACGGCCATATACCAGACCTTGGTCTTCCTGTTGAAATTCTCAATGGTCGTGGAATTAATAATCGCGAACTGCAGACTGGAGCCGCACATCCCGGTGCAGAAGAGGCCAAACAGCGCAGAAAATATCAGGACGAGAATCCAGTGGACATTGACGAAATCCTCCTCCCGCCGCCTCTTCGCGAAGAAATAGGATAGCCAGATCAGGGTGCTGAGACAGAGTAGGGCGGCCCAGCCGGTAAATTGGATGAAGTACTTGAAAGAGGTCTCTGAGACGATACCGCCAACCCATGGGCAGAAGTGGTCCATCTTGATAACACAGCGACCGAGTTCACTGCAGTGGTGGGCTCTGTCGGGCTTGTAATTATAACATGTGGAGCAGAATGGAGGGCGACCGTCCCAGCCACAGACGAAGGCATCCTTGTGCCAGAACTCCTCAGGCCGGATGTTAGACTCATCCGACGGTAGCTTTGAAAGATTCTGGGGGGTATATCGAGTTGTCGAATCATACTCTAGACCCTCCTCTTTCTTATTGCTGTGGCTGCTATGTGGGCCAGTCCCTTTCTCTCGAGTCCTTTCCTTCTCGGCGAAATACTGTGGACCGCGCGGGACGAGACCGGGATTCGTTAGGATGGTTTGAATTAAACGCCCAAAGCATATGAGGGTCATTAATAGTAGGAAGTAGTATATAGTGAGAATGGCGACTGCAGCGCCGACGTCCGGGTGGTGTAAAGTAGGTAAGGAGAGGTGCGGTCTGATCAAGTAATCAATGCAGACTTGTTTAGTGGCGACGTAGGAAGAGTATCCAATTATTCCGAGCAAGAATAGAGGAACAATCCTGGCGGTGATGATGTTACCGCGTTGTTTGCTCATGGGCTTGACTGGTTGGATGAGTTTCATTGTGGCGGACGGTCGACCCGCCACGGCCGCGGGCTTCGTGCGATGCGGAGGATCAGCAGTATTGTATAGACATGGTAGATGGAGTCATCGTGGATGCGATATAACAGTCAAGCAGGGACTGCTAATTGAAAGGAAAGATGGTGAGCTGCGTCTTGTACGGAGTATATGGAGGAGAGGAGTAGTAAGTAGTAGAGACATGGAGGTTGGCAGTCGTCATTTGCTTGGTTTTAGTAGGGACTAGCAGGAGTGGTAATTACGCGGTCGCATCCCCAGAAAACTTTGGACAAACCATCCCCTGAGCCACATCTTTCAGCCATCAGCCACAATATCAACCGAGGCTTGCCCCCGAAGTCTCCGACTGGCTTACGCCTCCCACTCAAGCACTCTGACAGATGCAGAGAAGAGGATAATACGAATTCCCTGGCGCAGGGGGAGCAGACTTATCGGCATTTCTCAAACACACTGAATCACCAGGTCTCGCGTCTTCAGACCTCGCAAGCGTTTGACACTTAGGAGATTCAGAAATTCGATGGAGTGGACAGCAATAATGGGTCTATTTCGTTCATTCATGAATGATGGCTCAAACTTGGTTGCTTATGTACTAACTAGTTAGTCGGACTCTCAAGTCGGTGATCTCCTGGAAAAGACCTGCCCAGTTCCCACAACACGAAAGATACCATAAATCCACAATCTAGAAGCTTTTCTCCTGAAAGAAAGAGGTGTGAATCGATGGGGCGGCTTATTGCTTATGCCATGTGCTTCGCACTCGTTTCAATGTTTTTTGTGTGTTTCATTTCCAATTTCATGACTTAGGCCTTCTCAATCTTCTCCCGGAGGATGCTCTTGAGTGTGACGGCATCAGCTGCGAATTTGCTAATACCCTCACGGAGTTTCTCAACGGCCATTTGGTCCTCGTTGAACTCGAATCGGAAGTTGGCCTCATCGTTGATGAAGGATCGTTTAGGGATATCGAGCTTGACGGCGTCTTCGGCCTTCAGTTTCTGGACGACAGGGTCTGTTGACTTGAGAAGGTCGTCAAGCAAATTGGGGGAGATGGTCAAGTAGTCGCAGCCAGCAAGCTCGGTGATCTCTCCAACATTTCGGAAGGAGGCGCCCATGACAATGGTCTTGTAGCCGTGCTTCTTGTAGTAGTTGAAGATGGCGCCCACACTCTTGACACCGGGATCTTCATGAGCAGGGAAGTCCTTCTTGAGAGCAGCCTTGTACCAATCAAGGATACGGCCGACGAAAGGAGAGATGAGGAAGGCATTGGCTTCGGCAGCAGCAATGGCTTGGACCAGAGAGAACATAAGGGTCAGGTTGCAGTTGATTCCCTCCTTTTGGAGGATTTCGGCCGCCTTAATACCTTCCCAGGTAGAGGCAATCTTGATCAAGATACGAGACTTGTCAATACCTTGTTCTTTGTAAAGCTAGGCGTCGGTAAGTATGCGAGAGCCACCCTGAAATGCTTAATTGAGTCCTTACAGCAATGATATGACGGGCCTTCTCGACGGAAGCTTGGGTATCAAAAGAGAAGCGAGCATCAACTTCGGTTGAAACCTTGCCGGGAACGATGTTCAAGATCTCCTTGCCGAACTCGACTAGGAGTCGGTCAAGAGTGGCATCAACTTGTTCATCGATAGTGCTACCCTAGAAGACGAGTTGTCTCAGTGGTTACTCTTGTTATGGAGCTGTTTCAGGGAGCATACGTGCTTCTTGCCATATTCGACAGCAGGGTCGATCAATTTGGCGTACTCGGGTTTCTTGGAGGCTGCGAGAATGAGAGATGGGTTGGTGGTGGCATCTTGGGGCTTGTAGGCGGCGATGGCTGTATGCAGTCAGCGGGAAGAACGGCTGGAGCAGGAAGCAAGGCATGGAAACATACAGTTGAAGTCGCCAGAGTCGCTGACGACAGTCTTGAAGGCTTGTTAGCTGCTGGTTTGTTTCAACCTTGAAGTGCGGGGGAAGACTGAGATAGAGTCTATGGCTGTGAGTTCCAGAAGGGCAGCCAGTCGACAAGCACAAGACGATGGAGAGACTCGACGTCATGTAGTTGGACATGCTCGAACTCCACGTACATGGGGTGGATTGGAAGCATTGGGAGAGCATAGAATAGCTGCTCAATGAGGGCGGGGAAGGGAACATACCGTGCCGGTGGCCTTCAATTGATCTAGAGAGGACGTCATTTTGGATATTGTGATTCTCGAGTATGGGTGGGAGCAAAGACGAAGGAGGGAATGGAAGAATTTAAAAACAAAACCAGGGAGGAGGATGTTTGATGTTTGTATGAGGCAAAATAGTAACAGTTGTAACTGGCGGGAGGAGGGGCTCGGGTTGTGCACGCACTACGGAGGACGCAGGTCCTGCTGGGCTCAGTGATTTGCATCTGATACTTCATCCAAGGTGGGGCAGCTGGTCCTTCAACAGTTTTCTGGGCGGAAACAGGCGGCACCGCCTGATTTGGTCATTCAGGGTTGGCACCCCCCAAGGTCGTTCCTTCCCCCCCCTGCCACGGGGCGCTCTTGTCGCTCCCCCAAAACCAACGAAACGGCAACGGGGAAATCCAAGGATTCAATTCTAGCCTTTGCAGTCTGTTCTTTTTCTGACTAACAAGGGAAGAAACACTTGCCTCACTGCGTTCCACTTACAGGCACTGAGTACGGATATTATCAATACTTGTTCGGACTGCCAGTCGTGGCCAGTGGCCATTCCGGAGCACTGCGCTCCGGGAACCCCATTTAACCTCTAACCTCTGGGCGTGTCCAACCCGCGTGGCGCTTAGAATGGCTGATTTAATCCACATCCCAAAAGAAATGCCATGATGCCATCTTTTGAAGCAGCTCAGTCGCCACCTGGCGCTCGTACAGACGAGGGAATGCTTGACGAATTGCTGCTTCTCCCTAAGGCTGGCACTGGCACTGGCACTGGCTCGTCTCGACCTCTGGGATATCAACCGTTCGTATCGATCTCAGGCTGTACTCAAAACCCACCGGAGAAAATGCCCATCCAACATTCTCCTCGGATCTGTACTTCCGAACTGTTTTAATTTTTGGATTTTCACATTGTTCCTTCTGCCCCTCCTTGTCCTGAGTGTCCTAGATCACTTGATCAAAACATTACCAAATTCTTATCATCGTACCTCCCATTCAATGATTGCCCGGGGAAGATCAGTCTTAGTCCTCTCCCGCTCGCTGACCCAGTAGTGCTGGCCCCTCTGAGGTGCTTCTCGCTTCTGGGATACGTTATGCTGACTCTGGTCGGAATGGGTGACTCAGCAGGCTGCGGCATGCATCCATCACCAGATCCCCTCGCTCCAGACCCTGGTTGCTGGTTGCTGCATCCAGCTTCGATGACATCTTAGCTCACTTTTAGCGAATCCAATGCTTCAATCGAAGTGTTGCTACACGGCACCATCCCTCTTGATTCGAAGTCTCGGCCACCTTTCATCTAAAATGCCATCCCAGCCTCAGGCAAGTATAATGAGTAGATTTTCCCACGTGATCTAAGGCAATATTATCGGTTCACCTGCTTTTCTTGGAACCCTCAAGCCCCTTTATGTAGACTGCTATCTCGGCCGACTCTGATCGTTCATGACCATTCACGCCTTCAACGATCCCAGCTCCAGATCCTGGGAGGGGTGAGGTCTCCTTCTCGCCGCTCTGGGGCCCGCAGCCGTGCTGACCACTCTAACCGGCGTAGGCGCGAAGACTGGAGGTCTCCCGCCAACTTCGGGCATCGGAGAGGCACAATAGCCCTCGCCGCTCATCGCGCTTAAGCTCGGACTCGGGCTCAGCGTCGTGGGCGTGATGGGTGCCAGTAAAGGTCGCCGCATGCCCAGGCCCATGGCCGTATTGGCGGCCTCGTGCATCCGATCTCGGGCTAACCGGGAGGCCTCTGACGTGGTGGTAGTGGGAGCTGCAGAGGTCTGAGGCGTCTGGTGTGGAATTCGCCTTGATTGTGATGTAGTTGTTGTTGATACTCGTGTTGGGGAGACTATGGTGAGTGGAAAGCGAAAGAATCGTTTGAACCAGGCTAGCAGGAGTGTAGAAAACGAGGTTGTGTCGGTATTGGTGTTATGGGTTTGATTGTGGTTGAAGGTCCATGTTTTAGGGCGCAGCAAACTACTCACCAACACAAGGATATATTCGAGGATGAAAAGAGGGATCCAGATGCAGAGGAGCAAAATCCTCAGGCCAATCAAGAAACCCTGGCGAATCGGTAAGGTCCAGTCTTTCCTTGGTGGTGGCTCTTCAGGCTTGCCGATCCTTTGCAGTGCTGTTTGGACTCGACTGTGGAGTCGTCTGGGATTTTGGAACGTCTCCTGGCCTTGCCATTGATTCCGACTTCTTTGTTCAGGTTGCTCGCTCCTCCTTTGGTCAGTGGATCTTGCACCAGTGTCGCCATCCTGGTTCAGCAGGCCGTAAAGAGACCTTGCGGCTAGGAGCTCACGGGCAGGGAGTGTAAGAGCGCAATGACCGACATAGATGAGATATGTCCACATGCCTGGACTCTCAGCTGTCGCAGATATCGGGGCCACCTCATTGTCTGCCCACCTGTTAAGTTGGCTCGACATCGTATTCCGCATCGTTCCCGTGGTCTGGAGGATCTGCTCATTGATTGCTCGTCTAACCGTCTGAAACATGCCTCGTGTGATGATAGAAACGGCAAAGAAGGTTACTCCAGTCATCAGGAGCATGACAGCAAAGAATGTTCCCCATACACTGCCGCCGAGTAACTGCATGCTGAATATGCTCTTTGATGGATGGTCAGACTAAAATTTCACATCTTGTCGCTCTCAGGGGAGAAGGCGACTTACTGCAGAAAGCGATAAAGGGAGGAATAAGATGTTGACGTAGGTCAAAAGCTGGATGTTATCATTCTGGCTGATGGTAATACTGGTGTCGGACATCGAGGCCACCAGTCCTAAGCCTTCCCGTAGACGATCGACCTGTTGCGACTTTTTGCGCACCCATTCGATCCTCTCAACGAGTCGTTCGATAGAGCGCTCGATCAGCTCAACTGAGACGGCAAAATCTGCGGCGTTGCGGCCGTCGTTTACCTTGTCCAGCGAAATTTCTTTGAAGTGACGCCACGCGTCCACTGTCTTCCCGAGGGTAACTTCGAATAGCTTGTAGGCTTCTAGGGCCCAAAAATAGGTGCGGAGGAGTCGAAGATTTAGGTCTTTCGCTCGTTTATCCAAGTCTTGAATAGGGTGATCAGCATCGGGTTTTCCATGAGCAGGTCCAGTTAAAGGTCTGGAAGTCATTGTATCATAGTCAACTTTGTATCCGCTTACCAAAATTGTCCATTTCATGGAACACCACTGCCTTCTCTGAAGCGATCAAGTCATCCACAGCGCCAATAGCATCGTGCCATCGTATCCCAACATGGTGAAGTGCCATGGCAATCCACGAAAGGAAGAGCGTTGAAGGTGTCCATTCCTGGCTGTATACACACATTCTTTCTTCGACACTCTTGAAGCTCTTGAAATACTTTTCACCCAACTGATAGCAGTAGTACCTATCATGACCCGTCCCGGCAAGAAAGAAACTCATCTGTTCTTCATGAATATACCGACACAAAGGGTTTTGGTTGTCAGGAGCATGTCCGCCGAAGTACGACGATTTGCGCACGTGTCGCAGGTCATATGTCGCCATGCGACTTTCGATGCATTCTTTGGTGACGTAGTAGAAGGCGAAGTGGTACTCGAAGATGTAACAGTTTCGGGTCTGCGGTTAAAGTTAGAAACAAGGGTCGATTCTTCATACCAAGAACAGGGCCCTGAAAGGGAAAGAACTAGGTTAATGACCTACATCTATTGGCTGGGCTTTGATGCTCAAGAGCGAGGCCTTCCCAAAGTTCGAGAATGAGAGGTATCGCTCTATGAAAGGGGAGAGGTTTGATACCACAGATCTTGGTCATAATGGGTACAAAGTCGATGAAAAATGACATGGGAGGGGGGCTTCGGTGCGCACCTAGGAGTCGACGCCATAAGAATTGCAGCTATAGCTGGAGACAAATCCGTAATACAAAGCGTTCGAGATCGATGGAAGTCCATCGGAGCCCGTTGCATAATTTCCCATAGTTGCTCTGGTACCGGCACCCTGCTCTTTTCACTTGTCGCGAATTCTAGCAACTCCATACCCCCAAAGCGACCCCGAGCGATAGGGAGATAAGGGTTGTAGTAGCGAACGGTGCAGCAGGAGAGAATCGCTTGAATTGTGGCCACGGAAACTGTCCGGAGGAACTTGGAAGCCTCAGGATATGCCCAGCTAAACTCCTTGCGGGACCACGATGGGTTGTTGGTGATGACCTCCTCGAGGCTGTCGGTCGCGATCTCCCCAAAGAGAGGGGCGCACTGGAGGATTTCATTTTGCCACTGTTGCCGGATCTGTCGCCTCGTTCGATTTTCTTCCTGGAGTTGCAAATACTTAGAATCGAGGCTCAACTGGGTCTCCTTGTATTCTTTAAGCACGGCTAGGCTCTGCTCCAGACTGGTTGAATTCTGAACCGCTCTCGCCTGGAGCTCTACCAAGCCCTCCACGGCGAAGAGCAACCTGGAGATCTGTCCGGCAGGCATGCGGCGGCGGCGGCGTCGAACTTGAACCGGCATCTTTGCGGAGGGAGTGCCAAAAAGCGAGTGAATGCACATTAAACCAAAATCCAGAGGAAATTAAGAATAAAGACAAGCATTTCTGCTACTGAGGAGCCACAGGGCCCCGACACAGCAGCAAGCCCTGTCAAGCACCTTCAGGAGTCATCAATTGAACCCAGGCTCGAATGGGAAGCCGTGTTCAAAATCAACATCGCTTATTGGAATACTATGCGCTAAGGCACAGTCCTCGCGTGCAAAGGGTTGAAAATCCCTTCGAGGCGAGCCCTGTATCCAGATGCTGGCAATACGAGGCTGGAAGGGATGAAGACCAATCAATCCTGGGTACCCGACCCCAACGCCCTTGTCCATCAAGAAGGGCCCCTTGTGGTTGTAGAAAAAGGCGAAAGCGATTTGGGGGCCAGATGCACACTTGTGGGGTAGTCTAGGGGTCAACACGAGGCTAGGAATTCCCTGTACTACTCTGTACTCCGTTCAGCATCCAGTCAATTAGCAAATTAGCTTGAAACTCCAATTGTGGCCGTGTGAATACGGATACGTTGGTGCAATTCTGAAGAGATAATATTAATATTAAATGGCCAGGTTTGGTATGTCAGCCCGAAACTTGTGGCTTGACTGAGAGGCAGGTAAGCCGAAGGAGAGTGCCCTGGCACCACCTGGAGCCCTGGCTCAGCCAGGACAGAGTACGGAGTACAGAGCACAAGGAACAAGCTCGACAGGGGCACCCGGGGCAGCAGATGTGCGGATGAATCTCAATTATTGATTAATCACTATTTTTGCCTTGTCTCACTCGACTGAATTATGTACTCGTCTTGTCTCAAGACCACAACAAAAGGACTGCCCACACCATGGTGTGTTCACGCTTGTTAGTCTACAAAAAAAAAGGAAAGAAGATCTCGTCCTTGAGAGCATCCGGGAAATCGCATTCGAGACTCGTGTCGTTTTATTTTTCCACATTGTCCCTACGATCCGTCTTTTATTCCAACATCAACCTTGCAAAAGAAATGGCGTTAGAGTGTATCAAAATCTTAGAACAATGGTATCTTAAAAGGAATGTTGTAGGTTTTGTTTTGCCGCAACCAAATTTGTTACTTAATCTTTGAGTCCAAATGCCTTCCGTAGCATTGGGAACCTCTTCTTCTTGCCGCTTTTGCTCACAGCTGGCGAGTCGTGGTATCTCATACTTCCTTCTGCAAGTCTCGTTGACCCATTGCGTACAGGTGCACTTTCCGCTGTGCCCGGCCGATTGTCCATGTGATCAGGGATCTTTGGCGGAAGTGGCCACGAGTCGCTCATAACTCTTTGAGGTATATGGCGACGTTGAAGTTTTCCATGTGAAGATGATGGTGGCGATGCAGCCGCTTGTGCATTTTGTGCTGCCTCTAGCCTTGCCCGAGTCTGCTCGATAATCTTGTCCCGTTCTGCCGTGGATGCAAACCCTAGTTGTGAAGCTTTGGCTGACTTTTCTTGCCTTGGTGCAGGCTGTGGGGATTCGATCACGGGTGACGGAATTTCCTCTTTGGGTTTCTTGCTTCGGAATCGACCGAAGAGACCGCGCTTCTGTGGACTCGTCGGTGACTGAGGCACTAAACCAGGTGCCGTGGTATTATTCGTTGCAACTGCAAGTTTAGGTGCTGCCCGTACCGGCGCTTTCTCCTCATCAGAGCTATCCTCTAGATCGGTCGAGTCACTATCATTCGCTCGTCTGGGGATTCCCCGAACTGGGGTGAAGTCTGGCTCATCATCACTGTCATCAGCAAACCGAGACCTCCACTTGGTTGGCCTCGGGGAACCATCTTCATCATCTGAGTCCACGATTCGCGATTTAATCTTGCTTGCGAAGCCGGTGGAAGAAGCAGTTGCAGGCTGACTTGTTTGCCGCCGGCCGAAGAGAGAGGAAGATCGTCTCGTATCAGGTGATCCGCGAAGAGTTGGCGTGTTGTCCATAGAAGCTCTCATCGAAGCTCTCATTGTGTGTGTGCTTGCTGGCGGCGAGAAGGGTCGTCGACCAACCGGTGATACCGATCGAACTCCGTTTCGTGGATCTGGCTGGGAAGTATTGGCACTTCCACGCATACTCCGACGCATGGTGTATTTTCCTCCTGAAGTCGATTTACTGCGCCTTGCTTTCCTGAACGAGCTTTCCGAATCGCTGTCATTGGTTACGATGGGCGGCGGCAATCGCTGCTTTTGAGCTGGCACAGCCGCAGCCGCAGCGACTTGCGGCGGTATATGTTTCTTTTGGAGAGCGGCGCGTGCCTGGGTTGCGGGTTTGGGAGTAATCTGCGTCTGCACTACGGACACTGTGGTTGGAGGAGGCTGCGAGAATCGTTTCTGCTTGGATTGGTTGACTGCAGGATTGGGCATTGAGTTACGATTCTCACCACGCAGCGATTGCCTGAAGGTAGGCTCTGGTGCAGGCGGGGAAGTGGTCCGCATCGATTGTCTGAATGGTTGTGCTGCTGGGGAACCGTCAATCCTTTGTTGTTGAATAGATGGATATGCAGAAGCTTGATTCCTTTGCCGAACTGGTGATTCTGGTACAACTCCACGTGCGGCTATGACAGCAGCTGAGACAGGTGCTGTGGTAACGCTATCTGGCCGCGCCTGCTTCTTTTTCTTCCTGGGCTGCCTTGGTGCGGGTGCTGGAATGTCCTGACCGACTTGCTGCATAGGCTGCAAAGGCTGTTGCAGTTGGACGCTAGCGATTGGCTGTGCGTGGGGCATTTGCGTCACCTGAACTGGAGGTTGTTGTTGTGCTGGCTGCTGACTATCTGGTGAGGACGCCAAAGGCGATTGCTTTGTCTGTTCCGCGATACTGCTCCAGTGAGCTTGAGTCTGTTCCCAAGACGGATCTGCCTCAGGAAGTCGAGGCTCTGTTACTCTTGCAAGGGGGCTTTCGGGAACCGTTGCAAGGCGAGATGAGGGAGCCACAACCACTGGACTATCGACGATGGCATCGATCGATCCGAAACCGGTCCCGTCGAGCTCTGATGGATCCTCTGCAGCATCACTGTAAATACTGTCATTGTCGGATTCACTGTCACTAGGGATGTTGACTCCAAGACCATTGGAAGTAGCTGCGAGTTCACCAGTGCCTGTGGAAGCCTTGTTCGACTCATTAAGCTGAGCCAAAGCGTCACTAGAAACCGGGAAGCCGCCAGGAACCTCGACCTGCCACTGGTCATTTGGCTTGCTTTGCTCCAGGGCTGGTGTAGGTGGTGAAACTGACAGCAGTGGTACCTTAGTTTGCGCTGGAAGCCCAATAGGTGAAGTTGTAGCTGGAGCGGATGATGGAACATGGTTTAGTTTTGGAACTTGCGCCTCTTGTAGTACTGTCTCTTGCGAAACAGGAACCGGTGGGGCAACCTCTTCCTCTTCATCCGAGGTGGTGCCTTCGGAATCAGAAAACGAGACACCTCCTTCCACCGACGTGACTTCTGGAGGCAGAGGCTCATTCGACACAAACTTCTGCTGCGAACTTCTTTCGGCTTCCTGCGCAAGGATAGCTCCAACAAGGTGATCATTGGAAACACCGGTAGGGGTCGTATTGTTGAAGGAGCTGGAGGAAGTCTCAGATGAAGTAACTGAGGAGGGCGCTTTCCCGTCATTTGAATATTGAGCACGATTCTCTGATGATAAGACTCTTTGGGTACTGCTCAATTCATTTCCACGAAGGGCGTTCTGACCTCGTACACTGCCAAAAGATGGAAGCTGTGGGCGAGGCTTCATCAACTCCTCCATATCGTCATTAGATGGAATGGTGGATAGGGTAGGTTTGCTCTTCCCGAGACCAAGCCAACTCTTTTTCTCTTTGCTCGGGCTCTCGACAATCTCCCCAGGGGTAGATTGCCCAACAATTTCCGGTGCTGCATCAAAGCTGACGACTCGAGCGGACTTCTTTCGCTTAGGGAGAGCATCAACCTCCGTGGTCGAGATGTCGGATGTTTCACTCGGGGTGGCACTAGCACCCCGTGGTCTGACAAAATTAGGATCCATTGGAGAGCCGCTTGGTGCAGGTGAATGGTGCTTCAGTGCTGATTTCGCTGGGGAGACAGACCGTGGGAGGGGGTCATGCTTTCGTCCGGCGGCAAGATCTGAGGCGGGGCTTTCCGAGAAGCGCGTCGAGCGAGAAGGACTCAAGGACGAGCCTCTGACAGCCTGTGGTGCTTGAACCTGGAGATTATTGGACGAAGCCACGGATGAGTCTGATTGCTCTGCAGTGATGAATGCATGATAGTCAGCAAGTGCTGGCTGTGCTCGTGATGATTTCGGGGCAGGCGTTGGCTCACCAATCTTCCTAGAAACGTTGGCTGCAGTCAATGGTCGTATGTTAGGTGGACTCGACGATAAGGCGAGTTGAGCTGAGACATGTTCTGATGCTACGCCATTCTGACCTTGGGTGGCAGCAACTTGCTCATTCTGCTCGCCTTCCCAATCCTCTTTCACTATAGAGGGCTGCTTCTGCAATACCCCGGAAGCTCTCTGAGCGCGCTTTTCTCTCGTCCTGTCCGTATTGGAATCGGAGTCGGAGTCAACCCGCGAGCCGTAGTCGGTGTGTTCGCTGTCCGTGGTATGTTCGGTATAATCGGTGTGATCGGTGGGAGGGAAATGAGAGCTTTCGCCTGTCGCTGCTGCCTTCTTCTTTTTCTTCTTCTTCGGTGCAGGTTGTTGTTGACTTTGAGGAGAAGGATACTGTATGGGCTCAGGAATATGCTCAAATGGTGTTACCACCGGTCTGCTTGCCATGGTGCCATCATGCAGATGACTTCCTTCAGCAGCGTGATTGGCGACCTTCTTTTTCTTCTTCTTTACTGGTTGGTTGGCAACCTGTGTCAATCCATACTGAATGTCATCGGCCTGGGCAGGAGGAATGGCCGCTACTACATTGGGCGGAAAGCGATCGCCATTTGTGAGCATAGAGGAGCGTGCAGAGGGTGACTGGGCAACTGGGGATTGGGGTCGTGGAGATAAGGGCCTGGAGAAGTTGATAGAGTTCCTACTGTCTGTGCGTTCGAGCTCATTTGTTAGAACTAGATCTGGCCTGCGGACTGAGGCAGGCCTTTGCCGTTGCTGCTGTGATTGAGTGCTGAAGGGATCCGCACTTGAATCTTGGTTGTTCGATCGCGCTCCTGGTGGAGATGATAGACGGGGAGCAGAAGAGTCTCGGGTGGCAACGCGCTGCTTTGGCTTTTTAGTCTTTAGCGCAGCGGGAGGACTGTTCGCATAATTATAAGGTAGTGCAGGAACGGGCGGATGCAGGACAGGTTCAGAGCGTGACACTGGTCTGGAAGGAGAAGGCGAGGGCGTTCGAAAGGTCCTCTCGGTCATGGAAGAGGAACTGCCTTGCCTTTGTAGACCGCCAGGTCTCCCTCTAGCGGAACCTGAGATGGAGGACAGAGAGGCCTGCTTCTGCACCATGCGTTTTGTCTGGACCTGACTGACTTGGGTTGGGGGCGGAGTCAGAGTTCTGAGAGCAGCGGCTGCAGCGGATGATGACAAGTTTGCCTGCGAAGCACGGCTGGCTAGAAATGCCTGGGTAGCGGCGACATGAGCTGAGGCCGAAGCATTGGTGTTCTGGGGCCGCTGTGGGAAAAGCATGTCAGCACTTGGATGGAAAGAGGTGAAGGGAGGCCGGATGTCGAGGAAATGATGATGGTAGAACTTACCGAGGCCGAGGCCGACCTGCTTCGCCGATGGAAGAGACTCATGTCGAAAGAGGCGCGCAGGTCGATGAGTATTAATTGGGATGGGATCGAGGGACTATTGTAATAGAGAATCTGAGGTGGATGCGTGGTCGCTATCGAGTGGCTGCAAATACGAGACGAGGGAACCCCATGTCGGTGCCTGAAGGGTGTCCGACCATGAAGGATAGAAGGGGGAGGATGGGTGAGATCAACAACGAAGGTGTGTTGATGATGGAGGTTTGTGATAGCACAACTCGATGTGCAGGCAAAAGAAACGAATCGAGAGATGTAAGTTAGTAGGTTGCTTGCGGTGGTGACGGCAGTGGTGGTCGCAGTGGTAACTTGTAGTACTGCTGGTTAGTAGGACTCCGTCCTCCGTCCTACTAGCTGGTAGCAGGAGCCGACCCCGATCTGTCGTGCTCGTACCGAGTGAGTGGAGCTGTCAGTGCTGGGTATGATGAGCATAAACAGCTTAAATCGCAAGAAAAGTGAACTTTGTGAGATGCAGATCGCAGAGATTGTGGTGTGGCTCAGCTTTGGCGAAATTCCCAGGTCTCAAGCAAGACCCCAAATGGAGCGAGCTGGGCGGGAGTGGCTCACCACCAACATAAGACCACCACTACTGGAGCCCAATTCAACCCGCATTGACGGCGAGGGCGGAACAATCACAATAAGGTTAGCACGACAGCCACTAGGGTGTCGTTAGCGACCCAGTCTCCCTAGTGTTAGATAGCACTAGTGGCTAGGGAGGGCCACTAGACTGCAATTGGTACTAGAGGGGGCCTAGCAGTGGATAGCTTCGTTACGTCATCTGGGCCCAAATCAACCCTGATGAACATTCATCATGAGCTGGACCTCCACCTCAAAGGGGATTCTGGATGGGTAACTCGACAGGACTCAAACCCCTACTGTGTTTCCAGTCCAACTTTAACTTTTCAAATCACATCACTGACGCCTTGTTGCCGATACTCATCCACATGCCAGTGCCAGCGGCCGATCCAACTTCCTGTCCGCCGAAGTCCTACCACACGTGACATGCTTTCTCACCTTAGACCGGCAGAAGTACTCTCCAGCGTCTTTGCCGAGCACCCCCGAGTACGAGGGGACCTCGATGACTCACTTCTTTACTCCTTTAACCCGCAGCCTTGCTGATCTGCACCATCTGGACGCAGAGCCTAGGTGAGAGTGTCTGAAATGTGCACGTAATCCATCATTAAAACCCATCCTCGGTCCAAAATATTACCCAGGCCAGGTAGGACTGCTGCCAGGGAACGGATCCCCGCATTGCGGCATTTAGTCAATCCTTGTACAGACTCCAGTGGTACAGCATTGATATAAAACTGTCCTACATATATGTGCTACGAGTAAGCCAATACTGCCTTCCCCCCTAACACCATCTACGTGGTACATTGAAGAAGACAAGTCCCTACATTCCCATCATTCCTAGGTAAGGATCAGGCAAACACAAAGACAAAATGGCATACACGCACCAGGACTCCTCTCCAGCATCCACGGACCCCACAACACTCCCACCCCTCCAGCTCCCAGCAGGGGTCACCTCACGGTTCGTGGACACCAGCCCACAGAGCCTTGTCTTTCACATTCTCGAATCACTCCCCGCCAACCTCCCGCCAGCAGGCCCGAAGCCGAAACTGATCCTCCTGATCCATGGGTTCCCCGAACTGGCCTACTCCTGGCGCAAGATACTCCCACTACTCTCCGCGCAGGGCTACCATGCCGTGGCCTTCGACCAGCGAGGCTACGGCCGGACCTTCTCGCGCACGCCACTCGAAGCTAGTTCCTTCCGCCCACTGAACCTGATCAAGGACACCGTCACACTCGTCCAGGCCCTCGGCTACTCATCCGTGACCACGATCGTCGGCCATGACTTCGGCGCCGTGACCGCCTCACTCACCGCGCTGGCGCGCCCCGACCTCTTCCATTCACTCGTCCTCATGTCGCACCCAACCAAGGGCCCAGGACGCTCCGCGCTCTTCTCGTCCTCGCCGTCCTATGGCGACGCGGCCGCGCCTCCCCAACCACCAGTAGATATGGAACTTGCACTCTCGGAGCTCCCACGATCCAGGAAGCACTACAAATGGTACTACTGCACGGGGCCCGCGAACGACGACATGACGAACCCCACCGGAGCACCGCTACACACCTTCCTGCGGGGCTACTTCCACTTGAAATCCGGCGACTGGGACGGTAACTCACCCCACCAACTGACAGGCTGGTCGGCGCCGGAACTAGCCAAAATGCCGCGGTACTACATCATGGACCGTGGCGACAACATGCGCGAAGCAGTCGCACGGGATATGGCGGACGAGGACGCCGCGCAGGTCTCATCACGCGCGAACCGCTGGTTGCCCGACACCGAACTCGCCGTCTATGCAGACGAATGGGGCCGCACGAGCTTCCGGGGCGGGCTGAACTGGTACCGCGTGCAGACGCAGCCGGAGATCGCGAGCGACGCACTCGCGTGGGTGGGCAGCAAGATAAATGTGCCGACGGTCTTCGTCGCGGGCACGCGGGACTGGGGCACTTTCCAGGAACCGGGCGCGGTGGAGGCGATGGAGACTGGGAAGAGTGTGAAGGAGGGCTGCTATCGCGGCACGGAGTTGGTCGATGGTGCTGGTCACTGGGTTAATCAGGAGCAGCCTGAGAGGTGTGTGGAGCTCATCTTGAAGCTTGCGCATGAGGCTGAAGGTGGAAACCAGCACAAGCTTTAGGAAGTGGTTCGAGGCCGAGAGGGCGATATATAGTCGTGGAGGAATTGAAGGATGGGCGAGAAAAGGGGGACATGGATTGTCGAAACGCTAGAAATGAAATGCAGGCATTTTGAACAGCTTCAACATTTGGACTATACTAATTAGCGCTAAGCAGAATCCGCAAGCAGACCCGAGTAAACGCCTCCCTCATGGTAGACCTAAACTTGAACCCCGACCGGCTTACCATGCAGAACAAAATCGAGGAAAAGTCCCCCCACCCCGGATTGATGCAGATCAAGCCACAATAATGAACCTTCCGCGCACATTTGTGCAATTCAACCTCCAGGCGCCTTCGCTGAATTGGAATATATGCATGAGGGGTGTGATTGAATGAAAAGGAAAATGAGCCTGCCATGCGGGAGGCCGTGTCCAGTCATCGCTTTCACTGGATTACGGTGAAGAGCACGTTATCAATGAGTGCGCCCTCAATTGTCCGGCTCCGTCATCTCGGAATCGAGTCTGTCTTCACGTGCCTTGCCTTTGCCAGTGCCGTGCTCCCTTTCATGCTCGGTATCCTCGTCCTCATCGTAGTTCTCTTCGTCCTCTGATTCATTGTTGAGATCGGCATCGGATTCACTTCCGTTGGCAGCATCATCGTCGAAATCGTCGAAGTCATCAAAATCTATGTCTTCGGCGTCGCTATCATTCCAAAAGTCATCGTCGATTTTCTCCACGACGGGTTTGGACGATTCGTGTGTAGGCAAAACGAAACCTTCGGGAATGTCCTTTTTGGATGCGTCCACATCTTCCTTGACTCGAGCATTGAATGCCTCCTTATGGTCCCTGAACATGACGCTTGCGTCAACATTTGCAGGGGATGAGATCTCGGCATCATCGAGGAGGGAAAGAATGGAGATCAGGACGGACTCAACCCGCTGGGCTGGTGACCATCGTTCGCCTGCGCTCTCGCCGGACATGACATCTTCGCCGGGAGCATGGAGAATTGAAATGCACAAACGGCCATCAGCGTAGATATTGGGATGCCATAGTGGCTTGGTGAATCGGAAGTCTAAGGTCAGGTTGTCAGTCAAGGGTAAGTAAGAGGGATAGTATAGATCTACTGACCCGGTGGTTTATATGGGTAGTCCTTGGGGAAGGTCATTTGTGCCTTAAAATAGCCTCCATAGTAAAGCGAGTCAGGGTTCAGGACCATCAGGGCCAGGTTCCAATGGTAGATGTTCTCTTCGTCGATCTATAGTGACCAGGTCAGTTGCGGATCCAAGATGGAAATCTTCCACGTGACTCACGTCGATCTGTACCCATTTCTCTTTGGCCAAAGCCTTGTACTCCTTCATGAGCACGGCTTGAGACATGTTGGGCTTGTGGGTGGCGGGTGTAATGAGATGAAAGGGGGTGTCAACGCAGGGATCAGAAGTTGGGCGGTGTGGTTGACTTGAAGGCGGGAGAGACTTGGAAGGTTGAAAGTGTAGGAGGGATTATGGAGGGAACACGCATGAGCTGATCAGAGGCAGTGCAGGGTGTCCTCGCGGTGAATGGAGGGCATAAATGGTTCGTGGGCGCGAGGAAGTGTTATTGTCCTTGAATGGGCATTGTTCACCAGTCAGTGGTAGAAGGGGTGAATGAATGGAGGCCTCGGATTTGGATTCGCGCAGGTACTCCGTACTGCCAGTGGGAGTCACTAGATGGTTGATCAGGCCAGCAGTTTCCGAATCGTGTTCAGGAGAGTTTCAGGGAGAATTAGTGAAGACAGTAGGACAGAATAGACAGGAGTAAGAGCGATAGGCATATGTCAGAAGAAGGGTTGGCGGCTGGCAGCGAGATTCAAGGATTTAAGGCGATTACATGATGGGGAGATGGAAGCAGGTCATCGGAAGTCAGGACTCAGCAGAGAACAGAACCATGGGAGCCTTTCAGGCCTGGGCACGGGCTGCGACTCGAGTTCTAGGCACACATCCTCCGAAGGGTGGCCAGAACGAGGTATTAATTACTATTCGGCACCAGGCACGTTCCTGGTCGTGAGGACGGAGCACTCGTAGCTACAGACTGACGCCCCGACTCGCGGATAAGGGAGCCCATCGGATATCCGTGGCGCTGGTCAACCGTCACCCAATTCCAATGGCATGAGGGATGGTCACGTGGTTTGCTGGTCTCGGTGACCGCCTTGCCGCCTCAACCGAATTGTGGTTAGTGACCTCGGGTGCCTGTTCACCGCCTACTGCCAGGGTTGAATTAGTATTATGCCCTTATCAACAACCGAACCCCTCCATTTTGGTGCCTCCTCAGGGCTCTGTAATTGCTAGTAATAACTTGTCACCGCCTAACATAAGATCTTAGTATCCGAATATACTGATTAGATTGATACATCCGTCCAGCCCGGTGCAGTAGATCACGCCGCCCTTATCTCCACCCTTATCTGATTCGTGCACCTCCCCGCCTCAAGTGGCGTCAGTGGCACCTTTTCTGGCGGGCACTTTCTTAGTGCGTCATAGCGTCCCTCCTTTGTCATAATAATGCCTGTCCACTGAGGCTGTCATGTCGAAATCCCCTGTCGGCTGCCTCCCGAAATCACGACGTCGAGCCCCAACCCATGCATCGTCAAACTCCACAATAATGCCACATCCACATCTGCATCCACAAGCTCACTGGCCCTAGCATTGGCCCTCAACAGCCCACTCATCTTTTCGTGACTCTTGACTCCGACTATTTCGTGCTTCCAAACCAATCCACAGCGTCCCCTCTCCCACCATCGAGCCTTTTGTCCATATTGTTACTGTGCATTATATTGGCCGATATGAGGAAGGCCTTTCTGGTCCTATGTGAAGCTTGGTGATCAGTCTGCGGAAATGTTCGCGCGTTGTAAAGGCCCAATATGGCGAATTGACGATTTGAGTCAGTGTTTCCAAGCCGAGTATGCCATCTTCTTTCTTCCCTCGCGACGGTGCAAACTGCTGACTCTTGTTCTCATCAGCTACCTCCAGACTTTGTTTCCACTACTTGCTTGCGCACTATCGCTCCTGCTTCTGATCCTGCAAGCGGTTCGCCGTGCCTCATACCTTCCGGCTTCTCCAGCGAACCCCAACATCTTGGTAGACACAGATACTTGTGATGATGAGGAAGATTCTATTCCTAAAGATGATGAAGAAGACTTGGAGAATCTCACCCTACAACGGACCGCCAGTCATGTGCATGAGCCTGTGAAGGACGTCGACCGCCCAACTGGTGAAGTGTTTCTAGTCACTATTGAGTTTCTCATGGTGGCCGTGCAGCTAGCCGTCAGCTTCCTACAAGTCGCACTAGCTTCAAGGCATAATTGGACCCCGATAATAGCCCAAACCGTCGTCTACCTCTATCTCGCACTTCTCGCTGGTGTACGCCTGCTGGCTTCCGCAACGACATGGAAAGCCCCCCTTGAAGGCCTTTGGAATCATAGCGCGATCATCTACGGCACTCAGTGGCTCTTGCAAGTTTGGGTTTTCCGATCAGTCCTCCTCAATCGCCCTTATCATCCTTCCTATGTATTGGTCATCGCTAGTTTCGCAATCATAACTTGCCTTGTTCTGGTTGTCTTGATCTCGCGGAAGGGAAACAAGGGTGTTTTGCTTGAGCACGAGGGTGATATCGAGCCTTCACAAGAACCTTTGGCAAGTGTTCTTTCTCTAGTCACCTTCAGTTGGGTCGATCCCATCGTGTGGCGGGGTTACAAGAAAACTCTTGAATTGGCCGACGTGTGGAACTTGACCATCGAAGACAAGGCTGAGCATGTACTAGCTCAATTCCGTCAAATTCGAAAGACACACACTTTGGCAGCGCGGTTGCTTCTGCATTTTAAGACGCTTCTATTGATTCAAGGAGCTTGGTGTATGCTTGCTGCTACATTCATGTTCCTGCCCACGCTTTTCCTCAAAGCCATCCTCGAATTTCTGGAAAATCAAGACAAGATTCCACGCAGCGCCGCCTGGCTCTATGTCATCCTCTTATTTGCAACCGGAGCTGTACAAGCCGTTGGTGACGGTCGGGCGCTATGGATGGGAAGAAAGGCGTGTATCCAGCTTCGAGCCATCATCGTCGGCGAGCTTTATTCAAAGACCTTGCGGAGAAAGGCTGCTGCTAGCCTTGAGTCCGATTTGGGTAAGGAAGAACCGCGGGAAGAGCGTTCTCTCTGGGCGAAAATACAATCTTTCTGGAAGACTCCCTCTCACAAAATGCAGCCAGCAAAAGTGGCGGCTTCCATTGGGACGAAGGCTCCTGGCGGTCAGGCCAAAAATGGTACTGTCATCAATCTCATGTCAATCGATTCGTTCAAAGTCGCCGAAGTGTGTGCCTATCTGCACTTTCTGTGGGCTGCCGTACCTGTTGAGATCATCATGGCGGTGAGCTTGCTCTACAAGGTCTTGGGCTTCAGCTCGTTTGCTGGCATTTTCCTCATGGTTTTATTGCTTCCCGTAAATCTCTGGATTGCAAAATCATTCCAATCCGCTCAAAAGAGAATTATGCTTGCTACTGACGGCAGAATTCATGTCACAAACGAAGTCTTGCAAAACATTCGAATCATCAAATATTTTGCATGGGAACAGCGTTTCGCGAATAATGTTAATGAGAAGAGGAATCTTGAGCTACAAGCGCTGTGGCGAAAATATGTGTTGTGGTCCGCTGCAGCTACTGTCTGGAGTGGTGTGCCAATTCTGATCACATTCACCTCCTTTTTCTTGTACACCGTTATCGAGAAGCAACCGCTGGTACCATCGATCGCTTTCCCGGCCCTGTCCCTGTTCTCCCTGCTACGCGTGCCTCTCGATCAGCTTGCTGACATGGTGGCCCACGTCCAAGAATCGAAAGTGTCAGTTGACAGAGTGGAACAATTCCTTGAAGAAGAGGAGACCGAAAAATATTTTCAGTTACGCCAGAGCAAGAGAGCGAGTCGGCACGTCACCCGCATAGCCCTTGAGCAAGCAACATTGACCTGGGGATCCATTGGCCCTGACGATGAAGCAGCATTTCGGCTCATCAATGTTGATGTTGAGTTTGCTATTGGCCAGCTCAATATAATTGCGGGCCCTACAGGATCTGGGAAGACTTCCCTTCTTATGGCTCTGCTCGGAGAAATGCAACTACTAGGCGGCAAAGTTTATATACCTGGTGGGTCTGTTCGACAGGAGTTGCAACCTGACCCCATTACTGGGTTGACCGAAAGCGTGGCCTACTGCGCGCAACAAGCATGGTTGGTGAATGCAACGATCAAAGACAATATTCTTTTCGACAGCCCCTATGATGAGGATCGGTATCATGATGTCATTTCAATCTGCGCCCTGGAGCGAGACCTCGAGATCCTTGATGCTGGCGATCAGACTTTAGTTGGAGAAAAGGGCATTACCATGTCCGGTGGGCAGAAACAAAGAATTTCCCTCGCTCGTGCAATATATTCCAATTCGAAGCACGTGTTGCTCGACGACTGTCTCAGTGCTGTCGATGCTCATACGGCCAAGCATATCTTTGAGGAGGCTCTGACAGGTACACTAATGGCCCACCGAACTTGCATTCTGGTTTCACACAATCTCTCCCTCACAATCCCCTTGGCGAGCTTAGTGGTCGTTCTGCAGAATGGAAAAATTGTCTCCAAAGGCACTCCACAAGAGGTCATTGAGAGTGGATCACTTGGCGAGGACATGATGAAATCTCGTCCAGTCTCAAGAACGGGTTCAACCGCACCGTCACGTGTGCCATCAAATTTGGAGGAAGAGACCTCAAAGCTCTCTGGCCAGAAAGCCAATGGGACCGTAACACCTCGCTCCCGAGCAGCAAATAAGAGAAAGGCTACAATCAACAAAGGGGACAGAGAATTTGTTGACCACAGATTGGAGGGCAAGGCTTCTGGTAGCGTCAAACTGTCCACCATCACGATGTATCTTAAGGCTATGGGCCCATGGTATTATTGGATTTTCGCGGCTTCTGGTTTTATTGCGACACAACTGGGATCCGTCGCAACGAACCTGTGGATTCGACAATGGGCGAATGCGTACCACCTCAAAGAGACCTCGAGCGCACATGCCGCGGTCCACGCTTTCTATCGCAACAGTGTGCCGGGAACGAATTCCAATTTCGGGAACTCCTACCTCCTGGTGCCTCCTAGCTGGGGCAATACGATTAATTGGGTCACGCAGACAGTTTATGATGTTGACGTTGCATATTACCTTGGGGTCTATGCAATTATTGGAGTTACCTATGTCATCATCTGCTTTTCGAGAGAGCTCATACTATTTTGGGGCTCAACCCGTGCCTCCCACGTCCTTCACGAGAAGTTGTTGACCAGCATCCTCCGGGCCAAGTTCCGCTTTTTCGATTCCACACCTCTTGGACAGATGACGAATCGATTTTCGAAAGATATACAAGCACTGGACCAGGAGGTAGCTCCTGTTGCTATAGGGATGCTCCACAGTGCTGCGTCTGTCCTCACAGTTGTGATATTGATATCCGTCATAACACCTGGATTTCTCATTCCGGGCTTCTTCATCACGCTGATGTACACCGCTGTTGGGCTATTCTACATCCATTCTTCGCGCGATCTCAAGCGAATTGAATCAGTACAACGCAGCCCTCTGTTCCAGCATTTTGGCGAAACACTGTCTGGCGTCGTCACCATTCGGGCCTATGGTGACGAATCACGATTCATCCAAGAAAGCAACTTGCGAGTGAACACTTACAACAGACCTTTCATCTACTTGTGGGCCACTAACCGTTGGCTCGCATTTAGAATTGACCTTTTCGGAGCCCTCGTATCTTGCTTCTCAGCAATGTTTGTTGTCATGAACGCCGATACCATTGATCCAGGTGCGGCAGGCTTGGCTCTATCATACGCTATTACTTTCACCCAAAATGTTTTGTGGCTTGTTCGCTTATATGCTGCCAATGAACAAAATATGAACTCTGTCGAGCGTTTGCAGGAGTATATTGATGTTGAGCAGGAAGCGCCCTCGAAAATTCCAGAAACAGCACCTGCCGCCAATTGGCCAAGTCAGGGATCTGTACAATTTGTGAACTACAGCACTAGATATCGTACTGATCTAGACCCTGTCCTCAAAAAAGTTTCATTCCGGATTGAAGGCTCACAAAAAGTCGGAATTGTGGGTAGGACTGGAGCAGGGAAGAGCTCTTTAGCACTTGCCTTGTTTCGAGGACTTGAAGCTGAACAGGGCAAGATCCTTATTGATGACGTTGACATAGGGCTTATTGGACTACAAGATCTTCGAGAAGCTATCACGATTGTTCCGCAGGATCCCACGCTCTTCACTGGAACTCTGCGTTCAAATTTGGATCCGTTTGAGCTCTTCACGGACGAAGAAATCTTCACTGCTCTTCGTCGTGTCCAGCTCATCTCTGGAGCTTATACCGAGTCAGAAAGGTCAGGAGCAACGACACCTCTGGAATCTTCAAGCAGATCTCCGACCCTGCGCGAACGTTCAAGCCCACCAATGAGCCACGCGTCTGTATCAGCGAAGGGCACAGATACTTCAGACTCGACCCTGGTTCGCTTTGCCACCAACACTAAGGACAACAAGAACATTTTCCGAGATCTGTCAACACCCGTCGCTGAATCCGGGTCCAATCTCTCGCAAGGTCAACGACAACTACTGTGCCTTGCGAGAGCACTGCTCAAAGCCCCGAAGGTGCTCCTGATGGATGAAGCAACAGCATCGATCGACTATGCCACGGACTCCAAGATCCAAGATACCTTGAGAGAATTGAAGAATAACACAATCATTACAATCGCACATCGTTTACAAACAATCATCGACTACGATCGAGTCTTGGTGCTTGATAAAGGTGAAGTCGTGGAGTATGCAGACCCATGGGAGCTGCTGCAAGATGAAGATGGCCAATTCCGGGCCATGTGTGAAACAAGTGGTGACTTTGATGCACTTTACGAGCTTGCGAAGAAAGCATGGCTAGATAGAAGACTGGTCGACGATTCCTGAAATGCGAAACCAAAAATGGCGTTTTGAGTGTGGAGCCTTTGGAGTTGCATCGTTCTTTGTTCATGGGTCGGAGCGTTTGGTCAGTATTATATTTAGGCTTTAGTCCACAGCCTTAGCTATCCTTGTACATATTACATTCACAGCATGGATATGACGATACGTCCGTCTGTCCTGCATGGGCAAATCAGTACCAATGTGCATACCTTGATCGCATCGATCCGTCATTTGCTACATATCGTTCCCCCTTTTAGCAAGCATGACATGGCTTTAGATCCTGCCCAGCAATTTCTCTGCTTCCGCCTTCACACCCTGCATTGCCTTGAGATGCAATTGCGGTCCAATGCTGATTCTGCTAGCACCGATGTCTCCCACGTCCTTTGCAGTCAGCTTGCCATCCGCTAAGACGACTGAGACGTTTATTCTACCATCCAGGCCCTTAGTCAACTGCTTCACCTCGTCAGTCGACAAGCCACCCCGCTTAGCACCCCCAATGACAAACACAGTCGTCGCCCCAGCCTCAAGGTACTTCTTCCCTCGAGAAATAGTCTCCTCCATGTCCCCACTCCCCTTGAGCATAGTATCACAGCGGGCATTAACAACGAAATCAGGGACCCCCTCACTCTTGGCAGCCTTCAAGGCACGGACAATCCTGTCCGCCGCGTCGGCCGGTGAGTACTGGACGCCCGAATCCTTATCCACATCCTCAATATTCACCCCGACCGCACCAGCAGCAATGACGCCGGCAATGGCCTCTTCGAGTCGTGCGCCATACCCATCCTGCAAGTCGACGGACAGCGGCTTGTCCAGCTCGGCGGCGATCTTCCCAATCGCTTTCGCGGCGCCCACGTTGATTTCTAGGGTCAAAGCCGCGTCTTCGGTGCCATTCGCCAGCGCCACGGCATAGGATGCTGTCGCGAGCGCTTTGGCGGCCGGCAGGGATCCAACCGTGCGTGCGGACGCGATGTCCCACACGTTGGCCATGATCACCGGTGTTCCCGGCACATGGAGCGCCTTGAGCTCCTGCGCTTTCTCGTTGAGATGTGAGTGCGCCATGCCGGACAACGGGTGGGGCTTCGAATTACAGTACTACGTAATTAGTTTGAACCCGCACCCCACTTTTACAATTCTCAAATCATGCACCAGGAACTTGTTTTTTGGACTGCAAAGCCAAATACAGGCCAAATTTGTATTGAAGTAATGC
>Ga0105239_10001826_pt1 | contig 27875 bp, 23 predicted proteins | sample KBSC44metaG_FD_92761 | JGI IMG/M metagenome (GOLD analysis project Ga0105239, IMG submission 92761) | Corn rhizosphere microbial communities from Kellogg Biological Station, Michigan, USA - KBS C4-4 metaG | ecosystem: Host-associated > Plants > Roots > Rhizosphere > Soil | place: Michigan, USA...
AGTGAGCGTTTAAAGTCAAAAGACTTCGACCAATCCAGGCTTCCCCAGACCAATCTCAGCACTCGCCTTCAAACACCCACGCTTATCGGCTGTTGATTTTTAAAGAACGGCAACTTGTGTTGCTTGTCTGCTTGCTGCTGTTTGTGTGCAGCGCAGCCCATGATTATCAGCCGACTCGAAAACGAAAGTCAACACCCTACGACAATCATGGGTATTGGCCTGTCGCTGCTCAATAGCCGATCGTGAACGGGCGCAGGTCCACTTCTTCAGCGCCGACTCCATTCCGCAGGGAAGGTGGGTGTGTCGACCAGTTGCACTCCCAGCACGACGCAGAGACTGCCGGCACCGTCACACCACCAGCAAGCGCTTGACGCCGGCTTGTTAGATGCCATCCGTGATCGCAGCCGGCACATCGGCTTGAACCACGGTCAGGTCGCGACTGCACAATGCGGCGCCAGACACTCATTTCAGCCACTGTGTAGCCCGTATTCACAATGGACCAGCTCAAGCGCATGGCTGCTACCGTGGTCCAACGCGGCTCGATGCGCGCCGCTGCGCGCGAGCTGCACATGACGCCATCGGCCGTCAGCCAGCAGATTCGGACGCTGGAGCAGGCCACCGGCGCCAGCCTGCTGCATCGCTCGACACGCCGCCTGACGCTTACCCAGGCCGGCGAGCGCTATCACACCGGCTGCGCGGCGATGCTGGCAGCAGCCCGCAGTGCGGAAGACGCCGTGGCGAGCCTGCGCGACGCCCCCGAAGGTGAGCTGCGCATCGCAGCGCCGGTCCGCTTCGCACGGCTGATCGCGCAGACGCTCGGCCCGTTGCTCACGGCCCATCCGCGGCTCAGCCTGAGCCTGTTGCTGGACGACGCCCCAGCCTGCGACGCACATCTGCTGCAGGCAGAGATAGTTGTTGCTGACGACGCGAGGGCTGAGCCGCGCGGACTCGATCGCACCGTCCGGCCCCTGCAAACTCAGCGGACGCCTTGCGCAGCGCATTCGGCGGCGACGGGGACGACAGCGATCCGGGCACGCAGGCTCCCGCGACCCCCAGCCCGGAGCCCTCGCATGCGCACTGAGCTGGGCGCCGCGCTGCTGGCCATCGGCGCGGCGGGACTGCTCTTGCTCGGCGGCTGCGGCACCACGCCGTCGACCGGCAGCTCGCGCTCCTACCCGAGCGATCGCGACGGTCCGCTGCCGAACCCACCGGCCGACCTGGAAAAAGTGCCCGACGCCGAACCACGCGTCGAACCCATCCGCCCCGGCGGCGCGAACAAGCCCTATGCGGTGGACGGCAAACGCTACGAACCGCTGACCAGCGACGCCCCGCTGAAGGAGCGTGGGCTCGCCTCCTGGTACGGCCGCAAGTTCCAAGGACGGCAAACCGCGAGCGGCGAGACCTACAACATGTACGCGATGACCGCGGCGCACCCGACGATGCCGCTGCCGAGCTACGCCCGCGTGCGCAACCCGGCCAACGGCAAGGAGATCATCGTGCGGGTGAACGACCGTGGGCCGTTCCACTCGTCGCGCGTGATCGACCTGAGCTACACCGCTGCGCTGAAGCTCGGCTTGTTGCGCGGCGTCGGCATCGTCGAGCTGGAGCGGATCACGAACGAGGACATCCGCAGCGCGGCGTGGCGCCGGCCGGGCGACACGAGCGCCGTCGCGGCGACGGGCCCGGCCGCGCCGCAGGCGAATGCGACCGTCGCCGATTCATCGACGGCTCCGGCCGCCGTCGACGGGGCCGCGCCGAGCGCAGCCGCGGCGCCGCCGGTCGCAGCGACGGTCGCAGATTCGCCGGTCGCGCCAGCGCCCGACACCGCGCCCATCCCGGCGTCAATCGCGGCGGCCGACCCGCCCCGCACCCAGGCAGCGACCGACCCAGCCGCCCGCAGCGAAACACGCTCCCTCCCCGTCACGACCGCCACCGCGCCGACCGCCGCGGCGCGCGGCTTCTGGGTGCAGCTCGGCGCATTCCGCCAACGCGACGGCGCGATCACCTTCCAGCGCCGCGTGACGGCCGAGCTGGACTGGCTGGCGCCGCTGCTCGCCGTCTTCAACGATGCGCCGGTGCACCGCCTGCAGGCCGGCCCGTATGCGAGCAAGGAAGAGGCCGGCGCCATCGCCGAGCGGGTGCGCGATGCGCTCAAGCTGGTGCCGGTGATCGTCGAGCGGCGCTGAAGCGGCTCCCTAAAACCGATCACCAACCCGGATTGATCGGCAGGCGCTTTGACGCCATGCTCGACGAGGCGCAAATCCGCCCCGGTGGAAACCGAGGGCGATGCCCGATGGCCGCCGCAACCGACCCGCGGCCCGAGGCAGCAGCGACAACAACATCGGGACCGTCATGGCCGCAGCATCGGACGACATCGTCTTCATCATTCCCGGGCAATCGCAGCCGAACGCGCCGGCGATCGTGCCCGGCGTCGTCAAGGCCAGCGTGCGTGTCGGTGCGCAGCGCGGCGGGGGCGACAGCGTCCGCGTGACGGCCCGCGCGGGCGAAGACATGGTCGTGCTGAGCATCGCCAACGGCCCGACGCTGGTGCTGCATCCGGCCCACGCGCGCGACCTGATGCTGTCGCAAGACGCCACGCCGAAACGCAGCGGGAAGGACGATCCGCCGCCCGGCAGCGTCGCCGTGCCGCCGCAGCTCGCCTGGCCGGGTCTCGAAGGCGTGACGACGCGCAGCGCCACGCGCGGCTGGCTCGGCCAGGTCCTGCTGCAGGCGGTGCAAATCGTCACCGGCCCGATGGAGGACCAGGCCGCCGATTTCACCGCCGCCGTGGTGACCAAGCGGCTGGACGAACAAGTCCGGCCCGGCGTCTATCGCCTTTCGGCGGACGCGCTGCCGCGGCTGAAGGACAGTGGCCAGGCGCCGCAGGCCCGCATCGAGGCAATCGGCGACAAACCGCTGCTGGTCTTCCTGCACGGCACCTTCGTCGACAGCGCCAGCACGTTCTCCAAGCTCTGGGCACAGCACCCGGCGCTGGTCGGCCAGCTGTTCGACGCCTACGCGCACAACGTCTTCGCGCTCGATCATCCGACCGTCGGCACGAGCCCGATCGGCAATGCGCTGGCGCTCGCCCAGGCGCTGCCCGAGGGGGCCAGGCTGCACCTCGTCACGCATTCGCGCGGCGGCCTGGTGGCCGAGGTGCTGGCGCGTGCCTGCAGCGGCGTCTCGGCGGCCGACCTGGCGCTCTTCGCCGATCGGCCCGACGCCGACTACCAGCGCCATCGCGACGAGCTGCAAGCGCTCGCCGCGCTGCTGAAGGCGCGGCAGGTCAAGGTCGAGCGTGTCGTGCGCGTGGCGTGCCCGGCACGCGGCACCCTGCTTGCGTCGACGCGGCTCGACGCCTATCTCTCGGTGCTGAAGTGGGGGCTCGAACTGGCCCACGTGCCGGTGCTGCCGGAGCTGGTGGATTTCATCGCCGCAGTGGCGCAGCGGCGCGCCGATCCGAGCCGCCTGCCCGGCATCGAAGCGATGATGGCCACCAGCCCGGTGGTCGCCTGGCTGAACAGCGCCGGCGAGCTGCTGCCGGGCCAGCTGCGCGTGGTGGCGGGCGATATCGACGGCGATTCGGTGACCGCCTGGGTCAAGACCCTGCTCGCCGACGCCTTCTACTGGACCGACAACGATCTCGTCGTGCAGACGCGCTCGATGTACGGCGGCACGCCGCGTGCCAACGAAGGCGCGAGCTTCCTGCTCGACCGCGGCGGCCAGGTCACGCATTTCGACTACTTCGGCAACCAGCGCACCGCCCAGGCCGTCAGCGATGCCCTGCTGAACGACACGCCGGCGGGCTTTCGCCTGATCGGCCCGCTCTCCTGGGGTGGCGGCGATGCCAGCGGCACGCGCGGCGGCCGCGCGGTGGAACGCTCGCGCCAGACGCGCGACGGCGTGCCCGCCAGCGGCCGGCCGGCTGCAGTCGTGCTGCCGGGCATCCTCGGCTCGAACCTGAAGCGCGACGGCTCACGCGTCTGGCTCGGCCTGCGCTTCATCAACGGCTTGAAGCAGCTCGCCTGGGATCCGGCGCAGCCCGACAATATCCTCGACGACGGCCCGATCGGGCGCGTCTACGACGACCTGATGGATCACCTCGCGGACACGCACGAGGTGATTCCCTTCGGCTACGACTGGCGCCGCCCGCTGGAAGACGAGGCGAAACGCCTCGCCGCGCGAGTGCAGGCCGCGCTCGACGAACGCGAGGCCAGCGCCCAGCCGGTGCGCCTGGTCGCGCATTCGATGGGCGGGCTGCTGGCGCGCACGCTGCAGCTGGTCGCGCCCGAGGTCTGGCAACGCCTGCTGGCGCGCGACGGCGCCCGCGTGCTGATGCTGGGCACGCCGAATGGCGGGTCCTGGGCGCCGATGCAAACCCTTTCCGGCGACGACAGCTTCGGCAATGCCTTGGCCGCCTTCGGTGCGCTGTTCGACAACCAGGGTTCGCGCCGCGTGATGGCCGGCATGCCCGGCTTCCTGCAGCTGCAGGCCGGCCTGCTCGATCCCGATCTGGCGCTCGACAAGAGCCAGACCTGGCAGCAGCTCGCCGACGACGACGAGCGGCGCCTGCGCCAGCACAACGCCTGGCACGACCAGGAGCCGCAGATCGCGGTCTACGAATGGAGCGCACCGCCGCAGCCGGTGCTCGACGCGGCGGTGGCGCTGCGCCGGCGGCTGGACGCGCAGATCGACAAGCTTGGTGCCGACCGGCAGAAGATGCTGCTCGTCGTCGGCCGCGCACCGTTCACGCCGGCCGGCATGCAGATGGGCGAACAAGGCCTGGTCTACCTCGACGCGAAGGATGGCGGCGACGGCCGCGTGACGCTCGCCAGCGCGACCCAGCTCGGCCTGAAAACCTGGCAGGCCGAGGCCGAGCACGGCAGCCTGCCCAGCCTGCGCAGCGCCTTCGAGGCCTATGCCGAGCTGCTGCAAACAGGCACGACCACGCGCCTGCCGGCGCTGGAGGCCGCCAGCGGCACGCGCGGCGGCCCGGGCGGCCCCACGCCGGTGCCGCTGCTGCTGCCGAATCGGCCCTCGCGCGGCAGCCAGCCCAGCCAGCCGCCGTCGACCGAGATGGATCTCTACGGCAACGCGCCGGCGGCCGATACCGGCGGCGCCGCGCAGGCGCTGCCGGTGACGGTGCTGAACGGCAACCTGAAATTCGTCGCGATGCCGCTGCTGCTGGGTCATTACATGGCGCAGCAGCTGAGCGGCGCCGAGGCCGTCGTCGATCCGCTGATCGGCGGCGGCATGAGCCAGTCGCTGAAGGCCGGGCTCTATCCGGGGCCGGTCGGCACGCACCAGGTCTTCGTCAACAACCGGGTCGATCCGAACCAGCCGCTGGCGATGCCGCGCCCCAGCCTGGCGATCATCGTCGGCCTGGGTGAAGAGGGCAGCCTGCGCATGAGCGCGCTGACGCACGGCGTGCGCCAGGCGGTGATCGCCTGTGCGCAGCACCAGCGCGATGCTGCCGGCCCGGCCGGTTTCGAGCTCGCCAGCACTCTGGTCGGCAGCGGCGGCAGCGGCGTCTCGCCGGGTGCCGCGGCGCAGGCCCTCGCGCTCGGCGTGCGCGCGGCCAACGAGCAGCTGCAGCTCGTCGGCTGGCCGCAGGTGACGCGGCTGCACCTGGTGGAGCTGTATCTCGATCGTGCGACCGAGGCGCAGCGTGCGATCGCGGTGCTGAGCGATGCCAACCCGAACGGCTTTCGCCTGACGCCGAGCGTCGTGCCCGGCACCGGGCCGCTGCGCCGCCCGCTCGAATCGAGCTACCGCGGCGCAGGCTACGACTTCGTCAGCGCGGTGCAGCGCTTCGACGAACGGCACAACCCGGTGATCGAGTACACGCTGGATACGCAGCGCGCGCGCAGCGAAGTGCGCGGTCAGGCGACGCAGTCGCAACTCGTCGACGAGCTGGTGAAGGTCGGCGCCGACAGCGACAGCACCGACACCAAGATCCGCCGCAGCCTGTTCCAGCTGCTGGTGCCAGTGGAGATCGAACCCTTCCTCGCCGGCTCGACGACGATGCTGCTGCAGCTCGACAGCGCCACCGCGCGCTTTCCCTGGGAGCTGCTCGACGCCGGCAAACGCGACGGCCGCGACGTCTATCCCTGGGCGGTGCGCACCAGGCTGCTGCGCAAGCTGCGCACCGAGACCTTCCGCGAACACCCGGTGAACACCGGCCCTGACGGCGGCGTGCTGGTGATCGGTGAGCCGCAGGCCGACCCGGCGCGCTTCGGCCCGTTGCCGGCGGCGCAGGAAGAAGCGCGCGTCGTCGCCAAGGCGCTGGGTGCCCAGCCGCTGCTGGGCCCGGATGCGCTGGGCGTGGTGAAGGCGTTGCTCGCCGAGCCGCTGCGCTTGGTGCACATCGCCGGCCACGGCGAGCTGCTGGATGACGGCAGCGGCGGCGTCGTGCTTTCCAACAACATGCGGCTCGGCGCGAGCGAAATCCACGCGATGCGCAGCATGCCCGAGCTGGTGTTCATCAACTGCTGCTTCATAGGCCAGATCAAGCCCGAGGCCGAGACGCCGCGCGCGCCCGGCGCTTCGCGCGCCCGGTTCGCCGCAAGCGTGGCCGAGGAGCTGATCCGCATCGGCGTGCGCTGCGTGGTGGCAGCCGGCTGGGCGGTGGAAGACGACCCGGCGATGCGCTTCGCAAAAACCTTCTACGAACAACTGCTCGGCGGCCAGCGTTTCATCGATGCGATCGGCCTCGCGCGCCGTGCGGCCTACGACGCGCGCCCCGAGGGCAACACCTGGGCCGCGTACCAGTGTTACGGCGATCCGGATTGGCGCTATGCCGCCGCCCCCGAGAGCATCGACCGGGCGGAGCCTGAAGCGGCGATCGTCTCCGCGCCGGCGCTGGCGCTGGCGCTGGAGACGGTGGCCCTCGAGGCGCAGTACGCCGATGGCGGCGGCGATCCGGCACGCAAGCAGCAGCTGGCGAAACAGCGCCTGCAGCGCGTCCGCGGCCTGGAGCGCCGCCACGCGGCGCAGTGGGGCGGCATCGGCGCAGTCGCGGAAGCCTTCGGCCTCGCGTACGCGCAGACGGGCCAGCGCGACGACGCGATCCGCTGGTATCAGCGCGCCGTCGCCGCACCCGACGGCAGTGCCTCGTTCAAGAGCGCTGAACAGCTCGGCAACCTGCTGGCGCGGCGCGGCGGCGCGAATGCGTCGATCGATGCCGGGGCCAAGGACATCGCCGAGGCGATCGCGCAACTCGATCGGCTGGTCGCGATCCAGCCGAGCGCGGAGCGCTACAGCCTGCTCGGTTCGGCGTGGAAGCTGCGCGCTGCGCTGGAGACGCGCCGGCTGCAGGGTGCGGCAGCTGGCGACGCCAAGGCGGCACGTGCCGCGCTGGCGCGCGCCGCGGGCTACTACGCCGATGCCGAAGCCGCGATGCACGCCACTGGCGCCGCCGACCTCTTCTATCCGGCGATGAACGCGATCGCCTGCGAGCTGCGCCTGGCCTTCCTCGACGGCCGAGCGCCACTGCTGCAGGCCGCGCGGCTGCTGGAAGTGCGCCAGTCGCTGCAAGCCAAGGCCAGCGCCGATCCGGACTTCTGGGCGCTGGCGGGCACGAGCGAGCTGGCGCTGATGGAAGCGCTGGCGCAGGCCCGGCTGGCCGATGCGGCGCCCGCCATCCTGGCCGGGCTGCAAGACCTGAAAGCGCGTGTCGACGCCGCCTGGATGTGGGATTCGGTGCTGACGCAGGCGCGCTTCATCGTCGAGCCGTACCGTGACCACGCCGCGGCCGGCGCCGCCGAGAAGCGGGCCGCCGCAACGTGGCTGGACGAGATCGCCCGCCTCGCGAAAGCCTGAAGCACGACGCGCCGCGATGGACATCTCGACCGGCAAGCTGAGCTTCATCTTCGTCATCGCGGTGGCGCTGTCCTTCCTCGGCGCATGGGGCGTGGCCTGGCGTTACCGGGTCGCGCTGGAGCGGCTGATGCGCGCCGGCACAGCGCCTTCGGCGCAGCCCGCATCGGGCGTGCGCGACATGCCGGCGGTGGCGGAAGCGGACCTGCGCTCATCGCTGCCCGCCGCCGCAATCACCTTGGCCGACAACCGCCGCGCCGCCTGGCGGCTCAGCGGCCTGCTGATCGGCCTGTCGCTGCTGATGGCCGGCAGCGCCGGCTGGCTGCAACTGCGCGAAGTGCCAGGCGTCGCGATCACGCCGCACCGGCTCGCGCTGATGAGCTGGCTGCAGCTCTGGCCGCTGATCCCGGCGCTCGGCGTAGCGTGGCGCTGGCCGCGCTGGCAGGTGCTGGCGGCGATCCTCGGCTGGCTGCTGTTCAGCTTCGCGCTGGTGATGTGGCGCTCGACCGAAGCCCAGTCCGCGGCTGAGGTCGCGGGGTGGCTGGCGTTCAGCGTCGGCATTCCGGCGGTGCTGGTCTGGCTGCTTTGCCTCGGCGGCGACACACGTGCGGTCGCGCCCTGGCTGCTGCCGCCGTTCATCGGCCTGGTGTGGGCGTCGATCCTCGGCACCGATCTGCTCGCCTGGTTCGTCGCGCAGCGGCCGGGCTGGCTGCTGGCGGTGGCCGGCAGCCTGGACCCACGCCTGGTGATGGCGCTGTTCGCGCTCGTGCCATGGCTGATCGCGTGGTGGCCGATGCGCTGGCTGGCGCGTGCGCTGGCGGCGGCCTATGCGAAGAAACAGCTCTCCGAGCTGATGGTGCTGTTCACCGCGATCTGGGGCGTGCAGCTGATCTTGATGGCGCTGTCGGCCGCCAGCTCGATGGGCTGGGCCGGCGCGGTGATGCTGCTGCCGCTGCTGTGGATCCCGCTGGCAATGAGCGTCTTGCGCTACGTCTCCTCAGACCCGGCCGCGCGGCCGCCGACCTTGCTGGTGCTGCGCGTGTTCCAGCACGACACGTCGACCAAGCGCTTGTTCGACGACGTGATCGAACGCTGGCGCCTGAGCGGCAACACCGTGCTGATCGCCGGCACCGACCTGGTCGATCGCACCCTGGACGCCGACGACATCTTCAGCTTCCTCGACCGCCAGCTGCCGGCGCGCTTCATCCGCAGCGAAGCCGAGGTCGCGCAGCGCATCGACGGCTTCGACCTGGCGCGCGACCTCGATGGCCGCCATCGCATCAACGAGTGTTATTGCCATGACGCAACCTGGAAGTCTGCGCTCGCGGCGCTGGTACAGCGCAGCGACGTGGCGCTGATGGACCTGCGCGGCTTCCAGACGCACAACCAGGGCTGCCGCCATGAGCTCGGCGCGCTTGCCCGCTCTACCAGGCTGGCACGCGTGGTGCTGCTGACCGATGCCGGCACCGATCGCGCGGCGGCGTTGGCCGCGGCCGAAGGCGCGCCGGCCGGGCGCTTCGTCTGGATCGAGGCCGCGCCGACGGGCCGCGCGCAGCGGCGGCAGGTGCTGGAGGCGCTGTTTGCCGCCGGGCCGCCGCCGCAGCCCGCTTCGGCCACGGCGCCGCGGAGGCTTGCATGATCCTGTCCTCGTCGACTGAGCGGCGGGCCGAGCGCCGGGCCGCCCTCGGCCTGCAAGGTCGATCGGCGTACGCGCCGCTCGGGGGGCTCCAATGAGTGCCCGCGTCTTCATCAGCTACCGCACCAGCGACGGCGCCGACAAGGCGACAGCGCTCGCGCGCGACCTCGACACCTTGTTCGGCGACGAACAGATCTTCCTCGACAAGGACGACCTGACCGGCGGGTCGCGCTGGCGCGATGTGATCCGCCAGGCGCTGAATGCCAAGCCGGTGCTGCTGGTGCTGGTGACGCCGCAATACCTCGAAGCGCGCGACGCACAGGGCAGGCGCCGCATCGAGCTGGCCGAGGACCCGGTGCGCGAGGAACTGGCCGAGGCGATCGCCGCCGGTGCGGACCTGATCCCGATCCTGTGCGATGGCGTGCCGGAGGTGCCGAACGTCGCCAGCCTGCCGCGGCCGCTGAACGAACTGGGCGAACGCACCTGGCGGCGCCTGCGCACCTATGACTGGCGCGACGACGTGGCCCGTCTGGCAAGCGATCTGCGCCATCTCGGCCTTCAAGGCCGGCCCGGCACCGCCACCGCGCCGCTGCCGCTGGCGGCGCCGCTCGCACCGACCACGCGCCGGCGCGCCGCCCTGATCGCGACGAGCGGCGCGCTGCTGCTCGCCGCAGCGGGCGGCGGCTGGTGGTGGTGGCAGCGCCCGAGCGCCAGCAATCTGGACGGCGACTGGATTGCCCGCCTCGGTGCGCGCGGCGCGAACAACGTCCGCGACGGCAAGCGCATGCGCTTCCGCATCGAGCAGACCGGGCTGCAGCTGCGTGTGGTCAGCGTGCCGGTCCCGATCGCCGAAGACCCGGCCTGGGCCGACTACCGCAAGTTCTGGCGCGAACGCTTCAACAAGGACCTGAACCACGTCGTCTATCGCGGGGAAGGCACGCTGCGCCTCGACCCGGGCCAGCCGGCTGCGGTCAACGTGCCGATGCGCATCGAGGCCGCCGCCAGCCAGGAACAGGTCGACGGCGGCCAGCTCAGCGCCGTCGTCGACGACGAAGGCCTGCGCCTGCGCGGCAAGCTCTGGCTCAACAGCGAACAGGCCGATCGGGTGATCGAGCTGCGGCGCGGCAAGCCCTGACGGCCGATGCGGCTCTTCATCTCGTATTCATCGAGCCGGCACGAGCTGTGCGAACGCCTGCGGCTGGCGCTCGAAGCCGAAGGCCACATCGTCTTCGCCGACCGCGCCGACCTGCGCGCCGGCGAGGGCTATCACGAGACCTTGCGCGAGGCGATCCAGGGGGCGGAGTGCTTCATCTTCCTGATCAGCCCGGAGGCGGTCGAACCCGGCAGCTACACCTTGGCCGAGCTGAGCATCGCCGAGCAGCAATGGCGCCAGCCGGCGGGGCATGTGCTGCCGGTGGTGATCGCGCCGACGGCGATGGCGAGCATCCCGCCGTATCTGCGCGCGGTCACCTTGCTGCAGCCGCAGGGCGACATCGTGGCAGAGACGGTCGCCGCGGTGGCCCGCATGCGGCCGCGGCGGCGCGGCCTGAAGCTGGCGCTGGCGGGGATATTGGCGATCGTGCTCGCCGCGGCCGGCGCCCTGGTGCTGCAGCAGCATGAAGCCGAGCGCCGCGCCGAACTCGAAGCGCAGCAGGCGGCCGCGCAGGCGCGCCGGCAACAGGCCCAGCGGGTCGCGGAGGCCGCGGCCTCCGCGCTGCAGTTGTGCGAGGCGGGCGACTACGCGCTCGGCTGGCAGCGTCTCGCGACGCTCGATGCCCCGCGCGAGCGCGAGCAATGCGGCATGCGCTGGCTGCGCGCGGCACAGGTGACGGTCGGCAAGCAGACCTTCGGCGAGCTCGCCGATCGCATCAAGCCGGTGCTCGCCGACGGCTTGCCCGCCAGCACCGGCGCCTACGCCGCCGATCTGCGCGCCCACCTCGGCTGGGCCGACTTCCTGCGCAGCCGCGACGGCGTCGCCGCGCCCGACCCGGCGGCCCAATACGAACGCGCGCTGCAGGACGATCCTGGCAACCCGTACGCGCACGCGATGTGGGGCCACTGGCTGCTGTGGCAATCGCCGCTTTCGGCCGACGCGGCGGCACGCCACTTCGCCAGCGCGCTGAAGGAGCGGCGCGACACCGCGTTCGTGCGCAGCCTGCAACTCGCGGCCTACTACAACCGGCCAACGCTCTGGCCGCGCCTGCTGCCGGTGCTCGACCAGATGCGCCATCGCGGCGAGAGGCTGCCGGGCGACCTGCGCGATCGCCTCTATCGCAACGTGCTCGCCGGCGGCCTGATCGATCCGTCGTCCCGCGGCGCCACGCTGGCCGCGCTGCCGCCCGCGGATCTGCTCGAGACCTTCGACTGGCTGCAGCCGCCGCAGCGTTCACAGAGCGAACAATGGCAGGCCGACTTCTGTCGCGCGCTGCTGCAGGCCAATGCCGGCGAGCGCAGCACGGCGCGTGCCGGCCTCGAAGCCTTGCGGCGAAACCTGCGCAGCGAACACGCCTCCGGCCGCATCGTCGACGAGACCGAGCGCTTGCTGAAGAGCTTGGTCACGGCGCCGGGCTGACGCCCGAACGCCCGGCAGTCAGCGCGCGTACCAGAGCGCTGCGAAGAAGTGACAGGTGCTCCCCGCCAGCACGAACAGGTGCCACACCAGATGCCCGAAGCGCAGCCGCGAATCCAGCATGAAGAACACCGCGCCGACGGTGTAGGCCACCCCGCCCGCGACCAGCCACAGCACGCCCTCGAACGCGACATGGGCAAGCAGCGGCCGCGCCGCGATCAGCACCAGCCAGCCCATTGCGACGTAGAGCCCGGTCGACCACCACGGATGCGTCAGCCGGTTCAGCGACTTCAGCACCACGCCCAGCGCCGCGAAGCCCCAGACCAGCCCGAACAGGCTCCAGCCCCAGCCGCCGCGCAGCGCCCCGAGCGCGAACGGCGTGTAGCTGCCGGCGATGAAAACGTAGATCGCCGCATGGTCGAGCTTGTTGAAGAGCGCCTTGCCGCGCCCCGGCGGCAGCAGGTGATAGACGCTGGAGGTCAGGTACAGCAGCATCATCGTCACCGAGAACACGCAGGCGCCGACGACGTTCGCCGCGCCGTGCCCGGCGGCGAAGACGACCAGGATCGGCAGCGACGCGATCGCCAGCAGGAAGCCGAGGCCGTGACTCAGCGCGTTGGCGATTTCTTCGGACAGGGTCTGCGGACGATCGGTCATGGCTTGCAAGTATGTCGAGTCACGATGACGAAGCGGCGACGTCAGCGCCCGCCGCTCACGTCGATGAAGGAGCCGGTGCAGTAGCTCGAAGCGTCCGACAGCAGCCAGACGATCGCCTCGGCCACTCTTCGGCGCTGCCGGGGCGCTGCAGCGGCACCAGCGAGGCCATGCGCGCCGCGCGGTCGGGCTGGCCGCCGGAGGCGTGGATCTCGGTGTCGATGATGCCGGGGCGCACCGCGTTGACGCGGATACCTTCGGTCGCGACTTCCTTCGCCAGGCCGATCGTGAAGCTGTCGATCGCGCCCTTGGCGGCGGCGTAGTCGACGTACTGCCCCGAGCCGCCGAGCCGCGCCGCGGCCGACGAGACATTGACGATCACGCCGCCCGCGCCGCCGCGCGCGGTGCTCATGCGCTTGACCGCCTCGCGCGCGCAGAAGATCGAGCCGAAGACGTTGATCGCGAACATGCGCGTCAGCCGCTCCGCGGTCATCTGGTCGACCCGTGCCGCGACGTCGACGACGCCGGCATTGTTGACCAGGCCGCCGAGCGCACCGAACTCGCGGTCGACCGTCTCGAACAAACGCAGCACCTCGGCCTCGATCGACACATCGGCCTGCACCGCGATCGCGCGGCCGCCGGCCTCGCCGATCTGCCGCACCACCGCCTGTGCCGCCTCGGCGTCGCGGGTGTAGTTCACCACCACGGCATCGCCGCGCCGGCCACAGGCGAGTGCGGCGGCGGCACCGATGCCGCGGCTGCCGCCGGTCACGATCGTCACGCGTTGCTTCATCCGGATGTTCTCCTTGTCAATCGAGCTTGATGCCGGCCTTCACGATCAGCGCGCCCCACTTCTTCGCGTCCGCCGCGATCATCGCCTTGAATTCCGCCGCGCTGCCGCCGCCGACGATCAGCCCCTGCTTCGCCAGGGCCTCGCGCACCTCGGGCTCCTTCAGCACCGCGTTGACGTCGGCGTTGATGCGCTCGGCCAACGCCGCCGGCATCGCGGCCGGCGCGAACAAGCCATTCCAGGCCAGCGCCTCGAAGCCCGGCACGCCCTGTTCGGCGACGGTCGGCAGATCCTTCATCGACGGCAACCGCTGCAGGCTGGTCACCGCGAGCAGCTTCAGGCGCCCGGCCTGCGCCAGCGGCAGCAAGGCCGGCGCGGTGGCGAAGACCATCTGCGTGTCGCCGCCCGCGACCGAGCCGGCCGCCGGCGGCGAGCCGTTGTACGGCACGTGCACCGCGCGGATGCCGGTCTCGCGGTCGAACAGCTCGGCCGTCAGCTGCGACGAGCTGCCGTTGCCGACCGAGGCATAGCTGAGTTTGTCGCCCTGCGTCTTGGCCCAGGCGATGAACTCCGGCAGGTTGCGCGCCGGATTGCTGGCCTGCACCGCGAGCACGTTCGGCTGCGAGGTGGCGAGCACAATCGGCTGCAAGTCCTTCACCGGGTCATAGGCCATGTGCTTGTACATGAACGGGCCGAACGCGATCGGGCCGTTGAAGCCGAGGCCGAGGGTGTAGCCGTCGGGGGCGGCCTTGGCCGTCATGTCCATGCCGATCAGGCCGCCGGCACCGGATTTGTTGTCGACGACGATCGGTTGCTTCCAGCGCTCCCTCAAGCGTTCGCCGACGAGGCGCGCGATCACGTCGAGCGAGCTGCCGGCCGGCGCCGGCACGATGATGTGCACCGGCCGCTCGGGCCAGGTTTGGGCCGAGGCGCCGGCGGCCAGGGCGAGGGTCAACACGGCGGCGAGGAGACGCGTCATCGGCAAAGGGCGGCAGAGGGGAAGCGGCGATTTTCGCCGACGGGACCGGAGTCACTTGCGTCGCCCGCACGATCCCGACATGCTCGCCGATCAACTCCGGAGAATCCCGCCCGATGACTGGCGCCGCCACCGACGTGTTCATCAGCTACGCGCGCGAAAACCGCAGCGTGGCGCGCCAGCTGGCCGAGGCGCTCGGCAGCGCGGGTTTGCGCGTCTGGTGGGACCGCGACCTGCCGGCGGGCAGCGAGTTCTCCGAGGTCATCGAAACCCAGTTGCAGAGCGCGCGGGTGGTGATCGTGCTGTGGACCGCCGACTCGGTGCGCTCCGGCTTCGTGCGCGACGAATCCTCGCGCGCCTTGCGCGCCGGCAAGCTGCTGCCGGTGCGCCTCGAAGAGGTCGACCTGCCGCTCGGCTTCGGCCAGATCCACACGCTCGACCTGCTCGACTGGGATGGCGACAGCGAAGACGAGGCCTTCCAAAACCTGCTGATCGAAGTGCGGCGGCTGCAAGGCACGACGCCGCAGCCGCTACGCGACGATGTTGCACACGGTGGGCGCCGCCGCTCGCGTCGCATCGCCTTCGCCGCGCTCGCGCTGGCGGTGCTCGCGGCGCTGGGCTACGGTGGCAAGCAGGCCTGGGACGAGCACGACGCCGCACAGCGCGCCGAACAGGCGCAGCAGAAGCGGCGCGAAGCCGATCGCCATTTCCGCGCCGGCCTGACGTTGCAGTTCGCGAAAGAGCCGGTGCTCGAAGGCGCGCTGAACGAATACCTCAGCACGCTCGAACTGCAGCCTCAGCATGCACGCGCCCACTACTACCTGGCGCATGTCTACGTGCAGAACCGGCAGCCGCCGGATGCGCTGCAGCAGTTCCAGTTCGCGCTGACCGCCACCGAGGCGCCGCTCGACAACGGCCAGCGCTCGGTGGCGCAGAAGGAGGTCGCCGCGCTGTCGATCGATCCCAACGAGGCGGAGCCGGTCGCGCGGGCGGACGTCAACCCGCCGCCGCCCCGCCGCCGGCGTCCACCGTGCCGCTGCCAAAGCCCGAGGAGCCGCGCACCGGCACCGGCACCATCACCGCGCCCGCAGTGCCTCGGCACCCGGTGCGCGATGCGCCGCCGGAAGCCGTCGCGACACGGCTCGCAAGCGTCGTCGACGGGCTGTTCAACGACAACAAGGACCAGCGCATCACCGCGACGACGGGCCTGATCGTCGATCCGGACGCTCTCTCGGACGCGGCGCCGCTGGCGATCGCCAAGGCGCTCGCGGTGCTGCGCGCGGGCGGCGGCGCGCTGCCGGCAAGCGCCGCCTCCGGCGTGGTCAACACCCTCGTGCTGCTGCAAAGCGCGCCGCCCGGTACGCTGGTGGCGAATCGCGCATCGATCGAAGCACTGGTCGATGCGGCCGGTGCGGTCGGCGAGACGACACGCCAGCAGGCCGCCAAGGTCGCCGGCCTGCTCGCCGCGGCACCGCAGCGCCGTCCGGTCGCCTACCTGCAGATCGCCAACGAAGCGCAGCGCCCGCTCGCCGAAGCCCTGGCGGCGAAGCTGCGCAGCTTCGGCTACGACGCACCGGGCATCGAGCTCGTCGGCAGCCGCGCGCCGCAGCGCACCGAGGTGCGCGTGCAGGGCAACAGCGAACGCGGCTACGCGCGCTGGGTCGGCCGCAACGTCGACACGATCACCGGCGCCGCGCCCAAGTTCAGCACCCTGCGCAACGCCAAGCCCAAGGTCGACACCTACGAGATCTGGCTGGCGCGCGACCTGTGCCAGCCCGGCGGCACGATGATCGACGGCTGCAAGCCCGGGTGAACAGCAGGGCGGCGCGCGAGCCCGCTACAGTGACGCCCCCGCTGCCGTTGATCGGAGACCGCCATGCAACGCCGCACCCTGCTGCTGAGTTCGGCCGCCCTCGCACTGCCTGCCTTGGCGCGCGCCGAGGCGATCGACAAGCCCAAGCTGACGATCGCCGTCGGCGGCAAGAACCTGCTCTATTACCTGCCGCTGACCATCGCCGAATCGCTCGGCTACTTCAAGGCCGAGGGGCTGGAAGTGACGATCGTCGATTTCGCCGGCGGCTCGCAGGCCTTGCGCGCGGTGGTCGGCGGCAGCGCCGACGTGGTCTCGGGCGCGTTCGAACACACGCTGACGATGCAGGTCAAGGGCCAGCGCATGCGTGCCTTCGTGCTGCAGGGCCGGGCACCGCAGATTGTGCTCGGCGTGAACCCGAAGACCCTGCCGGCCTTCAAGAGCGTGGCCGACCTGAAGGGCAAGAAGATCGGCGTCACCGCGCCCGGCTCGTCGACCAACGTGATGGCCAACTTCGTGCTGGCCAAGGCCGGGCTGAAGCCGAGCGATGTGTCGATCGTCGGCGTCGGCGCCGGCAGCGGCGCGGTGGCGGCGATGCGCAGCGGCCAGATCGACGCGATCAGCAACCTCGACCCGGTGGTGACCCTGCTGCAGCGCTCGGGCGACCTGAAGATCGTTTCCGACACGCGCCTGCTGGCCGAATCGGAGAAGGTCTTCGGCGGCCCGATGCCCGCCGCCTGCCTGTACGCGCCGCAGGCCTTCATCGACAAACACCCGGGCACGACCCAGGCGCTGGCCAACGCGATCGTGCGCGCCGACAAATGGATCCAGAAAGCCGGCGCCTCGGAGATCGTCAAGGCGGTGCCGGAGAACTATCTGCTCGGCGACCGCGCGGTCTACATCGACGCCTTCCTCGCCAGCCAGAAGGCGCTGTCGCCCGACGGGCTTTTTCCGGAAGCCGGCGCCGAGACGGCGCGGCGCGCGCTCGCCAGCATCGACCCGGAGGTCGCTAACGCGAAGATCGATCTCGCGGCGATCTGGACCAACGAGTTCGCGAAGAAGGCCAACGCGGCGATCGGCAAAGGTTGAGGGCGGGAGATGACCGCCGCCGCGCTGGCCCTGAGCGACGTTTCCTGCACCTTCGCGTCGCGCTCGAACCCGTCCGAGCGCTACACCGCGGTGCGCGATGTCGATCTGCACATCGCGCCGGGCGAGTTCGTCAGCGTGGTCGGGCCGACTGGCTGCGGCAAGAGCACCTTGCTGAACCTCGCGGCCGGCCTGCTCGCGCCGAGCACCGGGCGGGTCGAGGTCTTCGGCGAGGCACTGACGGACCTGAATCGCCGTGCCGGCTACATGTTCCAGGCCGAAAGCCTGATGCCGTGGCGCACCGCGCTGCAGAACGTCACCGCCGGCCTCGAATTCCGCGGCATGGCCCTGGCCGAAGCGCGCGAGCAGGGCGAGGCCTGGCTGCGCCAGGTCGGCCTCGGCGGCTTCGGCGGGCGTTATCCGCACCAGATGTCGGGCGGCATGCGCAAGCGCACTAGCCTCGCGCAGACCCTGGCGCTCGATCCGGACATCATCCTGATGGACGAACCCTTCTCGGCGCTCGACATCCAGACGCGCCAGCTGATGGAGAACGAGGTGCTGGCCTTGTGGGCGGAGAAGAAGAAGGCGGTGCTCTTCATCACTCACGATCTCGACGAAGCGATCGCGATGAGCGACCGCGTGGTGGTGATGAGCGCCGGCCCCGGCTCGCACCCGATCGGCGAGTTCACGATCGACCTGCCGCGGCCGCGCGACGTGGCCGAGGTGCGGGTGCTGCCGCGCTTCGTCGAGCTGCATGGCGCCGTGTGGGCGGTGCTGCGCGACGAGGTGTTGAAGGCCTATGCGCAGCAGTTGCAGGGAGCCGGCACGTGAAGCTGCGCGCCTGGCAGATCGGCCTCGCGCTGGCCGCCTTCGGGCTCTGGTATCTGCTCACCGCGCCCGGCCTGATCCCGCCCTTCGTGTTCGAGAACGACCAGCAGGCCGCTTTCTTCTTCGGCGAACCGCTGAAGATCTTCGGCCGCATCGGGAGCTGGTTCTTCAGCGTCGCCGACATCTACCAGCATCTCGCGGTGACCCTGATCGAGACCGTGCTGGCCTTTGGCATCGGCACCGCGCTCGGCCTGGCCTGCGGCTTGTGGCTGGCCTTGCAGCCCTTCGTCGCGGCGGTGCTCGATCCGTTCATCAAGGCGCTGAATTCGATGCCGCGCGTGATCCTCGCGCCGATCTTCGCGGTCTGGTTCGGGCTCGGTGTCGCGAGCAAGGTGGCGCTCGGCGTGACCCTGGTGTTCTTCGTCGTCTTCTTCAACGTCTACCAGGGCGTCAAGGAAGTCAGCCCGGTGGTGCTGGCGAACGCCCGCATGCTCGGCGCGAACCGGCGCCAGCTGTTGCGCCACATCTACCTGCCGAGCGCGACCAGCTGGGTCTTCAGCTCGCTGCACACCAGCGTCGGCCTCGCCTTCGTCGGCGCGGTGGTGGGCGAATACCTCGGCTCGTCGCAAGGCGTTGGTTACCTGATCTTGCAAGCCGAGGGCAGCTTCGACATCAACACAGTGATGGCCGGCATCCTCGTGCTGACCGCCTTCGCCTTGCTGCTGGATGCGATGGTCAGCCGGCTGGAGCGGCGGCTGATGAAATGGCAGCCGGGCGAAGCCGAGACCGAGCGGCTCTGAGTCCGAGTGTTGCGCGCCCTGCTGCCGGCAGCGCCGCAATTGAAATGAAGCCGGCCGATATCGTCCCCATAATCGCGCCCGGCGTCGCGCGATGGCCTCGTTCGTGCTTCGCAGGGTCGGCGCCACCGGCGCGCCGGCATCTCCCGTCCAACAACTAGGAGGAAGTACAACCATGAAGTTCTCGTCCCTCGCCGCGGCTCGTGCCACGGCAGCTGCGCTGCTCGCGGGTCTCGCGCTCGCCCACACCGCGGTGCATGCCCAGGCCGCGAAGCCGAACATCGTTGTCGTCGCGACCGGCGGCACGATCGCCGGCGCCGGCGCCTCCGCGCTGAACAGCGCCACCTACGCCGCCGCCAAGGTGCCGGTCGACAAGCTGATCGCCGGGCTGCCGGAGCTGTCGACGATCGCCAACGTGCGCGGCGAGCAAGCCTTCCAGATCGCTTCCGAGAGCTTCACCAACGAGAAGCTGATCGAGCTCGGCAAGAAGATCTCGGGGCTGGTGAAGGATCCGAGCGTCGACGGCATCGTCGTCACCCACGGCACCGACACGCTCGAAGAAACCTCGTTCTTCCTGAACCTCGTGATCCACAGCGACAAGCCGATCGTCGTGGTCGGCTCGATGCGCCCGGGCACGGCGATGTCGGCCGACGGCCAGCTGAACCTGTTCGACGCCGTCGCGGTCGCCGCCAACCCGATCTCCAAGGGCAAGGGCGTGCTGATCACGATGAACGACGACATCATGTCCGGCCGCGACGCGATCAAGCGCGTCAACGTCAAGCCCAGCGCCTTCTCCAGCCAATGGGGTGCTCTCGGCATGATCGTCGAAGGGCGCAGCTACTGGTTCCGCTACCTGGCCAAGCGCCACACCATCAACTCCGAGTTCAACATCGACGACATCACGACCCTGCCCGACGTGCAGATCGTCTACGGCTCCGGCAACATGGCGCCCGAGCTGTACGACGGCGCGGTCAAGCCCGGCGTGACGAAGGCGATCATCAACGCCGGCACCGGCAACGGCTCGGTGCCGAACTACCTGGTCGACAAGCTGCAGAAGATCCGCGCCTCGGGTGTGTTCGTGATCCGTTCGTCGCGCGTGCCGGATGGCATCGTGCTGCGCAACGCCGAGCAGCCGGACGACAAGTACGACTGGGTGGTGGCCAACGATCTGAACCCGCAGAAGGCGAAGATCCTCGCCGCGGTCGCGCTGACCAAGACCAACAGTACGGCTGAGCTGCAGCGCATCTTCTGGGAATACTGATCTGCCGAAGCACGCGGCCGGGTGCAACGCCCGGCCGTTGACGGACGCCCCCGCCGGCGCAGCACAATCGCGCGCATGGCATCTCCTCTTCGTGTCGGCCTCGTCGGCTACGGCTTCGCCGGCCGCACCTTCCATGCTCCGCTGATCGCGAGCGTCGACGGCCTCGCGCTGGCGGCGATCGCGTCCAGCGACCCGCAGCGCGTGCTGGCGCAATGGCCCGGCGTGCGGGTCGTCCCTGACTACGCGGCGCTGGCCGTCGATCCGGCGATCGATCTGGTGGTCATCGCGACGCCGAACGACAGCCACCATGCGCTGGCCCGGACCGCGTTGACTGCGGGCAAACACGTCGTCGTCGACAAGCCCTTCACCGTGACGCTCGCCGAGGCGGACGAGCTTTGCGCCCTCGCCGAACACGTGGGACGAGTCCTGTCGGTCTTTCACAACCGGCGCTGGGACGGAGATTTCCTCAGCTTGCGGCAACAGATCGAAAGCGGCGTGCTCGGCGAAGTGCGCGAGTTCATCTCCCGTTTCGACCGTTTCGAGCCGCAGCCGCGCGACCGTTGGCGCGAACGCGCCGGACCGGGCGCGGGCTTGTGGTTCGATCTCGGCCCGCATCTGATCGACCAGGCCGTCTGCCTCTTCGGGCCGCCGCTGACGGTCAGCGCCGACATCGCAGCGCTACGGGACGGCGCTGAAGCCGACGACTTTGCACAAGTCGTGCTCGGATACGCGCAGCGTCGAGTCACCTTGCACTGCACCCGACTGGCCGCGCACGCCGCCGCGCGCTTCGAGGCTCACGGCACGCGCGGCAGCTTTCACTGCGTCGGACTCGATACCCAGGAAGATCAGCTGCGGGCCGGCTCGATGCCGGGATGCAAATCCTGGGGCCAGGACCCGCGGCCGGCGTACATCACCGACGGCCTCGGCACACCGCGCCGGACGCATGAACTCGCCCGTCTCCCCGGCGATTACCGCCGCTACTACGCAGCGGTGCGCGACGCGGTCCTCGGCGTTGGTCCGAACCCGGTTCCGCCAGCCGAAGCGCGCCGCGTGATGGCCATCTTGGCCTGCGCCCGAGACAGCGCCGATCGAGGCATGCGCGTGAACTTCGACGACAGCTGAAACGCCCGAGCCGGGCCCGCGCGGCGCCCATCCAACGATGTGCCCAAAACGAAACAGGCAAAAAAAGAGCCCACCCGATTGCTCGGGTGGGCTGTATCAAGTCCTTAAAGATAAGGACGTCGTTGGGACCGGTTCAAACCTCTTGCAGCATCTTAGGCCGCTTGGGTAAGTTCGCTTCCTGACCGCGAAGCATCCGTCTGACAGCGTAGAACCCACAATGTAGGGGCAGGAACATTTTGGAGCCATCCCCAATAAGGGGGGACAACTATGCGGAATGTGCTACCCAAAGATCAACCCTAGCAATTCTTTGATGCAGAGACGCGCTATTTCTTCCGTCAATCGTTCAAAAATGACAATTTGCCAATGAACTCTGCTGAAAAAAGACCCTTCGATGGACCGGATTTCTCCGATCTCTCGCAGCTGCAGGATCTTCTGGATGCCGTGCCCGCACCGTTCGAACCGCTCGATGCTAGCGCGCTGGATGGGTATCTGTGTGGGGTCCTGTTGCAACCTGTGACGATTCCGCTTTCAAGGTGGATGCGCCACGTGATCGATATCGAGGGCCGCGACACGGCTGGAATCGATGTTGGAGCGCTTCAGCGGCAGGTCCGGCACCGTCATGCGGAACTCGACCGCGCGATCGCAGGCCGCAGCTGGTTCGACCCCTGGATCTTCGAGCCGGAGGAGGAAGAGTCTCCTCCGAGCGCTGCCGTTGCGCCGTGGGTCGCCGGCTTCGCGGTGGCGGTGGAGCATTTCCCCGCGCTGATGGCGCTCGATGCCGCCGCGCTCACCGAGCCATTGGCGTTGCTCTACCGCCACTTGGATGCAGACGATCTGGAAGACGCCGACGAGCTGCTTGCCGAGATCGAGACGCTGGAGCCGCCCGCGGATCTGGCGGAAGCTGTCGAGGACCTGGTGCGGGCGACCTTGTTGCTGGCCGACGTGTCCAGGCCGCTGAAGTCATCGAGACCGCCGTCGCGTCCATCGGCCGGACGCAAGTCGGCTCGCGGGCGGCGCCACTAGCCCGCCCTGCCGAAAAGACGTCTTGCGTGCAGCCCGAGGCCGGTCGCCACGCTCGCGAAACGATCGCCTCGGACGGCGCGAGCCTGCGGAAAACACGCGGCGATGCGCTCGGCCAGCAAGCGCAGCCCGGTCGAGCCCCCGGTGAAATAGAGCGCGCCGATGTCCGATGGGCGCAACCCTGCATCCCGCACCGTCTCGCGCGCGGTTTCGACGATGCGTTCCAGGTCGGCGTCGATCGCGCTCAGCGCATCGCGCTCGGCGAGCCGCACCGACAAGTCGGGTTCCACGTGCGACAGGTCGATCAGCGTGTCGTCGCCTTCCGCCACGTCGATCTTGGCCTGCTCGGCGCGCGCGGCGAGTTCATGGCCGAGGCGCTGCGTCAACACCGTCATCAGGCGCTGGTGATGTTTCGGATCGCCGTAGAAGACACGCATGTTGCGCAGCTCGGCCACCCGCGCCGGGCTGTAGACGGTGTTGATCAGGTGCCAGGTGGCGAGATCGAAATACACCGCGCTCGGCACCTCGCGCGGCGGCGCGCCCTTCACGCTCGGCCCGACGGCGCGAAACCCGAACTCGCCGAGGATGCTGGACAACTCGACGCGCCGGTCGAAATCGGTGCCGGCGATGTGCACGCCGTGATTCGCCAGGATGTCAGCCTTGCGATCCAGCCGGTGCATGCGATCGGGCCCGACCCGCACGATGGAAAAGTCCGAGGTGCCGCCGCCGATGTCGGCAACCAGCACGACCTGCTCCTGGCTTGCGCTGCGTTCATAGTCGAACGCCGCCGCGATCGGCTCGTACTGGAAATGCACGTCGCGAAAGCCGACAGCCCGCGCCGCAGTTTCCAGCGCGGCCTGGGCCTGCGCATCGCGTTGCGGATCATCGTCGACGAAGAACACCGGGCGGCCCAGCACGACGCGTTCGATCGGCGCGGCGCCGGGCGTGGCAGCCTGCGCCAGCGTCTTCAGGCGCTTCAGGTATCCGGCCACGACGTCGAGATAACGCGCCGATCGGCCGCCGCCGACATCGGTGCTCTGCTCCAGCAGGCTCGAACCGAGGATGCTTTTCATCGAGCGCATCAGACGGCCGTCGATGCCGTCGACGTAGGCCGCGACGGCGGCGCGGCCGAAGGCGCGCGGCGGGCCGTCGGTCTCAGGGCCTTCGGCGAAATAGAACACCGCGGTCGGCATGGTCCGATAACCCGGCTCCAGCTCGACCAAGCTGACCGCATCAGCCGCGGCAGGCAAGGCGATCGCCGAATTCGAGGTGCCGAAGTCGATGGCGCAGTACGGATGGGGCGCGGCGGCGCCGAATGAGTCGCGGGCGCTTGCGGGCATGGTGTCGCGCTCGCCGGGGCGGCGCTGAGTGCGGGGGGCCGGAATTCTAGACGAGCGCCGCCAGGTCAAAGGTGAGCGTCAACCGCCGGCGCAGAAGCCGGCGGCGCCGGCCCGGCAGCGGTGGGTTCGTCCGGTAGCCAGATCGGGGCCGGACGGACTCCCGTCGCAGAAGGTGATGGGGCGGGAGCAGCCGTCATGTCCGAGCCGCCTGCGGCCAGCAGCAGCGCGCTGACGACTGCGCCGGCAATCGTGACGACGGTAACCAGGCGAAGGAGTTGGAGGGTCATGACGACCATGTGAAGTGAAGGCGGACAGAGGAGGCTTCTTCGTACCTTAGCGGCCGCGCGGCGGAATTTCATCCTCATGCGTAATGAGCCGCGCTCGAATCGAGTCGACGAAGAATTGCATTTCCGCACGCCGCTCGGGCAACACCCACTTGATAATTGGGAAACAGCGACTAATCGGCGAGGCCCTCATGACTCTAGCGACGACTGCGGCGTTTTTCAGGCGGCTGATGCGCTTGAGGCGGCTTGACAAGCGCAGGGACCTGCGCTCCGACGAGATCGATCCGGCCGACATGGGCACGGCCTTCGGACTCGAATCCACGATGATGTCGCCCGACGAGACGCCGCTCGTCCGGCGCCTCAGCGCGAAGGATCGCGCGCTGCTGCACCCGCGCCAGCGCTGATCGCTCAAACCTCCAGCACCAGACCGCCGCTGTAGCCGTCGGCCTCGCCGCGCCGGCTGTGACCACGGGCGTTGCAGACCACGCGCGTGTTGCCTCCCGCATGCGGCACCCGGTAGTCCTGCCGGCAATGCAGGTGGCCGTGAATCCACAGATCAGCCAGCGGCAACAGATCATCGTCGGCATTGCAGAAGCTCGCCGTTCCCGGCTGGAGGCCATAGCGGGGATCGGCGCTGCGCAGGCTGGGCGCAAAGTGAGTGATCACCACAGTCGCATCCCAGTCCACCGCAGCACGGTGCAGCTCCGCTACGAGCCACTCGCGGCAACGCAGTGATTCGGTGCGCACCGCCTGGGCATTGAAGGGCAAACCGCCCTGCGTCGAGCGCATCACACGCATGAAGTAGTCGCCAGCGCGCGCGGCGCGGTCGCGCTTGGCCGGTCCGAAGGCGTCGAAGTCGCACCAGCGGATGGTGCCGACGAAACGGATGCGCCGCCCATCGGCACCGGTCAGTACGCAGCTCTCGCGCTCGATCAGGCGGATGCCCAATTTGGCGCAGCGCTCGCGCAGTTCGGGCCAGGCGACGTCGATGTCGCGTCCGTCGAACTCGTGATTGCCGGCGACGAAAAGCACCGGTACCGGCCAGTCGCGAAACAGCTCCAGGCCGCCCCAGCCGTTGTCGATGTCACCGGCCAGCACCAGCAAATCCGCCTCGGCGGTGGGCCGAGGCGCGAAGGTTTCGGTCTCCAGGTGCAGGTCGGACAGCAGCTGCAGACGCACGGCGAATCAGTTCGCGCCGTGGCACTGCTTGTATTTCTTGCCGCTGCCGCACGGGCAGGGTTCGTTGCGCCCGACCTTGCCGGGATCGCGCCGCACGGTCTCGACGTGATAGCGGCGGTCATGCGTCAGATCGACCAGGTCGGCAATCGCCAGCACGACCTCCTCGATCGCATCGTCGAGCGTGGCCAGCGGCTGCTCGCGGTCGAGCGTGGTGCGGACTTCGCGGTCTTCGTCGGTCTCTGCTGGCAGATGGCGATAGAGGCGCGCCAATGCGGTCATCACCGCGTCGTCCGGCATCTCGGCCAGCTCCGGGAAGCACACCGCGGCTTGCTGGAATCCGCCGACCCAGGGCATCATCGACAGCGAAATCAGGCCCAGCTCACGCAGATCGGGCGGGACCTCGGCGGCATCCTCTTCGCTCAGCTCCATCACCAGGGGGTCGAACCAGCCGTCCTCGACCAGCGCGGCATTCAGCGCCTCGTGGCGGCGGCGGATCAGCGTCTCGCAGCGTGCGCGCCAGGCCGGATCGACCGTCTCGGGCAGGCTCGCGCCGTCGAAGTCGAAGATCGGCGGCAGCCACTCCGCCGCATCGATCAGGCGCGGCTGCACGAGCACGCCGCACAGATAGCCGTCGAGCATGACGACGTCGAGAGGCTGCAGCGGCTCGGGGGTCTGGGCGAGCAAATCGTCGAGTTCTTCGATCTCGCGATCGGTCAGATCAGGGGAGGCGGGCATGCCTCGATTGTCCTATGCGAGCGGCAGGCCGAATCCGCTATCGCCGGCCTCGCGGGTTTCGCTGCGTGCGTCCTGCGCCGCCTCGCGCAACTGGGAGCGCAACCAGACGTGCGCGGCATGGGTGTCGTGCCGCAGATGCCAGAGCGCATCGACGTGCACGCCGCCCGCCGGAAACGGCAAGCTGCGCGCGATCAGGCGGTCGCTGTAATTGACGACCGGCATGAAGCCGCGTGGAAAGACCGTGAGCAAGTCGGTGTGCGCCACGACCCTCGCGGCGGCGAAAAACTGGTTCACGGTGATCGCGATCGAACGGGTGCGATTCAGGCTGGCCAGCGCCTGGTCGATGAAGCTGCGCCCGCGGCCGGAAAAACTCACGCGCACATGGCGGGCGCTGCAATAGGCATCGAGCGTGAGTTCGCTGCCGGCGAGCGCGTGATCGCGCCGCATCACGCACATGTACTGGCTTTCGCTCAGGCGCTCATGGCGCAGCACGGCCTGGCTTTCCTGCGCTTTCAAAGACGGGATCACTTCCGGGAAGTAGCCGACGGCCAGATCGGCTTCGCCGAGCTCGAGCATCGGGCGCGGGTCGCTGGTCGTCAGCGGGACCAGGGTCACCTGAGCGCGCGGCGCCGCAGCCTCGAGGCGCGCCATCAGCGGCGGCAGCAGCACCGCCGATGTGGCATCGGCCATCGCAATGTGGAAATGCGCGTCATCGGCCGCCGGGTCGTAGGCGCCGGGCTGAAGCGCCGCGCGCAGCTGGCCGAGCGCAGTGCGCACTTCGGGCCACAGCGCTTCGCCGAAACCGGTCGGCTTGACGCCCCGTGCGGTACGGATCAGCAGATCCTGGCCCAAGGACTCGCGCAGGCGCTTCAGCGCATTGCTGACTGCGGGCTGGGTCATCGCGAGATGCTCCGCGGCCCGCGTCAGGCTGCCTTCGGTCATCACCGCATCGAAGACACGCAGCAGATTGAGGTCCAGCGTTCGGAAGTTCATGCGCCGATGATATTCACTCGGCGAATGCAACACATTTCAACTATGTGATCGAACGTATAGAGGGTTTTCCCTATACTGCACTGCAACATCAATCGATGTGAAGGAGTGAAGATGAACAGCAGCATTACCGTCAAGATCAACCCCGCCCGCTTCGACCTGGGTAACGCCAAGCCGATGTTCGACATCGCCGGCTGGCTGGGCTCGCTGGCCAAGCGCGTGTTCGCGCCGCAAGCCGCCGCCCAGACCGCGGACGCCGAAAGCGTGGAACACCTGTTGGCGCTGGCCGATGCCTACGCGGAAACCCAGCCGAGCTACGCCGCCGACCTGCGCGCCGCGGCGATGTCCTACGACGCGAGCGCCGGCCGCCGCATCGACTGAAGACGGCTCAATCGGCCAGCCGCCGCTCGAAACTGGCCTTGGTGCGTGCCAGCGCCGGCGGCAGGTGGTGCGATAGCTTCTGGAACAGTTCTTCGTGCAGCGCCAGTTCGGCCTGCCAGGCGTCCGCTTCGACGCTGGTGACGCGTGAGAACTTCTCCGGCGTGAAATCCAGGCCGTTCCAGTTGATGTCGGAGTAGCGAGGGCTGAAGCCGAACACGTGTTCGGCGCCTTCGGCGCGGCCTTCGACACGCGCCAGCATCCACTCGAGCACGCGCATGTTGTCGCCGTATCCGGGCCAGACGAACTTGCCGTCGTCGCCCTTGCGGAACCAGTTGACGCAGTAGATCTTCGGCAGAGCGGCGCCGGCCTTCTGCAGCGCTGCGCCGACGTCCAGCCAGTGCTGGAAGTAATCGCTCATGTTGTAGCCGGTGAAGGGCAGCATCGCGAACGGGTCGCGCCGCACCACGCCTTGCTGGCCGGCGGCGGCGGCGGTGGTTTCGCTGCCCATCGTGGCGGCCATGTAGATGCCTTCGGTCCAGTCGCGCGCCTCGGTCACCAGCGGTACGGTGGTGGAGCGGCGGCCAACGAAGATGAAGGCG
>Ga0105239_10001829_pt1 | contig 27829 bp, 28 predicted proteins | sample KBSC44metaG_FD_92761 | JGI IMG/M metagenome (GOLD analysis project Ga0105239, IMG submission 92761) | Corn rhizosphere microbial communities from Kellogg Biological Station, Michigan, USA - KBS C4-4 metaG | ecosystem: Host-associated > Plants > Roots > Rhizosphere > Soil | place: Michigan, USA...
ATTCGAAACTCGCAATCGCACCCACTACGCGAAGATTACCGGTTCTGACGATGTCGCCTGCCGTCAACTTTCCGATTGCACCGGCTTTGGTCTGATGTGCAATCTCTTCTGTTCGGACGGTCTCCCGGGCCCGTGCCTGTATGTCACCGCCAAATCACGGATTGGGCCGCTCAACTTCACCGAGGCGATCCAAGAAGCGCTCAAGTCTTCATTCGGAAGCAAACTTATTTCCATCGGTGGAGTCTTTCTGATTAAGCAGGGCAAAGCTAACCTCCACGTCATGCCTGATTTTCCATCGCAGCCGTTCGAATCACGGAAAGATGTCGAAGAATGGCTGCGTTATTTCGACATGCAATTCAGCCAAGAGGACCCCTTGATTTGTCTCAGTGTCTTTCATTCGGGAAACGGTGGCGATATGGGTCTCAGGATGGAACATACTCATTGCTTCACGGTAAATCCTGATGGGGATGAAAGCATCTCGACTAATAAAGGTGGGCATTACCACTACGACGTTGATGCGACACAGGAAGAAGTTGAATACGAGGGATGGTTCAATGTTGCTGAGGTGCTTTATAGGGTTGACCAGCCTTGAGCATTGATATTGTCAGATATACACACAGTACCTAACTATGTAACTAACTTTGAATTTGCCTACTTTGAGGCGCCCACAATGCCAGTGCCAAGTCCGCCCCTTTTTATCCCATGGTGCCTTGCTACCCGTAGTACCCTCCCTGTATCGACGTCGCACCCAGCCCGCCTCAACGTATCTCGGGGCTTTGGTGGTATCGAAATTTTCAATCTGAGGATCTCGATTGGTTCAGAGTCATGAATATTATATTTTGTGTGCGCTCCCTCACGAACCTGAAAGCAGGCTGTGGTGTTGGTTATGGCGTGCGTGGGAGAGGCCAGAAAGAAAAGTTTCCCAACCTCCTGCTCGCTGCGTATCATCCATCACCAGAAGAATTACAAGTACTAAGTTGCATAGTCCTCTAGCCTGTATATTTATTTACCAGCGCAGTTACAGAAAATGCAGAAGATCCTTGGTGGATCGCACTATTGTCCAGTCGCCATCTTCTCGCTCGCCTTCCCGGCCTGGCTCTGGATATTTTCTTATATGCTCGATCGCCCGCCTCGTCTCGTCATTCAACACTGGTGCGCATCGTCCACGGCCTTCCAGACGAGGGAGGCCAGCTAGTTCAAAGAGGCTTCGCAGCCAGTCAAGAGTCTCGCCGTTTTCCCATGTGATGTCGTGGAATTTACGTCTCTCTCGGCTCACAAGGTGCCACCGGTCTCTGTCCCATTGCTCCTGCTCCTTCTTTGACGGAAGTGCACCTGCGTTTCTTTTCGAAAAGATGCGTGCTAGGGCAATTGCTTGATATTCGAAGGATCGGAATGTTAACACTCTCGGCACACCCACGATTCCTAGAGTGGGATATCGAGGGAAGAACGTGTGCCAGAAACTTCCTATCAAGCGATTCTGTTCATAGCTCCACAGTGCTGATCCATTGGCTTTCTCATTCCAGAACGGGAAAGAGATCTTGTAGCCTGTGCAGTAGATGACGGTGTCAACGTCGGAGAGAACGGAGTCGTCGTCGAAGACAATGTCACCGGATGGGAGGAACTCTCTTATGATAGGCTTCCACTCTATACCTGGAGGCGGCTTATCGCCATCCCAGCGGGAAGCTGATCGTCGAGATTGATAGACGGGAAGGCGAGCATGGCCGGCAAGGCCTGCGGTGACGTCGTGGCCAGAAGCAGAGTTGCCGATGACCACAACCTTTTTGTGTTGCCACGTGTGCGGGTTCCGATAAATCTTGGAGTGTATCACCTTTTCAGGGAATAAGCGAAGATACTCTTCGAGGCCTTTTACCCGAGGGATCTGGTGGAGATAAGCATATTCGGACTGATGCAGGATGGAACCATGTTTGTGCTTACGTATGGGACTGCATAATGTCCATTTGCTATCACCACGGCATCGAACTGTTCTTGCCACCATGCGTCGAGGTGTTTCACTGCATCGTAGCGCCGAAGGGTAAGTCTCCACCTATCACCGGATAATCTTGACACGTCTTCGACCGTGGTATTCAAGACGAGTAGGGAATCCGTTCTATGTTGTGAGAAGTAGTTGGCGATATATTGTCTTGGGACCCAATGCGGCGGGAATGGGCCGTATGAGAACCGTGAATCTGAGAAAGACATCGCAATGTCAGGGACATTGGTTGTGAGTTCATCGTAAATGGGTGTTCTATCAAACCGCTCCTGCCTCGTTGGGTGAGTTGTTCTGGGCAATTGATCGGGGATCTTTATGGGTGGATCGATATCTGGGGGCAGTGCACCAGGCTGAAGCTGGAGAGCTGGCCCCGGGTCTGGGTCATATATCCTTTTTTACCTCAACCATGTCAACTCCGATGACATGCAATGAATGCTTGGTAGCGGGAATGCGCACCATGTTCCCCCGGGACTGCTCTTCCTCTCAAATACTCGGATATGATCGAAGTAACCCTCCGAAGCAAAGGCAGCGGCGGTAATAGCGCCTGCATTCGTGGGTCAACATCGTTGCACATCTGCGGGGAATGACTGCGGTATACCTGATGCACCGGCACCAATAATAGCCACCGATTTGATTTCAGTGCTTGTCATGATTCTTCTACATCAGACAAGGCTGAGACCTCCCTTACCGGTACCATGTATTCAACCTTATCGAACCCTTCGATTTCCAAGAATTCTTTGACTTTCAAGATGCGAGGGGCTTCTTGAAGAAATGTGCTTGGTGCCACGAGCATATCACATGTAACGTGATAGATGATTAGGCTACGCCATCTTGTACATGATTGCGTGCTTTGATCTATTCAGCGAGGTGGCCAGTGATAGGTTGAGGAGGACACTGCTTAGTTCAGCAAGCCGTTCTTTATAACGCTACCCAGAGCGTCGATAGGACGTAGCCCGACACGTGAGACTACAGCGCTCACAGAGCAGATTCATGACTCTTGGACTTCCCAGGGCTGGATTGTGCCGTCAGACATTCTTACCATTTCATAGCAACACCTTCTTGAAAGTTCTGAATTGCAGGAGTTACACATAGAATGGGTTTGACTTGGCACAAGACACACAAAACCCAAGAAACCACCCGTGTATTGGCACAGGTCACCAGACTTAGGAAGATCCCATGAGACTCTGGCAGCATTTGGTGATGAGCTCTCGAAAGGCGTGGCTGCTTTGTTGACAAGAACGACAGATTGTCGCGCCCATCTCTGGGTCTCCCATGTCTTAATGTCCCCGTCCTGAGTTCTGTTGGCTAGTGTTCAAATGCGCCCGTGGTTTGGCATTCGTTAGACGAAATCTCTAGGTCAATTAGCCGCCGGGTATATGATTTCTATTCTACGAGCGAGTATTCGTGGACTGATTTCGACTAGCACCTAAAGGACGACTGTTTTTGACCTTGTCATGTTAGCTAAGACCTACCCTGGAGCGAAAGGTAACAAGACTTCATTATCTGTGCGGCAAATGAGAGCGCACAAGGTGGCGCCGGTGATCTAGAACATAAATGCGTATCTGCTGGCAGGCCTCGAGGTGGGAGGGATCCCTAACACTGCCAGGTGATAGATCCGGTAGGGTTCATTCGAGCTCGCTTGAGGGCCCTATCTAGGTGCTGCTCCGAAATGAAATCACTGGTCCTTTCGAACCTGGATAACTTGGGAGAGATCATTATGTCTCTAAAGGCACTTCTGGTGCAGGGAGCTACTTGAGGTGAACACGGAATATCAATTGGCGGGTATGCCGGAGGAAGGACCTGCAGTAAGGCACCCCGCAGAGGGGTTGTCTCCCCCCAACGGACCTGGAGTAAATTGGGTTCTTTCACCCAGATGGCCGGTGGATCTGGCTGACGCTCCAACGCATAGAGCATGACAATGAAAGGGTAAACTCCGATGGGGGTGGTGCGGCCGGAATTTTGCTGCAATCAGTAGGGAAATGGAAGCTGCCCACCTGCGCCTGTTCGTGCTTGAAGGCCCCAAGAGGGGCATGAGTGTTCCTGAAGTTCGGGCTTCGACACTAACTAGTATGATAGGGGCCTCATAGAGTCGGTTAGAAGTCCTATCTAGTAAGGCATCATCGTAATTTGCACAGAATGAGGGATCCAGATCCAGGTTGTATACACCCTCCACACGTTGGAGAAGGGGCCTTTGACTGGTCGTGCTGTGGTGCCTGGAACCTTGGCCTCCGATGGGGTATAAATCCGTCGGATCCACGCGCTTAAGTAGTCAATTAGCCATCGAAACCAGGAGCAGCGGGGGTTTCTGCGTCACCCACACGTTCCCTATCTTCATCCATGCCGGCTAATAGGCATTGGGGGTGTCGGGGCGGTTGTTACCTAACTGCTCTCAATCTCGGCACCGTTGCGGTGCACGGGGGAGTCCCAGGGTGGTATAGAACCCAGAGGACGAGAGTACACCCGTATTTGCGTGTTCCAGTCCTACCTGTCTCATGTCTGGATAAGAACGCTGGAACCTCTGAACCTCACTGAGAATGACTCCACCGCGCCAAATTAAGTTCCCGATGTTTCCTTGAAATGTGCCTGATATCAAGCTCCATCCACTATTCAGCCGGGCGGACTCCCACAAACAGCAGTACCGCTTGATGCATCGAGGAGACCTCGCCAACCTGCTAGTTGAAGTAGGAAAGGTTGGAGTTGATTTGCAGGTTGCTAGCTATTTCCCCTCTGCTTGCTACCTGGTACATCTCACAGCTATATCAACCAACCTAGACCTATTGTACGCCTCAACCGAGTTAAGCAGCCAGCCCCTGCCGGGTCGTCAAGTGCTTTAGACGCCTCCAAATATGTTACTCTCCAAGGATAATGTGCTGCATTTCACATATGACTCTGAGCTCCTGCAGATTGAGGCCTGGGGACCAAATGCTTTTCGGGTTCGAGCAACTAAATTTCACACATTGCCAGCGGACAAGTGGGCTCTGACAGTTACCCCTCCTCCAGCAACGCCATCAATAAGTATAACGGAAGAGCACGCTACAATTACCAATGGCAACATCACCGCAAGCATTTCCTCAAAAGGCAAAATCATTATCAGAAATGCAAAAGGGGAGCGTTTGCTTGAGGAATATGTGCGTAACCGGAGCGATCTCTCCGACCCAAAATGCAGCTCCCTCTGTGTCGAAGGAAGAGAATTCAAGCCTTTGCTTGGAGGTGACTATCATCTCACCTATCGACTGGAGTCGATTGATCCCAAGGAGAAACTGTACGGCATGGGCCAATACCAACAAGAATTTCTTGATCTGAAAGGCCTTGATCTGGAAATGGCACAGCGGAATTCCCAAGCGAGCGTTCCCTTCATGTTGTCCAGTTTGGGATACGGATTTCTCTGGAACAACCCCGCCGTTGGTCGAGCAGTCCTTGGAAAGAACACCATGAGTTTTGAAGCCTTGTCCACCAAAGTACTCGACTATTGGATTGTGTGTGCCGACAGCCCCGCTCAAATTGTCGAGGCATATGCAGATGTCACTGGGAAAGTCCCCATGATGCCTGAATATGGACTTGGCTTTTGGCAATGTAAACTGCGGTACCAAACTCAAGAGGAGCTTCTGGATGTCGCACGAGAGTATAAAAAGAGAGATCTGCCCCTCGATGTCATCGTCGTGGACTTTTTTCATTGTAGGTTATTATCCGATGCCAGTGCTCCCACATGCTAACTAGTAAATCAACAGGGCCGAAGCAGGGAGAGTGGAAGTTTGATCCTACATACTGGAAAGACCCCGGTGAGTCTGCCATGCGAAGATTACTGTCTATGTGGAAAGAGACTTCCTCTCTACCACCAGCAGCTTCCGATTTTGCCTTTGCACCTCCCTGCACTTCTAGCATGAAGCTCAGATTCGAGAGCAATCTTCTTGGTCCAGCTGCCTCTGCACTTGAAAAGAAACCCGTCGTAAAAGTCGAAGCGTTTGAAAATATGATGAGCTGAGTATTTTCAATCTTTCAACGCAGACGCCATGATCAAGGAACTACAATCGATGAACGTCGAGCTCCTGGTCTCGATTTGGCCCACGGTCGACAAGAAGTCGGAAAACTTCAAATATATGCTCGAGCACGGCCTGCTCATCCGGCAGGATCGTGGCCTTCGAAGCTCGATGGACTTCCAAGGCGAGACGATCCATGCAGACTTCACGAATCCCGAGGCGAGAGAGTTCGTGTGGAAGGTAGCCAAGAAGAATTACTACGACAAGGGCGTGAAGCTGTTCTGGCTAGACGAAGCGGAACCAGAGTATAACGTTTATGACTTTGACGTCTACCGTTACCACAGCGGGAGCGTGCTGAGCACGGGCAACGCGTATCCGGTCGAGTATGCAAAGGCATTTTACGAGGGCATGGCGAACGATGGGAAGCAAGAGAATATCGTCAACCTCATCCGCTGTGCGTGGGCTGGGAGTCAACGATATGGAGCGCTGTTGTGGAGCGGTGATATTGCAAGCAGCTGGAAGGCCTTCAAGGATCAAGTCTCGGCGGGGTTAAATGTTGGCATTGCTGGATTGCCTTGGTGGACCACGGATATTGGTGAGCAACGACCCCCTTGCATGACAGTGTCCGAACAATTTAATGCTTACAAAACACGAAAGGTGGCTTCCTTGGCGGTAACCCAACACATCCTGAATTCCGTGAGTTGTGCACACGATGGTTCCAATATGGTGAGTGAGGTACCGTGTTTGAATGACTTGTACAGTTCGACTGGCGGCCTAGACTGACCAAACTGTCGCAACAGGATGCTTCTGCCCAGTGTTCAGGCTCCATGGTGATCGAGAGCCACAGCAGCCACAACAGGGCACGACTGGCGGCGCGACATGCCTTTCTGGCGCACCAAATGAGATCTGGTCGTTTGGCGAGGAAGCGTACGAGATAATGAAGAAGTATCTCCAGCTACGCGAGAAACTCCGACCCTATGTCCGCGAGGTCATGAAGCAAGCCCACGAGAAGGGCTCCCCCGTCATTAGAACCCTCTTCTACGAATTCCCACAGGATAAGCAGTGCTGGGAGGTCGACGATCAGTACTTCTTCGGTCATAAATACCTCGTTGCCCCGATTTTGAAGCCGGGTCAGACGAAGAAGGAGGTGTACCTCCCAAAGGGTGCTAAGTGGAAGAGGTTTGACGATGGGGAGGTGAAGGATGCCGAAGAGCTGGAGGGAGGAAAAGTGGTCGAGGTTGAGTGTCCTTTGGCAGTTATGCCCGTCTTCGAGAGAGTCTGAAGAGCATTCTTGCACTGCAGAGTGGACGGGTCCTGAGTCTCGCCTCCTAACAGGGGACAAAGCACCCATCACAACACGGCCAGCGAGAGACTCTGTTACCTAGTGTTGCAAGTCAACAAAGCTTTAGTCAGTGTATGAACGACAAGGATAGGCCAAAATGCGAAAATCAGGGTAATTCTTCCTGCGACAGGACAGTGAAACTGACCATCTCGCTGCTACTGTAATTCTCGGCGCCAACGCTACATATGCAGCAATAGACAGCAAACACTGCTTCCCTCTCTCTGGACTCATTCATACAACTCCTCAATATCCAACTCAGCTTTCCAACATTGTCGCTTGTGACATCGTTTTCGTTCTCAATGCCTGGCTGATCCAATCATCCATAGTCAACATGATTCTCAATCTCCATCATGCCCAGCCAGCAACAGTGGTTATCCCTATCCAGCCTTTGGCTTGCTTCTAACCGTGAGATCATCCAGGACATCTGCCGTACCACCATCGCCTCTCTTTGTTTCGGCAACCTTGAAAGATGTCCCTTCCCCACCGACATCCAGCCCCTTCTCTGCTCGCTCGTACGCCTTGTCTGAGCGGTCTGTCAAGATCTTTAGATCCGATTCACTGAGGATCGCCCCAGTACCATTTGCATGCGGGACATCATACTTCTCGAAGTCTTCATTTGCGATCACACCTTTCAATTCTTCCGCATCTGTGCCAGACATGCCTTGAATGCCAGACAAGAGAGATTTGAATTTACCCTTTTGTATCACCAATTTTTCCAGCTTTCGCTTGCCGTCTGCCTTGGACAGGAGTGTCTCCTCCACAGTGCCTCGGGTTGCCAGGCGGTAGACGATGACTGGCTTGGTCTGGCCAATTCGATGGGCACGGTCCATCGCTTGCAGATCCTGCTGAGGGTTCCAGTCTGAATCGAACAAAATGACAGTATCCGCCGCTGTTAGATTGATACCTTGTCCGCCAGCTCGTGTGGACAATAAGAACAGGTTATATGACTTGTCATTGTTGAAATTCGTGATTTGGGTGTATCGATCCTCTTGAGCGACAGAGCCATCGATCCGGCATGCCTTCCAACGACGAAGCTCGACGGCGTAAGTTTCCAAAATGTCTAGGGTGGTCTTGAACTGGCTGAAGATCAGAACTTTATGACCTAGCTTAAACAGCCGTGGGAGAAGAGTGTCCAGTAGCAATATTTTGCCCGATGAGGTGATTAAACTTTCGTCCACCTGGGGATAGTCACCAGACTCCTCTTCGGCAACAGTGGTCGGTTTCCACGGCCAGTAAAAGTTGTGGGGACTGTTGCAGGCTAGCCTAGCCTGCATGATAGGATTCTGCAGTTTTTTCATCGAGATTTCCTTTTTGGCCAACTTGAGCGTCTGAGCACGTTCAAGCTCTTCAACTTCATCTGAGGACATGTCTCCAGAGTCTGGAGTTGGCGATGCTCTGTCAAGACTAACATTGTCGTTTCCCATTTCAATTTCTCGGAGTCGCGCATTGAATTCGCGATCTGTAACATCGCGGTAACTTGTTCTTGCAGTTTTGCGGGCCCCCCTTCTTGAGCTAACTGATCTAATCGAGCCGGGTGTGGACTCACGACTCGGTTTGACGCTTTTGGCCGGCGTTGAGCGACCACTCCCAACGGCTTTGCGCTTGAGTGAGGCACTGCGACTTTTCGCTTCAATGCGTTCAACAGCCTTGCCCTCAAGATATGTCCTGCTTGTGCCGGACAAGATTTCTCGGTAGAGATCCTTTTGCTCTTCGGTGAGAGGAGCGTATAGGATGTATTCCCGTTTTTTGGGCAGGGATGACTCAACGTCGGTCTTTACTCGTCGAAGGAGGAAAGGCTTCAAGATAGCATGCATTGTGGAAACCAAGTTGTTTTTCCTCTTGACGTTTTCCCCTTCGGCCTTGTCCTCAAGAACGCTCGAGAAATCGAACCATCTCTCGAAGCTATCGAGATCGTTGAAAACTTCTGGTAGTAAGAAGTGTAAAAGTGACCATAACTCGGCTATATTGTTTTGCAGTGGAGTTCCGGTGATCAGAAGTCGGTTAGCAGAATTATATGTCATAAGTTCCTTTATCAATTTGCAGTTCATATTTTTCAGCCGATGCCCCTCGTCCACAACGATATACCTCCATTGATAATTTCCAAGGAATTTTCGATCATTCATGCAGATCTCGTAGCTGGTCACAACAATGGGAAATTCCGGCTGGCTTTGCTGGGATATTTTCAAGCTCTTCCTTCGCATTTGCTCGCGTTCGTCTTTACTTCCATGGTATAAAATGGTGTTAATTGTCGGAGTCCAACGCTTGAACTCTTCAACCCAATTTCTGACCGTACTGAGAGGGGCCGCAATCAAGTATGGCCCTGCGATGTTATGCTCTTTAAAGAAAGCAATCATCGAGATAGCTTGTAATGTTTTCCCCAGACCCATCTCGTCGGCGAGAATGCCACATAAACCATTCATCCAAAGGCTCTTAAGCCACTCAAGACCTTCGAGTTGGTACTGTTTCATCAGCCCACCTGTGACGAGCTTAGGCTGTTCTGTTCCAACGAGGTCCTGGGCACCAAGACCCTCGCCTTCATACTCATCGGCTGCCTCTGCAAGAGCTTCTTGGACCGAAGGCCCTTTTGAGTCAACCTCAATAGTTTTAGATCCAAAATAGTCAGTGATATTTTTGCTAGATGATTTGGCGGGCTTCGAAGCTTTTGGTTTGCCTTGTCGTCTTGTCTGTGCGTTTTCCTCGTTTGATGGATGGACATCGTGCTCTGCTCCAGTTCTAGTGGACTTCCTGGTGGCAGCTTTGGGTTGTGCTGCTTTCGATTCGTTGTTCCGTTTCTTTGCAGCTGCTCGACGGGCCGCTTCTTGGTTTTGTCGTTGTTGCTCTTTCATTTTGTCCGCCATGATGGCGACAAACACAGAGCTAGTTTGTAATAGTTTTGTAAGGGCTCTTGACTTGAAGTCCACGGCATCGTCGTCGTCATCGTCGATATCCATCTTTTTCATGACATTATCCGCTTCGTCTGCATTCAAATTCCTCTCCTTTGGGCTTTCCTGCAACGGCGATGAAAGTGGGGTTTCATTGTTGGAAGACATTTCTGGCGACATAGAAGGTGATGTATTTGAATACCCAGCCATTCTCACTAATGCGCCAGTAGGATTGATTAAACGCTGGTCGGGTGAGAGCAAATGCGGTTGCTTAGTCGACTGGGTTCGTTTGTCACTCAACAAGTGAGAAGAGGCAGATGGGACAGTGAAAGGTACACTGAAATTTAAGTGAAGGGAGCATGAGTTTCTGATTATAACCAAACAAACCCCTGTGCCCAAGGCAACAGTGAGGAAGCGAAGGGAAGGTATTGGTTGTCGAGGGAGGGAGCCTGCGAAAGAATCCCTGAACCCTTGCCATTCCGTCATCGATTTTACATTTTAGGAAAAGACGCGTTCTGAAATATTTCATCACGCGTCGTGTCAATTTCGCGATGCACTTTGAACATCAACAGAAATCATTTCATCGTTTGCTATTACTCTCTGCCATATTTAATGTCACAATAATAGATCATCGGGCTGGATTTGTGACTACCCAGTGACTATAACCTAGCCCAGCGAAATCTCTGATGCGTTACCGATTCGTCAATTCATCCACTCTGCCCTTCATTTCTTGATGACTAATACGAGGATGGTATCAACTTGTGACTATGCCTGCACACCAACTACTCCGTTTGCTGCAGGTCGAGTTCTCTGGCGGTCCGGCCGCTTCAAGGTGTATCTAGAATAGTATGTCAGTCTCCAACTGTGGCATAAAGTTGAGGTTGCATACTTTGCAAATGTTCTTGCAAGCGCCTTCTTGCAGCTGAGTTTTTGACTTCCGACAAACGAGTCCACCGTCACAGCAATGGCACGATCAATGTCCTGAGAAGTGCAGAAATCCGATAGCCGCATTTTGCAGAAGGCTTCAGCAATTCTCATGATGGCCTCGAGATGTCGGACCTGGGATTCTAGTTAGTAGAGGTTTGCTTTAGACAATATATCTCGACATACTGTAATCGGATAGGCACCAGTCGCAAGGGATTCCCTACGCATGTCCGCAAACAGCCTCGCGACTTTGTCCTGATCAATCTGGTATAGCTTCGGCTGGCATTTCTCTCGCGCGTACAAGATATACTTTCGTAAGAGCTCCTGGGAAATGGCACCTTCCTGCTCAGGTTCGCCATTATTGACAGCGTTCGTGTCGTTCGCCTCCATTGCTGCTGCATCTCCTGCGTCAACGCCAATTTTGGAAGGATGGGCCCGCCCATGACTGTTGACCACGAAGCTCGCAAGTCTTTCATCTTCGCTGGGATCGACGGTATCTCTGACTACACACAAAATATCGAATCGAGACAAAATGGGCTCTGTCAATTCAACGTTTTGACTGAAGGGTACGTTACTGTTGTATCGTCCTCCTTGCGGATTGGCTGCCGCAACAATGGCACACCTGGCTTGAAGTGTTGTGACAATTCCAGCTTTGCTGATAGAAATTGTTTGCTGTTCCATGGCTTCGTGGATAGATGTTCTGTCCTGATCGTTCATCTTGTCAAATTCGTCAATAAGACATGTTCCTCGATCTGCCAGGACCAGTGCGCCACCTTCGAGGGTCCACTCTGCAGTGAGAGGATCACGTCGAACAGAAGCCGTCAAACCCACAGCTGATGCACCCTGCCCGGTTGCAAACACTGCCCGGTGAGCTGTCTTCTCAATGTATTTCAGAACCTGCGACTTGGCAGTCCCAGGATCTCCCAAGAGAAGTACATTAATATCACCGCGGATTTTATGTCTGCCTTGCGCTTCTTTGCCAACGCCGCCAAACAGCGAAAGAGCCACCGCAGTCTTAATGTCCTCATGGCCGTAGATGGAGGGGGCGATAGACTTGATAATCTTATCCACAATTTTTGGGTCCTTGGACAGCGCTCTGATCTGTCTCTCATCCTCCTCTGTAAGTCTGAACCCTGCTAATTGATCGTGGGTTTTGATGATATGGTTGGCTTCGAGCATTGTTGCGAAGACAGGGAAACCATTCTTGTTATTGAGCTGTCCGCTATAGTTGTTGCGATAAATAGCGGTTACCTCAATCTCTTCTCCTGGTTTGGCTTTGTCGATCAAATCAGCCAGCAGGACAACTTCCCGATGCCGAGGCAAGCGACCAGCTGGTACAGTGCCCGGAGACTCTTGCAGTGTCAGTTTTTGATAATTACGGTACACTGTCTTCTCGCTATTGAGCGTGAATGGTCCTCGTGATTGACAATTTTGACAAAATGTCAATTTAACCTCTGTGGATGTAGACTCTTGAGCGTATGGACCGAGAATGGCTCCGCACTTATTGCAGGTAAACTTGACCATTTGCAATTGTGGGAACACTCCCGTCCTTCTTGTTACCACACCTGAAACCCGAACTAGGCAATTCAGATGTGATTGTCGAAGTTGGCGCAGAGTGTATTGGACCGGTAGATCAGAAATACGAACATGGATCTCCGGATGAATCAGTTCATAGTTCGGATAATGGAGGCGAACCACTTCGAAGGCAGCCTTGTCAAAAATCTTGAGCATCTCGGCAGGCGCATTAGCCAAAAAGTAGGCTAGAATTGCCTTGGTCGAGGACAGATGGTCGTAGGACACTTCCAGAGACTCTGAATTCACCTCACCTAGCGTCCTAATTCTGGTGCCGTATACTGAAGTACCATTGGCGTCGATATACTCAGTTAAGAACGACTTGAACTCGCGAGCAATCGACTTCATGACTGGCGGATTCGTCACCCACTCTGTGATATTGGAAGCCTTGACATCCTGTAGGGTTTCGAGGGATAATTCTTCCTCCATAATGTTCTCATCCATGTCCATATCCTCATCATCCTCGTAGCGATGACGGCGTCTTCGGGGTTGCTTGGTCAAGTCAATACCAGCATCCTCATCATCGTCTGGCATGAACGCTGCGGGCATCCGTCGACGAGCAGCGAGCTCACGATCTCGTTTGTTAAGTCGTGCGTCTAATTGGCGACGAGCCGCAGCATCAAGTTCCTCATATTCGCCTTCATCATCGATCATGCGTCCTTGATACGTGTCTTGGTCGCGACGCTCTCGTTCATCATTCATGAAGTTGTCGCCGAAGAGATCAATGCCATCCTCGTCTTCTGCCATCTCGTCGACATCATCGATATCTCCGATAAGATCATCTTCTGCGTCCAATTCGTTCTCCAATTCGTCATTCTCGTTGGTAGGTATTAAAGGGGGTGAAGAGGGTAGTGCTGATCAGTCAGCGAGTTGGAACCTAGACACGTATAATGGATTCCACTAACCTGGCGCGGGTGAAGATGACATGATCTCGTCCTCATCGTCTCTGGCTCGCTTGCGCCTGCTTGCGTTGCTGGGACCTCTGTTTGCCGCCGACATACTTGGTCGTAGAGGAGAACTTTGAAAAGGTCAATTATTGCAAAGGGAACTCCGGTTGGGGCATGAATGAGGGCGTATTGTTCTTACCTCATATTGTACTGACGCAGTTGCCTTTGAGGAAGTAGGATAGCCTCAGCTGTGTTCGTGGTGAATTGAAACAATTGAAAGGTGAACCACCAACTGAACCCCCCCAATTCTTGCAATCATGCAAAACCACTTTACGCGTGTGGTGGGCACGCGCGTTGAACGTGTCGCGCTAGTACTGCAACCACTTATGCGCGGGATTGAATTGTGGGTCATCAGTTTGTCGGCCCATCGTTACCACATCTCGAGTCTTACATACCATACTGATGCTTATGTGCTAGGGTCTTCTGGCGGAACATACCTAGGCACTCTTTACTTATGTTTTTTACTCCCTTTCACATTCAATCCTCCATCACCAGGAAATAATTGCGCTGAAAATGGATCCTGTACCACCAAGTGGCCTAGGCAATGATCAGGCACCGCAAGCCAGTCAGGCTTCCGAGGCCTCTCAAACGGCGGCAGAGTAATAAATCCTACACCTTGCTCATTTGAAGATGCGATCAAGTGTGCTAACACTGGCGTTTCTAGTTTCATCGATGAGCAGTTAGCCCTTGAAGCCGATGCTCGAGAAATCTTACCTTACGTGCGCGCCACCTCCCATGCTCCCTATCACGAAGACTGACGAGCTACAGAAATTCGACAAGTGTACCCATGAGCTTGGTTCATTGCGCCAGAGTGTGTTCGCTTGCATAACCTGTTGTCCGCCTCCTGCATCCGCCGCGCAACTCTACTCTGCCGCCGGCGTTTGTTACTCCTGCTCGATCTCCTGTCACGGCGAGCATACCCTGGTCGAATTGTTCAATCGGCGAGACTTCGTGTGCGACTGCGGCACAACAAGAATTCAGTCCGGGGCACCATGCGCTATACGCTCAGATCCGAGCACTGGAGCTAGAGGAGTCAGTGCTCAAGAACCTGCAGCAGGTAATCACTACAATCACAATTATCAAAACCGCTTCTGTGCGTGTGGAGAGGAGTACGATGCGCACACCGAGAAGGGTACAATGTTCCAATGTCTTGGGCTAGGGACGGTTGAAACGGGAGGCTGCGGGGAGGATTGGTATCATCCCGAATGCTTAATGGGTTTGAGCCGTGACTGGTATAACCACAGCGAGACGAAGGAGGAGGTAGAAAAGCAAACATCAGAACAAGCAACAGAAGAAGACAGCAACCATCCAGTGCCGCCGGGCTTCCCTGGCGAAGATGATTTCGAGAGTTTGATCTGCTACAAATGCGTCCAATCCAATCCCTGGATTAAGCAATACGCGAGCACACCAGGATTTCTTAAGCCAGTGTTCCATTCAACCCCCAACTCGGAAGTCAAACCCCAAACCGCAAGTGTACCAGCACCAGGGCTATCGGAGCCAGTAAGCCTCAAGCGCAAGGCTTCTGACAGTGATCTGGACGAGGCACCAGCAAGTCCGTCCAAGCGTGTTAAGGACGAAGAGAAGCCCGACGCTGAGGCTGCTCCGCCGACAGCTTCAAGCGAAGGGCATGGAGCACCAGCTCCAATACCACTGTCTCACAAACACGATGCCCTACCACCTTCGCCCGAAGGAACTTTCAGCTTATTCCTGAAGGCCGATTTCCGCGAGCACCTATGCCATTGTCCTAAATGCTACCCGAACCTAATTCCACACCCGCAACTCATCGAGGAGGAAGAGGCGTACGAGCCGTCGATTTCGGACTCAAATGCCTCTGGAGTGAACGATGGCCGCTCCGGCACTCACTCACATGGGACCGCCAGCCTGTTGGATCGCGGCGAAGCCGCACTGTCCGCAATGGACCGAGTGAAGGCAATCGAGGGTGTCATGGTGTACAACCACCTACGCGACAAGGTAAAGGAGTTCCTCAAACCATATGCTGAGAGTGGCAAGGCCGTCTCGGCCGATGACATCAAGGCGTACTTTGAGAAGTTGCGCGGCGATGAAAATGCAATCAAAGAAGCTGGCTCCAAGCCGACAGATGCGGAGTCCGGTGGCTCGGACAACAGGCGCGAGCAATCTGGGTATTGAATACCCAGGATGAGGTAGCCAAAAAGAAAGGCAGAGGCAGAGCCTCTAGTTCTTCGATGGCATGCTACCACGAGCTGAAATGGTACCTGCCCTAGAGAGCATGTAATCAATCCATTCGTACTTGATAGAAAAGTGAACTTTTACGGTTGATTCACTGAGATGAAAGGAGCGAACCCTTCATCATATTAATCTCAGGACTACGAATTCATTTCTCGGCTCATCATTTAGGCTTCGCTATCTAAGTGCCCGTATTGCCTATTATCTGCCATCTAATGCTTATCTCAAACAAAACCCCTCGAGCTCCAAATTGGAGTGCCAGATCAGAGCACGAAGTGGAAGAGAAAGTGTATCGACCAGATCGTGATGTTGGCAGAGCCCACTTCCCAGCCGTGTCGAGGAAGTGGACGCTTCCACCACGCGGCATCAGAGGCGCATACGCCACCAGCACACCGACGCTCCCCCTTACTTGAAATGACAATCAAGTAGGTGATGTTTATTCTAGGAAGACTTGTACGCTGGCATGCCGTTCCCGATTAGGCAGAAGAGTGCTGTGAGCCAAGCATACACAATAATGAAGGAAAACATGTCTGCTACTGGCGTAGAGTATTTGTTAGTCTGTAGGTATTCTTAGCAATGGTTGCACCTCCTCTTTCATCTCGTATTGCTGAATGATGTTTGTGCCTTGAGAAGTGCCTGGAACTCCCCAAAGTGATCGTTCTCCGGTATTGGAGAGAAGGATGGTGCACGGTCGAAATCTCGAGCCAGTGAGCGATTTTGCAGAGGTTGTGCTGGCACAACTCCTGCGAGTGAGTCGGCACGTCCTTGGTCATCGAATTTGACAGGCATCATAGTGTTCTCTGTCTCGATACTTTGAATGACGATCTCAGCCTCAGATGTTGTGGATGAATGTGCTGCAGGGGATGCTAGCCGTCCACGCTTCGTAGGTTCAGAGGATATCCCCACAAAGGACGCTTGTGGACTCATAGGTGCTGGTTGAGCAACATGCGAAGAATTTGCAATCCCAGAAGAGGGTGGTTCTTTGGAAATGTGCTGGTTACCAGCAGTAAATTTCTCTTTCGGTGACTTTATGGACAAAGCTGCTTCACCACCATGCATAAGATTGAAGTTTTCCGGGTTATATTTCAGAGTGACGAGTTTTCTAGGAATAGGCTCGTTGTGTGTAATCGAGTTGATAGGAAGCGTCCCTCGTGAGCCAGGATCGTTCAATGATTGGGGGTTGCCGTTCAACACCTTCGCCAGTTCATCTTTCTTCTTAAAGGTGAGAGTCAAGAAAGAAGCATTGCGGATTTGGGATGCTGTGGCAGTGTCTAAGTCGGGTTTTGGAGCTGTGAATTCGCCTTCATCATGTGAAGAATCATAACTCAGCCAATCGCTGTCGAAGTAATATTGAATTGCATCCCTTGTTCCCGGAATGCTACTTCGATTCCGTAACCGCATGCCCCCCGACGTCCTCTCGTCTCTGTAACATTGAGTGCCCTCCTGTGGCTTGATCCTAGAACTGTTCTCATGATGCTGGGTACTTCCTATTGTATCACGAGGTGGACTGAGAGGATCCGTGGCGAGCGTGACTGTAGCAAGAGGGTGACGGCCACGTTTGAGTGTAGGTGATGAAATGGTAGGTCGCGGTTGCTCTATTTTGGGGGCTTCGACTGATGCGCCTTGCGTGGGTCTTTTGGGAGGGTTGGTGCTGTGTAAGTCTGAAGTCTGAAGTCCACCAGGACGGGCTTGTCTGGAACATCTGCGGCTAGTGTATCCACCGGAGAAGAGACCAGGACCGATGTTAAAGTCGACCAAATGTGCTACCTCATCGGGGACATGTCTGAAGAATTCACTACCACCTTCGGAGCCCGTGCAATCTGGTACCCATATTCCGAGAATAGCGATTGGAATATTGCGACCCTCCAAGAACACTTTTGCCCTCATGATCTCGGATTCATAGGCGACCTCATACTTGCTCGCAAAGACCATTGCATCTAGATTTTGTTGGAAAACATCCAAATCAATGTCCATGATGTCGGTGACTGTTGAATCTTCACGGACGGGATTGCTGTTCGAGCAAGAATTCCAAATGTCTGAGACAGAGGCCGGTGATTCCTCTCGAAGGGCCACCACCGCTTGAAGTTCCCTGACGTGTTCATCGAATAGTCCCAGCATCTGTGATATCATTCCATCACTCTTGGATAGGGATAAGCGCTTGTAGATGTGATATTGCAAAGACACTGGCAGAGAAACCCACAGATCACGTGAGCGAGCCTACCGATCATTAGCTTTCATAGTATTCAATGAAACAAATCCAACACGTACCTCTTTTTGTTCAGTGGTGGGCAAGACACCAAGCTTCTCATAGTCGACAGGGGCTGACATTGTTTGCAAGTCTTTCCATACGTAGGCACTGCGTCGATAGTAGCGAGATGTCTTTTTTTCATGATTCTTGGCCTGGGAGTTTTCCCCAATCCCAAGTGAGGCGTCGGATCTCCTTGATGATGAATTCAATGACAGTGAAGGAAATGCTGCTGGAGGGTTGTGTGGATCGAAGGCTATTACTTGGGAAGCCATCAAAGCAGGATGGGCCGGTTTGGTGGCAGATCGAGGCTTTGTTGCCATGATCTCCTCATCAAAGCGGTCCGGGGTAGAGATATTCTTCCTGAGTTGCATCACCATGGCACGAAGACACTTAGGTCATAGCGAATATTTTGGGAGCAGAGATGGGCTGTGAAGTGGTAGAAAAAAGACAGGAAAGGCATGTGATTAGATTGGGTAGATATGACCTAAAATGTTTCTCTCCGGCGCGAAAGGATTTGAAGTCTTCATCCAAGCGCAGGCTCAGGCAGTGCGGGCCTATGCTGTCGATCTGATTCTTTGTTCAGAAGCCACTGCTTGATCAGCATTTGTTCACAGTCTGCTTACAAGATGCAATAATGACTTACTAGTCACTGCTAGTGTTCTGACGCAGGAGGGAGGCTTCCTGCTTGATTAGATAAAATGTAGTGCTTTTGAGCAAACGCAAATCCAATCAATACCCTGTAACCTCCTTGTATTTCTTCAACGTCTAGAGCCATGAATCCATGGCTATTCTACAAACCTGTTGTAAACTCAACACGGAACGTGGTTGGCATATTGCAAGCTGTGACAGTGAGATATGAGTTGAATGATGTTGTGATGGGTTCTCGATTGAAGAAAACGGTACGTCTCGTCGCGATCACACGATTGGATCTGCGAATGGAGCAACGCCCTCTCTGATGCTCCAATTGTCGTTCCCAGGAGGATCTGCGCCCATCTCCTCGTCCGAAGTGTCCATGTCGTCAATATTTCGTTTGGTACACTGGGACGATCGGGATCCTTGTCCCAAGAGTCCTGGAACTTCGACAGAACTAGTTCTGGTTGCTGAGACTGCCCGTTGCGCCTCCAGGATATACTGTAAGTCTAGAAGCACGTTCTTTAGGTCGTTAGACAGTGTGATACAAAAGCGCTGAGATTGTATGACCTGAATCGCAGAGAACGCGCTGATGCCATAGATAATCATGAGATATCCAGCGACCAGAACTGGTGATCGGTTGTTGCCAGACTCGCAGAAAATCAACACCTTGCCACCAATGTCGGTCACACATTCCAGTGGTATTTTAGGACAAGTTTGCTCAAGATGTTCGTTTATTTCTCGAACGATGAGACGCAATTTAGAGACGAAATCAAAAGTTGAGTCAAAATCGAAAGATAATGTTGCTATCCCTGAGTTTGCGACATAGGATGCGGGATTCAGAAATGCAGGTCGAGCCTGGATGCCCTTTGTGCTGCGAACAGCTACCATCAGGGTGATTCCTGAGGCTTTGAGGAACACAGGATCTCTTGCAGCGCTGCTTGGCCCTAGATAGAGATAGGGGAGGACGGGCTGCGCAGCCCTGCGCATTTCATATTGCCAAGAGAGCATGCTGTGGATCATCTGGAGGCTGTGACAAGACCTCAATGAGTCTAGAAAGACAGGATTCCCATATTCAGTGCTCGCATGCACGAAATCATTAGCAGCCACAATGAAGGATGGTTTGCCATCTTTATAGTCGATGAGGGGAGGAGGAACATGAACTCTTGGAGACTCGAATTGTAGCTTGTCGCTGTAGGGGAAAGACTGTATATAGCTGGAGGAGGTCGAGATGGTGTTGTCAGAAGCCATAGAGTTGAGTTGCGTGAAATACCCTGGCGTTTGAAGGGGTCGTTTATCGTTCTCTATAGAAGCTCAAAACACAAAGGTTGGTCTTCTCGGTCTTTGATCTGCAGAGGTCCGAATTTTGTGAAGAGCAGAGCAAAGATCGTTGTCAAGAGAGAACGGTGATCGTAGCCTTGCTACCCCTTCAAACGTGGTCGACTGAAAATGTAGCCGCTCTGTCATTCTTGAACCCGACTTTAATATATCACATCCATGGATACATCATGGTAGCATGATTCCCTGAAAGGGTTGTTGAAGATTTTGATCCTATCCTTGACTGCCGTGTGCACGAACTGCTCTCAAGCCCACGGAAGCGAAAACAAGGAGGGTCTTAACTAGCCAGCTGTGAGTGCTGACTGATTCAAATGTGTTGAGACAGGAGGCAATATGCGTCGATGTCAGTAATAGGAATAGCCAGCGTACCAGGACAATATTGCTCCCTCTTGCAATGCTTATGGCGGTTGGTAGGATATCAGAGGCCTCCAATTTGAATGAATCAAATCTGCCTGTTGTCGCCCCGCATCAGGAACGAGGTATTTCCAACGCCGCTTTTGATACACGTGACTTTTTCAACCGCCATGCCAATATTTGCAGCTAGCCCTTCCTCGGTCGAGCACAGCAACCTTGTCTCCCATCAATGATTACCCACTGGAGACTTGCTCATATGAGGTAGGGAACCACGTTCGCAGATATTCAGCCTTGAACCGAGGGATATGATTATCGGCACGGCTGTGACTATGGGGCAAAGGAATACTCTAACTTCTCCCGCGTATCAGAAACATGGAACCGGAGACTGCGTTGTGGCATAGCCTAGAATGTGCATGCCTCAGTGCGAATCCAGCCACCTTTCTTCAGATGTTGAGAGTTGATTCTCCCAAGCAGTCGATGCAGAATGCTTCTGTTTTGACCCATTGAGCATGGAAAGGAAGGTTCTTGGACGCGCGTTTCCACTTCAAACGGTCCGAGAACTTTTCAAACAAGGCTCAGATTCCACCGTCTCGTTAGTGTGATATCGGAAGGCGGAAGATACAGTGCTATAACTACCCCGTGAACCAAGCGGGAAGAATGATACACATTGGAAATCTTCTCACTTCCGCGTTTTTGAAACCTAGAATTGTACAGAGCACCATATACAGATAGCCGAGCGGGATAAAGTCCTATCGGCACCACAGAGCACATCCACGATAAGCTCAACTTCAGCAGAGTGCGGCGCGAGGCAAGAAATTCCAACATATGACCCCTTCTACAGCTTCTCAGGTTCCGGTTTGTCCGATAAGCCATTTCTCATACCATTCTCAGTTTCGTCATGCCTCGGGCTATGTGCTGCAACAGCAACGCCTTCCTCAGGCTGCACATCACTCAAGACAGGCGGGCCCTTGAAGCTCTTCCTTGCACTGACAAAATACCACGTGATCGCGACGCTGGAGAAGGCTGCAAACACCACACTGGCATAGTTCATACTCGTCGGCGTAACGGGAATCGCAATAGGCATACAGAAAAGCACGACGGCAAGACAAATCCAGCAGAGAGTAGCAATGTTGATGAAAAACCCGAACTTGCCCAGGCTGAAAGTCGAGTGCTGGACGGCCTTGCGACCACGGAGCACGTTGACGAGTATCGGGATGCCGTAGCTGGTGCTGAGGCAGATGGTGGCGACGCCCGTGAAGGCGTTGAAGGCCGCTGTCGAGCCGAAGTAAATGAGGCCGAGGAGGCAGTCGACTGTGGTGGAGAGGATGAGGCCCCAGAGGGGAACGTCGAGCTTTGAGTCGATGCGGGACCACAAATTCGAACCGGGGATCGCACCGTCGCGAGCAAATGCGTACGTGCAGCGTGAGGCAGCTGTCAGTGCGCCAATGCCTGCGAAGAAGAGGATGCCAAGGATGAGGAACAGCAGGCCGAACCCTCCAGCCGCAGAGCCGGTTACAGTTTTGAACAACAGTCCTATAGGCTGGCCGTTCGCCACGGCGAGTAACGTTGCAACGTCTGGGAGGACGAAAAGGATTGGAATGAGGTACACGATGCCCGTGAGGCCGGCCGCTGCGACGGACAGGACGATGGCCTTGGGGACTTCCCGGTGAGGGTTTTGCACCTCCTCGCACATGCTGGCCACCATTCCGTACCCTGTCAGGGTATACGCTGCTTGTAAGAGCCCGACGAAGAACGCCCACCCGCTGGGCCAGCCTGAAGCAGAAGCGTCGAAGTGTGAGAAGACGAACTTGGCATTTCTTTTCTCGTCAGCCATGCTAAGCACTGTAACGAGGATGATAATGACGCTGGCTCCAGTCCAGTAGATGCAAATTGTATTGATAAGATTCAGATACCTGGAGCCGAAAGCATTGACAAGGGCGCAGATCAGCATGACCGCCCAGAACATTAGCACCGTCTGCCAGGCATTGGGCACGAAGTCTTCGTTCCACAGCGAGATGGCTGACAGGATTAACTGGCCCCCTGAGAAGTTGATGCTCAGCGTCACCGTCCAGTTCCCAATCAGCGTCAGCCAGCCGTCGACATAGGATATCATCGGCGCCCATTCCCTGGTCGCGAGCATCGCGGACCAGTAGTACACACCACCGGCAGTTGGGTATACCTATTATTGTTTCCAGATGTCAGCGGAAGAGATAATCACAAGGGGCCAGGTATTGTTCAGACAGCCAGGTAGCCTGGAAGGGACGAAACTGGGACTTACAGCACATATCTCCGCCAGCGAAGCCGCAATGCTCAATGAAACAATCGAGACGAAAATCCAACCATACAAAATGGTCACGGCCTGGCCATCAGTCAATGTGATATAAAGCGTGGTACTGAGGCCGAACGGCACGGCCATAATGGCAAACGAGAGGCCCAAGACACTTAGCATGGACAAATTCCGGGGCAGCTCGCTCTGGTAACCAAGCTTTGCCAGCGCCGCATCGCTCTCGGCATGCTGGCCAGTCGAGCTCCGCCGCCGTACAGGAGGTTGTAGGGATGGTCTTCTTGACATTTTTCAATCGTTGTTGCTGATAGATAAATTTGAATCGGGGTCACAGCGTTACCACGTGGGAAAAGAGGGCGGGAGAATGCAGCGGCTGAGGTAGTAAATAACACAAAGCTCCACGAAGTCTCTTTGACGTTTGTCACGCAGCTCGTTATTCCAGTCAGCTAATCCGGCCCTGAGGGCGTGGTGGGAGCGAAGGTTCAACGCCTGACGTCATTTGTGTAAGAACCTCGAAAGGGCGTGTCGAGTGAAAGAGGAGCCGAAGGAGTTTACCGATGTAACACGACATGTTGAGCATACCCTTACCAATGCCAATGCGTATCAGTAGATGGGATAAGGTGTATCCAGGCCAAAAAATCAGGGGTGGCATCTAGCTTGATATGCATTAGTTGAACCAAAATGCCCGAGCACTCAATTGCCGACATCTGCTTGAAGGTTTGCAATTCTGAATACGGAGTACCCTTGGGGCAAGACGACCAGTTTTCACCAATTAACTACAGAGGTATAGTCCCTAGGCACCCACCCGGGTACCTACCCGTCCGGCTCCTTAGGCTCTTTAGGCCTTCGTGATACCCGCCAAATCCCAAACTAATACCGACTACCTAATATTTGACTAATTACTATTTCACTTTGATAAGCCTCATTACAACGTCCGCATACTACGTTGGGTGTTTCGAATTGATAAGGACCACTTTTCATCTCCTGATCACTTTGGGCATGTTGCTTCTTGCAAGGACATCGCCAGTCAGCGATATCCATTACATGTCGAGATAAGAGTGACGAGTACGCTGATGAGGTGAGCAGAATTTGCTGTTGATTGCAGTTAAAAGCCTCAAGCCTCCTCCATCCACGCTCCTTCTGGGTGTTTAGTCCCGGGGTCCCTGCTTCAATTAGCTAGATGACAAAGAAAATAGTGCAATAGTCAGTAGTCTTAGATACAAATGGTTTGTTCTATTATTCGGCATGACTAAGTACATATCCTCTGCATGTATAGCAGTGTGCCCGGATCCCTGCTCAAGTACAATACATTAGTATACCCTCGCCTCCGACTAATACCAAGTAGCCAAATATTGGTGGTCGGTGAAGGCTCAAAAAGTCGTAAGTGGACGTCTTTTCCATGTGCATGTCCACTGGGTATTCCAACTTCCGTGTATATTCTCTTCGCAATTTGTTCATTCGTTGGTATCATTTGCTGTGCGTTCACAGGGAAACAGCTAGCCATAGAGGAATCACCACCCCGAGCACCAGAGTCCACCAGTGCAAGCCATCGCTAAAGAAGGACTTGCTCCTCGAGGCAGTTCCCGAGAACTGCGAGGTGGTTCCACTACCTGCTGCAGAAGCGCTCGAGGATGCACCCACTGGAGCGGTGCCTCCACCTAGGGTGGAAATGTATGAGCCGGTAGTTTGTGCGACCGGGAGCAAAAGTGTAGCGCCATCAGTTAGATCAGAGCCGTAGATTGTCGTTGTGCTGTTGTTCTCCAGAGGTAATATAATGGTTGCTGATGACCAAGCCTCTCCTGTGACTGTGCTCTCTGAGTAACTTGTTGACATTACGGTGGTGACTGTTGGAGCAATGGTAGCAGTCGACGTGGACGTCTGGGGACCTGTCGGAAGAATAGATGACGAAGTTCGAGGCGTCACAGTAGTCGATAGAATTGATGACAAGGAAGTCAGAGTCGATCCGGCGGTATTGGTTGTTGTTGCCTCTACTGATGTCGTAACAACGACCGTTGAGAACTGGTCACAATAATCCAAGAACTGCTGGAATTGTGGTGCGATCTGGACGAAACTGCCGCTGTCGTCGGTTCGATGCACTTCAATACACTGCTCACATTGTTCCAAGGATGTCTCGAAAGCTGATCCAGGAACGCAAAGTGCAGGAGTCTTGCCCTGGGCCTGAGCTTCGAGTAAGCAATTGTTGCACCAAGGGAAACATGCTCCAGGCACACTAGTCTGTGCTTGCCGAGCTCCGATTGTTGGGGATGGTGGGCGAATCGTGGTCGCAGTGAGCGTGATTGTTTCTTCAATCACAAAAATCTCATAGCTTAGACCAAAGTCAAGAGGATCCATGTTGAAATAATTGTCCAAAGCTTGCACGGTCAACCCAGAGTTCAGTGCTGGGGTGGAATTGCCATAGATTGTATCATCCCATGTTGCTAATGGAACGGGAAGTACTTCTGCTGGAGCACACTGATCTGGAGGACATAAGAAATTTCTGTCAGGAATCCCAGCTTCAAAATTGCAATTCTCTCGTGTCGGCTTGCAAAGCCAGCCTGGAGGACATCCCCATCTATATGAATTAAAATTAGTTCTGACGGATTCAACCGCACTGTAGAAAACACTACTTACGTCCAATCAGTCGGATAAGGCCCCATGGCCGTGTAAGTTGGGTTTGCTATGCGAGTAGGGCATAGTGTAACACTTGTAACTCTTTGGGTGAAGGTCGAGAGAAGAAGTTCCTCAGTCGCCGTGAGCGTTAGAGGGCTGACAGTGGTCGAAGTCTCAGTTGCAGTAGTCGGACTAACAGTAACCGATGTCTCCGTTGCGGTAGTCAAGCTAACAGTAATTGAAGTCTCCGTCGCGGTGGTGGGCACGAGAACTATTGAAGTCTCTGTTGCTGTCGTGGGGCTTATAGTGACCGATGTCTCCGTTGCGGTAGTAGGAATAAGGACAACAGAAGTTTGTGTTGCTGTTGCTGTGGTTGGACTCACAGTAGTTGAAGTTTCGGTCACAATCTCCGTCTGTGATAATCAGTTCACACTTTTCTAGCAGGATTATGGCTAAAATGACGGGAAACGAAATAGCTCCCAATTAAGGCAAGATCGACTTTCTCCTACAATTCCTTTTCCGTCCTGGATTGGGGAGTAAGGAAACTGGCTTACCGTTGTTAGAGTAGTCGTAGATATAATTGTCTGATAGATGGTGATTGGCAGGGTGGTTGTGGTCCAAATCGAAGTAGTCGTAGTGTCGGTTTCGAAGTCGGTGTCGGTTGTGGTAGTCGTCTCTTGAACATACTGAGTGACGCTGACCCATACCGTTGGCGCTGGCGGACAGGTGAGTACGATGGTCTCATTGACAGTAGTGGTGCTGACAAGCATCCACTCTGTGGGAGGAGATTGATGACTCGGTTCTTGACTCAATGTGGCGGCGGCGATGGACAAGCCTGTCAAAAGAAAGAGGGCTTGCGAGTACATTGTGTACGCTATACCTCAAATACTGGGCTCTCTTGTGTTTCCATGCATAGTATGTTTCAACCTGTGATGGGCGCAAACTCAAAGCGAACGTGTTGTAGCAAGGGTGAATTCAAAACGAATGTATAATATATATTCTGGCGGTGGGAGCTCCAGAAGCTCGTTGCGCTCACTCCTCAGATAAAAGAAGGATCGAAGAGTTACCAACCTCTCCCCCAAAGACTTACCGTCATTGAAGAGCAAACACCAGGCTTGGGGATCCGGGGGATACATCATCCAGCCCACCCGCTCTCAGGACATGCCACATGGCGGCGGCGGACTTCCTGTGAGGTGGTAGGTAGGGGGCTTGCCGTTGTCTTGCACGTTCCTGGCTTTGGGATTGACGTGCCTTGCCAAATGTACACAGTGAAATGCCAATCAATGACAGAATCGAGCTCGATGGCCGAGTGGCGTGTGCGGGAGCCTTACGGGATGTTGTTTAGTTTAACGGGGAATAAGAAGGATGGTGTCCTTTGAGTGGTGGTTGAATCTGGAGGTTTTATCCGGGGTGCCATTGCCAACCTTGTTCCAACTTCGACAATCATTTCCATCTTTTGAATCCTTGTCCAGCACTGCCATCAAAACCGGTTTGCGGCTGACCTCGTGCATAAGCGCATTGAGTTCATTGCCTACGTGCTCTCACTCGGCGGGCTGCCACAGGTTCATGGCTGATGTTCAAGTAAACCTTCGCTTGACCGCAAATCGTCCACATCCTCCTGCCTATCGAGGCAAAACATCACCCACAAAGCCATGGTCTCGGGCCCACAATTCATGGGATTGTCCCTGGACATTCTAAAAATCCCCATCATTCGGCCAGGAGTTTCGATGTCGATCACCTGTTATCATTGCCGCTATCAAGTCTCGATCCCCAACCCTGGTCGCATCTGGCCCTGTTCCCCTTCTCCAAATGACGCATACTCTTGGGAGCTCCAGCCAGTAATTATTTTCCCGAGTGAAGCGGTATCGAACCATATTGCTTTCTTGAAGACCCTGAAAGCTGAGGCATGCGCAGATGGCAGAGAACGTATCACAGAATTAGCATGATGGGTGGCGAATTCATTCATGCCCTGCCATCGGAAAGCCCGTTCCTGAATATGAGATATGTTTCACATACTGGTAGGTTTTGCTCGAACCCTCTTTGATGCCAAATTTGCGAGGTAATGAAGATACAAAGCGCAGACTTCAATTTACTACAATTTTCTCGAACATAATAACATTGCAACTCATCGGTGTCTGAGATCGAGTCAACTAGATATGATCAAGGCGGCCGACCGCTATGAGGTCATCCACTCACACCCTCACCGTTCTGGCTGGATCTGTTCTAAGACTAGCCAGTGCTATTGATGTACAGCAAAACTACACAATATGCAATTGGGCGCGACTGCGAGCTGGTGCTATTAGGGATTCGGTGTATCTCGATGGCGGGCTCCTTTGGTGGCAGACTGCCTTCGCGGATGGTACCACTCCAGTGGTAAGTAGTGATGGCAATGTTGCTGGTGATATGTATCGGGTGAACTTTTCCACCCCGTTCGATACCACTAAGACCAACCTGTCTGCTCTCTTTGAGAAAATGTCAAAAGCTGGGGGAGCAGGCAATAATATCGCTCCCAACTATGTCGATGGC
>Ga0105239_10001831_pt1 | contig 27823 bp, 30 predicted proteins | sample KBSC44metaG_FD_92761 | JGI IMG/M metagenome (GOLD analysis project Ga0105239, IMG submission 92761) | Corn rhizosphere microbial communities from Kellogg Biological Station, Michigan, USA - KBS C4-4 metaG | ecosystem: Host-associated > Plants > Roots > Rhizosphere > Soil | place: Michigan, USA...
ATCCCGGCCCCGACCCCGGAACGGATCAGGCAGGCGTGTTCGCATTCAAACCAAGGGGGCCAAAGCCGAAAAGTCACTCCGCCGCTGCCAACCTCGACACACCTTCCTGAGTGTGTCGTCGGCAATGGAGACACTGAGGTCAAGAAATTGTCCTCAGTGTCTGGATGGCCGGTAATCTTGGCGTAGCCCGGATGTCCCAAAATCCCAGCTGCTGCGTCGTCGCCAACTGAATGATTCGACTAATTCACGACCGCCGAGAATGTGTATTTCAATCGATGTGGTTTCGGTACACCGCCGCGAAGGGGGTGGATTCTAATCTAGAAGGAGAGGGAAGATTACGATGGCAACGTCGTTCAATGTGAATGGAATCGCTGCGAACGGAACTAGATTCCAGAACCTATCAGTTCAAGTAGATGTAACTCCAGATGTATGCCCGATGTGCCACCGCTCGATGGTGCCCGAGCTTGCCCATGGAATTGGATGGCTAGCCTGTAGCAGCTTAGAGATGATTTACAGATGCACGTCAAATCAATGCGCACATACGTTCATCGCTCTATACAGGGAAAGTGGGATGGTCGGGCAGCAGCGAGCTTTTCAATTTCAGAAAGGTGTTCCAGCAAAGCCGAAAGAACAGACAGTTGACGAAGAGATTTCGAAGCTCTCACCTTCGTTTGCCTCAATTTTGGCGCAGGCTCAAGCCGCTGAAAGCTATGGACTGGATGACATCGCAGGTCCGGGATTCCGGAAAGCCCTCGAATTTCTCATCAAGGACTATGCAATATCGTTGGCCAAGGACGATGCAGCAAAAGCAGAAATCCGTCAGATCCTGCTAGGTAGGGTAATCGACAAATACCTTTCTGGCGACAAACTACCGATTGTTTTAAAGCGGGCAACATGGCTTGGAAACGACGAAACTCATTATGAGCGACGGTGGGTCGGGAAAGACCTGCAGGATCTGAAAAAGCTCATCTCTGCGGTCCAACACTTTATCGCAATGGAAATCCTCGCTGCATCTCTTCCGACTGAAATGCCTGACCCTAGTGCAACTCAAAAGGCATCGCAGTGATGTAAAGATCCGGCGCAGAAGATTTTCATACTAGATGGGGGGAGAGGTAAAAATGACGACCGAGAGCAACAGCCTGTCGCCGGCGATAAACCAAGCAATGGATCTGTTTCACAAGTTGCTCAGTCCCGCCACCGAACAGTTCGGTTTGTTACTTGGTGAGAAGGCGCGAGGCTACCGAGAGCGGAAGCTGGTCGAGGTACTTCTCAAAACTGACAGAAAGCTAGCTGATGCCAAGCGTCAACCAAGACCTGTGCCTCCAAGATTCTTATTGCCTTTTGTAGATGGGTGTTCAGTGGAAAACGACGAGACCCTTCAAGATAAATGGGCAGGGTTGTTAGCAACAGCGTCGCAAGAAGGAGATTCCATCTCTCCATCTTTCATTGAGACGCTCAAACAACTAACTCCTGAGGATGCTCGCATCCTTGATCGAATTTATGATAAGGCTCTCAAAGACCGGGAAAGAATGCTTAGCACTCTGGCGAAAGAGATTCGTCAGCGCGTCCCGCCGTCTCGGCCACGATGGATCACGGTCCAGCCGCGCGAGCTGAGCGGGCCAGCAAGAACAAGCGCAGACACATTTGAGCGCCTAGGCTTGCTGCAGAAATCCTACGACGTGAAAAATGAAGTGGTCACCGCCAGCGGTACGGACTCTGTCGAAGATGTGAGGTCTGAGATCGTTTACACCTACGTGCTCAACGAATACGCACAACGCTTTCTAGACGCATGTCGGGGACCTCTTCCCGAGGGCGTGAAATAGGCAACATCAAGTCGCTTCAAAGTTCCGCGGATTCGAAATGTTCTGACCGATCGCCCGTTTTTTTTGAAAATGTCGACGCGCTTGCAATCCGCTGAGATCGCCCAAGTCTCGAATGGGATTTAATTTGGCACAGCCAGGCCTCGGTTGATTCAAACAAAACAGCCCGCCATGGGTAGGCGGGCTGAATATGCAAAGGCCGTTAATTACGCAGCAAGAACAGGACGCCGTGAGAGCACAAAGGAGTCGGTAATCGAATGTGCACCGAGCGCGCCTAGGAGTTGCAAGTCGTCGTTACGATCCACTTCTGGATGCATCTGTAGCCAACGATTAATTTCAGGACGGCGCAGGTCCGGAAGACGCTCCTTGAAAAACAATGGAAGCTCGTCTTGCAAGTTTTCTCCGTCTGCTGGCGGCAGCCCAGGAAGCGGCGATAAATTCAATTCTCGGAAAGCTGCCAAGTACTGAAACACATACTTCCCATTTGCCCTCTTCAACTCCGCAACATCCCGGTCACCGTAAGAAACCACGAGCGTGGGAGGCGGCGATTTATAGGACATCTTTGACTTTGGTGCCCAAGGAAATGCCATTTTTCCCTCCTTTTCAACTAGTTAGATGCAACAGAGACTGTTGACGAACCGTCAGCACTCTCAGAATCAACCTGCGCCGCCGCCCCGAAAAAGCCGTTCTGAACGGGTATTGGCGCAGCAGGTGAGCCCCAACACGGGGTACATCTACGCGAATCTTTGTGAAGGCCTGCAAGGTGACATCCCGGTGCTTTGCCAGCAAATAGCTGATTAAATGCCCGTGGGTGCACTTCCCTTTGCAACCCGCCGACTTTGGCAGACCGATTCTGGGGAATGATCTCTGCACGTATCGCTGAAATTCATCTCCGCTGGATTCCAGCTTTTCTAGCTTACCATCATCGTAATCCCAAAGCAGCGCCCGTGCTGAGTCATAAAGCGGGGAAAACTCGTAATGGCTTGGCAGAGTTGCTGTTCTGAGGACGCCCCAGTTGCGTGGATGTCGGTCCATCGATCCAATCAGCGCATCGAATACAAGCATCTCAACCAACGCCGCAAAGACCTCTGCCCCGAATCCCCCACAAACATGGGAAATGACGTTTTCTATGAGATCGATGTCATAAACGCCTTGCTGTCGAGCTGCGGTATTAATGACGTCTAGCTCGGCCTGTTCAGCGAGACCGATTTCCTGGAGCAAGAAACTCCCATGCAGGAGCTGTTGAGCCGGATCTACTCTAAATGAACGACTTAGGAAGTGCAGCACGCCGTCAAGTCTTGCTATCCCGCTGTGCGCCATATTGAAGCCAAGCCGAGCCCCAAGCTGGTTATTGAAAAGCTCCGTATATGTCTCAATCGAGCCATTTTTGTGTGCAAACTTAGCGATGTAGGCGCCCTCTAGGCTGCCACCTTTCGATAAGAAGCATTTAGTAGCCGCTCCTGCGATGCTCATCTCATGCGTGTCGCTTGCTTGGTAGCCCTTGAATGACCTAGGCAAATCCCACGTCGCAGTTTTCCGACTAGCCCGGACGAAACGGGTCGGAAGCCCCTCACGATAGGGCGACATCATTTCTTTCTTGGTCAGTGGGCCCGGAATTTCCGGCGCGACAGGAGTCAATGCCACCTATGTATTATCCATCCCTCTCCGAGGTAACGTCGAAGGCCTGGAAACATCTGGATTTGGCACATGCCAGGGATGCCGTCTCGGCTACGTCCCCTCAATGACTTGCGACTTCGACTCCAAAAGCATTTTTGGGACGCGATCCGGGTACAGCCGTTCAATCTCCCGTTTGATCTCAGCATCGAGCTCAGAATCGGATAACTGCCTTACCGATCTCAATCCTTCGGCCTGGACGCGCTCGTACAGTGCGCAGACCTGCTCACGAGACAATGCAGCTACGTCGAGATTCTGGATCGTGGCCAGTGTGATCGTCACCCTGCTGGACTGAAGTTCGCCCTGAAGCTTCCCGAGCAGTTCAAGGCAGCCTCGGATCTCTCTCGCGGCGGCAGCGGCGCCCATCCATTTACCTGCTTTGAGCGCTCGCTCATAGATCGTCTCGCACCGAGACATCAGGCCTTCCACGCGAGACAAAAGGGAAGTCGCCTCGGTAACTTGTTCGGCTTGCTTCGCCTTCGTCAACTTCTGCGCGATGTGCGCTTTGTGGCGATCCAGGGAGCTCCGGTGAACTGCGTATTGTCCCGCGATGTCCCGCAATGAGCGCCCTTCCACGAGTGCCTTATCGATCCCGGCTCGATCCGGCGACGAGCATATCCTGCACGTCATCATGGTTCCGTAACCTCGTCCGCGTATGCGATCCCGGACATTGAAGTGTTCATCGCGATATTGCCTTCGACGTCGACGATCTGCTGAGCGAGGGCTGTATTGCCTGCCGCATTTGCCAGCTTAAACTCGTCTGCCAGCTTCGCAATCCGTTTATCGATTACCGCTGCAAGTTGGCCAGGAGGGAACAACAGCGGACTCGCATTCATCTGGCCCGGCAGGACATGGACGATCAACGCTCCGGGAGAACGCGTTCCCCCTGACGCATCGAAATACCAATGCGTCGCCACTTCAACGCTCAGCTGGTAGTGCCCCGGTGGACAGTAGACGAAGGCCCCGCACATGGAAATCAGGATTTCGTTCGGGACGTCGACGAGGATTGTGTCACTTCCGGCGTTCACCTGATCGACGGTGTAGATCGGTCCAGGCGCAGTCAAGCCTGTCGGTAGCGTGCTCGTGTTCATAATAGATTTCTCCTTCCTTTGAAAAAGCTTTGAGGGAGCGGACTCAACCATGGATCCGCTCCCTCCGTGAACGCGCGTCCTACAAGTGGAGGCGCGTCATGCGGAACGGGGGAGAATGCCCCGCTCTCTCGAACTCTCTGCGATCGCCGCTGTGAACCGCCAAGAGCTCCGCATCTTTGCTGGGGAGGGAAAATCCCTCCCCCGATTCGACCCGCGCGACCAAAGGAGCCGTCGAAGCCGCGAGCGAGTCGAATAGTGCTGTCACTCTTCGGGCTTCAGGTCGAACCTCAAGGCAAGCGACATCGAGATACCTTGCACGGGATTGACCAGGTTGATGACATCCGATGGGTGAATCCGTTTTGGAATGGTGACCTCTGCCTCAGGGTTGTTCAGAAGTGCGCCGAGCCGTGCATCCCACCGCTTCCCATAAGCCCTATGCGGTTCGATTGATGGCCATTCGGGATCACTCTCGACCTGCAAGTTCATCGCCTGTCGAAAGCGTTCCATTTTTCCGAGCCCGAAGATCGTCGAATCACGAGAGCAAACTTCCGACAGCCCTTGCAGGTTGCGAACTAAGTCGAGGCGCTTCGCGTTCAATTCGAACAACTCATCCGCTAACGTCTCTCCTGTCTCATGCAGCACTGCAATAGCTTGAGCCTGACCCCTGGCCTTGGCTGCCGCAAACTCAACCTGCGCGGTTGCTAGGTCCTTCGTCACTTGTTCTAGAGCGGATCGGGCCCACTGCAGCTCATCATGCGCCGACCGACGATCGTCAATGCGCGTTTTTAGCTCAGGCGGAAGAGCGCGCGGATTTTCCTTCCGCTTCATCGCGTCGACTTTGAATTGGCTAATTTGGGCATCCAGGTCCGCGAAGCTCTCGATCAGCAACTTTGCGGCCTCAATCTGCTGTTCAGCCGTCTGCTGCACGCCCTTGAGGGTCTGGATGGTCGACGTTAACTCGCTGCACCTCGAAACCGCCTCCTTGAGGCGTGCGCGTGCTTCAGACATTGCAATTCTCCTATTTGGTTGAAAGCAGATCTGTGCAGATTCGTCGCCGCGGCGCCCGCGAAATGGTGTCGATGAGCGTCGCTGTGTTCATGTCGAACACCGCTTGCCCCAGACGCTCGCGGAAAGCCGATGCGTCGTCAGCGGAAAGTAGCGATAGAAAGGCTTCGCGCCTGCTGTGCACCAGAGTTGCGAGGACGATCCGGCCCGCCGCGACCATATCGCTGAGCACCAACTCGCAATCTCCCTGGACTGCTGGCTCCTGCGGCCGATAATGCGACCAGCTTGTGATGGCAACGTAAAACGCAGCTGGATCGCAGAGAATCGTCTTGAGCTCTGGATCACTAATCAGAGTTGCCATCGCTCTCCTCGGTCTCAGGTTCGTCGCGCTCGATCGCCTGGAGACGGGTTTGCCAGTACCGCGCGTTCTCAGGCGTCGGCGAAACTGAACTCTGAAGATCCTCCGCGATCGAAATAGCCCCTGAGACGAGGCGCGATTCGAAAGCGGATCGCACTTGCTCGCCCATAGCTAGCGTCACCGTGGTGTAGGCCCGAAGCGACGCAATCAACTCGTTTCGTCTCTTCTGTAGTTCCAAGAGCTCCGAAGCAAACTCTTCAGCTTCAAAGCGAAGAAGCAGCAAAGAGAAAACGGTGCGGACCTCCTTCGCACGCCACAGAGCGTCGCGCAACTCATGTTCAGCGTTGCTGGAAGCGGCCTTGGCAAGGGCCGTCATGGATTCACGAATAGCCCTCTGGGCCGTCTTGAGGTTCTGCTCTACGTAAAACTTTGTCATCTTGCTCATCCGTTTGCCTGGACTGCTGAGGCTGGTGGTGACGAAGGATCGATGTCGAGACAGGTCAGCTCCGTGTACCAGTCGTCGCCCTGGCCGCGTGTGTCGCCGAAGTGATCGACGACGATGACGCGATAGAGGCCGTCGTTCGCTACGGTCGCCGGATAGTACTGACTCGTGTAACTTGGAAAACCAAAGTTGCTCCGCAAGCGAGATTGCACGATGTCGCGGTTGTTGATCTTGACTGCCTGCCCGATGCGAATCGCAGGGTTCAGCAGACAGCGAACGACGATGCCGTTGTCGGTCTGCTCGGGAGATCCCAGCATGCCGGTCGAACTGTTGATCTCAACGGCGGTACCAGGAAGATAGCCCGAGTTCGGTACCAGAGTGATGACGCCATTCTGGATCGACCATCGACAGTCGTTCTGCTGCGCGAGTTCGCGCATGTGAAGACGCGCCATGCCGAACAGAACGCGGCCGCGCGGCAGGATACCGCCGAAAGTGAGAAACCCTTCTGCGGTCTGGGCGACGGGCAGGTCCATCGATTTCGCAAGCTCCGAAAGCGTCTGCTGATTAGTCGTTCCGGCAGGGAACGTCTGATTGATCACGGAGTTGTTGTAAGCCAGATCTCCATCTCCGGCCCGAATCTCAAGGAAGTTATCGACGTTGGTCTTGTTACCGAAATAGAACTGTTTGATGTTGCCCTGAAAGATGTTGCCCTTGTTGCCGTTCTCGTAACCGGCGACGAGCGTGACGGTGTCGAATTCCTGAATGATCGTGTTCGTCGTCTCGCGAGCCAGGTTGAAGACCCGGACGATCATCGTGTTGGGCGTCTCGACATCGGAGGCCCGCACCTCGAAGGTGAGACGTAGGTTGGAGAGATCGAGGCCTTGCGATCCTTTCGAAACGATCAGCTTCGCGTGGCGAAGAAACTGCCCGCTCCAGGCTGTCGACTGAGCGCTCACCTGCCGGCCCCGGGAACGATGCCATGGCGCCGATCGGACGCGCGCCGGAATTGCTCGATCGGAGTGAGTACTTCCTCGTCGTCTTGGGTTGAGAGGTCGCCAGCGAGCTGGCGCTCCATCACACTCGGTTTACGCTCCGGTGCAGAGGAGCTAGTGCCTATTGCCTCTTCGATCTCCTCATCGTTCGTGCGAAGCTGGAGCCGGTCTGTGCAACGCATGCGTCCAACGAACTGTGTCATGTTTCGATTTCTCCTTGTGGCTGACGTGCCAAAATTGCTTCGGATTTTCGCCCCCACGTAGCAGACGCGATTTCCTTGATCCAGCTCCCTCGAAGAGCGAGCTCAAAAAGTAGTGTTTTTCGAACTTACGCAGCTTCGTCGTCGCCAGCGGCGCGCATCTTCCAGTCCAGACTTGGTATGGTGACGACGCGTGATGGTCGGATCGGCACGAGTTTCCGAGGAATGCGAACGGGTGTGCTTCGAGTGTGGCTGCCCGTCCCCGCTTCGCGATGCCTTTCGAAAAGCGAAGGCGGCAGTTCACTAATCATGATCTTTTTCATCGATTCCTCCAGTCTTGATGCGGGTTAGGCGAACACCCGTCCCTTCCACGGGTTCGCGAGTCTGAATCGTTCCGGCATACTCTGCCAGCGCAGATAGCTTTCGCGCTCTTCGGCTTCGGCTTCGGCTTCTGATGTCGGAGTGAAGGAAATTCCAGGCACTGACCTGCATCCGCGCCCTTGGGCTCGCGGCCATGTTGCAGGATCATCCCACTTGCCAGACATAAGGAAATTGTGACGGCTCCCAAAAGTCCAATCCAGTTGAGAAGCCTCGCGGTCATACTCCGAACAGCGGGCTCGGATTTTTGAAATCGTCTGTTCTGGGGTCAATCCATTTGCTTCCGCATAGGTACGCATTAGCCGAAGAACCTCTTCCTGCTGGCGAATTGGGAAGATGCCTATCGACTCGCAGAGAATGCGAGCATCGGCAGAATCCGGGACAGGGATCTCGAACACTCCATGGTCCTCTCCTTGGTCCTTTGGTCCTTGGTCCTTGGTCCCTAGCGAATGCTCGCGAGCCTTCGTCGAATCCTCGAGAGCATTCGCGGGCGAAGGTAGTTTTGAACGCGAAGGGCGGTCGATCTTCTCGTCTTCTAAGAAGTTAGTGACCACGAGGTATGTTGATCCTTCGACGGTGTAGCGCAAGACTCGACCGGAACACTCAAGTTCCTGAAGCCAGCCTTCGATGAGCTCTGGAGCGTCAAGATCGTATGGGTAGAGAAGACTCGCGAGCATTCGCGAGGCTCCGCGAGCGCGGCCTTCATCGTCCACAACGGTCTTTAGCAGTAGGTCGAGAAGACGCGCTTCACGTGAGAGCCGCCCGACTGTTTCCGTCTGGGGATATTCAGGCTTGATTGTCCGTATGCGTCCCAAACTCAGTTCCTCTCTTAAGCGGCGCTCTCGCTCTTCGTTTGAACCGACGATTCGCGAAGTAGTCGTTTAATTTCTGAAATTGGGATCAAGATCAAACGGCCTGGGCCGAGACGATGATGCTGAACACGTCCAGAAATACACCAGTTTCTAAGCGTCCAGGTGGACACATTGAGTTCAGCAGCCGCTCGCGCGAGGCGCACGAGTGGGTCTGCGACGATGGAAGTGGTCATCGGGGTCGCTCTCCAAGTTTTGAGTGAGGTGATGAGACGCACGAAGACCCGGAGGTCTCTCGCCCGATACGCCGGGAATCCGTTGGTCGCGGCGGCTATCTGCACGCTGCGCGGATGCGAGCACCTTCCAAATGTCGAAACATTTGGAAAGAACTTTACATATGAAACCATAAGGTTGCACATGATTCAATAAGAAAAGACTCCAAGGGTTCCAAAAAGGCACGAACGTGTTTCAAGCTATGCAACGCGAGGTCGGGTATTTTCCGCGATGATGCGATTAACTTCTTCGAGAGAAATCCGGAGAGAGGTTCCAAGCTTTACGCTGGACACACGCCCGGAATATGCAGCTCGCCGCCACCAAAACGCAGAGTTGCCCCCAATCTCGGCGCACTCATCAACGCTCAACAATGTGACTCGTTTAAGTTCCGGCTTGCGTTTTGCTGCATTGACCTTTGTTCTCACCCTAGTTATCCTCCGATGCTGTACTTGCTTCGATTTTGCGGAGTAAGTATTTTCGTGTCAAAACGAACCTTCGAGTCCGTAAATAGTGATGGGATTGAGGCTTAGCGGGTGACCGTCTGACCTGTAATCAGAACTTCTCGGCGTCAGACATATGATCGGCGCGGGAACACGAAGAGTGATTGATGGCGCATTTGGCTCAATATTTATTTTTGGTAATGCGTGCCGGAGAAAAGAATGCCTAAGGGCAGGGTCAAAGATCGGGACGGTATCTATCAGCGCAAAGACCGGCCTGGCACCTGGTGGGGATCGTGGATCGACGCGAGCGGCAAGCGGCGTCAACGAAAGCTACAAGCTCACACGCTTCAACAGGCACGCTCGCTCCTGAATGCTGAGAAGGCGCGAGTCGAAAAGATTGTGACCCTGGGTTACGCGCCGCCGTCCTCAGAAGTATTGAGTGCGGTCGCAAATCGCTACCTGAAACATCAGAAGGCTCGACTCACACCGGCAGCCTATGTTCGAGAGAGCGGCATTCTCGAAGGCCATCTGAAGCCGTTCCTTGGGAGTGATACAAAGCTCGCAAGCGTTCGCCGTGCTGACGTTCAGAGATATGTCACGGAACGGAGCAGCGCGGTCTCGGCCGCATCGGTCACGAAGGAACTTAATGTACTGAAGCACCTGATGTCGCTTGCGGTCGAGTGGGAGCTAATCCCGACAAATCCGGCCCATGGGGTAAAGGGCCCGAAGGCGCCAGCAGGGCGAGTTAGATACCTGCAACCTGGGGAGCTGCGAGCCGTCCTCGAAGCCTGCCCAGATTGGCTCCGGCCCATCGCGGCGCTTGCCGTCAGCACCGGAATGCGTCGAGGTGAAATTCTCGGACTGCGATGGCTAGATATCGATATGAAAAACTCGAGACTTCTGTTGCCTCAAACAAAGAATGGCGACGGGCGCATCGTCTACATCAATGAACTTGCCAAGCAAGCTCTGCAATCGATCAGGGTACCAAGGCAAGTCAAACCCACTGACCGGGTCTTTCACGGCGAATCCGTCACGCCTGAGAATGTCTCTCTCAGCTTCCTGCGAGCCTGCAGATCGGCGGAGATTCACGATTTTCGTTTTCATGATCTCCGCCACACAGCAGCCAGTTGGATGCGCATGAAGGGCGCCGACATCCACACAGTGGCCGTGCTGTTAGGTCACAAGGACCTGCGTATGGCTGCTCGTTACCAGCACCTCTCGCCAGCGCACCTTTCTGAGGCCGTGAAATTGTTGGACACTGCATTCGCCAAATCAGAGGAAGAGGTCGCTCAAAGTGACAAGTAACCTCGATGATGGATTCCCAGCGTATTGGAAGGACGAGACCGACTGGCTTGTCGACGTTGTGATGGTGCCCGACGACGAACCAAAGCACTCCGAGTTGAACCTAGACTACATCGGCAGACTTTTCGCATTCGCGCTGGCGACAGATACCCGGATGCTTGCGCAGGTCGGCGATCCTTTGCTAAATGCTTACGAGCTCTGGTTCTCGTTCAAGAACCAGGAAAGGAAGACGGAGTTTTTGGATCTGGTGCGCGGCGATGGGTATGTAGATCCTGACGAAGATTGTTGCTTCGATCCCCCAGCGAGCATGGATGATCTAAACGACCTACGGCCTATCGGATATGTGTTCTCCGTAGCCCACGCAAATCACATTCAATTGGTCAGCTTGGCCACCATTGAGGCTTTAGGAATTGATCCGAGTGAAATGAATTGAAGTCCTCAGGTGACTTCCGGCTAGATCGTGACCACAGCGTTACCCGCTGTTCCAGTCTTCCGCGATCAGTCGCGGTAAGATATTGATTTTATTGGCGTCCCCGACGGGATTCGAACCCGTGTTATCGCCGTGAAAGGGCGGTGTCCTAGGCCGGGCTAGACGACGGGGACGCTACTTTGAAGAGGGCAGATGAGAACGGCATGAGCCCTTCAAAAGCGTATCAACCCACGACTTACCTGTCAAAGAATCAACGAATTCGCGCATTTGCCCGCCTCCGCAGATCGGGAGGATATACTGGCCCGTCACCGTGTTTGGAGCCCGAACCACATGCTAAAGAAAACGTTTGCCCATCTCCTACCTCTTCTCGCTCTTGCACTCTCTCCCTTCGCTCTAACAGCCCAGGATGCACCTGCCGTCCTCACTCTACATCCCGACCAGCCCAGCACGGCTGTCAGCCCGACTCTTTACGGTCTCATGACCGAAGAAATCAATTACTCATACGACGGCGGTCTCTACGCGGAGATGGTCCGAAACCGCACTTTCTTCGGGGACTGGAGCGGCATTCATAACTGGTATCTCATCGAGGGTGGCGATGCTGTCGCGAAAATGTCCCGTGATCCCGCCACCGGCCCCAGTTCTGCATTGCCGGCCAGTCTGAAGATCGAAATATCGAAGGCCGACGCGCAGAGCCCGGCAGGGATCCTCAACACTGGCTGGTGGGGATACTCGCTCCATCCCAACACCACTTATCACGGCTCGTTTTACGCCAAGTCTGATGCGACAGAACCGGGCCCGCTCACCGTCAGCCTCGTGAGCGACAATTCGGGTAAGCCCCTGGCATCCGCTACCGTAAGCGGCATAAATTCCGAGTGGAAGCAGTACGCCTTTACGCTGAAAACCGGCGCGATTCAGCCCTCAACAGCGAACCACCTCTCCATCACTGCCACCCACAGAGGCAATCTTTGGATCCAACTAGTTTCCCTATTTCCGCCCACGTATCACGATCGGCCAAACGGATTCCGGCCCGACCTGATGGAGAAAATGGCGGCCATGCATCCGCAGTTCCTGCGTTTCCCCGGCGGCAACTATCTTGAAGGCGACCACATCAAGGAGCGTTTCGACTGGAAGAAGACTATCGGCCCTCTCGTTGATCGCCCCACGCATCGCAGTCCGTGGAACTACCAGTCATCGGACGGCATGGGTCTGCTTGAGTTTCTGGGATGGTGCGAAGACCTGCACATGCAGCCCGTACTCGCCGTTTACGCAGGCTACTCGCTGATGCAGGAGCACGTGAACCCCGGCTCCGATCTCGAACCCTATGTGCAGGACGCCCTCGATGAAATCGAATATGTCAGCGGCGGCGCGGACACCAAGTGGGGAGCCCAACGCGCCAAGGACGGCCATCCCGCTCCCTTCAAACTCACCTACGTCGAAATCGGCAACGAAGATCAGTTCGACCGCTCCAACAGCTACGAAGACCGCTACGCCCAGTTCTACAAGGCGATCAAAGCAAAGTACCCTGGCCTCCAGCTTATCGCCACCGTGCCACTCAAGAACATGAAGCCCGATGTGCAGGACGATCACTATTACGTCCGTGCGACCCAGAACTTTGCCGACGCGCATCACTACGACAAAACCGACCGGAGCGGCCCGAAAATCTTCGTCGGTGAGTGGGCCACTCGCGAAGGCATACCCACTCCGAACATGGGCGCAGCACTTGGTGACGCCGCGTGGATGACCGGCCTCGAGCGTAACAGCGACCTCATCGTCATGTCCTGCTACGCCCCACTCCTGGTCAACGTCAACCCCGGCGGCATGCAGTGGGAGACCGATCTCATCGGCTACAACACATCAACCAGCTACGGATCACCCGCCTACTACGCGCAGGTCCTCTTCGGCTCCTACCTGGGCGATCACACCATCGCTTCGGAGATCGAAAACGGTGGAGAGAAACTCTTCTACTCGGTAACTCTCAATTCGTCGAAGAAGCAGCTTTACTTGAAACTAGTCAACGGCTCATCGGACCCGAAGCCCGTGCGTATTGCGCTCCCCAACTCTCATCCAGCGGCTGAGGCAAAGCTGGTCCGCATCAGCGCACCTGACACTCAGACCACCAACTCCATCGCCGATCCCAAACGCATCATCCCCATCGAGTCCGCACTTCACAACGTGAGCAGCAACTCCTCCGTCACACTCCCGCCGTACTCGATTCAAGTCATCCAATTCGATTTGCACTAGAACTCGACAGCACAACATCAAAGCCGGAACTCACCAAGAGTTCCGGCCTTCTTAGTTGCTTTTCGGCACTGTGCCCCATTCATCGTGCGGTTTTGCCGCGCGATGAGTGGGACTCGCATCGAGTCACTTTCGCACCGCCCATGCCAAGCCGTCCGGATTGGGTCCCGCATCCACTTTCCCAATCACCTCCAGCGTCTTCAAGTCCACCACCGCCACAAACCCATCCTCGGCGAACGCCGCGTAGGCCCGCTCGCCATCGGGCTGCACGAGAATGCCACCGCCTCCGCCCTTGCCGATCCGCAGTCGCTTCACTTCCTTCTGCGTCGCCACATCGAAGATGACAAGTTCCGCGCCAACCGAGACCAGCGCGCGCTTTCCATCCGGGGTGAACTTCAACCGGTTCGCTCCGCGGGCATTCGCCTGCACCGTCTCCGTCACCTTCTTCCGCGCAACGTCGATTACAGAGATTGTCCCGTCCCAGGCGTTTGCAACCCACGCCTGCTTCCCATCGGGCGACACATCGAAGCCCTCTGCTCCTCCACCAACCGGAATCACGGTCTCACTCCAATCCCCGCCGGGAGGCACTGGCATCCGCCTCGGCGGTCCGCCTTGAGTTCCCGGCGACGCACCGGGCGGCGGGGGTGGCGGTCCACCAGCTGGACCTTCGGTATGTTCCAGTACTGTTACCGTCGCTGCATTCACATTCGCCGTCACGATTTTCTGTCCATCAGCAAACACATAGAGCATGTGCGTGCGGTTCTGTCCGGTGCCCATGATCCAGTTGATCTTTCCCGACCCTGGATCGTAGCTGCCGATCGCCTTCGCAGCTTCCGCCGTGAACCACACCTTCCCTTGCTGAAATGCCAGCCCATGCGGGCCTCGCAATGCACCGAGGTCGATCGACGATTCCTCATGCTGCGCAACCAGATCAACAACCGTAAGCGTGTGAAATGCACCAAACCCGTAGTTTGATACATACGCCGTATGTCCGTCTGATGATGCAATCACCTCGTGCGGATCGTCCCCGACGGGAACTCGACCGACAACTTTCAACGTTGATGGATCCACGATTGCCAGCGTGTGATCGTGCTTTGAAAGCACCAGTAGGGATGTCTTGGGCGTCGTGGATTGAGCAAGCGCTACAACGCAACAAACCGCGACATAAGCGCCTAGAATGCCAGCTCGCGAGAATCTTTTCATCGTGTAGAGGAGACTACACCAACTCAAGATTGGATGTTAATCAGTAACAGCGAAGAAGTCTTTCCTGTCTAAACGAACATGTCCTGATCGGTAACAACTTCCTGCCGATCCCGTCGCCGCCCCGTAGCGAGAACTCCGAGGAATGCCTTCGCCGCAGCCAGCATCGCCGATGCCTGCCGCACCGGCCTCGTCACGGAGTCTGCGACGACGCTGCTCGCGTGCTCCACGCCATCAGCGACATTCGTGATCATGTTGTCCACGCGGCTCGTCTGTCGGTACACGCGAGCAAGGACTTCGTCCGCCGTAAAGCGAATATGTGCGGTCTGTTCGCGCGCCGACTGAGCCATGTCCGCAATGTCCGCAGCTACAGACTCCACTTTCGGCGCAACCTTCTCCAGCATCTCCTTAGACCTGCTCAGCATCGGCATCACTGTCGAACGAACCTCGCTGATTTCTTCTTGCACGGTCTTGATGTTTTTACGCACGAGGAAATACGCCGTCAACATCACGACGAACTGCCCGAATAGAGCAACCGCCGTGAGTCCTACAAAGACAATCAGCCAGAATGTTTCGCTGTGATAGTTCATATCGGCACCGACGCGATCTTAAATGCTTCCGTAAAGTCCCGTTCAGCGCCTCCAAAAATTTAAGAGAACGCCAGCTTCCCTATAAGAGTCACCGGGACCGAACAGGTCAGCCCCGGCGTCATACTATGCGTACTTACGCGGTCGGCTCTGCAGGCTTCTGCGCATTCGCCTGATAAGCCTCTCGGCCTGCATCTACGGCTGCACCCACGCGGGTGCTCTGATCGTTGACGATATTCTTGCCGCGCTCCACGAAATCTTCCCACTGCGCGCGGCCGCGATCAACAATCTCCCGACCGCGTCCGACATACTGGTTCACCTGCTCGCGGCCCTTATCAACGTATTCGCCAACCTGCTCTGCTGCCTGCCGGCTTCGTGCCCGCAGGTACTCGCTGCCTTCGCGGGCTCCCTGCGCGATGTCTTCTCTTGTCTCACGCCCGCTCTTCGGAGCATAGAGCACACCAATCAACGCTCCCACGCCAAGCCCCGCCAGGAACCACGCCGCTCCTTGAACACCACTTTTTTCGTCGCTCATAACTTATCTCCTTTTGCTCAGTACGCCAGATTCCCGTCTTCGGTTCTGCTGCCGGGTTTACCGAGAGGCTTTGGGCCAGTCAAAATCATGTTACGCTGCAAAATCAACCTACCCGCTTAACTTGCGCCATCCCCAGATGTCAGCCCTTCGGATCAAACTCCCCCCCGGCTCATGGCATTGGACGCCGCCAACCCCGTTTCAGTTGTAAACGCCGAATCTGGCTGCTTCGCAATTCTACTCTTCCGGGCAGCCCGGCCCGGCTCTACTTGGGCAGCAGAGCGTGGGCGATCGCGTCCAGAATTCCATTCAGGAAATTGATCGATTCCGGCGCTGAATAACGCCGTGCGATCTCGAGCGCCTCGTTGATCACGATAGGAAACGGCGTGCCCTTGAATCCAATCATCTCCCCGACAGCCATCCGCAGGAGGTTGCGATCCACTCCCGGCATCCGCTCCAGGCGCCAGTGACGCGAATTCGCTGCAATCAGCACATCAATCTGTTCCTGGTTTGCGATAGCGGACCCAAACAGGTCTTCCGCGAACCCGCGCACTTCCGGCTCCGTCCTATCCACCGACTTCCAGAATGTCGCTCGCACCTGATCCGGCGTCTGCTTTCCCATCTCTGCCTGGAAAAGCATCTGCATCGCCAGCTCACGCGATTTCCTCCGCGAACCAGCGGTCACGCTTTCCCGCTTTCCGCGATCTTTCGCGTCACGCTTACCATCTCGATCGCTGCGGCAGCTGCTTCGAACCCCTTATTCCCCGCCTTGATTCCGGCTCGATTCAGCGCCTGCTCTAGCGTCTCGCACGTCAGCACGCCAAACCCGTGCGGGATACCTGTCTCCTGCTGCGACTGCCCGATCCCGCGCGACACTTCGTTATAGATCGCCTCGTAATGCGCGGTCTCGCCACGGATCAAACACCCGAGCGTGACAATCGCATCCACCTTTTTCTGCTCCGCAATCGTGCGCGCCGCAGCTGGAACCTCCCATGCCCCCGGCACCCGTACAACCTGAATGTCGTGCCGCTTCGCTCCGCTGCGCAGCATCGCATCCAGCGCGCCTTCCAGTAGCCGATCCGTAATCACCGCGTTCCAACGCGCCACAACAATTGCAAACTTCATCCCCTCAGCCGAGAGATCGCCTTCAAGAGCAACCGGCTTCCCCCTCAGCGGATCGGTCCAGCACCAGAACGTAAACGCAAATCCCGGCTCCGGCTCCACCGTAAAGATGCGCGCCTTCCAATCAGTCTCGGTCGGGTCGCTCAATCTCTTCCCCGCGACATCACCGCCATCGGCCCGCAGCCATCGTTCAGCAGCTTGATAAGCCTGATCCAGCGACGTAACCTCGACCATCAGGTCCGCAACGGAAGGAAACTGTCCGTTCACAAATTCGAGATTCCCGAGCGGCGCGAGAAATGACGCACCCGTACTCGCCGAGTCCTTCCATCCGGCTCCGGGAGCAAAACCCATGGCCGCCAGGAAGCTGCTCAACTTGTCATAGACAGCTTTGTCCTCGGCCCGCCGAAGGATAGAAATCCCTTTGATCATGCTCTGATTCTATCGTGCGACCCCGCCCTCATCTTCCCCGCCGGGGCAGGCAGCCATGCCTGGAAACTTCCAGATCAAAAGCGCAATTGCACCTTCACTTCCGGAACCACTCGCCAACAATCTGTCGGTATAATCAGCGTTCTGATTTGAATAAGGAACTCACCTCGCATGAACAAAACTCTCATGATCTTCTCGCTTCTTCTCTGTGTCGTCGCATCAGGCCCTCTCCGAGCTGAAAGCTGCGCGCTTCAGACCTATGCCTCTTCCTGGATGGCGACTGGCACTCCTTTCTCCGTCAAATGTCCCTCGGGCGACTACTCGGGACACCTTGTCTCCACTCCTGCACGCCGTTTCTTCCGCCGCGGCCACCTCATGCTTGTCTTCGATCAGCCGGTTGCGCTACGCCCGAGAAAGGAAGGCAACGAAGGCAAGATAGAAGCCGGACGCACACGTCAGATCACAAACATGTTTGTGGGCGGTGGCGTCAGCGTAGGCTCCAAAGATCTCGTCGATGGAATCTCGGGAGCCGTCTTCAAATCCGGCTACATGATTCCCATCACCGGTGTCGCCTTCGCCTTCTTCACCACCGGAGGTGACGTCCTTCTCAAGCCAGGCTACAAACTGGAGATCATCTCGAGAGAACAGAGGAGTTCCACGGAAACGTCACCATCCCCTAAAGGAAACTGAATCCCGCCGCATGAATTGCCTGCCTTGTCTCTTTGGACGGTCAGCCTGTATGCTCCCGGAACTATGCAGACACAGCGAACTCTCACAGTAAAGTTTCTGGGAGCGGCCCTGGTTTTGGCGTCAGCTCTCGGATGGAGTCAACCATTTTCCCCAACCCAGGACGGTAGTGTGAAGCAGGATGTGAAAGCCGCAGGCCACGACACAAAGGACGCCGCGAAGGATACTGGCCACGCCGTAAAGAAAGGTACGGTCAAAGCGGCTCATGCGACCGAAAGCGGCACAAAGAAAGCCGCCGACACCACCGAACGCGATACCAAAAAAGCAGCGCATGCAACTGCCCAAGGGACTAAAAAGGTATGGGACAAAACAAAGAACACCACCAAAGGTGCAGTGCATGGCGCGAAAGAAGGCGCGGATAAGCCTACCAACTGATTCAGTTCTCAAAAAGAAAGGCCGGCAAACTCGCCGGCCTTTCTCGTTGAACGTCGACTTCCTGCTACACAGTGTTTCTGGGCTTAACGAGGATTACCGTAGCCGGCACCGTTCCCGATGCTGGCGGCGTCGTATTGTTGTACACGCAGCTCGGATCGCTTCCTGCCGCGCATGCTGGCAATCCCGGTTTGATCTGCTGCGTATCGGTTAGCGTCGACGTCTTCACAAAGTGAATCTGTTCGTCGCCCGACGTCGACACAAAGAAGTACTGATTGTCCAGGCTGAATGCACCCGCGATTGGCGCCAGAACCGCATTACCTCCCGTGAGGGTGATGTAATTCAATGCTCCCGTTGTGCCCTTCGCTCCCGGCGTGTAATAAGGCAGCTTGCCGCCCGGCGCGGTCCCATCGTAGGTGATAAATGCCAGGTTCTGCGCGGGCGAAGTCACAATTGCATTCAGCGCCGTAGCATTGATTCCGTTCACGCCAATCTGATTCAACGTGTGCTGCAGCAGCAGCGGATTCAGCTGCGAACCTGTTTGCGGGCAGGGGTCTGGCAGTGGAGCTGTCGTCGTAGGAACCGTGACTCCAATATCCGAAAGCTGTACTCCCCCGCCGACCAGGGCCGCGCCCAGCACATGCTGTCCGTCTGTCGTCGTTCCCAGCACATCGGTCTGAGCAGCCACCGAGTCTCCTTGCGGATAGAACACGATGCTCTTGTACGCGCTTGCCGTTCCGGATGGGCACCAGGTATGTGCAACCGTTGGGTTGCCGGCCAGATAAGCACCTACACTCGGAATAGCCAGCGTCAGATTCTTACCGCCGCCCGATGAGCTCAAGTCATACGTTGTGAATCCCGTGTTCGCGTTGTACACGTAGAGCGTGTCGCTATGTCCCGGGCCCGCAGAAGCGCTGTCGGTGATGTAAAGCGTCTTGGCGTCGGGTGTCCACTGCGCCGCGCTACCCATACCGGCAAACGTAAGCGTCCCCGCGCTGGCGGTACCCGCGCCGTAGATATAGAACACTTGCCTGCTCTGGTCGTTGATCAGAACCTGCTTGTTGTCCGGCGACACAGCCAGCACCACGCCCGGCACGCTGATATCAGGCGGATTCGCAGCCCCGTTGCTGCTTGTCGTGTACGACATCAATGCGTGCGAGGAACCGAAATAGATCGTGGTCCCCTGTCGATCCATCACCATCGAATTCGGCACATACGGCAAACGCACGGTCGAACCCAGCCTGTTTCCCACCAGGTCAAATGGCACAAAGTACTGCGACAGTCCCGGCGCGCCGAACCACACGTAGGTGCTGGCTGTTCCCGGCACTGTGATGTCCACTGCATTGCTCGAAATTGGAACCCCGGTCCCGAACAACCCAACCTGGTTGATCGGCGATGGATTGCACGCCGAAGGCTGGCAGATCGCATATACCGATGCTTCACCCGGAAACGAAGCCAGCACCGATCCTTGCGTGCCCGCTGAGATATCCAGCGGATTGGTCGACTGATAGTCCAGCGACAGGCCTGTGATCACGCTACCCTTCGTGTCTACAACCGTCGTCACCAGATTCTGGGTGACGCCCTTCGTGACCGTGGCATTTGTGCCCCCGTTCAACGTCACCGATATCGACTTCGGCGGGCAAGTTGTGAAGTAACCTGCCGAAGATCCAGATCCGGCGACAGACGCTTGAATCGCCGTCGTGCCCGGCTGGGCTGCCGTAATCACATTCGTCGCCGCGTTCACGGTCGCAACGGCCCCAGTAGACACCGAGTACGCCAGCGTCCCAATTGAACTCGAACACGCGGGCACTGACGTTACTCCGCTCGGCAGCGCGCACGCGTAGTTTGCTGGCGAAACTGATGCCGGCGCGCAAAACTCGAATTGCTTGCCGTTCTGCGAGAAGCAGGCCTCCGAATCAAGCTGCGTGCTCGTTCCCTGGGAATAGCATTGCTGGTTCCCCGCCAGTGCCAGCGATACTGAGCTCACCGCGGCATGGACAAACACCTGCACAGGGTTTGAAGTCACTCCGTTTGCCGAAACCGAGATATAAGCGGACGTATACGGCAATCCGTTCGTAGCCGGAACAGGGTTCGGATTGTCGCAGGTCGAGTAATCCGGAATGCCGCCACCCGAGTTGCGGTTCCAGGTTCCAGCGCAGATCTTGCCCGTCGGCGAGATGTCCACCAGCTTGTTATCGGTTGTCGAATAGTTGAAGCTCGAAGCGCTCGCGCTAGTACCTCTACAGTTGAATGCCTGCGGAGCACTGATCTGCTGCTCCTGCCCGAACGCTAGCGAGAGCCCCGTCGTCTTCGGCTCCAGGTCGATCCTGTATACGTCCGTATCCTTCAATCCGTAGCCCAGGCCGTTGCAGTAATTACCGGCCGGGTTGCGGGTACAGCCGGAAAACGAAATTCCAGCCGGTATAACCAGAAACAGCATGAAGACAAGCGTCAGATACCGCCGCATGAATCCTCCCCGCCCCGCCCAATCCAACCGCGGAACGGTCTCTCCAAATCCGTTAGAAAATGAGGGTTAAGAGCGAGTCTTTCCCGCGCCAAGTTGAGGCCTGCAATTCAGCCTTCATGCACAGGAGACCGGCCTTCGGCATTTCACTTCTCCATGCAGCCGGTCTGGTGACCACGCTCGATTTGCTCCAAAGGAAAGTGTATCAGGGCAGGGTTCTCCCACCCTCCAGTTGTCTGTATTTACATAGACTCAGCCCGACCCTTATTGGCGAGCAAATTCACCCTAATCGAGCTCGCACTTTACTCACTATTCCCTACTCGCTACTCCCTCGCTCCTCGTTCCCTGCCCTTCCGGCATGTACTTCTCAAACCATTCCACCGCCCGGTCCATAACGTCGCGCCTGTGTTCGGGGTTCACAAATCCATGCCCCTCATTCGGGTACACCACCAGTTTCGTCGGTACCCCCTGATCCCGCAGCGCATGCCAGAACTCGTACGACTGCGGCGCCGGGCATTCCCCGTCGCGGTCCCCGACCACGACCAGCGTCGGAGTCTTTGCCTTCTTTATGAAGTTGATCGCCGAGCTCTTCGCATAAACTGACGGATCGTCGTATACCGATGATCCGAAATACGGGATCATCCACTGGTCAATCGAGTTTTCCCCGTAATAGCTCTGCCAGTTCGACAGCCCGGCGCCCGACACCGCCGCCTTGAAGCGCTGGGTCTGCGTCACCGCGAACATCGTCATGAATCCGCCGTAGCTCCACCCGGTAATACCGACCCGCTCCGGATCCACCGGATATTTTGCCTCCACTGTGTCCACCCCGGCCAGAATGTCCCGCAGATCTCCGTATCCGAAATCCTTCCGGTTAGCCTGCGTGAACGCCTCTCCCTGGCCGAAGCTTCCCCTCGGGTTTGGCATCAGCACGAAGTAGCCCAGCGCCGAGAGCCCCGTCGCGCTGATCCCTCCACCGCCACCCCATCTAGCCGTCACCGCCGCTGCCGGACCGCCATGCACTTCCACTACCAGTGGATACCTCTTGTGCTCGTCGTAATCCTTCGGGAAGAGCAACCAACCCTGCACTCTGAAGTTGTCGCTCTTCCAACTCAACGACTCGGCCTTCCCCCACCCAGGCTTCACGCCGTCGTTCCAGTGCGACAGCTTCATTACGCCTTCCAGCCCCGAAGTCATCACCGTCCCTGGCTTCGCGCCGTAGATCTCGGTCGGATGATCGAAGCTGCTGGCCGTAAAAACAAACATTGAGTGGTCCGACACGCTGGACAAGCTGTGCGACCACCGCCCGTCACCCACGCTTCCAGGAATTGAGAAGATTGGCGATCCATAAGACGGCGGCTTCGAACCGCTCCTCACATCCGCGTCCACCTTCAGCCTGATCAACTGGCTGTTTCCGCCCGCCAGTTCACTCATATATAGATACTCGTTGCTCCCCCACTCCACCCAGGCCGGCGACGTCGGTCTGCCCGCCGTCAGATCTTTCGGTTGGCCACCCGCTGCAGGCACAATCCACACATCTCCGCCTGTCGACCCCTGATCGCTCATCAGTCCGCCGATAAACGCAATGTGCCGCCCGTCCGGCGACCACCGCGGCACAGCGATCTGCAATCCATGCAACGGCCCATCGACCTCGGCCGGAGCCAGCACCGCCTTCGCCTGGTCGCCCGTTTCCTGCACATACAGCTTCGCCACCCACCAGTTGTTCTCGCCCGGAGGTTCAGCCGCAACATATGCCATACCTTTCGAATCAGGAGCCCAGTCGAATTCGTACACGTGCAGATTCGCCGGACTGACCGCAGCAGGAGCAGCCGCCGAAGCATCTGCAGCTACCATCGATACCCCCTGCACCTCGACATTGTCCTCGCCGATAACTCCCGCCGCAGGCTTCATCGCCGCCAACGCGCCCGCCGGCCTCGTCGCACCCTGTACATACAGAAACGCGATCTTGCTTCCATCCGGAGAAAACGCCGGCTCATGCACATACCCTTTCGCCGCCGTCAAGCGCTTAGCGGGGCTCCCATCCAGCCGGGACAAATACAAATCTTCCTGTCGACCCGCCGCATCGCCGCAACTCGAAAAAAACGCCAGCCCCTTCGAATCCGGCTCCCACGCCAGCTCGCCTTCCGCGCAATGCTGCTCCGTGTTGACCGCCGCTGTTACCCGCTGGCTCTTGGAGAGATCCTCCGGCGAGGCCACGCGAATCTCTCCGCCCCCTCGGCCGCCATCGATCCAAGCCAGCCGCTTCCCGTCCGGCGAGATCGCTACCTGTCCGACGCCCCGTCCGCGATTCAATCCACGCAGCACCTCGTCAATGTGGGCTCGATCCGAGCCGTTCTTCCCCGGCTCATTCTGCGCGTGCAAGAAATTGCAGCATCCGGCACCGAAAAACAAAAACGCGCCGGAGGCAATCACGGCGCACAAATCTCTGTGGAAGATTTTCCCAAACATACCCAGAATGCTATCAGCCACAAACCGCACGATCCCCGCTCGAGAAGCAGGTAACCTCCTGCAAATCCTTTTAGCCTTGAAGTCGTAGTACTTCAGAGGCAGAGGCTTTCACTCTACTGCTGCGCTATATTGGCACCAGCGGCTTACCCCAGCCGCTCCCATCTTCTCGGAGATCGCTGCCAATGCTCACCCTCCGCAAGCTCCTGCGCGCCTGCTTCGCGAATGCTGCGCTGATTTATCTCGTCTCAAGCTTTTCGATTCTTCCGGCGCTCATCCGCACGCGGGCAGAGAACCGCCAATTTCTCCAAGACGCCCCCCGCAGCCCTACCTTGCTCGAGCATCTCTTGCTGCTGCTCGCGCAATTCATCTTCGTTCTTCCAATAATCCTCGCTGCATGCAATGGAATCGCCTGGTGGGCTCTAAGAACCGGAAAGAAATCCGCAAGGATTTGGGCGCTGAGTGCAAGTCTGAGCCTCCTGCTCACCGGCATCGGCCTATGGTCACTCGATTTCTACTTGAACAGCCGCTTCCCCACTGGGCGCCCACCGCTCTTCGCGTGGATCATCGGCGGTCATTTACTCGTCGGCATCGCTGGCATCATCGCGTTCCTCCCTCGCAATTCCGTCCTCACAGATACGCTGCCTGCCCGCATCAAAGGAGACGGTACACACAAATATCTCGACACCATCGGCATCCTCCTCCAGGTAGCCGCTACTGTCTGGCTCATGAATGCCTACACCCGTTGGGGCTACGAACAGCGCCTTCCCTTCACGCACGGTTTGGGCGCATGGCTACAGTGGTTCCTCGTAATCGGCCTCGCCACGTTGCTCCACGAAGCAGGCCACGCGTTCACGGGAATCGCCCTCGGTATGAAACTCCGCGCCTTCATAGTCGGCCCGTTTCAATTCCGCGTCTTCGAAGGCCGCTGGAAATTCGCCTTTCGCCCCACTCAGGTTCTCGCCTTTTCCGGCGCCGCAGGTCTCACGCCCGTCGATCCGGACGAAAGCCGCTGGAACGAAGTCGCCGTCGTCGCCGCCGGCCCATTCGTCAATCTCCTCACCGGAGCCGTCGCTGCAGCGCTCGCTTGGTCAGCCGTTGGTGCATCGTGGGAGTTCCTCTGGGAATACTTCGCGCTCTTCGCCACTATCAGTCTGGTCGCCGGTGTCATCAACCTGGTTCCGTTGCGCCCCGAAGGCCTCTACTCCGATGGCGCCCGCATTCTCCAGCTCTTCCATCATTCTCCCGCCGCCGACTACCACAGGGTTGTGAAGACCGTCAGTTGCACCCTGGTATCGCAACGTCGACCCCGCGACTACGACATCGAGGCAATCAAGCGAGCTTCCTTGCACTTCACCGCTGGCCGTGAAGCTCTGCTTCTTCGCCTCTTTGCAGCGTCCTACTACTTCGATCGAAGCCTGATCGATGAAACCTGCAAATTTCTCTGCGAAGCGGAACGCATCTACCACGAATCCGCATCAGACGCCCCGCCCGAACTCCACACGAGTTTCATCATCAAGGGCTTTCTCGTTGGCGCAGATCAGGCCTATGTGCGCCACTGGTGGAACTCGATGCAGTCTAAAAAGACTGCCAATTTGGACCAGGACTATTTGCTCGCAAAATGCATCATTCATTGGGTCGACGGCGACGTTTCGGCTGCCCGGGATACTTGGGACGCAGGCCAGGCTTATCTCCGGAGATTGCCGGACGTTGGAACCTACAACTACGATCGCGACTGCTACTCGCACATGGAGCCGCTACTCGGCGCATTGCGAGAATCGCAAGCAATAGAGACCTCGAAATCAACCCGGCCGGTGGCAGACGTCATTCCAGTACCGGTTTCTGAATAGTTCCTAGCTCTGACCACCCAGCCCAGGTATCACCCCGAGCTGCTGCATCATCCCCATGGAGTCCATCAGAATCCGGCTGTCCGCCATCTTCCCCGCATGCAGCCTGTCAATCACGACCCCGGTCACCACAACCTGCCGCCCCGTCACAGGAAATCCAAGAAATTTTCCCCGGTTCGTTCCTGTCCACTTGAATCGCGAAACGACCTTGTCCCCCGACGCAATTGTCTCCTCAACGATCCAATTAATATCCGGAAACGCCGACCGCATCATCCGGATCACATCCTTCAGCCCCTCCCGTCCCTGCTCCTGCCCGGGCAGAGGATCGAGTTCGACAAAATTCTCCTCTACAAGTTCATCCGCCGCTTCATACCGGCCCTGGTTGATCACTTCCTCAACAAACCGACCGACGATCGCAATGTTTTCAGCTTCAGGCAATGTCTTCTCCCCCTGCAAGAAGATTAGCCGAGCCGCGCAACGTGACCACGCGATGAGAGAACCGGGGCGGTCCCGTCTTCATCAGTTGCACTCTCTTGTGGCTCACTAGCCATCTTGCACTCTTCGATCGATTTTCTTTACATCCCCTAACAATTTTTTGATGACCTTCAGCTCGTCACTTTCTGCCAAAACCTTTCTGTTTGCTGAGATATAGTGACAAACAGCCGAATCTGGTTCCCCAACCTGCTCATGGAAACCCCCAACATGCGACGCCTCCGAGCATTCCTGCGCATTTGCTTCGGCTATCTCACGCTCGTTTCCCTGGTTCTATCGATCTTCATGGTCCGCACCTTCCTCTGGATGCGCCAGCACCAGCAACCCAATACCTGGTCCGCCAGCGGCAACCGGAACCTGACATCCGTTTCCTTCCTTGCACTCAGCTACTTCGTCCGCTTCATGCCCTTGCTGATGGCGGTCATCTATGGCTCCGCATGGTGGACTCTCAAGCAAGGCCGCCGATCAGCGCGGAGCTGGTCGATCGCGGCCAGCATTCTCATGATCTTCTCCACCGCCGCGCTGCTCATCGCCCGCATGACCCTCTTTTCCGGAGGCCGTCACCACTTCCGCGGGAGTTATTTTCTCTTCCAGATATTCTTCTTCGCGGTCGGCATCCTTGGTCTCATCGTCTTCTTTCGAACGTCATCCGAGTCCATACAATCCGCGCGGAAGAGCCGCCTTCGGGGAGACGGCACCAGCGCCTTCCTCGATCTCTTCGTCTCCGGCCTCGCACTCACGGGTGTCTGGGGCGGCATCATCTTCTATACCCGCTGGGGGCACGCACAAAACCTCCCCTTCATCCGCGGCGCCGTCGCCTGGCCCGTCATTCTTCTAGTCATCTTTCTCACGATCTGCCTGCACGAGACCGCCCACGCCTGCGTCGGTCTTGCGCTCGGCATGAAGCTCCGAACCTTCGTGGTCGGGCCGTTTCAGTGGCGCATCCGCGACGGCCGATGGACGTATCGTTTCGTTCCCGCGGGCTTTCTATCGTTTGGCGGATCTACCGGCATCGTTTCCGCAAAGCCCAATCAGAGTCGCTGGGTAGAAATCGCGATGATCGGTGCGGGCCCGCTCAGCAACTTCTTCGCCGGCATGCTCGCTGTATTCCTGACCATTTCGGCCAGGGGCCAGCAGTGGGAGCGTTATTGGGAGCCGATAGCCTTCTTCGCTCTGGTCAACATCGTCACCTTCGCGATCAACCTCATTCCCTTCCGCCCGGAGGCTCTCTACTCCGACGGCGCGCGCATCTTCCAGCTTCTCTCTGGAGGACCCTGGGCCGAACTTCACCGCGTCTACTCTATTGTTCTCTCCAGCACAGTCACGCCCCTGCGCCCGCGTAACTACGATATCCAGGCCATCAACGGTGCCGCCGCGTATTTCACCTCCGGACGCGAAGCTCTCATGCTTCGCCTCTTCGCCACTTCCTATTTCCTCGATCATGGCCAGATCCCCGAAGCCCGCGCACAGTTCGCTGAGGTAGCCTCCCTCGCGCAAGAGCCCTCTTTCCAGATCCAGTCTGATCTGTTCCCCTCCTTTGTCTTCAATGCGGTGTTTCTCAACCGCGATGCCGAAGCCGCGCGCCGCTACTGGAACATCTTTGAAGCGAAAACTCCCACCCACTTCGGCGTCGACTACTGGCTAGGACGTTCCGCTCTCCACTTCATCGAGAATCATCCGCTCGAAGCTCGAGACGCCTGGAACGTCGGCGCGGCCCTTGCTCGCGAACTCCCCACCGCCGGAGCCTACGAATTCGACCGCGATCGCTACCGCCTCATGCGCGATCTCCTTAAAGCCGTATCCCCCTCAGATACCCAGCCAGATCCACAGCCTTCTGTCTCGTCCGCCAAGCTCCTTCGCATGCCGGGCCGTGATCGCGTGGCTCCCGCCGTAGCCGCCAGCCCCTCTCCCGACAGCAACGTCCCCGCTTGAAGCCAAATGGCTGTGCGACGAAGAGACGCCTCCGGATAGGTTTAAACTCTTGCAGGTAAGCTCTCTCGAATGAGAAATGGCATAGGGCTCGCATGTTCCCCAATCCTCAGGATTCTCTTCCTCTGCAGAAAATGCCTCACGTCGATGCCTTTCAAAAGCACGCGCAAGGCCTGCTGCGAGCGGCAAA
>Ga0105239_10001832_pt1 | contig 27817 bp, 19 predicted proteins | sample KBSC44metaG_FD_92761 | JGI IMG/M metagenome (GOLD analysis project Ga0105239, IMG submission 92761) | Corn rhizosphere microbial communities from Kellogg Biological Station, Michigan, USA - KBS C4-4 metaG | ecosystem: Host-associated > Plants > Roots > Rhizosphere > Soil | place: Michigan, USA...
ATGAGTGGAGTGTGGAAGTCTCCAGGAAATGAGCGGTCCGTCGAAGTCTCCAAAAAACTGCCGGCCGCGACCCGGGTGGCCGGGCGTCTCACAAGTACAGTTGCACCATATGCCTCCAATAGCGGGCCTTATGGGACTCTCCATCCCATAGATGAAGCGCATTCCAGATGCCCTTGCTCCAGAGAGCATTGCTGAGGAACTGGTTATTCTCCAGAAAGACATCCTTTTCTCCCACGACAAAAATGATCTCCAGTCCCTTAATAAGGCGTATCAGCTGTTCATCATACAGATTGGGTATGAACTGTCCCGGCATATTGTAATAGATATTCTCGTCCCTGTAGCCGTCGAAGAGATCGTCGAAATGCGGCATGGCGGTGGTGAGATCATAGCGTCCGCTGAGCCCTACTATTTTGTGGAAGATGGTAGGGTATTTAAAGGCCACATTGGCCGCATGATAAGCGCCCAGGCTGCAGCCCGCCGCCACCAGGGTCGGAGAGCCATTCTTTTGATGCACGAGGGGAATTACTTCTCTTAAAATATATTGTTCGTACTCGAGATGGCGGATGATCCGGAGGGCCGGGGGAATGTCCCGGGCATAGAAGCTTTCCTTGTCGATGCTGTCCAGGCAATATACCTGTATCTGCCGCGCTTCTATCTTCTTACGCATGGCATCGATGACCTGCCAGTCCTCGTAGTCGTAAAAATGCGCTGTTCGGGTGGGAAAGAAAAGGACAGGGTCTCCTGCATCGCCAAAGACCAGCAATTCCATGTCCCGTTGAAGGGATGGACTAAACCATTTATGATATTCTCGGTTCATCGGATGATGGTCGACAGGTGTTGTCGTATGATATCCTTCCATAAAGCATAGCCTTTCATACTGATATGTAATCCATCCGGGTCCAGGAATTCTCTTTTAGGGTACCCTGCATTATCCGTCATCTTATGATAGACATCTATGTAATGCAAATGGTTGCCTTGCTTTTGTATCTCTTTTTCTATAAGAGTATTGGTATAGCGAATGCTGTCGACGATGTTCCAGCGGGTGATGCTGGGCTTGATAGAGATGAAGGCCAAAGGTATATCCCCAAAATGCTTGCGGGTATGTGCCACCAGCTGTTGAAAGAAGATGAATACTTCTTCCGGATGTCTGCCATCACCCAGATCGTTGTCGCCGGCATAGACGATGATCGAGTTGGGACGATAGTGTGTCATCAACCTGTCGAAGAACCATACGCAGGCTGCCAGCGTCGAGCCGCCAAAACCCAGGTTGACTGGTTGATATTCCTTAAAGTCCTCGTGCAGCGTTTCCCACAGCCGGATGGAGCTGCTGCCGTAGAATATCATCTTTGGTTCATATTCCAGGCTTGTCCTTTCCTGTTCCAGGCGTTGCACTTCATGTTCGTACCAGATCATGTGGGGGTTTTGCTGCTCAAATTTAACGAGGGACAGGCGATATACGTCGGCGGGTATAATTGATAAAATTAAAATAATTTACGAGATGAGGCTGCAGCCGCCTTTTTGATAGGCCCGAAGGGCCCGTACTTATGCTGCGCCTCCGGGAAACTGTCGGAATAAGGCCCAAAGGGATGGTCAAAGGGCTTGCGGGAAATATCCGGCCAGTCTGCCGGAAATGTCTTTTGCGGGCGGGGCCGGGAATTGATGTAAGCCGCTACATCCCAGGCTTCCGCATCCGTCAGCTGTGGCGCATTATGGTCCGAGCCAAAGGGCATATTATCCTTTACATACCCAGCCAGGCGGCTCAGGCGGAAGAGACCCGCGCCTGTATTGTAGCTGTTCGGCCCCCAGAGGGGTGGATAGATATAATGACAGCTGTCCGGATAGGGCATACCGGCGCCTTGCGGACCATGGCAGCGGGCGCATTTTGTCGTATATACCTGCCCTCCTTTTAGCGTATCTGCTGCCCTGTCAGAACAGGGTATATCCGAGATGCCAACTCCGGGTGGACGTGCGCCCTTTGGCACGTCCCTGCCCAGCCATTTTATATAGGCATAGATAGCCTGCATCTCCCGGCTGGTGGTATCCAACGGCTGTCCGTCGAGGCTTCGCTGGATACAGTCATTGATCCTTTTGTAGATGGACTCGACACTGCCGCTGCGGTCCCGGAATTTTGGATAAGTAGAAAAAACGGCGCTGTAGTTATTACCCCAGGGGCGGGTACCCGCATCCAGATGACAATTCTGGCAATTCATACCATTGCTGATGGTGGCGATCTTTCCCTTTGGTCCCAGGTAAAGGGACGTGTTGGCGATGAGCTCGCGGCCATATCGGATCAGCGTGCCTTCGGAAGAGTGTGGTATAGAACTGGTATCCGGCGCATGCCAGGAGTTGTTCTTCACCGTTGGTGAAGAACAACCGAGGAGAAGGAAAAAGACCAGGTAACGCATCACCCCACAAAACAGTAATGGCAACCATGTTCCTGTGCACGTCCTACGGCCCAGACACCAGACGGGACGGGTTGCACGCCTGGCAGCAGTCCGGCAACCCAGTCTTTTTTTACTTCGGCAGGGTCCATATTCATATTCTGCGCTGTTACGGCACTGTATACTGTCATGGCGGCATCACATACACAGAACATCACACCGCTGGCCTGGAGCTGATCGATGCCAATGTCGACATTGCCGAAACCCGGAATTTTGTAATCACCCGGCTTGGGTTTCCAGAATGGATGCCGGATAGAAGGCGCTTTGGTAGCGGGATCGTCTATTTTAAACATCTCCCCGAATTTGTATTTAACCCAGAGTCTGTCCTCAAATGCATAAGGGATAGCTTCATGACGCAGGATCACCACGACGCTGTTATCTTTTTCGGGAGTGCCCGTAGCGGCATTGGTCAGGAGGAAGACCCTTGGCCAGGCAAATGGAAATATTTGATGTGGAGCCGGCACGTCAAAGACGATGCGGTGTTTGCCTTTGATCTGACTGAACCATGCATCGGGCTCGCTGAGGTCGGCGACAGCGGGTGGAGTCGCGCCCAGTTGAAAAGGTTTTGCAATGGATGCGATGCCGAGTGCGGCGGCGCCGGCAGCGATCTTTGAAAGAAAGCCGCGGCGTGAAGGTGGGAATGTGTTTGTCATAACTTGCTTTCCGCAAATATATCCGGATAGGATAAGAATGTCAATGACATAACAATGCTATCTTCCCATCGGCGGGTTTGGGCAGCTAAACGATACGATCCCGCAAAGCTTTGGCTACCGCCTCACGGCCGCAATTGACATGGAGTTTCGAGTAGATATTCCGGATATGACCTCTTACCGTATCGACGCTGATATGACAATTTCCCGCGATCATCTTATAGCTAAATCCTTTTACCAATTGCTTGAGCACTTCTTTTTCTCTTTCTGTAAGGTGATATTGCAGCCGGCCCTGACTTGTCTGTTGAAAAGAGTTCAATACTTTTTTGGCAATCGCAGGAGACAGGGGCGCCCCGCCGTGGAGGACATTGTCGATGGCTTCCAGGAGATGGACAAAGGAGGTGTTTTTAAGTATAAAGCCGTTGGCCCCTCCACAGAGACATTCGAATAGCTTGTCCTCATCCTCCAGCACTGTATGGATGATGATATATGTCTCCGGGTATTTTTCTTTTATGATGCGCAGCCCTTCGATACCGTCCACTTCAGGCATGCCGATGTCCATGATCACGATGTCCGGTCTGTGCTGGTCGATGACAGTAGCTGCCTGGGCGCAGTTATCATAACCACCTGCCACGGTATAGCCTTCCACACCGTCGAGCAGTATGGTAAGCGACTCGCGCAGCCGGGCATTGTCTTCAAAAATGACGATCGATACAGCCATACTTAAAATTAGTACGGGTAATGTTATGTCTTTATAGCATATTTATGCTATACATGCGTGCAATATGATAGTCGTCCCCGCTTTTGGGCCGGACTCGATCTTCAGCTGCCATCCATGGTCCCGTGCCCTCTCCCGCATATTCCGGAGGCCATTGCTCATACGGATGGCTCCCGCGTCAAAACCGCAGCCATTGTCGGCGATGGTCATGATCAGGGTATTGGGCGCCGATGCGAAATGGATAGAGGCTTGTGTGGCATTGGAATGTTTGGCCATATTGTTGACCCCTTCTTTAAAGATAAGATAAACATCCCGGCGCTGTTTCATGGACAGCTTGATATCCTCCACCGCGACCGGTATCTCCGCATGCAGTTCGATCTTGTCGGCTTCCAGCAGCCGGGTGGCATAATGCAGCATACGCGGCAGGGCATCTCCCAACGTGTCGATAGCAGGATCGATGCTCCAGATGATGTCCCGCATGGCTTCCGATACTGTCTGGCTGTCTTCGTAAATACTTTCCAGCAGCTGGCTGACTGCCTTTTCATTATGCAGCTGCTGTTTGGCCCGCAGGCTGCTAAGGCTGATATTGGTGAGGTTGGCGCCTACCTCGTCATGAAGATTCCTCGAGATCTCGCTGCGTATCTGCCGGGTATGGTTCAGCTGATTTTGACGGTAAGCGTAGAGGGCATAGACCATTCCCCCCAGGACCAGCGCCATGAACATAAAAAATACAGGGGTACGTAAGAAGGGAGTCGGTATCCGGAAGCTCACACTGGCCGTCTGTCCGAAGCGCTCGCCGCCGGCGCTTGCGGCATGTACCATGAATGTATATGATCCCGGACCCAGGTGACCAAAGCTGATCTGTCGCTGATGACCTGCCATGATCCAGCCCGTATCCATTCCCTGCAGCTGGTAGGCGTAGCAGGTGCCGGCGCCATCCGTAAGATCTATGGCTGTATACTGGACCGTGACATTGTTACCGTCGACCTTCAAGCCCGTGATCAATGTTTTTAGCGGCGTTGGGGAGGGACATATCAGATGGGGGAAAAAGTAGAACAGGCTGCCATGCCCGCCGGAATACAGACGCCTGTTGCTGGTGTCAAAATAAAAGTCGGCAGTGGGATAGGTTACGGGCAGACCATCCCTGGTGGAATAGTTGACAAAGGTCTCCGTTGACAGATAAAAGCAGGTGAGTCCTCCTTCCGTCGTCAGCCAAAGCTTGCCGTAATGGTCGTTATAGATGCTGCCGATATGGCTGTTGGCCAATCCCTTTTCATGTCCATAGAGGATGGCCGACTCGTTGCGGCAATTATACCGTACAAGCCCGCTGGCAATGGAGCCCAGCCAGAGAATGGAATCGTTGTCGCAATAGATGCAGCTCAGATCGCCCAGCTGATCCCGGAGGCTGGCGGGCAGGCTCACGACCTGGAAGCTGTCCGTCCTACGGCTCCAATGGACCAGTTTTGTGCTGGCATCGCTGACAAACCAAAGGCCATCTTGTCCGTCATCGGATATATGTGTAGGATAGCGCAGCGGATAGGCGTGTGGATCATTGCCCGGATAATAGTGGAAGCGTCTTTGTTCCAGATCCCAGCGGCAAAGCCCTTTTCCTTTGCCCATCCCCATCCAGACAAACTCCTTGCCGTCATAGAATTGCGTAGTGATGGCTACGGAATCCAGCGCCGGAGGCTTGTCCGGGCTTCCAGGCAGCCGGCCGCTTTTTTTTGTCCGGAGACAGTACCAGAACAATCCCGTCTGTGTTCCCAGCCAGAGTGTGTCTTCATTGATCTGCCGGATGTTCCAGACAAAATTAGCCCAGGTATCGTCTCCCGTGTGCGTAAGAAGGTATTGCCGTATGCTGTCGTTGCGAAGATCCTTTTCAAAAAAGCCATTGCCATACGTGCCTATCCAGAGATGTGTGCCCGAATGGCTGATAGTAGTGGCCTCATAACGGGCCGGCTGGCCCGATGTCCTGTCTATCAATGTCTCTCCATGAAAGTGCTGACGGGAAGGGGATATCTTTTGCAGTCCTTCCCGGGTAGTAGCCAGCCACCAGTTGCCCTGGACATCCCGCAGGGCCGTATTGTATTCGCTGGCCGGGAATACCAGGGGTGTCATAGAATAAAAATAAGGCAGGCCTTCACGCCAGTCGATGTTGATAATGATCATCCCATAGTTGTGCAGCAGCAGTAGCATGCGCGACGAGTCCAGCACCGTCACCGTCTGTGACCAGGAGATATGCGGGTATTTATTATAAGGGAAGGGCCAGCTGCTGAGGCGATGGCCCCGTTCATCCAGGAGCTGCAGACTGTCTGTGTGAGGGCAGATATAAAAGAGGTATTTGTCATACACCGGAAAGATATGTGCTTCGGGGAAGAGAGCGTCATCCTTTAAAAAGAACGGGTCCGTCGACAGCGTGTCTTTCTTATGATCATACATACGCCAGCCATTATACAGATGCAGCCATGCATCGCCATTGGACAAAGGAAGGATCTTGTCGGCATAACGTACCCGCTGCCGGCTGGCATCTTCTCCCGTGAACGGCGAGCAGAAGACCTTCTTGAGCCGGTGATGCAGGTCGAAAAGATAAACGCAGTTCTGCGAAGCAGCCCAGCAATTGCCAAAGACATCCGTCTCCAGCTGGAGAATGGTATTGTTGTATTCATCCATCTGGGTATTCAGCCGGTGATAGAACTGTTGAAAGATGCCGGTATGCGTATCATAAAAGGCCAGACCGGTTGCAGTGCCGATGGCCAGGCTGCCTCCGGGCAGTTTTTTCAGACAGTACACATAGTTGTGCGGTATGGAATTGGACCCCGAGTGATGAAAGTACTGTGTCACTTCCGTGCCGTCGTATCTGTTGAGCCCATCGGGAGTAGCGATCCAGAGGAATCCGTTGTTGTCTTGAGCCAGGTCATTGATATTATTGCTGCTGAGCCCTTCGGCCGTCGTCAGCTTTTCAATAAAATGGGGAACTCCCTGCGCGTTGACGGAAGTGGGAGTAGCTAGGGGGACTAGACAAAAAAGCAGTATTAAATACCTATCTACCATTGGCTTATAGTATAAATGCGTCGCCGGGATACAGGAAAATGAGTGGCCGAGGTGCGGGAGTGGGTCTGGTAGCGGTCTGCTAGTGCAAATTAGAAAATTGCCATAGATTTACAAAATGAAGCATATCAGTCTTGTCCTTGCCTGTCTGGGGTCTTTTACCCTGGTACAGGCCCAATCCTCCTTCTTTGATCGCGACTCCATCATCGTCCCCGGCGATACTCCCAGGCTGATCTCCAGCCAGTTCAAGTTTACGGAAGGGGCTGCTGTAGACCATAAGGGCAATGTTTTTTTTACGGACCAGCCAAATAACAGGATATGGGAGTATGATCTCGACGGCCATCTCTCGTTGTTCCTGGACAGCGCCGGACGCAGCAATGGCATGTATTTCGACAGGAAAGGCAACCTTGTGACCTGTGCCGATGAGCAGGATCAGCTGTGGTCGATTACCCCCGGCAAAAAGATCACTGTACTGATGAAAGACTTTGGAGGGCTCCGGCTCAATGGCCCCAACGACCTTTGGATCGATGGCCGGGGAGGCATTTATTTTACAGACCCGTATTATCAACGCCCTTATTGGACCCGGACAAAGTCAGACCTGGATGGGATGAAAGTATATTATCTGCCAAAGGGAAAGGATCAGCCCATCGTCGCAGCCGCCGACCTGGTCAAGCCGAATGGTATCGTTGGTACGCCTGATGGCAAATTCCTTTATGTGGCGGACATACAGGGCGGCAAGACGTATAAATACCGCATCGATAAGGATGGATCATTGACGGACAGGCAATTGTTTGTCGAAATGGGATCCGACGGCATTACCCTGGATCAGCGGGGCAATCTTTATCTGACGGGAGATGGTGTTACGGTATTCAATCCTGCAGGGGAGAAGATAGCCCATATCCCCGTGCCTGCCAGGTGGACGGCCAATTTGTGCTTTGGAGGGAAAGATAAAAAAGACCTTTTTATCACTGCCTCGGAATCCATTTTTATATTGCCGATGAGGGTGATGGGGGTGGAGTAGGGGATTCTTTTGCTGCGATGAATCCGCCGATCATATCTCTGTATGACTGTATTGTGTCCGGCTTGGACACCACATCCAGCGCGCCCAGTTCCCGGCAGGAGAGGAAGAAATCTTTTACCTGATAGGTGGAATAGATGATTACCGATATGTCCTTATAACGGGGGGTCTCTTTTAAAAAGACCAGGCTTTCCTTGCCCGTCATTTTGGGCATATTCTGGTCCAGGATGATAAGATCAGGCAGATCGCTGTCGGCGCACTGGTCAAGCCATGCTATCATTTCCAGTCCATTCTCTACCCCATGCATATGCATGCCGGGGCCCATCTCGCCCAGGGTCTGTTCGAAGAGCATTCTGTCGTCGAGATCGTCATCTACCAAAAGGATATTTTTGTATTTCATGAGTTCGGTGATGAATTAGAATTATATATGATACAGCGGGATAAGAATGTCAAATCGGGTACCTTCTCCCTCTTTGCTATGCACTCCTATGAGGCCGTCGTGTCGCTCAATAACTTTTTTGGTGATGGCAAGCCCGATACCTGTACCTTCAAACTTGTCTTTCGAGTGGAGTCGCTGGAATAGTTTGAAAATAGTGCTGGCAAATTGTTCCTCAAAGCCTATGCCATTATCCTGAACGGACAGCATGCAATAAGGTCCGTCTGCGGCAGCCGGGCTGTCGAATGATCTTTCCGTGAGACGTGATACTTCAAATCGTATCACGGGAGGTACACCCGGTCTGGTGAATTTCAACGCATTGCTCAGCAGGTTGTGCAACACCTGGCGGAACTGGCCCGGCATGATATCCAGCTCCGGCATGTCGGGAACGATGATCTCCGCCTCTTTCTCCCGGATGGTGACTTCGAAGTCTTCCAGTATGTCGTGCATGAACTTGTTCATATCCGTGCGGCGGAAATAGAATTTTTCGGCCGACAGGCGAGAGAAGTTCAGAATGTCTATCACCAGGGAACGCATTCGTTCCGTAGAACGTACGATCTTGTGAAAATAACCCTTTACTTCCTCGTGCAAGCCTTCTTCATGGCCGTCCAGGATCATCCTGGTGAACATGTGGATCTTACGAAGCGGTTCCTGCAGGTCGTGTGAAGCGATGGAGGCAAATTGCTGCAGGTCGTGGTTGCTGGTTTCCAGGGCTTCATTCAGCTGCTGAAGCTGTAGTGTGCGTTCGGCCACTTTTACTTCCAGGAGCTGTTTGGCCCGGGCAATTTCCTGTTCCGCCAGCTTCCTCTCTGTGATATCCAGCATCGAGCCCAGCATGCGATAGGGGGTGCCATATTCATTATGAAGGATATAGCCCCTGTCCAATACATAGGCATAGTCACCATCCTTTTTGAGGAATCTGTATTCCCTGCTCCATTGGGTGTGATGCCCGTTGATCGCCGCATAGATGCTGTCCTCTACCGCGCTCCTGTCCTCGGGATGTATCTTCTCCGCCCAGAATCCCCTGTCCAGCAGGCGATCTGATCTATCATAGCCGAACTGTACATAAAAGGACTCGCCCCACCAGACGATGTTGTTGACAAAATCCCAATCCCAGAGGGCATCATTGGTGGCGCGTGACACCAGGCGGAACCGTTCTTCGCTCTGCGAGAGGGCCCTTGTCCTTTCCTGTACCTTGCTTTCCAGCTCTGCGTTGAGCCGCTTGAGCGTTTCACGGGTATTGATCAGCTCCATATAATTGTTGCGGAGCTTTTCTTCCGCCAGCTTGCGTTCGGAGATGTCCGTAAAAGTGGCTACAAAGCCATCGTCCATACGTACGACGGTGACCTCGAACCATTTCTTCCCTTCCTGTACGAATACCGCCTGTTGATAGTTTTTCATACCGGCCGCTACTTCCATGTATTTCTCCAGCAGCCCGTTGGAGATCAGAGGGGTGAGGTCTTTTTGAAGAGAAGCTCCTTTCAGCTCTTCACCCGGTCTGTTGACCAGTGCGGCGGCCGCATGGTTGGAAGATATGACGGTGAAATCTATGACCTGCAACTGCATGTCCCTTACCGCCCGGAAGGCGAAGATGGCGCTGGGGCTGGAATTATACACTGCCCGGATGATATTGTTGAGGTCAGTGATGGCTGTGACGTCGACAAAGGAAATAATAGCCCCATCTTTCGTGCCTTCATGGGTAAGATAGGGCATGATACGCATGAGGAGGTTCTTCCCGTTGTGGAGATGCACCTCTTTCTCCATGGGATTGCCGTGCTGGATGACCGAGTTGACATCGGACAGCAGGGATTCGGATCGTATATTGTTGGAAATATGTGTAAAGGGCCTGCCAATGTCTGTCTCGATGAAATTGATCATCTTCACCGAGGCCGGGTTGAACTTGCGAATGCGCAGTTCCTTGTCTAAAAAAACCTGGGCTATGTCTGTGCTGCGGAAATAGTTATTCAGGTCGTCATTGAGCTCCAGCAGCTCTTTTATCTTGAGCTGGTGTTCCGTGTTGAGGGTGATCAGCTCTTCGTTGACGGACTGCAGCTCTTCATTGCTACTCTGCAATTCCTCATTGGCGGAGAGCATCTCTTCATTGGCGGATTGCAATTCTTCGTTGGTTGTCTCCAGGTCTTCGGTAGCCAGCTGCAGGTGATTCTTTGTTTCGTTGAGCTCAGCCTCCAGGGCATGTATGTAATCGTCTCCTGGTCCAGGATGCTCATGGGCGCCGTTGCCGGCGGGTTCCGGCTGGTCGCTCTCCCGGAGAACGATCATCGTATAGGGGTCGCCCGGGTTGCTGCCTCCCGGCCGGATAAATACTTCCATGGTGATGATCTCCTCCTCTTTTTTATACCGAAGGCTGCGCAGATGACCTTTCCGCTCTGTCTTAACCGCCTTTCGTATCTCGGCGCTCAGTATGACGGATACACTGGAAGGCAGCATCTGCAGGAGATTGAGCCGAAGCTGTTTGCGGGGCAGGGTAAGGAAGCGTGTATAGTTGCCGACGGTCTCCCGTATCTCGAAGTTGGCATCGATGTACAGAACTACATAATGCAGGTCTTCCGTAAGCACCTCCTTGAAGTCTTCCCAGAGAAGGTGCTGCGACCGGGTATCCTTTGGCTTGCTGCCGGATTTGCCGGGTGTATGATCGCCGCCATTGCCGGGTTGATAATAATAGCCCGGCTTGGTCTCGCCTGTCTTTTGATAGATCTTCCACCGGCCATTGATCTCCTTTACGTCCTTTTTCATGAGTGCGGAATTTTCACTGGGACCCAGAAAGAGATATCCTTCCCTGCCTGCCGCGAACAGCAGGAGAGAGAAGATACGCTGCTGCAGCGCCGGACTGATATAGATGAGCATGTTGCGGCAGCTGACCAGGTCGTTCTTGATAAAGGGCGGGTCCTTGATGATATTGTGACGTGCAAATACTATCTGCTTGCGGATGCTGGGGATGATCGTGTAGCTTTTGGAGCGCCCGGTAAAATATTTTTTAAGCAGGGGCGGATCGATGTCCTTTTCGACGGATAGCGGATATTGCCCTGCGGAAGCAAACTGGACGGCGTCTTCGTCGACATCCGTGGCAAATATCTTTACCTCCAGGCGTTTGGGATTGTCACCCAGCAGCTCGTTGATCAATATGGCGATGCTATAGGCCTCTTCTCCCGTGCTGCAGGCCGTCACCCATACTTTGATGATATCTTCCACCTCTTTTTTGTCGATAAGGGGGCGGAGAACCTTTTCACGGAGCACCGTAAACGCTTCGGGATCCCGGAAAAACCGTGTCACACCTATAAGGAAATCCTGGCCCAGCTGACGTGTCTCGTCCTTATGGTCTTTCAGGTAGGCAACGTAATTATCCGGAGAGGCAAAGTTCCCCTGCATCATCCGCCGGGTGATCCTCCGCAGGATAGTGGGGGTCTTGTAATAATGGAACTCCATCCCCGACCCCTGCCGGACCAGGTCGAATACCGTCCTGAGGAACTGGTCGTCTTTTTTGTCGCTGCCATACAGGAAGGTGGAAGGCGGGGAAGTATGATTGAGTATCTCTTCACACATGGCGGACGGGGGAAGGATGAAATCCGCATTGCCCGTGGTGATGACGCTGTTGGGCATTCCATCGAACTTTGCTGTGGCAGGGTCCTGGACGAGGATGATCCCGCCTTCTTTTTTGATGGCCTCCGTGCCTTTGGTGCCGTCCGTACCTGTGCCGGACAATATCACGGCAATGGCTTTGTCTTTTCTTTCCTTCGCCAATGAATACAGAAATACATCCACAGCGTTGTTAGGGGACTTGCCATTTTTTTTATCAGACAGCTTGAGCTGATTCTTTTGAATGGTGATCAGCTTGGTATTGGGAATGACATAGATACATTTACGCTCGATGTTATGGTTATCCTCCGCCTCGTACACCTGCATATGCGTATGCCGGGACACCAGCTCCACCAGCAGGCTTTTATAGTCCGGGGAAAGATGCTGGATGAGGATGAACGATAGATTGGACGTATCGGGCATGCTGTCGAAGAATTCATGGATGGCTTCCAATCCTCCGGCCGAGGCCCCGATGGCCACGATGTAATGATCATATTTATCTGTTCGTAGACTCATAGTGGAAACTTCTCAGTGTGGCGCTGACCTGTACTATCTGCAGACTCCCTCTTTCCAGTATCAGGAGGGCGCCATAAGATTGGACAGTATTGATCAGGTGAATGGGTAGCTTACCACAGAACTCAGGATCGTAATTCGGGTTGGAGCTCATGCTTTTCAATCCAGGTTTTAAAAGTTAAGAATGTCGACCCGGCCGAGGGCCAGTATTCCCGCGATGATCCGGCACCTGCCCATTACCTTCTCGGCCTGTCTGTGGATATCTTCCGTATTTTTCTTCAGCTCTGTTGATAGCATTTGTCAAGATTTTACCCGCTCCGGTGCATACGTGAGGGGAATTATTTCCCCAAAATGCTACCTGGAGGATTATTATTTTCTTTTTCTTAATACCTTAAACCCTCATATAAGAAGGAATGAAGCTATTTTACATAGTTTTATCCCTTATTACCCATCATACAACCTCTACCAGACAATGGATAGTCGCAGAGAATTCATCAAAAAAGCGGCCATGATTGCGGGGGCCACCGGATTGGCCGGTGTCCTGCCCGCCAGCATTCAAAAAGCGCTTGCTATCGATCCCCCCACCGGCTCGACCTGGCTGGATGCTGAACATGTAGTGATCCTTATGCAGGAGAACAGGAGCTTTGACCATTGTTATGGTATGCTGAAGGGAGTTCGGGGCTATCGCGACCCCCGGGCCGTCCAGCTGCCGGATGGGAATCCCGTATGGCTGCAGACAAATGCCGCGGGGGAAACATATACTCCTTTCCGGCTGGATATCAAGGATACCAAGGCCACCTGGATGGGCTCCCTGCCTCACTCATGGTCCAACCAGATAGATGCCCGCAACGATGGTAAGCATGACAAATGGCTGGACGCCAAACCCTCCGGCAATGCAGAGTATGCCCATATGCCTTTGACCATGGGGTATTATGATAGAAGAGATATCCCCTTCTATTATGCCCTGGCCGATGCTTTTACCGTATGTGATCAGAATTTTTGTTCCTCTCTTACAGGAACCACTCCCAACAGACTATATCTGTGGACAGGCACCATCCGGGATGAACAAAATGCCCAGTCTCATGCCCGTGTCCGCAACCAGGATACGGATTATGGGATGGAGGCATCCTGGACCACCTTTCCTGAGCGACTCGAAGACCATGGCATCGACTGGAAAGTATATCAGAATGAGCTCAGCATACATCCCGACTTCAAGGGAGAAGAAGAGGACTGGCTGGCGAACTTTACGGACAATCCCCTGGAATGGTTTACCCAATACAATGTCCGTTTCTCCCGCGCTTATATGCCCTTCATTCCAGTCTTGAGGCAAAAGGTGACCAAAGAGATCGCGGAGCTGCAGCAGAAAGTGGATGCATTACCTTTGGACGCAGCCCTGAAGAAACAGCTGGAAGAAAAGAAAAAAGCCTTGAAGAACCTGGAAGACGAGTACAGGAACATCCGGCCTGATGTTTTCGAGAAGCTGACACCCAGGCAACAGTCGCTGCACAACAGAGCATTCACCCGTAATAGTGAGGACCCATATTTCCATAACCTGACCACCCTGCATTATGAGGATGGTGAGATGCAGGTACCCAAGGGAGATATATTGCATCAGTTCAGACAGGATGTACGGGATGGCAAGCTGCCCACCGTATCATGGCTGGTAGCTCCCTCCAATTTCTCGGATCATCCGGGTAGTCCCTGGTATGGCGCCTGGTATGTTTCGGAAGTGCTGGATATCCTTACGCACAATCCCGATGTCTGGAAGAAGACCATCTTTATCCTTTGTTATGATGAGAATGACGGATACTTCGACCATGTGCCGCCTTTTACCGCACCTGACCCCGCCCGCCCCGAGACCGGCCTTGTATCGAAGAATATCGATACGGGAGTGGAATGGGTAACAAAGGAGCAGGATCTGCAATGGACTACGGAGCAGGAAGCGCGGAGCGGTCCCATTGGACTTGGTTTTAGGGTCCCGCTTGTGATAGCCAGCCCCTGGAGCAGAGGGGGGTATGTCAATTCACAGGTATGCGATCATACATCCATCATACAGCTGATAGAAAGACTCCTCAGCCATCGGACGGGGAAGAAGATCGTGGAGTCGAATATTTCCACCTGGAGGAGGACCATCTGCGGCGATCTCAGCTCCACCTTTCGTCCTTATAATGGAGAAAGGATACCTGCACCCAAACCCGTGGTAAAGAATCAGCAGCTGGAAGGCATACACCGGGCAAGGAAAAAGGATCTGCCCGGTGGATTCAAACATTTGACAAAAGAAGATATCGAGCAGGTGCGGCGTGATCCTGCTGCCTCCCATCTCCTGCCCGAACAGGAAAAAGGCACCCGCCCTTCCTGCGCCCTGCCTTATGAGCTATATGCAGAGCTGGATCCCAACGAGCAGGGTAATGGGCTGGGACTTAGCCTGCGTGTGGACCGGCTGGTATTTGGGGATGCCTCCGCCGGCAGCCCCTTTATCGTCTGCGTTCATGGGAAAAAGCATGCCGTGCGTAACTACGCTGTTGCCGCCGGCGATCAATTGAATGACCTCTTTCCCCTGACCCTCTTCGAGGACGGGAAATATGATATACGGGTGCATGGCCCCAATGGGTTCTACAGGGGCTTTGCCGCCAGTAAGATCCCGCCCGTTGTCTTTAACATGGATTATGAATTTGGTCCGGATGAGAAACCCACCGGCCGGCTGCTCTTACGCATGATAAATACAGACGGCGCCAGGGGGTTTAAGATCCAGGTACGGGATAACACCTATGGCGCCAAGCCATTGGTGCGTCAGGTGGGAGCAGGCGGTTCGGATGACGGCAGCCCTTCCATTTTACTGGGTACAAAGACCCAATCAGGGTGGTACGACTATAGTATACTGATAGAAGGCGTAGATGGTTTTGAGAAGCGATATGCAGGCCGGGTGGAGACTGGCAAGGATTCTATCAGCGATCCGGCAATGGGTTAATATCTGGCAATACCGGGTTAATTATTGCATAGTCCAGCGGTTGTTTTTGACTAAACCTTATATTCGCACGAATCAAACTGTTATATGAGAAAACACTTTTCACTGCTCTTTTTGATCACCATCGTACTGGGTAACACTTACGGACAAAGGGGCAATCGCAATGCTGCGCCTGCTCCACCCACACCGCCCCTGGAGAAGCTGCCCTCCGGCAGCCGGACCCTTAACATCGACTCGGCTGTCACTACACATTGGGAAGTTACTATAAAAGGACAGCGTATCCCGTATGACGCCACTGCCGGCGCCATGCCTGTATGGGATGAGGAAGGTAAACCTGTCGCAGGCGTGTTCTATACGTATTATGAGCGGACGGATATCAAGGACAAGACCATCCGCCCTCTCGTGATCTCTTTCAACGGAGGTCCCGGCACTCCTTCCGTCTGGATGGAGATAGGCTATACCGGTCCGCGCCGGCTGAATATCGATGACGAAGGTTTCCCCATCCAGCCTTATGGCGTAAAAGAAAATGATCATTCCATCCTGGATGTAGCTGATATCGTTTACCTGGATCCGGTGAACACCGGATTTTCCAGGGCCGTGAGCAAGGACGTCCCAACGTCCCGCTTTTTCGGGGTGAATGAAGATATCAAGTACCTGGCGCAATGGATCGCCACTTTTGTATCCCGCAAGGGCCGCTGGGCTTCGCCCAAGTTCCTCATCGGCGAGAGCTATGGCACCACCCGTGCTTCGGGTCTTGCCCTGGAGCTGCAGGAGGCACAGTGGATGTACCTGAATGGCGTCATACTGGTATCTCCCACCGAGCTGGGTATCGAGCGGAGCGAATTTGTAAAAGCTTCCCTGCGGGTGCCTTACTATGCTGCTACTGCCTGGTATCACAAGGCGCTGCCGTCCGACCTGCAGCAGAAGGACCTTACCGATGTATTGCCCGAGGTGGAGAAGTTTACCATCAACGAGCTGATACCTGCTCTTGCAAATGGCGGCTTCCTGGATGAAGGGAAGAAAAAGGAGCTGGCGACCAAATTGTCCCGTTACACCGGACTGTCCGATAAATTTATCTCACAGTGCAATCTGATCATACCTACTAATTATTTCTGGAAGGAGCTGTTGCGGGACAAAGGTTTCACCGTAGGCAGGCTGGATTCCCGCTACCGTGGCATCGACGCACAGGATGCCGGCGACGGTCCCGACTACAATGCTGAGTTAAATTCCTGGAACCATGCATTTATGCCGGCGATGAATGTGTATCTTCGCGAAGATCTGAATTATCGGACGGACCTGCAGTATTATCTCTTCGGTCCCGTCCATCCCTGGAACAATCAGAATGATCATACAGGGGAGAATTTACGCCAGGCTATTGCCGAAAATCCCTTTATGCATTTGCTGATCCAGTCAGGATATTATGATGGCGCCTGTGATTATTTCAATGCCAAGTATAGTCTTTGGCAACTGGACCCCAGCGGCAAGCTGAAGGACAGGCTTCATTGGGAGGGGTATCGCAGCGGGCATATGATGTACCTGCGCAAGCCTGATCTGGCCGAGGCTACGGATAATCTAAGGAAGTTCATCAAGGAGGCTCTACCCAAACCCGGACAGCCTGCTAAATATTGATGGGCCTTCGGCTAACGGTCCCGTGGTCCGTTTTGACTAGTCATTGGTTACACTACACATAAATGTTCATACGAGGCGCCTTTCCAGGCGCCTCGTTATATAATAAATTGACGGCTTTTTGCTTGTATTGCGCCAGTTTGGTGAGATACTCTTCTCTGTCATCCGTCAGACTGAGATAATAATAGGCCCCATCCGCAATGATAAAAATAATGTCCGCCGTTGCCGATGGGTCTTCAACCTCCAATGCTCCCTCCTCCACACAGCGAACGATCAGCTCTTCCAGTTGCTTTCGCAGCGTATCGAGCAGCAGCTTATATTTTTTCATGATCGTTTTGTTCCGGAAGGACAGCGCATAACAACTGTAGGAAACGCCATCGTCAAACAATGTATTCCACTTTTGCGAGAATATATTGTCTATCGCTCTTAAAAGATTCTGCAAAGAGTCGTTCTTTTCAGCCGGAGCCGCCACCTGGAAGATCAATAGGTACTTATCCAATATATACTCCACCAGCGCATATATCAAATGCTCCTTTGTTTCAAAATAATGTATGATCAGCCCCGGAGTGATACCGATGAGCTCCGCTGTTTTCGCAAAAGTGGCATTTTCCAATCCTTCCTTCCTGGCCAGTTTATAAAAGGCTTTGACGATTTCTTTCTGCCTTGGCTCTTTAAGGCTGCTTCTACCCATGGGTTACTCTTTGAGACTCTTTAATTAATGCATTTTTAAACCCGTAAAGTTTCAAAAATAAGGAAAAGTTATATACCCCGTCCCATTTCTCAAATCGTGAAAAAATATAAATTGATTGACTAGTCAATCAATTTAATTAATAATTCCTTAATTTAGGTTCGCGAAGTTTGCCATATGCAGCTCCTACTTTTGCGGCCGGAAGTACTGTTGCCTTCGCACATTTAATACTCTTCAAACATCCATTATGAGACTAAAACTAGCCTTATGGGCATTGCTTTTGGCTGCATGTCATTTTACCACTGCCTATAGCCAGGCCCAGCCCCCGGCATCGATCATTTCCGGAAGGATCCAGGATTCATCCGGCGTGTCCTTGTCCAATGTGTCCGTCCTGAATGTGCGGACAGGCAAGACCACTCTTTCCGACAGCGCCGGAAACTTCAGACTGCTTATGCACAAAGGAGACCCTTTGGAGATCAGCATGATAGGCTATCAGACCAAAAGACTGACCGGCTACACAGGAGGGCCTGTCTACCTGGCTGCATCAAGCGCCGAGCTGAGTGACGTTGTAGTGGTGGGATATGGCACCGCCCAAAAGAAGGACCTGACAGGAGCCGTCGACCAGATATCCGGCGGCCAGCTCGCCAGACGTCCCATTGCCAACGTATTCCAGGGATTACAGGGCGCCAGCCCCGGGTTGAATATCACGTATTATGGCGGACAGCCCGGCACCACCCCAACCCTCAACATCCGCGGCTTTGCTTCTATAAATGATAACAGCGGCTCCCCCCTCGTGGTCATCGACGGAATAGCCTCCACTACCGACGATCTTTTAAGGATCAACCCCAGCGATATCGCAAACATTTCCATACTGCGGGACGCTTCTTCCGCAGCTATCTATGGTGCGCGCGCATCATTCGGCGTGATCCTCATTACCACCAAACAGGGGTCTTCAGGCAGGCAGAACATAAGTTATAGCAACTATTTCGCCTCTTCCAGAAGAACCCTGCTCCCTGAGCCCGTTACCGACCCTTTCATTTATATGAAAGTACTGGAAACCTCCACCAACAACACCCCATGGGATTATGTCAACTATACCTCCTGGCAGTATGACTGGGCAAGACAGCGTTCCGACAACCCCGCCTCGGCCCCGGATACCAAATTGAACCCCGACGATCAGTCTCAGTGGGCATATATGGGTAACAACAACTGGAATGACTATTTTTTCAATAAGTCCAGCATATCCCAGTATCACACGATAAATTTCAGCGGAGCCGCGCAAACAGCTAATAAAAGGACCGTCGGTTACTTGCTGTCCGCGGATTACACAAATGAGAATGGATTGAATAAATTGGTCCGCGATGACTGGAAAAGATACGGAATGAGGGGTAAGATAAACTTTTCGCCCTTTTCATGGCTGAGGGTGGACAATAACCTGAACGTATACCAATTGGACCGCAACCAGCCCACTTATAATATCACCGACGTATATTATACCCAGCCCACCGACGTCGCCAAAAACCCCGATGGCACATGGGCCAATACCACTGCCGGCCGGCTTGCCGCAAAACTCGTCGACGGGGGAAGGAACGCACAAACCCGCTTTGGCTTCCAGGACATCATACGGGGCACCGCCAGCCTTCTCAATAACGACCTGCAGATCACCGGTGACGCCAGCTTTAAAAGAGAATTGTGGAACTACAACTTACAATACTTACCTTATAATATAGGATACGGGCCCAGCGACATACGCACCGAAGGAACACCCAGCTCCGTGTCCGCGACCAACGGAACCATAAAACAGTATGTCTATGACCTCTATGCCAACTATAACAAGCGGTTTGGCGCACACACCATCAAGCTTACCGCCGGTTACAACCAGGAAGAGTACGAATGGAACCCTGTTCAGGTCAGCAAAGCCAATCTCATTTCATCCTCCGTTCCCTATATAGGCCTCGCCACCGGCGCCACTACCGTCAATACCACCGCTTATCAGGGCTATTATTCCTATGCGATCCAAAGCTTCTTTGGACGGGTCAATTATACCTTTAACGACCGGTATATTCTGGAAGGCAATGGCCGCGCGGACGGTTCTTCACGCTTCCCGTCGAATAACAGATGGGGTTTCTTTCCCTCCATCTCCGGCGCCTGGATCGTAAGCAAGGAGTCGTTCTGGGGCGGTCTGGCCAATCAGCTGTCTAATTTCAAATTACGGGCCTCTTACGGTTGGCTCGGCAATCAGTCGGTGGCTTATTACGGATATATTCCAAGCCTCAACGTGGGACAATCTTCCTATCTGATCAATGGAGGCCTGCCCACCGTATTGGGACAGGCGCCCGCACTGTCTGTCGATCCTAATAATTACACATGGGAGAAGGTCCGGACAAGCAACTTAGGGTTTGACCTGGGCATGCTGAAAGACAGGATTACAGCAAGCTTTGACTACTATGTAAGAGACACCAAAGGCATGCTGGCTCCAAGCCAGGAGCTGCCCGCTGCGCTTGGGACCGCTGCACCTTATCAAAATGCTGCAGACCTGTCTACCAAAGGCTGGGAGATGTCATTGGCATACAGGGACAGAGTAATGATCGCCTCCAAACCCCTGGACTTCACCGCAAAGGTCATCCTCTCGGACGCGAGGAGCCACATTACGAAATATAACAACGCCTCCAAATCATTCTCCGCCGCTTATTATCCCGGACAAACCATCGGTGAGATATGGGGACTGACCAATGATGGATTCTTCAAAAGCCAGGACGATATCAACAAAATAGACGAGAGTTCCATAATCCCATGGGGAGCGCTCCAGATCGTACCCGGATGGCCAAAATATAAAGACCTCGACAAGAATGGGACCATAGAATTGGGTACCTCCGCACTCGATCCAAAGGACCTGCGCATCATCGGCAACAGGAGTCCCAGGTACCGGATAGGCTTTACCCTGAATATGGCCTGGAATAATATTGACTTCTCCATGTTCCTGCAGGGTGTTTTAAAACAAGACTACTACCCTCACCATTATCTGTTCTGGGGTCCCTATCAGCAGCCTTATGCGAACATCTATCCATGGAACCTGGACTTTTACCGTGGCGCCGATGAATCTGCCGCCGAACAGGCCGGTGACAGCAAATCCTATCTTGCTGCCGGACTTGCCAAAGCCAATCCGAATGCAGCCTTCCCCGTGTTGCAGGCATGGCTGGCCGATAATAACTATGGCTCCGGTCTGGATATCCCGCAAACCAAATACATGTTGAATGCCGCCTACCTGAGAATAAAGAACCTGACAGTCGGTTATACATTACCCGCCTTTTATACCAAAAAGGTGAACATCGACAGGCTAAGGATATACTTCAGCGGTGAGAATATATTCGAATTCTCCGGTATTAAGAAGTATCTCGATCCCGAGTCGGTTTCAGATGGATATGGATGGGAATATCCCTACCAGCGTAAATATTCTCTTGGACTCAATCTTGATTTTTAGCATCCAACAGTATCCCCACGATAAAAAAGAAATTATGAAGAAAAATATTTTTATAATGGCGGCGATAATACTCATATCGCTCGCGTCATGCAAAAAGGGTTTCCTGGACAGATATCCCCAGACCACCATATCTCCGGCGCTCTTTTTTAAATCCGAAGACGATCTGGCCGAGTATGTTAACGGCCTGCTGAACCAGCCCGGATCTGGGCAGTACCTGGCCGATCAGAGCAGCGACAACCTGGCCACCACAGGCAATGTTGAGATAAAAAATATCATGACCGGCAGCCCCTCCTCCAAAACGATCACTTCCGGCTGGACATGGACCAGGTTGAGAAATATCAACTTCTTCCTGGAGAACTATGACAAGGCAGCGATAAACCAGGATATAAAGGACCATTATGCCGGGCTGGCAAGATATTACAGGGCTGATTTTTATATGAGCATGGTTAAGAGATACTCCGATGTGCCCTGGTACTCCAAAACGATCAACCCCGATGACTCAGCCCTGTACATGGCCCGTACGCCAAGGGCGGAGGTCGTCGACAGCATCATGGCCGATGTGCTGTTTGCAAGCTCTCATGTAAGAGAAAATGTACCCGCCGGAACGCCCGGGAAATGGGCCGTAATGGCCATGTATGCACGCATGGCTTTGTACGAAGGCACCTACCGGAAATATCATCCCGAGCTAAGCCTCCAAAATTCAGCCACCGCACTCCTCGATACCGCCAAAGCGGTCGCCGATAGGATCATCGCGTCGGGCAATTTCCATATCTATACCTCGGGCCACCCCACCTCCGACTACGCCGCCCTTTTCAACAGCGCCGATCTCTCTTCCAACCCCGAGGTCATACTGAATACCCCTTATGACCTTTCGGTCAGCGGCGCCGGCAGCTCCAATATCAACAGTACGGTCTTTGGTGATTATGAGCAATCTCCCTCCAGGGATCTCGTACAGACTTATTTAATGACGGATGGTTCGAGACTGGCGGATCAGGCCGGCTACCAGCAATTTACCTTTCCGCAGGAGTTTGTCAACAGGGACCCCCGTATGATGCAGACAATTGCATACCCCGGATTTACAAGGTCGCAGGACGCATCCCCCTATATCCAGCGCCTCAATAAGAACTTCACCGGCTATCACCAGTTGAAGGGCTATATCAATTCCACCGACAATACCAAAATAGGCAGCACCGACTTCCCCGCCATTCGTTATGCCGAAGTATTATTGACTGCTGCCGAGGCTGCTGCCGAGTCAGGCATTATCACACAGACCGACATCGATAATACTGTTAACCTGTTACGTACGCGGGCAGGGATGCCTTCTTTATCACTTGGCACAGCCAATACATCTCCCGATCCTATCCTGGCAGCAAAATATCCCGATGTCACGGGCGCCGATCAGGGGGTTATTCTGGAGATCAGAAGGGAACGCAGGGTGGAATTGGCGCTGGAAGGCTACCGATACGACGACCTCATGCGCTGGCATGCCGGCAGCTTGCTCGCTGCTATCCCCGAAGGTATGTATTTCCCCGGCCTGGGACAATACGATATGACTGGCGATGGTGTGGCCGACATTATATTGGTGGATGCAAATACGGCCATCCCCGATGATGCTAATAAAATAAAGAACTCACTGGGCAAACCCCTCGTATACTATAAGGCCGGAAGCTTCGGAGATGACGTCACCGTATACCTGAAAAATGGCGCGCAGGGCGGCGGCACGCTGGTCACCGAGATCACCGCCCGTCAGTTCATTGACCCGAAATATTATTATCGCCCTGTACCGTATCTGCAGACGCAGCTAAATTCACATCTGACACAAATATTCGGCTGGTAACAACAAAAATATTGAATAAGTGAAAAGAAGAACACTCATCAAAACGCTGGGCCTGTCCTCGCTGGGTATTTCCGCCATAGCCAAGGCCTCAGTCAAAACGTCAGCACCGGTGTCGAAACCTCCCTTCATTACCGTCGCCCATATCACGGACGTCCATATCAGCGAAGGGAACAATGCTCCTGGTCGGTTTTCAAATTGCCTGAAAACCATTGTCGAAAAACACAAACCCGCTTTTTTTCTAAATGGCGGGGATTCCATCATGGACGCTTCCTATGCGGATGTCAAAAGAGAAAGCGTAACCAGCCAATGGGAGATATGGGATGATTGTATAAAAGCCTCCATACCCGGATATGATATCCGCTCCTGCATTGGCAATCACGACACATGGTGGAGTGCCCCTACGCCGGAAGACAGCATGTATGGAAAGCCCTACGTGGTGCAACGTTTGAAGATCCCCGGAAGATACTATAGCTTCGATAAGGGCGGCTGGCATTTTATCATTCTCGACAGCAACAACAAGAATATTTCCGTCGACGAGGAGCAATTCCTTTGGCTGGAGAAGGATCTCGCGCAACTATCTGCTTCAACGCCTGTGCTGGTAATGTCACACTATCCCATTTTAGGCACCACGCAGGTACTAGTGGGAGGTGGGCATTCCGACTCCAAACAGTTGAAAAGTCTCTTTTATAAATATAGACAGCACGTTAAAATATGCTTGTCCGGCCACAACCATCTGTCCGACAAATCATTTTATAATGACGTGCAATACTGCTGTAATGGGGCCATGTCCGGTTTTTGGTGGGGTAAGGGGGACGGGGAATCTGCGGGAACAGGGTATTATATGGAAACACCCCCAGGCTATGCTATCCTAAAATTGTTCAGGGATGGGAGAGTTGAGAACCAATACTACCCTCATGGACTCTAAAGTCGATTCTGTCGCCGCAGAATAAACCAGACAGCCCATAGCGCGATGAGAGCCCAGACAATATTTACGACCACGTTGGGGAAGTCCCTGAGCGAGACCGCATTATAGGTCAGCCCGATGGCTCCCAGGATATTCAGCAGATGATATAGTTTTTTATCTGCCCGGAGCTTGCCCATGCTCAACAGCAGGTAGGCGACGAGATAGGATGCTGTACCTATCCAGCCGAAAAGGGAGGGGAGTGGGATATTCATGCCGCAAAATAAAGAGATTGGGTCAAACCATGGTCAGCTTTGGCCGACCTTGGATTAGACTTGGACGACCTCCTTCGTGAGCCTTATGACGACCAGCTTAGATACGGGCGTGTTGCTTTTGGCCGCCGTATTGTCGATGGGGACCAGCACATTCGTTTCGGGGTAGTAGGTTGCCGCACAGCCTTTGGGAATGGAATAAGGCACGACCACAAACTTATGAGCCGTCCTGACTACGCCATTATAATGACTCGACAGGTCGACGACATCTCCCCGCTGCAATCCCTGCGCGCGCATATCCTCTTCGTTGAGGAAGATCACCCTTCGCTCATCGTAGATGCCCCTGTATCGATCATTCATCCCATATATCGTTGTATTGAACTGGTCATGGCTTCTTATCGTCATCATCATTAGCTCACCGGGAGCCAGCGTGATCTTTTCCGGATGCACCACGCTGAACTGCGCCTTTTGAGAAGAGGTGGTGAATTTCCCTTCACGCGGGGCATTGGGGAGATAAAACCCGCCCGGCAGCCGCACCCGTTTATTATAGTCTTCAAATCCGGGTATTGTCCTTTCGATGTCATCCCTAATGGCGTCGTAGCTATTCAGGTATTTATCCCAGTCCACCGTCGAGCGCTGCCCCAGCGTTGCTTTTGCAAGACGGCAGACGATGACTGGCTCGCTGAGCAGGTGGGTGGATATGGGATTGAGCATGCCTCTTGAAGACTGTACGACACCCATGGAATTCTCACAGGAGACAAACTGGTCTTCGCCGTTCATCATGTCTTTGTCGCTGCGGGCCAGGCAGGGGAGGATGATGGCTTCTTCCCCATGTATCAGGTGACTGCGATTGAGCTTGGTGCTCACGTGTACCGTGAGATGGCAGCGACGCAGGGCTTCCGCTGTGTAGAACGTATCGGGTGTGGCCGAGAGAAAATTACCCCCCATGGCAAAAAAGACCCTGGCCTTCCCTTCGTACATGGCCTTGATGGATGCTACCACATCATATCCGTGCGCCCTGGGCGGGGAAAATCCAAAATTCTTTTGAATGGAATCCAGGAGCTTGTTTGTAGGACGTTCCCAGATACCTACCGTACGATCGCCCTGTACATTGCTATGTCCGCGCACAGGACAGGTACCTGCGCCGGGCTTGCCGATGCTGCCTTTCAACAGCAGGAGGTTGACGATCTCTTTTATGGAGTCCACGGCATTCCTGTGCTGCGTAAGCCCCATGGCCCAGCATATGATGATCTTCTTTTTGCCTTTTAGCATGGCGGCCGCCTGTCCTATCTGCGGGATGGAGATGCCGCTGGCCTCCGAGAGTTCGAGTAGTGATTGCTGTTGGAGGTGCTGGATAAAGGCTTCATACCCTTCCGTGTGTTCCTGTATGAAGTTGTGATCGAATACGCTGCCCGGCTGGTGTTCCTCCTCCAGCCACAACATAAGCTCGATGGCCTGTAGCAGGGCCATGTCTCCATTGAGCCTCACCTGCAGGAAAAGATCGGTCAGCTGAGTGGCGCTACCCAGGATCCCCTTTACCTCCTGTGGATTACGGAAGGCCATCAGGCCGGTCTCGGGAAGAGGATTGATCGAGATGATTTGCGAGCCGTTCTTTTTTGCCTTTTCCAGGGCCGTCAGCATTCGGGGTGCGTTGGTGCCCGGATTTTGTCCCATGATAACGATGACCTCTGCATGATGAAGGTCGTCCAGGGTGACCGACCCCTTGCCAAGACCCAGTGTTTCCGTGAGAGCGACGCCGCTGGATTCATGACACATGTTGGAACAGTCGGGGAGATTGTTGGTCCCGTATGCGCGGACAAAGAGCTGGTAGAGGAAGGCGGCTTCGTTGCTTGTGCGGCCCGAAGTATAAAAGACCGCCTGGTCAGGCGAGGGGAGGGCATTGAGCGCGGCGGCGATCTTATTAAATGCTTCGTCCCATTCGATGGGCTGATAATGGGCGGCCCCCTTGGGCAGGTACATCGGCTGTGCTATGCGCCCCTTTTTACCCAGCTCATGATCCGAGAGGGCGGACAGGCCGGCCACGGAATTTTTTGTAAAGAAGTCCGGGGTGAGCTTTTTGGTCGTGATCTCTTCGGCAATCGCCTTTGCGCCATTCTCGCAGTACTCGCCTATACCCGAGCGTTCGTCGTCGGGATCGGGCCAGGCGCAACTGGGGCAGTCGAAGCCATCCTTTTGATTCATCTTGCCGAGAGCTTTTAGACCCCTGGCCAGACCGCCTTCGCCAATCGCGTAACGGAGGCTGGATACGATGGCAGGGAGACCTACCGCCTTGGTCTTGACGTGACCTGTATGGAGATGGGAAAGCTGTTCGGGGTTCTCAGGTGAGATGGGCGTGTCGTCCGACGGGTCGCGTTGCTGATCTGCCATGTCTATAAATTTATTCGGGATGCGCCCGCGTATATATTAAAACGTTGGTCCCTTAAAAAGCCGATAAGGGTTATATCATATTCTTTGGCCAGCTCCACCGCCAGGCTGGAGGGGGCGCCTACCGCCGCTACTACCTTTATACCTGCCATCGCCGCCTTTTGGATCAGCTCGAAGCAGGCACGGCCGCTGAGTAATAGAACATGATCCACCAGGGGTAGCTGTCCTTCCTGTAAGGCCCATCCAATGAGTTTATCCAGGGCATTGTGCCGCCCGATATCCTCTTGTAATGCCAGCAAATGACCTTGCCGGTGGAAGAGGGCCGAAGCATGAAGACCACCTGTAGATCCATATATATCCTGCTGCTGACGCAGCAGACCCGGAAGAGGATGCAATAGCTCGGGCTGGAGACGCCAGTGGGTTGCGTGCGCCGGCGAAGGGCAGACCGTCCGCAGGGAGTCCAGGGAAGATTTGCCACAGACGCCACAGCTGGACGTTGTGTAAAAATGACGTTGCAGGCGACCGAGGTCCAAAGAAATATTTTCTTGCAGACTGATGAGAATGGAATTGGGAATGGCCGTATAAGTGCCTTTGACCGCGCTTGCGTCGGGCAGGATGCCTTCCGTGTATAGGAAGCCTGTCGCCAGCTGGACGTCATTACCCGGCGTGCGCATGGTGATGGAAATGCTTTGCTCCTGCCGTTGGCCCGCGGGCCCGTATTGCAGGCGTATCTCCAATGGCTCCTCCACCGCCAGCTCGTCACTGGCTTCCAGGACGTCGGTGTCATGTATCTTTTGTATGGGCATGCGTGCGATGCCGGGGGATTGAATCATGGATTAAAGTTACGCAAAAAGCCTGCCTCCTGTATCGTAACCGTACAGTAGGTGTATCAAAAATGAACTTGTCTTTTAGGATCATAATTTTTAAATATTTGAATCTCAATCAGGTTGTTTTGGGAAGGATGTTTGATGTTAATTTTAATTTCATCAATTCTTCATCATGCTAAAGAACTACTGGAAGATTGCTATTCGTAATATCATGCGAAGCAAGGGATTCTCCATTTTAAATATCTCCGGATTGGCGCTTGGCATGGCCAGCGCTACCCTTATCCTGTTATGGGTACAGCATGAAGTGGGCTTCGACCGCTGGCATGCAAAGGATGCCCGCCTGTATGAGCTGATGACCAATCATTTTGCCGATGGAAAATTAGGGACCGGCTCCGCCACTCCCGAGATTATGCCGCC
>Ga0105239_10001833_pt1 | contig 27816 bp, 23 predicted proteins | sample KBSC44metaG_FD_92761 | JGI IMG/M metagenome (GOLD analysis project Ga0105239, IMG submission 92761) | Corn rhizosphere microbial communities from Kellogg Biological Station, Michigan, USA - KBS C4-4 metaG | ecosystem: Host-associated > Plants > Roots > Rhizosphere > Soil | place: Michigan, USA...
CATGTCGATGCCCGGGACGCGGGCCGTCTTGGCGGTACCGATCTCTACCACATCCTGCATTCCGCTGTGGACCACTTCATAGGACGCATCGGAAATATGGGTTACCGGCTCGTGTTTCAGATGAAAGCGGCTAAGCAGCGTGTCATCTTCGGGCGCACCTTCGATGCTTTTTACAAAATGAGGTGTATAGTAAAATCCCTTGTTGGCCACGATGCACATCGCGTTGGCCATCTGTAACGGGGTAACGAGCATCTTATCCTGACCGATGCCCATGGAGACCATCGAGCAGGAGTTCCAGGACCGCTTGTAATCTTTGTCATACACTGCGGTATCGGGGATGTTCCCGCCGTCTTCGCTGGGAAGATCGACGCCGAGCCGGTGACCGAGGCCAAATGCGTTGGCATATTCCTTCCATTTCATCAGACCGAGACGGTGGCTGTGGAATTCGGGATTATCGACTTCGAGCCGGAAGGTGTTACAAAAAAAGGAGTTGCAGGAATGGGCGATGGCGAGGCGAAGGTTGGCGGAATGGCCGGCCCAGGTCTCCAGGCATTTAACGATCTTGGGGGAGCAGGCATCGTAATGGCCTACACAGTAGATGCCGCTGGCGGGGGTGATCACATTCTCATCAAGACCGATGAGCGCGCCGATGGGTTTATAGGTTGACCCCGGCTGGTATTGTCCTTTGATGGCGCGATTGAGAAAGGGTCCTGAGGCATCCAGCACGAGCCGGGCAAAGTTGGACTGTTTATCCGGACCAGTCAGCAAGTTGGGGTCGTAGCTCGGGCCGGAGGCCATCGCCAGGATACCTCCAGTTGAAGGGTCAATGGCGACTGCGGCGCCGGACTTGCCGTACAAAAGGCGCTCGGCCAGCTGCTGCAGCTCTATATCCAGGTAAGTGTGGAGGTTCTTCCCAGCAATAGCCGGGGTATCGAGGGTCCTATCCTGGTAGTGGCCGACCAACCGGTTCTTGTTGTCCTTTATCCAGAACTCGATACCCCGCTGCCCCATCAGCACCCGCTCGTAGCTCTGCTCGAGCCCGCTGCGGCCGACATAGTCCCCCAGTTGATAGAAATTGTTACTGCGCCGCAGGATGGCGGAATCCACCTCCCCGACGTACCCCATGATATGCGCAGCAGAATTATACGGATAGACCCGTACCGGACGTTCCTGCAGGTTGAATCCAGGGAACTTCCAGATATTCTCCTCCATCCGCGCATAGATCTCGGGCGGCAGCAGGTCCTCAAAGATGGTCGGGCGGAAAAGCCCGTTCTTGATCCTTGCATCGATGATACGGCGACGGAATTCAGCCGTGTCGATGCCGATCAGCTGACAGAAATAGGTTGTGTCGATATTCCTCACCTGGGATGGCGTCACCATCAGGTCATAAAGAATGGTATTGTTGAGAATGGCCCTGCCCTTCCGGTCATAAATGATCCCCCGCGTCGGATATACACTCTTGCGGAAGAGCGCATTCTCCTGGGCCTGTTGCTTGTATTTCGTGGAGATGATCTGCAGGTTGAACAGCTGCGCAGCAATGATCAGGAACATTCCTGCAAAGATCAGGCGGACAATATTGCTACGGGATTGGTTGAAAACAGACATACAACATTAAATCGTATTGGTCCTGAATTTTTGTTTACGGAAGAACAACAGCTCAGTAAGCAGGACCAGCAACAGGCTGACGGCTGTCGACGCAATGACCTTACCCAAAAAGTACATAAAGGAGCCGAAATTCAACCACTCCAGCAGGACCAGGTAAGTATGATGCAGCAGCGTCAGCACAATGACATAGGTGGCATAAGGAGCCCATCCCATACTAACAATGGAAGGAGAGATATAGTTCTTGTCCGCCCCTTCCTGTGAGATCAGCAACCCGATCACAAAGGGACGTACATAGGCGATAAGCGTACAGGCCGCGGCGTGAAGGCCGGGCGTCATGGTAAAATAGTCCAGACAAAGACCAAAGAAAAAGCCGATAAAGGTCAGCGCCGCCCGCGAAAGCCCGAATGGCAGCCAGAGAATAAAAAGGTAATAAAGATAAGGCGTGATAACCCGGTGCAGAGGCGGCATCTTGAACAAGATGAATACCTGGACCAGGATAAACAGGACAAACCGGAATATATTTTTCAGCAGCTCGCTCATTGTATCTTTTTACGCGTCGAATCCTCCAACCTTTTCTGCTCGTCATATTGAAGATTGTCAATTATATACACATATTCAATATTTGAAAAGTTGGTGGCGGGTTTTATTTTCAGGTTATAGAAATTGGACGTATTGTCGGGGACGATATCAAATACCGTCCCGATCATCAGATCGGCAGGAAAAAGAGACGAGATCTGGGTGGTAATGACCGTATCCCCTTTGTTGACCTGGGCACTCTTGGGAATATTCCGCAGCGTGACGAAAAGAGGGCTGGCGCCATCCCAGTCAATGGTACCCGTCTCATTCCCGTGTTTGAGCTTGGCTACGACCCTGAACTGCCGGTGAAGCATGCTCATCACTGTAGAGAAATTCTCGCTGACGTTGACGACCGAACCGACAATGCCCTGCGGGCCCGTAACACCCATATTGGGACGGACACCCTGCGCAGATCCCCGGTGAATGGTCAGGTAGTTGGTCTGCGACCCGATGGAATTGTTGACTACCTTGGCCTCCAGGATTCTGTATTTGATGATCGATCGGCCCGTATCCACCTTGATAGTATCGCGGATCAGCCGCTGCAGCGAATCGGGCGCCTCATAGTTGGTCTTCAGCTGCTGGCGCAGGAAAAGATTCTCACGGACCAGGGACTCATTGGTCTTCTTCAGCTGAAAATAGTATTCGATGCCGTTGTATCTTTCATTGATACGCCCGGTGATCTCGCTGCTGACGTTGAGAAAGGCTGCTTCGTGAAACCGATTGTAACGAAATAAAAAAGAGAGGGCTATTATCTGCAACACCAGAAAAAATACAAAATTGAAATGCCTTCTGATGAAGAGAAAAACGTTACGCACCTGATTGGGAGTTGGTTTTTTATAGTTACTTGACGACCGCCCTTCGGCAACCAGAACGGACCGGGGTCCGTTCCAGCAATCGTCTTATCTCATAACGAACGGATATCGGTCATAATTCTTCAGCGCTATCCCAGTACCGCGAACCACACTCTTCAGAGGGTCATCCGCTATATGCACGGGTAATTTGATCTTTTGGCTCAGCCGCTTGTCGAGTCCCCGGAGAAGGGCGCCACCACCGGTCAGATAAAGACCACGACGGTAGATATCCCCCGCCAGCTCGGGAGGGGTCGTCTCCAGCGCCTTCAGGATCGCCTCCTCTATCTTGAATATGCTTTTATCCAGGGCTTCGGCTATCTCCTGATAGGAGACCATGATCTGCTTGGGTATACCCGTTACGAGGTCACGGCCATTGACCGGGATATCGTCCGGGGGATTGTCGAGGTCCTTGAGGGCGGCGCCGATCTGGATCTTGATCTGCTCAGCCGTCCTTTCCCCGATGAGCAGGCTGTGATAACGGCGAAGCGCTTCCATGATGTCTGCGGTGAACTCATCACCCGCGATACGTATCGACTGGTCGCAGACGATACCCGCCAGGGCTATGACCGTGATCCCCGTCGTACCACCACCGATATCGATGATCATGTTCCCCACCGGCTCTTCGACGTCAATGCCGATACCCAGAGCCGCGGCCATGGGCTCGTGGATCAGATAGACTTCTTTTGCGCCCGCCTGTTCGGCACTGTCACGGACGGCCCTTTTCTCAACCTCCGTGATGCTGGAAGGGATACAGATCATCATCCTCCAGCTCGGCGGGAACAGCGGCTTTTTGGGATAGATCATTTTGATCATCTCCCGTATCATCAGCTCGGCCGCGTTGAAGTCGGCGATAACGCCATCCTTCAGCGGTCGGACAGTTCGAATGCTTTCGTGGGTTTTTTCGTGCATCATCAGGGCCCGTTTGCCGACGGCCAGCACGTTCTTGGGATTGTTGCGGTCCAGGGCTACAATGCTCGGCTCATTCACCACTATCTCGTCGTTATGTATGATTAGGGTATTGGCGGTACCCAGGTCCATGGCTATTTCTTGCGTAAGGAAATTGAATAATCCCATTTTATTTAAAAGGTCAGATTTTACGTTTTGATGTGTCTTTCGTCGTGGCCCTGCTTCTGCCGGAAGCACTCCCTCCCGGTCGTTCTGCCCTGCCCTTGACCATACATCCTACCTTAAAATGGCCAATGGACCGAAGCCTACTATAAATTGTCAGCAAAATTGAAGGAAATAATTTGAATTAACAAGGTAGAGTCCTTGATTTGATGGATTATTTTCCTCACACCTTCAAACGCAAAACTCGTCATCATCGTATCCGCGCGGAGCATAAATTAACGCTTAGTGCATCATTCGACAGTTTTCGATCATCGTTCCGCTGTTAACCAGCTACAACAAAGCCCAGCCGGCTCTCCATCTCCACACTCAACGCAGGCAGCCGCCTCCGTTCGATAAGAAAGCTGGTAAGGGCGGCGATCTCCCTGAACAGGTGGTGACGCTCGAGGGCCGACGCGAGGTAATCCTTGCCGGTACTGCCTCCCGTGCCAATACGGGAGCCGATGATACGCGACACCATGCTCATATGGCGATACCGCCAGGTGCTCAGCTGCTCGTCTATTTCCAGCAGCTGGTGAAGCACCTGGAAAGGCAGCTGCAACAGCGGATAACCCCGGTAGAGCATAATGAATAGCGCCGAACGGCAGGCCAGCGGAGACAGGCTCCGGGACGGCTGCGCTTCGCCCGACGACGGGGTCTTGCCCGAAAAGACAGAATCGAAGTATTCCAGGTTACCCTTCTCCACATCGGCTAGACTCTGCTGATAGCGTTGGCGATAGTCCGGAAACCAGCTGTCACCCGTCCCGGCCGGACTATCCACATCGGTCCATACCGACGGCATCCGCTCAAGCCACTTGTTGAGCAGCTCCAGCAGGGTAGGCGCCGCCTCCGCCGACTTTATCCTGTCCACCTCGGGCTGACGCAGCTGGGAAAGATAGTACTGTTGCCCGTACCGGTGCTCATATTTTAAGCCCAGCCTGGCTTCCAGCAGCTTGAACTGCACGCTCTGAAACCCGGAGGCAGGCCGCAGCTTGTCGCGGAAATCGAGAAAATCCATTGGTGTCATGGTCTCCATGATATCGATCTGGTGTACCAGCACTTTCAGGATAGTGGCGCAGCGGGACAGCCGGTGCACGATGGTCTGCAGCTCCGGCGAATTGTCATTCAGCATGGGCTGACCAAATATCCCGATGATGGAATCTACTTCATACAGCAGCTGCCGGAACCAAAGCTCATAGGCCTGGTGGATGACGATAAAAAGCATCTCGTCGTGAGCCGGCTCTCCCAGCCTCTCCCCCTCAGGCTGCTGAGCATTCAATATCTTATCCAGCTGCAAATAGTCGCTGTAGTGCATAGTGCATCGATTAAATTTAGAGGAACTCATATCCGATATCCCGCCGGTAATAGATGCCGTCGTAGTAGATCTTCTCCAGCACGTCCCGGGATTTATCCACCGCCTCGTAGACCGTCTCTGCAAAGGAGGTCACGCATAGCACCCGCCCTCCGTTGGTAAGGACCTCCCCGTCCCCCGTACGCGTGCCGGCATGAAAGATGATGCTGTCGCCATCCGCGGGCAGGTCCTGGTCCAGACCCGAGACAGGCAGGCCCTTCTCGTAGGACCCCGGATAGCCGCCGCTGACTGCCACTATCGTACAGGCGATGCGCTCGTCCTGCCCGATGACGCACTTGTCGAGACTTCCATCCGCAACAGCCTGCAGCAGCTGCACCAGGTCATTCTTCAGCCTGGGCATGACCACCTCGGTCTCAGGGTCGCCCATCCGGCAGTTATACTCTATCACATATGGGTCGTCGCCCACCTTGATCAGCCCGATAAAGATGAAACCCCGGTAGTCGATCTTCTCTTCTGCCAGCCCTTTCACCGTCGGCACGATGACCCGGCTATTCACCTTCTCCATAAACACGGCGTCTGCAAAGGGTACCGGACTGACTGCGCCCATCCCGCCGGTATTGGGGCCCTTGTCCCCTTCTCCAACCCGCTTGTAGTCCTTGGCCTCGGGCAGGATGAGAAAATTCCGGCCGTCAGTAAGGACGAATACCGAAAGCTCGATACCCGTCAGGAATTCTTCCACGACTACCTTGCTGCCTGCCTCCCCAAACTTATTCCCCTGCAACATCAGCTCGAACTCGGCCACAGCCTCGATGGTCGATTGACAAATGAGAACACCCTTCCCCGCAGCAAGCCCGTCGGCTTTCAGAACGACCGGCAGCGAATGCTGCTGGATATAAGCGACCCCCTCCGCGTAATTGCTGGCGTCGAATTCCCGGTAGGCCGCAGTCGGGATATGATGCCGCTGCATGAACTGTTTCGAAAAGGCTTTGCTGCCCTCCAGGCGGGCGCCGGATGCAGAAGGCCCGATCACCGGTATCTTCCTCAGCGCCGCATCCCCGGCGAAGAAATCGACAATACCCCTGACCAGCGGCTCCTCCGGTCCAACCACCACCATCCCGATGCCCTCGTTGACACAGAACTCCTTAACCGCGCCAAAATCCAGCGGAGAAAGGTCCAGGTTAGTGCCGCACCTGGCGGTGCCGGCATTGCCGGGAGCAATGAACAGCGCTGAACAATGCGGACTTTGGGCCAGCTTCCAGGCGAGGGCATGCTCTCTGCCGCCGGAGCCTAACAGTAAGATTTTCATGGCCCGAAATTCGAATTTCGCGGGGACATATTGAAAAAAGAATTTGACCCATCTGTCCCAACCGACAATGAGAATAGCGATTAATCTGTATTTTAGGCTTTTCAACTTAAAAGCATGACCCAACCTACCACCGGGAAAGGGAGACATCCAAAAGCCCTTTACGTACTCGCCATGACTGAAATGTGGGAGAGATTTGCCTATTACCTGCTGGCAGGGGTCCTCCTGCTCTACCTGAAGGACGACCAGACGGGTGGAAAGGGCATCCGTCCCGACAAAGCTGCCGATATCACCGGGACCTTCCTTGCCCTTATCTGGCTGCCGCTGTTCGTGGGCGGCATGATCGCCGACCGGTACCTGGGGTACATCAAATCCATCTTTATCGGGGGCGCCCTGCTTGCCGCAGGATATCTCGGGCTGATCCTGCCGGGTAATACCGCCATGTATATCTCCCTCGGTCTGATCATCTGCGGCAACGGATTTTTCAAACCCAATATCAGCACCCTTCTCGGAAACATCTATAATAAAGAAGAGCTGAAGCCGCTGAAGGACACCGCCTATAATATCTTCTACATGGGGATCAACACCGGCGCGCTGCTTTGCAACTTCGCAGCTGCCTATCTCCGCAATAAATATAGCTGGGGATATGCCTTTGGCGCGGCCGGGATCGGCATGATCATCGGACTGATCGTCTTCGGCCTTAACCTCAAACACGTCCGGGCCGGCGATGTCCGGAAACCAGCCCAGAAAGAGGACATGAGCCTCGGCCAGATCGGCCTCTATGTCTTCGTTCCAGCGGCCATCGCCGCCGTCATCGGATTTAAGCTCCCGCCACTGCTGTTCCACACAACCATCATGGGTTCCCAATCGAGCGACGCCTTCGTCTTTGCCTGTATCCCGATCATTGGATTCTTTATCTCGATCTGGATGAAGGCCAACCGGCAGGACAAAGGGGGTATTGGCGCGCTGCTGTATATCTTCGCGGTGTCAGTGATATTCTGGGCACTTTATTACCAGATCTTTACAGGTTACACGCTTTGGGCGGACAAGCATACCGACCGGACCATCACCTCCACAGCAGTCGAAAAAGGGGCCAACTGGATGGGGCTGATGCAGACGGTGGACACAAAGCCCCGGCAGGTTGACTCCGTAAACGCCCTGCTGATGCCGGTGACCGACGCGCAAGGGAATGTGCTGAGAACGATGGGACCCGACCCGTATTTCCAGAATATCCCCAAAGAAAAATGGCCTCCGCCCGGCCAGGGCCTGAAGGTCGCCAACCCCGAGCTTTACACCTCCATTGTACCCTTCTTTATCGTCACGCTGACCCCCGTCCTGGTGGTTTTTCTCGCCTGGCTGCGTAAAAAGAAAAAGGAACCGACCACGCCCGCCAAATTCGGCATCGCCCTCTTTTTGTCGGGGCTCTCTTCGCTGGTAATGTTCTTTGCCGTCCTGTCGGTTACCTCCATCTACCAGGATAAAGTATCTCCCTCATGGCTCTGGGGCACCTATTTTGTCATTTGCACCGCTGAGATCTTCCTCAGCCCAATGGGTCTGTCGATGGTCTCCAAACTGGCGCCGGTCCGGCTCACGTCACTGTTGATGGGGGGCTGGTTCCTCACCATGTCACTCGGCAGCAAGATCGCCGGGCTGATGGCCAGCAGCTGGGATAAGTTTCCCGACAAACGGGTCTATTTCATCGTCTATTTTGTCGCCGGCGTGCTGGGTTCGGCCCTGCTGTTCAGCCGGATAAAGTCGCTGAACGCCGTCGTCCGTGAAAAGACGGGTGAGGCATAACCAAAACAAATTACTAGCATGAGCGAGAAAAAATTCCAACCCTTCGTCAGCCCGGAGACGCAGATGAAAGAATTCACTTTCAAGGCCCTCCTGATGGGCAGCATCTTCGGCATCCTCTTCGGCGCCTCTACCGTCTACCTCGCCCTCAAGGCCGGCCTTACCGTATCGGCTTCCATCCCCATCGCGGTACTCGCCATCACCCTTGGACGCAAGCTGTTCAAGACAACCATCCTGGAGAACAATATCATCCAGACGACGGGCAGCGCCAGCGAAAGCATCGCCGCGGGCGTTGTCTTCACACTCCCCGGTTTCCTTTTTTTGTCCACGGCCGACGCAGCCAACTATTTTGACTACGCCGTGATCTTCATCCTCGCCGTCTTCGGCGGGCTCCTCGGGACGCTGATGATGATACCCCTCCGTCGCGCGCTCATCGTAAAAGAGCACGAGACCCTTCCATACCCCGAGGGTACGGCCTGCGCATCTGTCCTGAAGGCAGGAGAAAAAGGCGGGCACTTTGCAAAGACGGCCTTCACCGGACTCGGATTCGCCTTCGTCTACGCCCTGTTCCAGAAGATGTTCAAGGTCATCGCCGACACGCCGCTGTTCGATACAGTAAAGAACAAGGGCCTCAACAGGATATTCCCCTCCGCACAGATCTCCGCAGACATCACCCCCGAATATATGGGGGTAGGCTATATCATCGGTCCCCGGATCTCGGGTATCCTCGTAGCAGGCAGCGTCCTCAGCTGGCTGGTGCTTCAACCCCTCCTGGCCTCCCTGGTGAGCCCCGTACAGATCGCCCTCCAGCAGGTAAAGCTGGGCTATCTTACGGACATCCATACCGCAGGAGGATACGGAGGCTGGGACCCCGCCAGCCAGACCTTCGCCGACCCCGCGTCCGCCATCTACCGCAGCTATGTCCGCCTCATCGGCGCCGGCGCAGTGGCCATGGGCGGCTTTATTACCCTGGTGAAGACGATACCTACCATTATATCTTCTTTCAAGGACAGTCTCGGCTCGGTAAAGGAAAAAGGCACTGACAGCCGCCTGCGGACCGAAAGGGACCTGAGCATAAAGGTGGTCCTGTTCGGCAGCATCGCTCTGATCTTTTTTATCGCCATGCTGAGCATCATCCCTGGCAATTCCTTCTTCAACCGCCTCCTCATCGGCGTCCTGATCGTCGTCTTCGGAGCCTTCTTCGTAACCGTCTCCTCCCGTATCGTAGGCCTGATCGGCAACTCCAATAACCCCATCTCCGGTATGACCATCGCCACGGTAATGAGCACCTGCCTGATATTTTTGGCGGTAGGGTGGGGAGGAAAGGCCTATGAAGCCATGGCGCTGGTAGTCGGCGGAATGGTCTGTATCGCAGCCGCCAACGCCGGCGCAACCTCCCAGGACCTCAAGACGGGCTACCTCGTAGGATCAACCCCCAAATACCAGCAGCTCGCCCTCTTCATCGGCGTCATAGTCTCGGCCATAGCCATCGGCTTCACGGTAAAGACCCTCGACATACCCAGCTCGGAACTCGCCGCCAAAGGCATCCACCACGCCATCGGCAGCACCTACAACGCCCCTCAGGCAACCCTCATGGCCGTCCTCGTAAAAGGCATCCTATCGGGTAACCTGGACTGGAACTATGTGCTTGCCGGCGCCTTCCTCGCGCTGGTCATGGAACTCTGCGGCGTCCGTGCGCTAAGCTTCGCCATCGGCGTATACCTTCCGTTGTCAACCACCCTGCCCATATTCTGCGGCGGAGCCATCCGCGGAGCAGTCAATCATATCAGGAAGAGAAGAGGAGAAGCCGCCGGAAGAGAAGGAGAGGAAGACCTGGAAAAAGGCAACCTCTTCGCAACAGGACTGGTCGCAGGCGGTTCGCTAATGGGCGTCCTGTTCGCCTTCCTGAACATCCCCGAAAAAGTAAAGGAGCTTATCGGCAGGCTGAGCGCCGAAAAATTCCTCGTCGGCAGCCTGGGGCAGGCAGGATACTACCTCCTGGGCGTAGCATTCTTCGCTATCATGGGCTTCGCCCTCTACCGGACCGGAATATCCAGGGAAGATGATGTGAACTATGATTTTGAATCGAAGAGATTCTAAGACTGCCGGAGAGACGCGGCCGGGAGAACGACGCCGGGGAAGAGAGACCCTGCCGGAAAGACTAAAGCTTCCGGATCGAAACGATATAGACGATGCGGCAATCGGCCCCGAAGTTGAGTCGCTTCGTCCCGCCCGTATTGACGATCTTCAGCGCCACCGGCGAATTGACGCCTTTTTGCTGGTATTCGGCCGGCAGATTGATGGGAATGACATTCTCGCGGCTGCCGTCGAGCCTGATATATATCCCCATCCCGTCTACAGCAGGATCACCGCCATCGACGACATGCCCATTGATCTCGGAAAGATTGGAGGGAGCGCTTTTCTGACAGCCGGCAAATATGACCAGCAAAATCAAAATCATCGGCGATAGCAGAAGACCTGGTATCTTTTTCATGGAGGGGGCGTATATGAACAATGACACGGCAATTTAGCGAACCGTTGCACGCGAAAATGTTAAAACGAACCATCGGGGTGACGCGCCGTCCGACCGGCGTCAATTCGTTTTGATCGGTGTCAATTCATTTTAAATGGAACGATCATCTCAAAGATGGGAATATTCACTTCGAAGGACTTCTTGTTATTCAGGTTCTCCATCGTATAAGAACCATACATCTTCCCCATTTCGGTGCGGAGGTTACAGCCGCTGACATACTGATACCGCTCCCCGGGCTGGAGTATCGGCTGAACGCCTACAACCCCCTCTCCCTCGACCTCGCGGTAGCTGCCATTGCTGTCAAAAATATGCCAGTGACGGCGGTGAAGCTTTACAGAAAAATTATTGTGATTTTCGATCGTAATGCGATAGGCAAACATGTATTCGCCGGATACAGGGTTCGAATAATCCGGCTGGTAGAAGGTCTCTACACTCACTTCCATTCCTTCGGAGATCTTATTTGCCATCTCACCAATTTTTTCTAAAGTTAATCAAAATAGGCACAAATTGTTAACCTAAATTTGCCTCCGAACCGCCCTTGCAGTTTTGCAAGTTTTAGCAAAACCCTTACTGCATCTGAGAGTTATCATACATCCAAATAAATATAAAAAATCAACATATGAAGATCGCAGTGGCAAAAGGAGACGGGATCGGCCCGGAGATAATGGACGCAGTGCTCGGCATTTTTCAGGCCGGAAAAGTACCCCTGGAATATGAGGTCGTGGAGATGGGAAAATGGGTATTCGACAAAGGCTTCTCCAACGGCATGACGCCTGAAGCCAAACACACGATAGAAGACCTGGGGATACTTTTCAAGGGTCCCATGGAGACCCCAAAGGGAAAGGGAGTGAAGAGCGTGAACGTGACGGCGCGTAAGACCTGGAACACCTATGCGAACAAACGGGTCTTTCAGACCCTGCACGGCGTCGATACCGTCTTCTCTCGGGCAGGCATACCCATCGACATCACCATCGTCCGCGAGAACATCGAAGACACTTACGGCGGCATCGAGCACATGCTTACCCAGGACGTAGCGCTGAGCCGCCGCTTCATCACCCGGCCGGGTAGCCTCCAGGTGATAAAATATGCCTTCGAAATGGCCAAGAAGAACGGCGCGCGCCGTATCACCTGCGGACATAAGGCAAACATCATGAAGCTGACGGATGGCCTCTTCCTCGAGTGCTTCCAGGAGGTGGCAAAAGAATATCCTGAGCTGAAGGCCGACGACATCATTGTCGACGACCTGGCCATGAAACTGGTGGTAAGACCCCAGGACTTCGACGTAGTGGTGCTGACCAATCTCCAGGGCGATATCATTTCCGACCTCTGCGCTGGCCTTGTCGGAGGCCTCGGCTTCGCGCCCTCTGCTAACATAGGCGACCATATCTCCATTTTCGAAGCCGTCCATGGCACCGCCCCCGATATCGCCGGCAGGAACATCGCCAACCCGACGGCGCTGCTGCTCAGCGGGATCTCGATGCTGCGCCACCTGGGCCTCATGGAGAACGCCGCGGTCATCGAGAACGCCCTGCTGTACACGCTCGAACAAGGGGTCCATACCGGCGACTTCGGCGACAAGAGCACGCCTTCACTGAATACTACCGCCTTCTCAGACGCGATCATCGCGAACTTTGGCAAGACACCCCGGCATATGGCCAAGCCGCTGCTGCCGAACATGCCCGTGACCCCGACCGAATTCCGGCTGTCCCGCAATGAAATGATGGTTTCCGAAGAGACACAGAACGAATTTATCGTCGGCGTAGACCTCTTTATCGAAAGCAGCGAACAGCCCGAATATATCGCCAGAAAATGCCAGCGCCACGCCGGGGTCAAATTCAACCTCATCAACATCAGCAACCGCGGAACACAGGTATGGCCCACGGGCTCTGTCTATACCAACCTCGTCAACCAGTACAATGTTCGTTTTGAAAGCATCGACGGCAGCCCGCTCAACCAGCAGGACGTGCTCGGTCTCTATGTCAGCCTCAGCGGCGACTTCAGGATCTGCTCTTCCGAGCTGCTGAACATGTGGGGTAACAAAAAAGCTTATTCGCTGGCTCAGGGGCAATAAGCGCCCAAAAGCTACCAAACCAGGTGAAAGGCCGACAGGGAGAACTCCTGCCGGCCTTTTCTTTTGGCATGGAATTCGAAGTGGTTTTTTTGCCTCTCGCTCATTCTGAGCAATTCACGGCTAATATCCATCTCCTTCGGCTAATCCATACTCTATTCTGAGCCGCCCAATAAAAACTATTGTATGCAAGAACTTTATGCACTTAAGAGGGCAGCCGCGTGCCTTCTGCTTCTGATACTACCCTCCTGTTTGCTTTTCTCCCAGCCCGCACGGACACAAACGGCCCATCCCAGTGACTCTATAGCCCATTATGTTACAGGGTACTATATTTCCCTGCCGGCCCACTACGATACCAGCACCAAAAAATATCCGCTGATCGTATTCCTCACCGGACAGGGAGAGGTCGGAGACGGCAGTCCCCAAAAGCTGAGCATGGTCTTAAAGAACGGCACGCCAATGCAGATCAACAGCCAGATCAACGGCGTCAACGCCAATTTCCCTGACCCGGTGACCGTAGGTGAAAAAAGCTGGGAATTCGTGGTAATAACTCCACAATGGCGCGTCTGGCCTGAGCCTCCCGAACAGGCCATCAACGAGGTCCTCGACTACACTATTGCCAACTATAAGATCGACACTTCGAAAATGTATCTTACCGGGCTTAGCATGGGCGGCGCGCTGGCATGGGACTATGCAGGCTATATTGACCAGCCCTTTGGACGACGGCTGGCAGGCATAGTGCCGGTCGCAGGGGTTTCCGGACCTTTACAGACCCGGATCGACCAGATGGTCAGGTTCCACGTCCCGGTATGGGCCACCCACGATTCAGGGGATTCGTATGTGCCTGCAGCTTATACAGAAGGATACGTCAAAGGTATGATCGCCGAAGGCGCCACTCCCCGTCCTCTGATGACCATCTTCAACGCCCTTGGGCATGCGGGATGGATACCCACCTATGGATCGCCCACTAACCGCGGGATCACCGACAGCGCCGGCCTCAATGTCTATCAATGGATGGTGCAATACAAACGCGTAGGCGACAGCGTGATACTTGATACCGCGGTGGTCGATACGACAACCCCACCTACACCACCAACCCCTCCGACGCCACCTACACCACCAACCCCGCCGACGCCGCCGCCACCACCCCCTACCCCTCCTACACCTCCAACTCCTCCGGCACCGCCACCACCTCCCCCTACACCACCACCACCACCACCGCCACCTACACCTCCGCCTACCCCTCCACCGCCACCACCTCCGCCGCCCCCTCCGGCGCCGCCTCCCCCTACACCGCCCCCAACCCCACCTCCACCACCTCCGCCAACGCCACCGGCGCCACCGGGACCACCAACCCCGCCTGCACCGCCGCAAACGCAATTCATTTGGGGTGACTTCAGCACCGCCGTGACCGGGCCAACTTCGGTTCTGCTCTCCTGGTTTTCCCTACAGGAAGTGAACAATAAGTATTTTGTGATACAACGCGGCTCCGACAGCCTGGCCTTGTCCAACCTGGATACAGTGCCAGCCGCCGACTCGCCACACAACTACGCGTTCACGGATTCGACGGCCCTTCCAGGCAACAACTTCTACCGGGTTTATCAGGTAGACGTTAACGGAAATACTACTTTTACCGCAACCCAGAAAGCAGTCATTGCTCCCGCACTTGCGGCGGAAACACCCTCTCCGGCACCCTACCAGCTCAATCTGAGACCCAACCCCACGTCGGGTCTCATCATACTGGAAATGACCAGTTCCGTAACCGGGAATCTCGACATAATCCTTTCCGACGCTTCCGGCGGCGCCCTTCGCAGATGGAAGGTTACGAAGGAGAATTCCCACTGGTTGCAGACCATCGATCCCGGCTACCTTCCGCCCGGCACCTATTATCTGACAGTCAGTGCCCCCGGCTTCAGGGAGGTAAAGCCCTTCCTCCGGATGTAGGTGCAGCGGGTCCGATCCAGGCGTAGGACACCGGATCCAGCTATAGGAGGCCGGCCCTAAGTATAGGAGGCGCCGCGACTGATGCTATCCGAAAGATGGATGAGGATCAATACGCCAAACAGGACGAACAGAAAAAGGCTGATATAATGGATGGACAGGTAGCGCCTTTCCTGCGCTATCCTGTTCGCCATCCTCGCCCGCACATAGAGAAAAAAGGAAACCAGCGTGACAACAGCGCTGGCGATGCAAAGGATAATATAAAGAACGAACATCAAATGCGTTTGGCCGAAGAGTAGCCATTGTTCAGCAGCCACTGGGTTATCTTGTCCCGCTGGTCCCCCTGGATGATGATCCCCCCGTCCTTTACCGAGCCACCCGTTCCGCAATGGGTCTTCAGCTTCTTTCCCAGGTCTTCCAGGTCTTCTTTCTTGCCGGCAAACCCCTCTACAAGGGTAACCGCCTTGCCCGCACGCTGACGGGTGTCCAGCCTGACCCGCAGCCTTTGTTGTTTGGCGGGCAGCGTCTCTTCGACGGGAGCATCGTCTTCCGTCCGGAATTCGGGATCGGTAGAATAGACGATCCCGCTGGAACCTGTTTTCTTCTTGCTCATACTATTTGTAGATTACCGCCTTCAGGCTCATATCCAGGCTGCGGGCCTGGTGGATAAGCGCTCCGACGCTGATATAGTCTACACCCGTGCGGGCGTAGTCCTCGATATTGTTAAGATTGATACCGCCGCTGGCTTCCGTCTCAAAACGGTCTCCGATAAGGGAAAGCGCTTCGGCCAGATGACGCGGGCTAAAATTATCCAGCATGATCCTGTCGACCTTGCCGACGATCAGCACCCTCCTCACTTCGTCTAAATTACGCGTCTCGACCTCGATCTTCAGCTGGGGCTTGTGCGCCTGGCGGTAAATGCTGGCCTTTTCGATCGCCGCCTCGAGGCTGCCCGCATAGTCGATATGGTTATCCTTCAGCATGATCATATCGTAGAGGCCAAACCGATGGTTGATTCCTCCGCCAATGCGGACCGCGTCCTTCTCAAGCAGGCGGAAATTGGGTGTGGTCTTGCGGGTGTCCAGTACCCGGGTCTTATACTTCTGGAGCTTGTCGACATACTGACGCGTAAGGGTGGCGATCCCGCTCATCCGCTGCATACAGTTGAGGATAAGCCGTTCGCACTGCAGTATGGTATGGACGGACGCCTCAGCAACGAAGGCCTCCTCGCCGTCCCGCATGAAATCCCCATCCTGCTTGTAGGCCGTGAATCTGGAGCCGGGCTCCTTCATCTTCAGTATCTTTTGGGCTATTTCCATCCCCGCAAGTATCCCGTCCTGTTTGATGTGCAGAACGGCCTTGCCACGGGCTTCGGGCGGGATGCAGGCCAGCGTAGAGTGATCCCCATCCCCGATATCCTCCTTCAACGCATTTTGAACAAGTAGCTGCAGTTGCTCGTCAAAAAAATTAGGCATGCGGTAAAAGTACGAAAAAAATAAGGGCCCCGCAGCGTATTGCCGGACCCTTCAAAACGAATTTGCGCCTACGGGTCCCTGGTTAAAAGTACCCTCCGGCGCAAATTCTCCAATAATACATTGTCCTTCGGACATTGGACCCATTGTCCACTTTGCTAATAGGAAGCTCTCTTTACTGGTTAGTCTGGAACCTTAGCTCCTGTAAATACTGTTTATCGCCTTTTTGTTTGATAAAGAAAGTGGTCCTGTAGTCACCGTTGCGCGTTTGCAGAACGCCCATACAGAACTCTGAACCGCCATTCGTGCCCCTGCGTTTGACAAGGAAATTGCGTACGCCATTAGTGCTAAAGAAATCGCGGATGATCATTTCAGCCTGTATCTTGCTATAGGTGTCGCTTTTTTCCGGAAGAGCGATGTCCACCCTGTTGTCCAGGAACTGGCTCAGTTGGCCAGCGTTACCCGCGCGGATGGCATAGGTTATCTCGTCAAGCGTATACAAAGGGCGGAAGGAAACCAGGACCAACGATAACGAAAGGACCGCCAACCCAAGTATGCTTTTCATGATAATAGAATATTAATCGCCCTGCTTAATACCAATTATATGCCAAACTGTCGGATTAGCTAAAAATTCCACTAAAAGGGCATATTAAGGATAAGCCCCATCCTTTACCGCATAGAAGGCCCTACCTTTGCCGCGTTAAGAATCAAGTAAAAAAGCTGCCTTTTATGCCAAATGCAAAAAAAGTTATCCTGGTCATTATGGATGGATGGGGCCTCGGACAACAAGCCTCGTCAGACGCCATCCAGAACGCCCGGGTCCCCTTTGTCAGTTCGCTGTACGCCAAATACCCTAATACGACACTCGTCACCTATGGCGAAGACGTAGGCCTGCCGGAAGGCCAGATGGGCAACTCAGAAGTAGGCCACCTGAACCTGGGTGCAGGACGCATCGTCAACCAGGAGCTGCAACGCATCAACGTCGCTATCCGCAATGGCTCGTTCGCTAAGAATGAGACCCTGCTTACAGCCATCCGCGGCGCCATTAAGGACGGCAAGCCCCTTCATCTGCTGGGCCTGGTCAGCGACGGCGGTGTACACTCCCATACCAGCCACCTGAAGGCCATCGTCGACACCTGTCTGAAAGAAGGCCTCACCAACGTCTATATCCACGCCTTTACCGACGGTCGCGATACCGATCCCAAAAGCGGCCTCGGCTATGTCAGGGACCTCCAGCAGCACCTCAACGCCTCCACCGGCAGGATCGCGACCGTAAGCGGCCGGTATTATGCAATGGACCGGGACAAACGGTGGGAGCGGATAAAGCTCGCCTACGACGCCCTCGTCACCGGCGCCGGCCCCAGGGCCACAGACGCCCTGGCCGCTATTGAATCCTCCTACGCCGAAGGCGTGACCGACGAATTCATCAGGCCGACCGTCGTCATCGGCGCGGACCAGAAGCCCCTGGCGACCATAAAGGACGGGGACTATGCCATCTGCTTTAACTTCCGCACAGACCGCTGCCGCGAGATCACAGAAGTGCTGACCCAGACGGACATACCTGAACAAGGCATGAAAAAGCTCTCCCTCAATTACACGACGATGACCCAGTACGATGTAAAATTCAAGGGCGTCAACGTCATCTTCGAGAACGACGACCTGAAAAACACTTTAGGCGAGATCATCTCCAACAAAGGACTCAAACAGATACGCATCGCGGAAACTGAAAAATATCCCCACGTCAGCTTTTTCTTCAGCGGCGGCCGTGAGACCCCATTCACCGGGGAGAACAGGATCATGGTCCCCTCACCCAAGGTCGCTACCTATGACCTGAAACCCGAAATGAGCGCAGTCGAGCTCACCGACGCGATCGTGCCGGAGATAGAGGATAAGACCGCCGACTTCATCTGCCTCAACTATGCCAATGCCGATATGGTCGGCCATACCGGCGTCTGGGAAGCAGCCATCAAGGCCGCAGAAACGGTCGACCAGTGCGTCCGCCGCGTCGTAGAAGCAGCGCTGGAAAATGACTATACGGTATTCCTGACCGCCGACCACGGCAACGCCGACTATATGGTCAATGCCGACGGCAGCCCCAATACAGCCCATACCATGAACCCCGTCCCGTTCTTTATCATCGACAGGGACTTCAAGGGAGGCATCCGCCCGGGAAAATTAGGCGACCTTGCCCCTACTATTCTGACAATGATGGGTTTAGAAATACCAAAGGAAATGACCGGCAACGTGCTGGTCTCGTAAAAAAAAGAGGGGGATAAACCCCCTTCTTTTTTTTAACATATGCAGCTTTACCTCGTTAAAATTGTCTAAATTACAGGGCAACCAATTACGGTTATTGTATGACCGAAGAAGCCATCCTACAAGGCTGTTTAAAAAACGAGTCGGCTGCTCAGCGGGAATTGTACAACAGGTACAGCCCAAAGATGTTAGCCGTATGCTATCGGTTCGCCCACAACCGGGAAGATGCTGAGGATATGCTGCAGGAAGGATTTATAAAAGTATTTTCCCAGATGCACACCTTTCAGAACAAAGGTGCTTTTGAGGGCTGGATCAGGCGCATCATCGTTCACACCTGTATCAACAACCTCAAAAAAAACAAACGATTCAATGAAAGCCTGGATATCGTACACGCACACGGCGTCCAGGTTCGTGAAGAGAGCGTTCCTTCCATCGTTCAGGCCAAACAGGTAGTTGAGTGTATCCGGCTACTGCCCATCGGCTATCGGACCGTCCTCAACCTGTACGCGATAGAAGGCTATTCACACAAGGAGATTGCCGACATGCTGGACATCGAAGAAAGTACCAGCCGTTCGCAATATACCCGGGCCAAACAAATGTTGGAAGATATCCTGATCAAGAAGAAAATACTACCAAAACCACGAGAGAAGTCCGAATGGCTCATCGCAATCCGTTAACTGAATCCAAATCCATGAAAACATCCCTAAAACTGATTGACAAATGAAGGAGAGCAACTTCTATAGTGACGATTTTGAGCAGCTGATCAGGGAAAAGACAGAGCAATACAAAATGTACCCTTCTGAAAAGGTATGGAAAGGGGTTCACGGATCTTTACACACTAAAAGAAAGTGGTTCATTGGAAGTATGGCTCTGCTGGTTGGAGGCATTCTCTTCCTCGCCGGCAGAGAGCTGATAGCCCCCTCTGCTCATCCTGTATTGGCTACGAAAGGTCTTGCTGCCAGCGATTCGGGAGCAGCCCTGTCAAGGCTCGCATTGCCCTCCGCTACCCATCGCCATCCTGCACTCGCCGCCCTTCACGCTCCCAATAATACGACACCGGCCGCACGCCACTATAACGGCTCGAACGACGCCACCGGTGAAGAAGACAACCAGTCCCCAAAAGGAATTACTATAACGCTCAGCAATTTGGTGATCAGCCAGCCTGATCTTTCCGAATTTCTGAGCCATGCCGTAGCGCTTCCCGACCATGCCCCGGCTCTGCCGGTCATCGCGGCAAGGACGGCCCTCTCCCCGACAACCGGCACTCCCGACCTGGTAGCGGCCCGCCTCACCCACAGCCCGGCTGAATCCGAGCAGCACGGCACGACCGCCGAAACGACAGAAGAGGTGGACGGCGTCACCGCCCAAAGCGTCCTGGAAAGCCTCAGCGCAAAAGGAGCACAGGCCCGCTACAACCACCAGGGACGTGACCTGGCTCACCTCAGAACAGGCGGCTCCTCCCTGGCGAAAGGCAAGCTGGTCGACTCGGCATCCTCCGCCAGCAAGGCTTCCGCCACCGCGATCGCGGAATCCGAGGACCGCGCGCGCATCAACTGGCTCCACGACTACGCCTTGTATATGCTCGCCGTCTCCCCGCACCAGCCCAGAACATATTTCCAGCTGACCCTGTCCCCCACGGTCAACTACCGCTCGCTGTCCGGCGGCGACTATGGTCTTAGCAAATTCAACGGCCCCAATGCCCTTGAGCACCCCGGCGACGCACAGCGCTATGTCGACCACTCACCGGCACTCGGCTTCCAGGTCGGTGGTAGCATTCTCTATCGCGTGACCCGTAACCTCTCCATCAAAGGCGGACTGCAGTTCAATTTCAGCCGCTACATGATCAAGGCCTATACCACCACCAATGCACAGCCTGCCACCATTGCGCTGAGCTCATACTACGGCTACGTCATGGACTCTCTTACCCAGCTGACAAGAATGGGCAACTTTGGCGGCAGAACACAGGTGTCCTTCAGCAACGATTACTACCAGCTGTCCGCTCCCTTCGGCTTCGAGCTGAGGGTCCTGGGCAACGAAAGACTCCAGCTGAATATCGGCGCCACCATACAGCCGAGCTACCTGCTCAATACGAATTCCTACATGCTCAGCTCCGATTACCAGAACTACCTGAAGGCGCCGACCCTGTTCAGACGCTGGAACATCAACGGCGGCGTCGAAGCCTTCATGACCTACAAGCTCAACGGCGTCCGCCTGCAGGCAGGCCCGGAGTTCCGTTACCAGCTGCTCTCCACCTACACCGGCCAGTACCCCCTCACCGAAAACCTGAAAGGGTACGGGTTTAAGCTCGGTATCGTGAAAGAGCTGCCTTAGTCATCCTTGCTGCCTTAGTCGTCACTCAGAATTTCCCCGTAATTTTGCGGCATGAAATATCTCATTGCGTTCTCCCTGATCCTGGGCCTGACCATCGTCTCATGCAAAAACCCCGGACAGCAGACTGCACAGACCAGCCAGGACTCAATACCACCGAACGACACGACCAATGCCTTCTTCCCGGTAGCCGATTACCTGGAGACAGAGATCCTGCACGTCGACTCCGTCCCCCTGGCCCTGAAGAAATACACGACCATCAACAACAGGACGGATTCCGCATTCATCCAGGTACCGGAATTCAATACGCTGGCCAAACAATTCCTTCCCCAGGAACTCCACGACGGCCGTTTTGAAAAGGACTTCACCGAAAGTTCGTTCAGGGATAATTCCACGCAATCCATCACCTTTACCTATTCAACGGCGGCAGCAGAGCTTCCCCTGAAACGCGTAGACGTACAGACGATCCCGCACAACGGATCACAAAAAGTAAGAAGCATCTACCTCGAAAAGAATTACAGCTCCGGCGACAGCCTGATCATCCAAAAGATGTACTGGCGCGCCGGGAAAAGCTTTCAGATAGCCACCCGGACTACCCTGAAGGGCAAGCCCCCCGTTGAGCAGCTGCTCAAAGTGGTCTGGGACGAAGAAGAAGACGAATAAACATGACAGCAGAACAATTCAGCCAGATCGCCCACACTATCCCGCTTAGTCCGGGCATCTACAAATATTTCGACGAAAAGGACGAGCTCGTATACGTAGGAAAAGCAAAAAGCCTCCGCAAACGGGTCAGCTCCTATTTCTCCAGGACCTTTACCAGCTATAAGACATACGAGCTCGTACAGCGCATCCGCAGGATCGAATTCACCATCGTAAACTCCGAGCAGGACGCCTTCCTGCTGGAGAATTCGCTGATCAAGCAGTTTCAGCCAAAATTCAATATCAACCTCAAGGACGACAAGAGCTACCCCTTCATCGTCATCAAGAACGAACCCTTTCCCCGCGTTTTTCTGACACGCCGCAAGATCAACGACGGGTCGGAATACCTGGGCCCCTTTACTTCGGTTGGACGGGTCCGCGAGCTCCTCGACCTCGTAAAAAGCAATATCCAGCTGAGAACCTGCCAGCTCAATCTCTCCGACGCACAGATAAAAAAGGGCAAGTACAAGGTCTGTCTCGAATACCATCTCGGCAACTGCAAGGGCCCCTGTGAAGGCCTGCAGACCCGCGAAGACTACCAGGAAGGGCTCCTGCAGCTGAAGAACATCCTGAAGGGGAACCTGGGCCCGCTGATGCAGACATTCAAAAAAGAAATGCGGGATCACGCCGATAGGCTCAACTTCGAAAAAGCCGAACAGCTGCGCAAGAAGCTGCTGCACCTTGAGAGCTACGAGGCGCGGTCCGTCATCGTCAGCAGGCACCTCAGCAATGCCGATGTCTTCTCTATCGCCCGCGACGGCGACCTCGCCTACGTCAACTACCTGATGATCGAGACCGGTACCATCGTACAGACACATACCACGCAGGTCGAGACACACCTCGAAGAGTCCGATGAAGAAGTGCTCGCCTTTACGGTCGCGCAGCTGCGCGAGACCTTCAACAGCACGTCGAAAGAGCTGATACTGCCCTTTAGCATTGACTTTCCGGAAGAAGGTGTCATACAAACAATACCCAGGGGAGGAGACAAGAAGAAACTGCTCGACCTGTCGGAGAAGAACGTCGGCTATTTCCGGGAAGAGCTGCGGAAGAAAAAGATCCTGCAGCTGGAAGGGAAGACCCTCGACGAGCGCAAGCAGGTACTGTACCAGCTGATGGAAGACCTGCAGCTGGCCGAGCTTCCGGTGCATATCGAATGTTTCGATAACTCCAATTTCCAGGGCAGCTATCCCGTATCGGCGATGGTCTGTTTCCGTGATGGAGTAGAAAGCAAGAAAGACTATCGGCACTTTAATGTAAAGACAGTAGTAGGCATCAACGACTTTGCGACCATGAAAGAAGTCGTGCACCGCCGCTATCGGCGACTGATGGACGAACAGCAGTCACTGCCACAACTGGTGATCATCGACGGCGGCAAAGGCCAGCTGGGCGCGGCAATGGAAAGCATCACCGACCTGGGGCTGACGGGCATGATGACCGTCGTCGGGCTCGCGAAGAACGAAGAGGAGATCTTCTTCCCCGGCGACACCGAGTCCATCAAGCTTCCTTATAACAGCGATAGTCTGCATCTCGTGCGCCGCATCCGCGACGAAGTGCACCGGTTCGGGATCACCTTCCACCGGCAGAAAAGAAGCAAGGGAACATTTACCAACGAGCTTGAAAAAATAGAAGGCATTGGAAGGAAGACGGCCGACCAGCTGCTGAAACAGTTCCGCTCTATCAATAAGATACGTCAGTTGAGTCTGGACGAGCTATCGGCGGCTGTGGGACCTGCAAAGGCGAAATTGATCTTTGATCATTTTGCTCCGCCGCCAACCCCGCAGGGAGGGGTGGAATAGTTGGTGGAGTGAGGTACAACAGGGGCTGTTAATGGTCTCCCCGGGACTGACCGCGGGGCAAAAAAAAAGGGGCCCGGATAGACATCCAGCCCCGTTTTTAAAATCCAATATCCTATGAAAAACCATTGTAAAAGTAGTAAAAGAATTTTATTCAGCAATACCCGCTTTTGGGTATTTTTAAAAAAAATATTTTGTAATAACTAATTAATTTATAGTTACTTATTTATGGGCAATAAAAAAGGGCGCTGTCAGTTGACGGCGCCCTTTTTTTGCAATTATGTGATGACCTTAGTACGACCAGAGGTCCTGCTCGTAGTTGAAGATCTTTTCTTTGATATTCTCGCCTTCCAGCAGACGAAGGATGTCGTCCTTGATATAACCGGCAATATAGTTATCACCCGGGTTATCGATGGTCGACTTGATGATCCGGGCAGAGAACATACGGCTTTCGAACAGCTCTTCCCAGCTCATGCGGGCGCCGAAGTTCTTGCCGTTGTAGGCCTCATACTTGGCCAGGATGGGACGAAGATCGGGATAGTAGACCCAGAAGATGGGCACGACGCCGCGAAGCGTACCGTCGGCATTCTTGACCGCCTTTTCGGGGGCAATACCGAGGATGCGGACGTGGAGCCGTGAAGACTCCTTGTCAAACACCCACTCTTCCTTTATCTGATAACGCTCGATGGATTCCGGGTCGAACTCTTCCTGGATCAGGGTGTCCTTGGTCAGGCCTTTGGAGCCATCGGGGTCGGCCACCGCGTCGGGGATCGAGATGTTGTGCGGAGCCGCTACAACGTTGTTGGCGATCTGCGTGAAAGTGATCGGCGTTGTAAAACGGTCGTCCATCGGGTCAAAAGCAGTGATCTGGCCGCTCTTGATACCATTCAGCAATATATAAATAAAGCGCTGGCTGCCATTGTCTTCTGTCGCCTTGTAGTTGAAGGGGAGGTTCATCTTCTCGTGAACTTCTATTTCCTGCCAGACCCGCTGACGGTATACGGCGTCATCCTCGCGGATATGCTCGTAGGCCAGGGGAGTACGGTCCTTTACCAGATTACGCTCGATAATGGCGTCATTGCGCAGCGACCGGCGGGGAGTATCCAGCTTGATATCTGCCTGTAATACTACCGCAGGCTTCGTGGTATCCTTTGCAGGAGCCACGGCAGCGCTTGACGCATCCTGGGTCTTGGTCGTCGCCTTCTTCTTGGAAGTCGCCGCAGGTTTCTTCTTCGCCGTACGCTTCTTGGCTTGCGCATCTGCGGCCCCTGAGATACAGGAGAACACCATCGCCAGGAGGCATAATCTGATAAGCTGCTTTTTCATCTCATTCAAAATTTAGAAAGATATGTCCGCATTTTTCGTGCGGACATATCGGATATAATAATTTACTTCAGGTTGAACACCATTGGAGGCAATTCACGGATCTTTCCGTCCTTACCTTTTACCCGGACGTTATCAAAGAAGATATTCGTTCCGGGAGTAGCCCTGCCGACGATCGCAGCAGCCTGTCCGCTCCAGCGGGGACCTTCGTTGGCAGCTTCGATGTAAGAAGAGATACCGCCGCCCAGCGCAGCTAGCTTGTAGCCTACTACGAGGAAGGGAGACTGGAACTCCGAGTTATCCAACCGGGCCAGCAGACCGCCGATAGCCTTGAACTCTGCAGAGGAGATAGCACCGCCTTTGTGCGTACCTATGAATCCGGTCGGATCGGGCAGGTATTTAACACGCATCTTGAAGGTAGTGATCTTACCAGCAGCATTCACCGTAATGGTGCCTTCGCCGGGAGAGGTCGGTACGACATTGTAGTCGTCGCCGCCGGTGTTGCTGATCTCGCCTTTGTCGAAGGAGACGTGAACTTTCTCACGACCTACACTACCGCCGGAGATCTTGACCGGGTTGTCTTCCTTGATGTAAAGAACGTTCATCTTTTCGAGGAAGACCGAGGCGCCTGAGGGCTGACCTACCGTATATTTAACTTCCTTGTTGATAACATCCTTGGAACCGTCGGGCTTATAATACTCGATCTTCACATTGATATTACCAGTATTGCTGACCTTAGTCTTGTAATCCGCAACACCGTCGGCGTTCAGGGACTGCTTAGCTCCATTGATATAAATATCGGGCTTCGCAGCAGCACTAAAGGCACCGACACCGGCCGTAACTTCAAGTTCGTCGCCAGGCATCAGGTAAGTGGCATTCGTACCGACCAGAGGTTTGAACTGATCAAATACAAGCTTAACCGATCCGATCTGTTTGTACAGGTAGTCAATTACTATGGCCTCAGAATTCTTTACATCGCTCTGGAATTTGCTGAGGATGGTCAGGGCCGCGATAGTCGGAGTCATATGGAAATAACGGACAGTCCAGTCCTTGGCGCTGTCGCCGGTAGACGCGGTGCCGGATTCTGACACCGGGATGCGCGTATCCAGGGGCAGACGCAGGGCAAATTCGTCTTTTGCCCTTTTGAGGTCGGCTTTCACCGGATCCGATAGATCCGGGTATTGAGAGGGATCGAGAAGATTCAGCAGGTCGACCTTGTATTTCTTCAATTTTTCATACAGGACCTTGCCTTCTCCTTTGGTGTCGAAAAGCCGGGTAGCGGCGTCTAAGTTACCATCGGAGAACTCTCTTTTCCCGTCCTTCACCTGGGGGGAAGACTCGTTGATGAGATTTTCTTTCAGGCCATCGATATAAGTGGCCAGATCAGAAGAGAACTTTTGAGCCTGAGTGGCCTTGGGCGCCCAGAGCGCAGCCTTTGCAGCGGTCTGCGGGTCCTTGGCGGCCGCATCAAAATTGTTATAAGTAGTGGTATTCTTCTTACTAACAACTTCATTGGATTGTTCTATGCTATGGTTCACGGTCTTGAAGGCATTCAACACTTCCACGGATACGTTCAGCGCTAGTAGGGCTGTCAGTACCAGGTACATCATGTTGATCATCTTCTGCCGTGGTTCTTTTGGTAAAGACATGGGTCAGTAAATTATTTATACTTTTTAATAGTTTTTCATTGGTTCATGCGGGCCGGACAAAACGGGCTTTGGCTTTTTTCAGGTAGATGGCCTTATTATTAAGGCCGGCCGTCTTATGCCTGGCGACCTTGCATGGCGCTGAGCATGTTACCATAGACATGGTTCAGATTGCCGAGGTTCTTGGCCAGCAGAGCGATCTGTTCCTGCGTTTTCTTAGCGTCGGTTACTGAACCCTGCATCGTCTCGGAAGCCTTCACCAGGTTGCCGTAGAAGCTGTTCATAGCCTTCAGGTGGTTGTTGGTGTCCTGCAGCTCCAGCTCATAGATCGCATTCAGAGAGCCCAGGTTCTTGGTCAGGACCTGCACCTGAGAATGGAATTGCTTGGTGCTGTCAGCAGCAGCGTTAAAGCTGGAGATCGTGTTGGTAGCGTTCTGGTAGGCACCCTTCATGCTGTCCAGGGCCAGAGAAGCTTCCTTCGTCTTGTTCGTGTAGTCTGTCGTTGCAGCCAGAGCACCGGATACGTCGCTGATCTTTTCAACGGTAGTACCGAACTTCTTGAAGCCTTCGCTCAGATTCTTCAGGTTGGCCGGAGTGATGTCGGCTTCCTGCAGCATCTTGTCCATTTTGTCAAGAGCAGGGTTGCCGCTCGTTCCGCTGCTGGCCAGTTTAGGCAGAGCTTCTACCAGGGCGTGCATTTCACCTCCGGGAGGCGGAAGGAAGGCATAAACGAGGAAGATCAGGGCTTCGGTCAGCAGACCAGCGGTCAGGAAGAAGTCGGCTAACTTCGTATGCAGGATCTTTTGAAGTGCCCCGAAGATAACAACGGCTGCCCCAACGCACACAATAATATTTATCAGTCTTTCTGTAGATTTTGATACACCAGCGCTCATAGTGATTAATTTTTAATTGTTTTGAAAGGATTTTAAAGGGTTATGGAAAAAAGAGTTCCTGTTGATTTTTTACGGTTCTCTAAAATCAAAAACGGTTTTTAGTCGAAAAAATTTTACAAATCTTCCTAAAGTTTACCTGTATCCAACGGTCTTAATCTACCGACGACCGGTTACGGTCGGAGACAGATCGATCACGCAACGGAACCCGATATAGGATTTGGCCGTATCCTGGTACTCATAGGTGCGGGCGCTGGTCTGCAGGTACTGACCTACGTCTTTCCAGCTACCCCCACGGATCACTTTACGCTTCATACGGGGG
>Ga0105239_10001834_pt1 | contig 27813 bp, 31 predicted proteins | sample KBSC44metaG_FD_92761 | JGI IMG/M metagenome (GOLD analysis project Ga0105239, IMG submission 92761) | Corn rhizosphere microbial communities from Kellogg Biological Station, Michigan, USA - KBS C4-4 metaG | ecosystem: Host-associated > Plants > Roots > Rhizosphere > Soil | place: Michigan, USA...
ATTCATGGCAGACCTCCTGCCCTCGATAGGACATATACCCCTGCCGTGGGTGATGGCCTATGATATGTTTCCCCTGACGACACTCAATGAAAAGAAATCTTTCTGGCAAGAGGCGGCGACCGGTGGGTATGTGCTCATGCTGGAGCATGATCCGGAGAATGAGTGCTGCATTTTGCAGTCGACCGATAGGGGGGGCGTAAGGGCATCGGCGACCTTCAGGTTGGAGGAGCTATAAGTTTATGGCCTCCTCGTTCAGGCAATCCCAACAGCAGTACAAAGAGTGTCATAATATCTAGAATTGGGGACAATCAGAGCCATTCTGACTTTAATTACAAGGATGCTTCTCCAACTCCTCACCCGCCGGAGCATACTTAAGTTCTTTGCTTTTCTTCAGGTCCGAACAGGCTTTTTCCATCATGCCCAACGCCTTATAGGCAAGCGCACGCCGATATAAAATCTCATAATCCGCCGCAAAAAAGTCCAGCGCACGCGTAAAGTCATCGATGCTCTTTTGGTATTCTTTCAACTCATAGTACGTCGCCCCCCTGTCCGCATATCCTTTATGACTGGGCTTAAGCATTACCGATCTGTTAAAGTCTTTAAGCGCATCCGTATAATTCTTCCAATTATACTGTATGAACCCTCTTGTAATATAAGGGTTGAATGCTGTCGAATCCAGGAGGATCGATCTGCTGGCATCGGCTATGCTCCCCTGAAGATCATTCATGACCGCCCTGACAGCCGCTCTTTCATCATATAGTATCGCCTGGTTGCCATCTATGTGTATGGCCATATCGAAGTACCGCAATGCTGTTGGATAATCCTGTTCATCGATATATAGCTTACCAAAGTATCGATAGATCAAATAGCCCGTCGAATCCAGTTGAAAGGATACTTTCAGATCCTTCTCCGCCATGGAATATTGTCCCAATATCCGTCTTGTAGACCCTCGATACATATAGGATTTGGCCAGCTCCTCGTAATTGTCGATGGCCTTTGTAAACAATTGGACAACGTTGATCATATCCGCACTGTCGTTCCAATATTCCTTCAGGGCTTGCTCATAGTAATGCTGGGCCTGGCCGGCAAAACAGGTCATGCTGAGCAACACCAGCAGGATTGGAACCTTCTTCATATGATATGGCTTTTGCTACTTAAGGCCTTATATACTCCATAAACGCCATGCGCACCTGTAAATTATTTATCATCTCAGGAAAAGTCTTCCATTCCAGGAAAATTCCGGGCCTCTGAAGATAGTCAACTGCAGCATAAAAAGAGCAATGCCGCCTAACTGAAAGATCAAAAAAACCACTTGTCCCAAGGCGCTCATCTTTTTAAAAGATTTAATCCCGATCAGCATCATTATGGATACAAACAAAACAAGAAAGATCAGATAATAGATGTCTCCAAGCCAATGTCCAAACGAAATATTCCCATTTAAATTTAAGCCCGGGAGCAACAAGGCCCATAGCACAAAAATAATATGCCAGATATTGACTACTTGTTTCATTTACACAGAAATACAAAGCAGCCGGCAGGCTACAGATCCACCAACGATGTCAACGGATACCGCAGATTGTGGTAGTAGCTCATATCCACTTTCACACTTCCCACGCTGATGGGACTTTCCACACGCAGCGCGATGTGATTGGGATCATCGCTGACCCAGACGGTCATTTTCTCTCCCCCCTCGAACATCGTTCCCTTCACCAGCAATGGCTTGAATTTGATACAACGGAACTTCGCATATTTGGTACGTATGGTCTCCTTACCTAAATAACGAACATACAGGTGATATACCTGCCTGTCGAGGAACATGTCGAAAGGTATCTTATCGCCAGGCTTGAAATGGTTAAAGTCCAGGTTACGTACATAGAAGATAGCGCTCAATACATCCTGTATACAGGCGGGAACTTTGTACACTCCTTCGGTAGTGACGGCCGTATTTGTATTCTTGGAGAAAGTAACGTTCTCGTATGTCTTATAGCCGCCCTCGTTGACATTACGGATGAATTTATATGGCTGAAGCGTGGTGGTGTCGATATAGGTCTCATAGCGATCCCTCACCTTGAAGAACTTGTCATAAAAGGGATAGGTCTTGCCGTCAGCCACTACATGATAGGCAATTTTATTGTTGAATTGATCCAGGGTGGTATTAAAGGTGGCTTCCCCGGCAGCAACGTATACACTGGCCAGGGTGTAATAGACCTTGTAGGTGATCGTTTCCCCTGCCTGGAAGGCGGTATTGCGGACCGTACAGGAATCATCCCCCTCCCCGGTGGACTGCGGAAAGACGACGCCTGTCAGCAGTAGGATACAAATCGTAAAGAAAAATCTCATTTATTTTTAAATATTTTGATGCTCAACATCAGCAGGCTGCCTATCAAAGCCGGAACGATCAGGTTGATCAGCCATATTGCAAACGACGCGGCAAATATTCCAATTGTGTTGGAGCTGAATAATTCCAGCACCTGTATGCTAGTTTCCCACCGGAGGCCCAATTCTGTCAAAAAAGTGAAAGTGGGTATAATGGCCATCACCAGGAATACCACACTTATACCTCCCCATAGCTGCCCGACGGTTAGCAACACCCCAAACACCGGGAATATAAGGCCATACTGTGCAATAAATACAAGATACCTGCCAAAAGATAAGAACAATATTCTCAACAGGAGCGTTGCGTGAAAATTTTCCAAAATTTTTACATACGCCTGGTATTTGGTCAGTCCCGGTATTTTGCTCAATATCCTCACCAACCACGAAAGGCGGAAATAAATAATTGTTAAACTTGCCAGTAGAAAAACCACCAAACCCAGTAGGGTATTGAGCCAGAAGCCAATACTGTCGTGCACTCCGGCTGTCTGCAATGCATGTGATGCACGCAGATAGAAGACACCTGCCAACCCTACGATCAGGGTCACCAGCAATTGGGCCATGCTGCAGACAATAGTGAGAGAGATGGACTCGATGCGATGCCCCTCCTTTACGTACAAAAGACGCCCCAGATATTCGCCCATCCTGTTTGGCGTAAAGGAAGCCATGGTAGTACCGGTAAAAACAGCCCGTAGCGCGTTTATATAGGCAATGCCGCCGATGGGACGTAGGGCCAGCTGCCATTTTCGGGCCTCAATACCCCAGTTGACGGGCATCAATGCCACCACCAGCCATAATTTCCAGGAAAGCGGCCCGGTCACGGCCTTACAAACCCTGTCCAGAGAGTCTCTCCAGTTGGGTTGATGCGTTACCTGCCGGCAAATAAACCAGGAAAGAAGCAGGAATACCAGGGGGCCTATCAATGCCGAGAAAATCCCCGGCCAAATATTGGATTTTCCCGGCACATCACTTATAAAGGGCCTTCGGCCGAATCGCCCGTGGCGCTTCATGTTGTTGAGTATTATTTTTATATTTGTTTTCAACGGCGCCGATCAGTAGGTGTCAAAAATAATCGTCCTTTTGCAAAAGCCCTCTAAAATAATTCTTGGGATCGATCCTGGTACCGTAATAATGGGTTATGGTCTCGTACTTTGCGCCGGCCCCCGCATCAGCCTGATCGAAATGGGCGTGTTGAAGCTGCCGGTGAAAAAGGATGCCTACGAAAGACTCCGGCTTATTCATAAAAAGATAACGGAGCTGATCAGCAGGCACCAACCCCATGATTTCGCCATCGAGGCTCCTTTCTTCGGTAAGAACGTCCAGAGCATGCTAAAGCTGGGAAGGGCGCAGGGTGTAGCCATCGCCACGGCCATGAATGCCGGCATCCCTGTCACGGAATACTCTCCCAGAAAGATCAAACAATCCATTACCGGTAACGGAAACTCGGAAAAGGAACAGGTGTGGAAAATGTTGCAAAATCTCCTCAACCTGACGGAGGAGATACAGGGTTATGACGCATCGGACGCACTGGCGGTAGCCGTATGTCATCACTTTCAGAACAAGCTTACAGACCGTATTGGGACCCAAAAAGGTCTGGCCAAACAGCCTGCTAAAAAGAAGGCCTCCGGCTGGGATGCGTTTATCCGGGACAATCCCGAAAAACTACGTACAAGGTAGGTCACTGCAAACGATGCCCTTAAACCTTGATCCGGAACATCTTCTGAAGACCAGACGAACCAAAGGTTCGTTGTCCGAAGGACAGACATTAGATACTTCCTGAAAATGAGTTATTATTTTGCAGTGAACTCATTTTCAGGATTTTTTTCTGAGAAAAATTAGGTTAATAGCCGGGATTGTTTATTTTTACCCAGCATTAAAAAGCTAATTTGTTATGAAGAAAATCCTATTCCTCCTCCTGATCTCCCTTAGCTCTGCAGGCGCTTTTGCAGCCACAGGCAGCCAATACGTAGTCAATGACCAACAGGTAGAACAACTGTTCACCAACAGCGTAGACGCCAGCCTCACCGCCCTTTCGGACCAGACGATGATAAACGCCACCGGCGGCATGGCAGCTCACGGAGCTCAATTCAGAAGCAGCGATAAGACCTTTGTAGCAGCCATCCTGCTGGACTTTTTCCTGGGAGGACTGGGTATCCATCGCCTGTACCTGGGTACCGCTACCCTGACATGGGTAGGTTATATCCTGACCTTCTGTGGTATCTTCGGGATCGTTCCCCTGGTCGACTTTATCGTACTCATCGTTCACAATGACGATATCAGCCCGTACGTAGACAATACCAAGTTCTTCATGTGGGCCGGCAACGCCTAAGTGGATTGAAGGATATTTGAAAGGCGCCTGACGGCGCCTTTTTTTTTGAACCGCCAGGGGCGGTTCGTCCAGAACCGTAGGTTCCGACCGAGGACGAGTGAGTGCCCGGAGCTCGGACGAAGGCCTACAAACATAAGCGATCATGAAAAGGTTCAAATTACTTCACTGGCTGTATAATCTGATCCATTACAGGAGCCTCTCCCACAACCGGGCGGCCTATCGGGCATATAAAGTCCATAAGCCGCTGATAGCCTCCATCTCCAGCAAGGACTTCCCCGACAAGACCTCCAGGGCCTGGCTCGATACAGGCCACTCGAAGGATCTGGCCCCAACCAGGGCACACTACAACAGCTTCCCACCCGCCATCCGGCAACAATTGCTGACATGGAGCGATAAAGGCTATCTCATCTGGGAAGGCTTCCTCGATGCCGCTATGGCAGATAAGATCCAGGAAGAGATACAACGGCTGGTACAACAGGGAAAACTACACCCTACGCACGATAACAAGCTAATGTTCGCCAACAGGCACTCTGCCCTTATCCGGAATGTGACCCATGAAAAAAAGCTTACGGACCTGCTGGGCTTTATCCTGGATAAGGAAGTAGTACCTTTCCAAACCATCAACTTCCTCTACGGCAGCAATCAACGGGCCCATTCGGACAGTATCCATATGACAACCTATCCCCTGGGCTACCTGATAGCAGTATGGATCGCCCTGGAAGATACCAATCCCGATAATGGCCCCCTCTTCTATTACCCGGGCAGCCACCGGCTTCCCTATCTGCTGAACAGCGATTTCAATGAGGGAGAGACTTCGCTGCTCCTGGGCAATAAGGACTATGCAGATTATGAGGACAGAATAGAAGAACAGATAAAACAACAATCCCTCCAGCCGGAAGTATTCCTCGCCAAAAAAGGCGATATATTGATCTGGCATGCCAATCTTATACACGGGGGCATGCCTGTAAAGAACCACTCTCTGACAAGGAAAAGCATGGTCATCCACTATTATGCAAAGGACGTGATCAAATACCACGAGATCACGGAACGCCCGTCACTGTTGCAGTAGCGACACCAACTGTTCGCGTACGGCCTCATTAAAGGCCAGCATCTTCTTCCGATTGTATTGCCGAACGAGCACTTCCGCACGTCTCACTCCTCCCATATGGAAGGCCCCGAAAAGAGCCGCGCCGATGAGCCAGGCAGATACATAATAATGTTGTTCAAAGCTGACAACAGCAAACCATATACCCGCTGTCTGCACCAGTATGCTAAAAATGGCTTCCCCAGGTCTGCCGGCATAGAACTGCCCTGCGCCCGGTATGAATTGCGATAGCCACTGGGCCTTTTCGACACTCTTCAGACGCGGGACGCGCAGATAGAGATCAGCGGGCATCACAGCAGGCGCCCGTTGGGTAACAAAAGCATGATAAGCATCCCCAGCCTCTTTCCACCTGCCGAGCTCATTGAGCGCAAGTATCTTTAACACGTCCAGCATCGGCGTTGGCCGATGTCCGCCATGTTCATAGGGCCAGCGGTCCACCAGGGACAGCACATTTTCGAAATGACCACCCAGATACGTGCAGAGTGCCTCCTGGTAATGTATCTCCGCCAGGCTGCTGTCGGGAAAGGGATAGGCCTGCCAGTTTTCCAAAAAAGTCATGGCCTGGTCATAGCGTCCTTCCTGCTTGAGACAACGGGTCTTTCCAAAAATGGCGATGAGCTGCCGGGAAGGCTCGCTGCTTTCGAACAGGATACGTTCATAAGCGATGGACGCATCGAAATAACGCCCCGCCTGGTACGGCTATCTGCCTGTACCAGGAAGTCCTGTCCCCGGACATCCTGCCCCCTAATTGAAAAAATTACGAAGAGGGATATGCATGTCAAACAGTATCTTATTGTCATATTCCTTATAGAATTCATTCCGGCGGATCTTAACAGACAAGGTGCTGCCCCAGATATCGCCAATGTAAAAGATAGTGAATAGCGTGCCAAAGCCAATGAAGCGGGCGCTCTTCACGCCGTCCTTGCGGTATGCCTCATAGGTCAGCGCAGCCAGGGAGATCACGGGCAGAAATGCGGCAATACCCTGCTTCTTTTTTCCGGCATACCATTTTCCAAGGCCGGGCACCAGCGCGCTATATACACCTGCCAGCAGCGGACTTTTGTGTGAAAACCCTTTTAGCTTGTCGTAATACAGCTGCATCCTGCGCTCTTCCTTTTCAAAAATATACGAAGAATAGGTAAACTGCAGTTGTTGGGGTAGAAAGGCCTTATAATCTCTCTTTAAAAGAGCAATGCCGGCCAGTTGAAGACTCCGTAATTCCCGCATGGTACTATCTGGAAGGGTCAGCTGTTGCAAGCCGTCAGAGGCTGAATCCCTGCGCCCCTGAAAAGCCTGGCAGTAGGCGGCAAAAAAGCGGGATTTATCATATTTCGAAAAATCAGGCGAGACCTTTAAAAAAGAACCGATGGATTTATCCAGCTGCCGGACGCTGTAGGCAGCCCAGCCCAGCATATAAAAAAGAGAATCCTTTTGTGCCTGTGAGAGCATCGTGGTGTCCACCTGGTCCAGCACACGTATGGCTTCCGGCACCGCCTCCTTGTCCTGCAAATACTGGGCAAAGCGCAGCTCCTTTGAAAACTCGAACTGCTGGGCACGCACACCATAAAAAGACAGGAACAGCAGAAGCCAGACGAGTACTTTCTTCATCGGTACATATTGGGGGAATCAATGATACGCCCTGTGGCAGGATTGATGCTGAGGGGCGATACATCCTCATACCCGATGCGGTTGCAGCGAAGGATACGGTCTGCACTGATAAAGACCCCCTTGAATATGCCGAACTCCCGTATAGCCTGCTTGCTGAAATTGGAGCAGGATATCTCATAGGGACAGTTCCTTGCCAGCTGCTGGGAAAGTATCTTCTGATAGCCGAGTAACGCGCCTTTCAGGATCAGCGAGACAGGATTGTATTGGGCAATGATATTATGATGTTTGTTCTGAAGAGCCTTTTCGTTATTGGCAGACCCGTGATAATGCGCAAATTCGTCGGGCGAAGTAAAATGCTGTCCCCTGACAAGCGCCAGGTCCTCCGCTGTCTGTGCCTGGGCAGACACTGCCCATAAAAGGATAATAAAAAAAGAGACTCTTATCATTGCTCGATCTTTGCGTTTCGGGGAATGGTATAGTTGAACCAGCCGGCCGCTGAATTTTCATTGAGCTTAAAATCCGTATAGTTGGTCTTGGAAACCACAGAATCGCCTTTATCGTACAATATTTCGGTCGTGGTGGCGGGAAAATAATAGGTGTCGAGCATCTGGTAGTTGTAATAGAAGACTTTCCGGAACACCCTGCCGCCGGCCTCTTCGTAATGCATATAGACGGGCCGCTGTCCATCATAGACGATCTTGATACGCTGGATCGCCGCCTTTTTATCCGGCGTCTTCAACTTCCATTCCGTCACCAGCATTCCTGCTTCGTTGTACGTCTTATCCTGTACATACCCAATGCGGGTCAGCCCCATATCGGATACCTTTCCGGAAAAAAAATAATAGAATTGGGAAGACTGCGTACTGAACAAAAAATTCTGATATTCAACGACGGTATTCTTCACCGGATCGTAAAGCTTTGTCTCACCCAGCTTGTTGGCGACGATCATATACTCCTTGGGATAAACGAAATGGGTGACCAGATTGCCGTTGCGCTGGTAATACAACGACCCCCTCAATGTCACGGACTTGCCCTGCTGCACCTGTCGGATGATCATGTCGGCGGATATCCTTTCAATGGTCAGGGGACTACGGGACACAGCAGGGTTCGAAAAGAAAGCCCCGCTGGCTATAATGATGACGGCTATAAGTAAGATATGTTTCATTCGCGAATGACTAACCGAGATGGCGAATAATTTTTTCCTGTGCAGCTTTCAATTGTTCGGGGCTAAGCTTGAGCTTCCCACGGGTGAAATTAAGATCGTTGGCGCTATTGATCGGTATCAGATGCAAATGGGCATGAGGGACCTCCAATCCGACTACGGACAGCCCGCAACGATCGCAGGGGAATGCTGCCTCAATGGCATGTGCGATTGGTTTGGCAAATACCAGCATCCGGGCCAGGTAATCATCCGGCACATCGAAGAATTTATCTACTTCTATCTTCGGGACCACCAGCACATGCCCCTCCTGCAAAGGGAATATATCGAGGAACGCATAGAACTTATCGTCCTCTGCGATCTTGTACGATGGTATCTCCCCGGCAATGATCTTTGAGAAAATTGTCACACGGTAATATTTTCTATTTTGAACTGGAGTCTTCCGGCTGGCACCTGTACGTCGGCTACTTCGCCTATCTGCTTGCCCAACAGACCTTTCCCGATAGGAGATGTTACGGAGATCTTTCCCAATTTAAGGTCGGCTTCTTTCTCCGATACGAGGTGATAGGTCATTTGCTTTTTATTGGTCAGATTGGTCACAGTGACCTTGGTCAATATGGACACCTTGCTGGTATCGATACTGCCTTCATCGATGATACGTGCGTTGGCAAGCTCGCCTTCCAGCTTTTGGATCTTTGCTTCCAACAATCCCTGTGCTTCTTTAGCCGCATCGTATTCGGCATTCTCGCGGAGATCACCTTTTTCGCGGGCTTCTGCAATGGCCTTGGAAGCTGCTTGTCTTTCGACCGTCTTCAGTCGTTGCAAATCGGACTTCAATTGATCCAACGCATCCCTGGTAAAATAGGTAAAACCACTCATAGTTGCCTCCTTTGATTTAACGGACATGCACGTCCGCTTTGTTAACAAAGAAAAAAAATACAACGCCTTAGGAGAAATCCAAAAGCGTTGCACTATTTATAACTTGCTACAAAGGTAGGGGAAAATAATAAGAACCAAATATTACCGGGGGCGGCAGCTTAAATACCAAGTTTTTCCAATACGACCTTGGACATCTTATAGAACGCCTCATGGCTGTAGCCGGCAATATGGGGTGTAATAAGAACGTCCGGCCTGTTCAACAACCATTCCAGCTGCCGGCGCTGGGTCTCGCTATAGGTCTCCAGCTTCTCATTTTCCAGTACGTCCAGGGCCGCGCCGGCGATCTTCCCATTTTCAAGGGCCCGGATGAGCGCCGCCGTATCATGGACCTTCCCTCTGGATGCATTGATGAACCAGGGTTTTCTTTCCAGAGAGTTGAAAAAATTATCCCCGGCCATATGAAGGGTCTCTTCCGTCAGGGGAACATGAAAGCTTATCACGTCGGCATAACGGCCCAGCTGCTCCAAAGAAGCTTCCCGTACATTGCCCTGGGCAAAGTCGAACCTATATTTATCGTACGCCAGGATCGTGACGTCGAAAGAAGACAACAGCTTTGCAAAAGCGCTTCCGGCATTCCCAAATCCCACAATACCTATGGTCTTGCCCGTGAGCTCCGTACCCCGGTTGGCGTCCCTGATCCATTTGCCTTCTTTTATTTCCATTTGGCTGGTATACAGCTTGTTCATCAGTCCCAGCAACATCCCCAGCACATGCTCTCCCACCGCATTCCGATTCCCTTCCGGGCTGCTGACGCATTGTATCCCGCGGGCGGTGGCATAATCTACATCGATGAGCTCCATGCCGCTGCCCAGCCTGCCAATCCATTTAAGAGAAGGCGCCTTATCAAGTATGGCCCGGTCGATCTTCAGCCGCGTGGTGACGATAAGCCCTTCCACCCCGGCAATCGAATCAGCCAGTTCTTCATAGGTCATTTGAGGAACATATTCGATGGTATATCCTTTTTGTGTCAGTCTTTCCCGGAGATAATCGTGTACTTTGGCAGTGATGATCACTTTTTGCATGGGGTTGATATAATTGTTTTATTTATTTCTACTCGGCACGGGTTATCACCCGGTGGCGGGTTATCGCATTTTCCAGGTCAGCCGGGCGAAATCCTCAATGGACAGCTGCTCCGCACGCTTGTCAAAAACCGGATCCTCTGTCTGCTCAAAAAGAGGTTTTACCGCATTACGCAATGTCTTTCTTCGCTGGTTAAAGGCTGTTTTTACCAGGAGAAAAAAGCTTTTCTCATCTCTGAAAGAGGGAAGGTCCGCCCTCGGCAAAAGACGTATCACAGCGCTTTTTACTTTTGGAGGAGGCTGAAAACACTGTTCATGGACTTCGAATAAGTATTCCACCGTAAAGTATGCCTGTATCAGAACGCTGATCACCCCATAGATCTTGTTCCCCGGATGAGCAGCAACCCGTTGAGCCACCTCTTTTTGGAACATGCCGGTCATGCTCAGCAGCTGACCCCTCCAATCCAGCATCTTAAAAAGTATCTGGGAAGAGATGTTATAAGGGAAATTACCTATAACAGTAAATGGGGCTTCGAACGGCCTGTCCATATCCAGGATACTCTGGTGCACTATCTTTCCAGCCAGGGAAGGCCAGGTCTTTTGCAAATAGACGATCTTTTCTTCATCCAGCTCTACGGCCTTGAAGTCAACTCCTTCTATTTCAATGAGATACTTTGTAATGGCGCCTGCGCCAGGGCCTACTTCCAGCAGTCGCGCTCCTTCCGCAGGAAGTATCTCGCGAAGGGAGGCCACGATCTTACGGGATATATTTTCGTCCCGGAGAAAGTGCTGACCCAGGGATTTTTTGAGGGTGTACATGAAAATGGGGGTAAAGTTAATAAATCGTACATTTACCCCCTGAAAATTAAGTGAATGAGCCAACAACAAAGACCCGTCATAGGGATTTCCGCCGGAGATATGAATGGCATAGGGACTGAGCTGATCATCAAGGCTTTCTCGGACCATCGTCTGCTGGAATTGTGTACTCCTATTATATTTGGTTCCAATAAATTGATCAACTTCTATCGGAAGTCGATCCCCGACGCCAATTTCAACTACCAGGCCACAAAGGATTTTTCCCGCATCGCGCACAAACAGGTGAATATCTACAACTGCTGGGAAGAAGAAATTGCCATCGTACCCGGGCAGCTCACCGACATCGGCGGCAGCTATGCGGTAAAATCCCTGACCATGGCAGTAGAGGCGCTGCGGGATAAAAAGATCCAGGGACTGGTAACGGCGCCCATTCATAAGAAAAACACCCAATCGGCTAACTTCAATTTCACCGGGCATACCCCCTATCTGAAACATGCATTCAATGTCAGCGACGTGCTGATGCTGATGGTATCCGATAGTTTCCGGGTAGGACTGGTCACGGAGCACGTACCTGTCAAGGACATCGCCAAATATATCACGCGGGAAGCGATCCTGTCCAAACTGAATATCCTCCGGGACAGCCTGGTAAAGGACTTTGGCATCGACAAACCTCGTATCGCCGTATTGGGATTGAATCCACATGCAGGCGACGAAGGTCTTATCGGGAAAGAAGAAGAAGAGATCATCAAGCCTGCCATCAAAGACGCCAAGCACAATATGCTGGTATTCGGACCTTATAGCGCCGATGCCTTTTTTGCCCGTAATTATCACTCGAGATTTGACGCGGTGCTGGCCATGTACCATGATCAGGGATTGATCCCCTTCAAGTCGCTGGCTTCCGGTGAAGGAGTAAATTATACAGCTGGACTGCCGATGGTCAGGACCTCACCCGACCATGGCACAGCCTTCGATATCGCCGGCAAGAACAAGGCGGACGCCACCTCGTTCCTGGCATCTATCTATGCCTGTATCGACATTATCCGCAACAGACAGGAGTATGAAGAGAACAGGAAGAACCCGCTGAAGAAGATGGGCCAGGTGGTCCTGGCCAATGCGGAAGATGAAAAGATCGAAGAGAACTAGCTCACTGGAACACACTGTCGGGCACTCCCTTGTTGATGATATAGGAGCTATAGGTCAGCTCTACGCTGCCTCGCCCATCGCCGGCAGGCTGCTTCTTTTTGGGTGATCCGTCATCATAGTCGAACGTGATCCCCTTGGGAAGTTTATAATTCTTTACATTAAAGGTAAAGAGCACTTTATCCGGCAGGGCATAGGCAATATACTTTCCATAATACAGCTCTACTTCATAAGTTCCATTGTCGCGGGTGGTAGTTCGTGCCCGCAGGATAAGCAGGCGTTTTTCATCCACCCAAAAAGTAGACAGCACCATATCCGCATTTTCATCCTGTGGCAGCAGCTTGATCAATCTTACTTTCTGTCCCTGCGTGGTATCGGTCCCTGCATCCAGCACGGTATAGTTTCCCTTCAGCAGATTGTTGAGGCTGATGGTCACCGCTCCTTTGGGGACAAAGGATATCCCTTTATCATTCCTGATCTTTAGCTTGTCCGGCTTCTTGAAATAGACGGTGACGGAAGCCTCCGGCTCTTTCAGAAAGCTCACATTGGTCCTCATAATGCCTGCAGCCTGGTAGTCATTCACCTGGTCCAGGCGGGCACGGATCTTTTGCAGAAGGTCAGTAGCCGATTGCGCACGCACACGGGACATCAACGATAAAACCAACAGCGATAACAATATTTTCTTCATAACAAATGCATTAGCTCAAAATATCTTTTTTTTGAAATGCCCATATGGCGGCAGTGACAAAGGCGGCTATATACGCCAGCAGTATGCTCAGACTACGCAATATGGATGGAAGGTTTTCGATGGAGCCGGCAATGGTGTCACCCTGCCCATTGGACTGGGAATAAAAGAACCCCTTCCAGGCCAGCATATGAGAAGTAAAGAGCCAGGGCTTCACCGTGTTGTCATAAAGGGGTATGCGCATTTCCGACAGGATGGTAAGCACGACGACGATGCTGATGGTGGCGACAATGGGCCCGATGGAATTCTCTGCAAACACCGACAACAAAAAGGCCAGGGCAGCCACGGTGCTTAGCGCGACCATCGCATATCCAAAGGCGGCAATATATCGCCACATGACATCTGTTTTGCGGATATGTTCTATGACGGTGTCGCGGGCAATGATAAGGTCGTTGGTGCCAAAGATCCACATGCTGAGGAACAGGGCCAGCAAGGCCATCCATATCAGCAGCAGGATAGTATAGATGACGCTGGCGCCGTACTTCACCAGCATGAGCTGGGTACGGCTGACAGGCCGGGTCACCAGCAGACGGAGGGTGCCCATATTGGCTTCCCCCGCCACCATATCGCCGGCTACGAGGGCTACCAGCAGCGGGATTTGTATCAGCAGGGTGTTGAGGATGACAAACGCCACGAGGTAGCCATTCATCACCAGCGGATAGGGTATATTAAAGGTGTCGGCAACGCTGCTCATTCCCATCTCCAAATAGGACTGTCCGTCAAATTTCAATCCTAACTGTATGATGAGGATGATGGCGGCGATGGCCCCAAAAGGGATATAGGTACGGGGACGTTTGAATATTTTAAACAGCTCGATCTGTAAAAGCTTCCACATGCTGGTTGGCGGTTGTCAATGATAAAAAATAATCTTCCAGCGAATGCCGGGGCTGGATGGCGGCAACAGGCACGCCCTGCTGTACGAGGTCACGCACAAAAGAAGCTATTCTTGTCTTATCCATTTTCAGCAGAAGCTTTCCGTCCCGGCGGGATTGCAGATGTTCCTGCCAGGGACTCCGGCGCAGTACTTCCTCGGCCAGCGTCCCCTCGGGAGTGTCGAGCTCCACGAGCGTTTGCGCAGGATCGAATAGTTCGGATGCCTTCCCCTCCACGATCTTCCTCCCTTTATCGATAATAAGCATTCTATTCGCTATAAGCTCCATTTCACTTAGCAGATGGGAGGACACCAGCAACGTCTTTTTTTCATGTGCGCTGAGATGCAGGATCAGGTTGCGTATATCCGCGATACCCTGCGGGTCCAGCCCATTGGTAGGTTCATCGAGGATAACAAGGTCGGGGTTGTGGACCAGGGCTACGGCAATGCCCAATCTTTGTTTCATTCCCTGGGAAAAGGTCTTCACCTTACTATGGGCCCTTTCTGCCAGCCCTACCTGCTCCAGCTGCTGCATCAGTATGCGGGAAGAAGGCCGGATACCACTGATTCGCGCAAACAGGGAAAGATTCTCATAGGCGGTGAGATATTTATAGAGATCCGGCCGCTCGATAACGGCTCCTACCTTCCGTAGTATTTCCCTGCGATGGGTCCGCAGATCCATGCCAAATATCTCTATCTGGCCGTCGGTGGGCTCGATCAGCGTGAGCAACATCCGGATGGTAGTTGATTTTCCCGCGCCATTCTGCCCCAAAAAACCGTAGATATCGGCCTGCTCCACTGAGAAGGACAGTCCGTCGACGGCTTTTAGCGCTGAAAAACGCTTGGTAAGACCGGTGACCCGGATGACTGAAGACATATTCTTGAATATCAATGTGATTTAACCTGGTTCGCCGCCCCTGGACAGGCCATTGGCCCGGACATTCTATCAACAATCTTCGGCTCGAATTGATCGGCGGGACCCAAAATTTCTTAACGGGCTTGCAAAACCCGAATGTCTTATCTATATTTGTTGCACGATCTCCTACGACAATCCCCCAAGCTAAATTTAAGTATCCCGAAAAACGCCCAACGTTTAGTTTTAACTGTACCACAGTTGTGCTTATATACTAGTTCCTTCCTTTGAATTGCCGTGTTTACGCTCAAAGATTATTCACCTTCTGAAAATTACAAAGATGAAAAGGAACTTTCTCGCCTTACTGTTTGCTTCTGCCCTGACCTTCGGTCTTTCCCCGGCACATGCAGCTACTTCCGACAATTTCAACTCCCGCAAAGGCATTAAACTCACTGAAATAAAGGGTTTCCTGCAAGGCAATTGCTGGTTTTTTGCCGACTTTGACGTCAATCGTAATGGCTGGACCCCCAACATGGAAGGGGATGGAGCCATGGTATCCGGCACCGGCGCCAGCGCTACGGAAATGACGGGTATCTTCACCCCCCTGCTGGATCTTAACGGTCCCGTTACAATCTCTTTTACCTATAAATTCAACCTGCCGGTAAAGGACAGGAGATGGATCAAGGTATATGCCACGGACGCCAACAACAGACCCGTTATGTTACTGGACAGCATCGAGCTCACAGGCATGGACAATACCACGGTCTATACCTACAATAAGGTATTGTCTGCTGCTACCGGGGGGTATAAATTATATATCAACTACCAGGGCATCGGTGGCAACGAGCGGATCGCCATCGATCAGCTGTCCATCGACGCGGCTGCACATTATGCTTCTGCCTGCAACGTGGCTCCCCTGACACTGCGCGATAAATTCATGGGCACAGCCTCTCATACTGCCAGCGGGAACGTATTGAGCAATGACTACGATCCCAATCACGAGACCATGACGGCCTATCTGCTGGAAGAATCCCCCGATGGCAGCGTAGAGTTTAAGAAGGATGGCGGGTTTGCCTTTACTCCAAAAGATGGTTTTTCAGGGTCTTCCACCCACTTCACCTATAAGGTATGTGACAACGGCAGCCCCAACCTTTGCAGCATCAACACGGTAGCCACCATCCGATTCCCCGTACGGAGCACGCTCACCAACTTCCAGGCGCTGTACAGGAAGAACGCCGTGGATATCAACTGGGTTGCCTCCACCGACAATCACAGCGCACACTTTGAGGTAGAAAGAAGCATGGATGGCGAGTATTTCCAGAAAGTGGGAGATGTAACGGCTGCCGGCACCGCCTATTCCTTCACCGACAAAGTGAATGATCACAAGGCAAAGAGCAATGATCTTTACTATCGTCTCCGTCAGATAGACGATGCGGGTAGAATAACGTATTCAAAAGTGCTCATCGTAAGGACCTATGGCACTAAGAGCGTAGAGTCGGTGAGCGTCACTCCCGACCCCGTCGTGAACGATATACAGGTGAATGTGCAGCTGAAGGAGAAATCCTTTGTGATGATGAAAGTGACAGACAACAATGGCAGTGAGATCATAAGGAAAACGGCCATGGGTGACAACGGCGCCAACACCTTTGATCTTGAAGATACGCATGCGCTGCAGCCCGGCATGTATCAGCTGGAAGTGATCATCAACAGCAATGAGCGCCTGACTATGCGGCTTGCAAAGAGCTAGTGAGTAAGAATTGAATGGTAAGTACGTAAGGGTCCCCGGGCGGACCCTTACTTTTTTATGTCAAGATATGATTGGAGATCTTTTACATACTGCTCAAAAGCCACCACACCCTGAGGAGTTATCTTACAAATTGTTTGAGGATAGTTGTCCTTGAATTGCTTGGATACGTCGATATAGCCAGCCTCCTTTAGCTTATTGATCTGGACGCTGAGATTGCCGGCCGTCGCATTGGTCTTTTCCCTGAGAAAGGTGAACTCAGCCTCTTTCACGCTGATCAGGACGGAGATCACGGCCAGCCGCAATTGGGAATGTAATATGGGGTTGAGGTCCTTAAACATTTTTCGTCTTTACTTTCAGGTATCTTTTTCTCAGTATCAACCCGGGTATGAACCAGGCAAGCTGTGCGCCTCCGGCCAGGTAAAGCAGCGTCCATGGGTCGGGTGTGATCGAGCTCAGTATGGCGAATACCCAGCAGGCGATACCGCCGATGATCATGGGCCGAAATCTCCTGCCAAAGCCAATGGCAAAGGTCGGGATGCCGTACAGTACCAGGTACACCGCAATAGGCTGGGGAAAGTTATATCGCAACAAAAAATAGTTCATAAGGATCATAGCCGCACCAAAGCTTATCCAGACCCCACCCCGCAGCTGGTCATCATGCCCCCTGTATTTTCGCTGCTTCCTTTCCCGCCGTGCTATGACTATCTGTGGGATGACTCCCAGAAAGGTGAGCCACCATACAGCATTCACCCACTCCCATTTAGGAAAGAACAGGTACTTGAACAAAGCCACCAGGGAACAGAATGTGATGATAGCACCCCACATCAGCGCGGAGACCCCTGTCTCGATATAATCGTCCTTGGCTTTGCTGATCATCTGTGATATCAGCTGCAGGCTTTCCTGGGTAGTAAATTCTTTTTCAGCGGACATGATCAGGATTTGATAGTTTACGATGCTGGTTCCGGAGCAGGTATCCGGGTATGATATAGCTGACCAGGATGGCAGTAGCGCAGATCAGTATATTGGTGTCATAGGTAGTAAAGGTGCTAAGGATGGCCAGCCCCCAGCAAATGACACCTCCCCATACCAATGGCGGAAATTTCAATGTCCGGCCCGTGAGAAAACATCCGATGGAATACAGCAGGATAAAAATGGTATAGCAATTCTCCCATCCGCCACGGCGCAGGAATATAAGGACGACCAGCGTCTGAGATATACCCAGCACCATCCAGATATTCCGCAATGCCTCATCCACATAGGTCTTTACTATGGTTATTTTCCGCTGCCGCCGGCCATACCAGAAACTGACGATAAATCCAATATACATGATACTCCATGCCACGGGATGCAGGCTCGTCTGCACAAAAACCTTTAGCGTGAATTGGAGTATACAGCCTATAAAAACCAGCCACCCCCATAACAGGAAATAAAAACTCTTGTCGGCGACGGAGTTTTTAGCTTTATCGATCATATTTTGGATGAGCTGCAAACCATCCTGTGGAGAGAAGATTTCTTTATCCATAAAAAACGTAATAGGCCGCCGGGTGTTAACCCGGCGGCCGCGGGATTATTATTTATTACATTGCTCCAGCATAGCTTCTGCCTGTTGCTGTCCCCAGGTAGGAGCCAGCGGTTCGGGATGAGCTGCTTTATACAACGCTACTGATTTTTCGAACAAAGGCTTGGCCTTATCCTTTCCACCGCCAAACTGGGGAGGTGTGCCAAAGAGACTCATCCCCTGCAGGTAATACAGACGGGGATTATTGGGGTCGGCCTGCAGACCTTTCTGTAACGCTTCACCAGGCGTCTTGCCATAAGTGGCCCAGCGGGTCTGCGGGTCTACCAGCATTTGCTGGGTGGCAGACATATTTTCGACGGCGTATAGTTCGGAATTTTTTTCGATGGCTTCGGCCTTTGCCAGGTAGGCATTGATCTTGGCCGAGTTGGCATCCTTATCCTTTACGGCGGGGTTCCAGCCTACCCAGGTCTGTGCCAATGCGGCGTAATAATAAGGCAGCCATTTCGTCTTTTCCGCATCGCCTATACGATCAAACGTGCTGGCCAGGCTTTGCAGATCATCGATGCTCTTGGCGGAATCCAATAATGCAATGTTCTTTTGCATCATCTGGGTGTATTTGTCCGACTGGGCGCTGGCGGCAAGAGAGACCAGCAGGGCGAATGAAAAGATCAGCTTCTTCATAGATTTAATTTAAAAAGTTAAGAATTGTTTTGTTATAATGACGGAATTGGGCTCTGAGTAAATGTAGCCCTCCGGTTCTGGACGAGCTCTTTTCAGTCGCTCAGGGTTATAAATTATTATTAATGGCGTCCTGACTGCGATCTACACCCCAGCTCAGGAAACAGCCGATGAAATAAAACCGGTTGGCCGGCGGCGTGATAGGCTCCTTGTACTGTCCGCTGTAGGAGAAATTATATCCATACACCGCATTATATCCTAATACATTGCTCATGCTGGCAAACAGTACAATAAAGGTCTTTGCCTTGGGTTTGCCTATGCTGGGCACATATTCCGCACTAAAGTTCAGGGACTGGTAGGACTTGGTCTTACCCTGCTCCGCCAGCTCGAACTTCGGCCCGTTGGCCAGTACAAAATTATAATAGGGCCTTCCCGTAGCATAGCTGTAGGTAAGGTTGAACCCCGACTTGATCTTTGTAAAGAACTTCTTCGTCACGATAGATGCTGTGTGCCTGGCGGCAAAGTTCGGCATCAGTTGCTCGGTATAGTTCAGGTAATTACGCTTTGTGTCAAGGTAGGAGTAGCTGATCCAATAGTCGAAATCCTTGATGGTCTTTTTATCCCTCCAGAACAGTTCGAACCCTTTGGCATAGCCGCTGCCGGAGTTATTATAGACTGAATAATTATAATACAGGGGCACGGTTTTGATAAGGTCTTCGTATTTCTTATAATAGGCTTCTATCCGGAATATCCTGTCCCTGGACATCTTCTGGTAGTTGATGATATAATGGGTCGCCCTGGTAAAGCCAACATTCTTTGTATAGAACAGCTGGCTGCTCTCCGGCTTTTGATAGAAGATCCCATATGCTAAAGATATCTGCGCCTCCGGCCCGGTGCGATAGGCAAGGGATACCCGCGGAGCGATGTCGCTGCGATGGATAATAGATGAATGTTCGTACCGTACTCCAAGCTTGGCCGCAAGCGCGTTGGTAAGGAATATATCCGACTCGGCAAAGACGGCATTGAAATTATCCCTGAACTTGTACAGCGAATCCATATTGTACAAGGGACTCCGGTAATGCTGGTCGTTGTAGGAATACCAGTATTCGCTGCCAAATCGGATGGAGCTGATGCCCCCCAGCTTCTTGTCGAATACGGCTTTTATCTGTGACAGCTGCTGGTTCTGGTCGATGGCGAAGGTCTTTCCCTTCATCCAGAAAACACTGTCCGGGAAGGACCTCGGATGGTTGGTGGCATCCTGTATCTGCTGACCCAGGTTGTCAAGGTTGGTACTGTAGCTGGCGCCCAGGTCCATTTTCCAGCCATTGTTCAGGTACTCCCGCCAGCTGAGGTTGTTGTACCAGTTATGGTTGGTGAGGCCAAAGGCATCCTTGGTATAAAGGCTGTCGATGTCCTGTCTGCGAAGCCCCAGCTCGTTATAGGCAAAGGTCGTATAGTACTTGATCATACCCCCGTTCTTTGTCTTGATACGGAAATTGGCATCGCCATTGTGGAACTGCGGCATCTTGAAATAGTCCGGCTGCTGCTTGATGGCCTTGAAATACAGCCCCACATTGACATAGCTATAGGTGATACCATAGGAGGATCTTTTATCCTTCGCCAGCTGCTGGGTACCTACCCCTACCAGGATGGGAGAGATGCTGGCGTCTATCTCCGACTTTTCGGGGAGGTCGATGGATTCCAGGAGTACGACGGAAGACAATGCCTGGCCGTAAAGAGCGGAATAACCACCGGTGCTGAATACGGTACCCTTGAACAGGAAAGGCGAGAATCTTCCCCTGGTGGCAATATCCGGTACGCTGGTATAGTAAGGATTGTTGACGAGGGTCCCATCGATATACTGTTTGGCTTCATAGCCTGCACCACCCCGGACAAACAGCCCTTCCTGCTCACCCACCTGCTGGGCGCCGGGCAGGGTCTTTAGGGCGGCGGTAATATCGGCATTGCTGCCGGCCGTAGTGGCTACATCCAGGCTGCTGAGAACGGCCCCTCTTTTGGCATCCCCCGCCGTAAACGAGCCGGCGGTAATGGTCACTGCCTTGAGCTCGCTAAGTTGCTCTTTCATGATTATATGGAGGGTAATAGGCTCTCCTGTGAGGTTTACAGGCTGTTCTACGGGGTTATAGCCGATGTTGGTAATGGTGAGGATCATTGTCCCTTTTTCGGTCGTCTTGAAGCGAAAAGCCCCGGTGCTGTCTGCTGTGGCGCCATCATAGGAGTCCTTTAAAGTAATGCTGGCCCCGCGGATGGGATGGCCTTTAGGATCTCTTACCGTGCCTGACATTAGAGTCGTCTGGGCATAAAGCCCGCCGGTGATAAGGATAAAGGTCAGGAATAAGGCAGTTAGGCGTTTCATGGTCACATAAATTTATCGTAAAACTAAACTAGTTTACAATATAAACCAAACCTTATAGGGGCAGCCTCGGTCGGGAAGGGGCATTTTGCCGGTAAATAAGAATGAAAATGTCGGCGAATGGCGGGTAGAGGCCGGTAAAAGCCCGGGCAGAAGGTCCGCATACCTGAGAATGGTCTCCTGCCCCAAAAAAAAGCCAGGCTTAGAAAAGCCCGGCGGTTGTTGATCGTACCCTTTAAAACTAAATCGTTGAATATTATATACAGTCGCTGTCAGCCGCCTATCCTGCACGGAAGGCTAAACAACGCCCATGATAGTTTAATGACTTATGAGCCGTTAAATCGCGTAAAAACAGTAAATAAAAGTGGCTTTCGTACGGATGATCAGAAGAAAAGTGATGTTGGAAATAAATGATTCGGATTGTTTTCCCGGATCTTGGAGGATGTCGTGTTGACGTTGTAAAGATTGCCAAAAAAATTCAATTGTGCAAGCCTTTGCCTAAAAAAAAACCACGCAATTGCGTGGTTTTTTTATGCTTTAAAAACATTCTATTTATACTGGGGGATCAGGCTATTTGCCAGCTCTGTCAATCTTTTTACACCGTCATCAGACAAATTGCCTTTTTTGAATTCTGCCAGCACATCCGGCAGCTTATTCTCCATTTCCAGCAGGAAATGATCTTCAAATTCCTTGATCTTACGTACAGGCACCGATCTCAGCAGACCTTGCGTACCCAGATAGATGATCGCTACCTGTTTTTCTACCGGGAAAGGAGTGTACTGCGGCTGCTTCAGGATCTCCACGTTACGGGCGCCCTTGTCGATAACCAGCTTCGTAGCGGCATCCAGGTCACCACCGAACTTGGAGAAGGCTTCCATCTCACGATAGAGGGCCTGGTCCAGCTTCAGCGTACCGGCAACCTTCTTCATGGATTTGATCTGCGCATTACCACCCACGCGGCTCACGGAGATACCTACGTTGATAGCCGGCCGGATACCAGAGTTGAACAGGTTACCTTCCAGGAATATCTGACCGTCGGTGATGGAGATCACGTTCGTCGGGATATAGGCGGATACGTCACCGGCCTGTGTCTCGATGATGGGCAATGCCGTCAGCGAACCACCACCCTTTACGAGGTGCTTGATGGAATCAGGCAGGTCATTCATGTTCTTTGCTACGCTGTCGTCACTGATGACCTTGGCGGCACGCTCGAGCAGACGGCTGTGCAGGTAGAATACGTCACCAGGGTATGCTTCACGACCGGGAGGACGACGGAGCAGCAGGGATACTTCACGGTAAGCAACCGCCTGTTTGGAAAGGTCATCATAGATGATGAGAGCAGGACGTCCCGTGTCACGGAAGAACTCACCGATGGCAGCGCCGGCGAAAGGAGCATAGAACTGCAACGGAGCGGGATCGGAAGCCGATGCGGCAACGATCACGGTGTAATCGAGAGCGCCATTGTCAGCCAGGGTCTTCATCACACCTGCAACGGTGGATGCCTTCTGACCGATGGCAACATATATACAATAAACAGGCTTGCCCGCTTTGTAAAATTCCTTTTGATTGATGATGGTATCGATAGCGATAGCCGTCTTACCGGTCTGACGGTCGCCGATGATCAGCTCACGTTGTCCGCGGCCGATGGGGATCATGGCGTCGATGGCTTTGATACCGGTCTGGAGGGGTTCCTTTACCGGCTCACGGAAGATAACACCCGGAGCCTTACGTTCCAGGGGCATCTCGTAACGCTCGCCCGTGATGGGGCCTTTCCCGTCGATGGGCTCACCCAGCGTATTGACCACGCGGCCCAGCATACCGTCACCTACTTTAATAGAGGCGATGGCGCCGGTACGGCGAACCTTTGCGCCTTCCTTGATCTCTCCGCTATCCCCCATCAATACCACCCCCACATTGTCTTCCTCCAGGTTGAGGGCGATGGCTCTTACGCCATTCTCAAATTCTACCAGCTCCCCGGCACTGACATTACTCAGGCCATAGACACGGGCGATCCCGTCCCCTACCTGCAGTACAGTGCCTACTTCTTCCAGCTCAGCGGAAACATTGAAGTTGCTCAATTGCTGGCGCAATATTGCTGAAATTTCATCTGGTTTGATCTCTGCCATAATTTATATAGTTGTCTGTTTGATGTAAAATCTTGCCTACCTTATCTTATAGACAAAGTCGTTATTCTGGAATTGTTTTTTGATGTTCTTGAGGTCAAATGCAATGCTGCCATCTACCATTTCATCCCCGATCTCCAGCACAAACCCGCCGATCAGCTTTTCGTCGACCGCCGTTACCAGCTCGATGTTCTTAAGACTCTTGTCGGCGCTGATCTTGTCGACGATGGTCTTCTTCAGCTCTTCGCTGACAGGAACGGCCGTGGTCAGCTTCACCATGTGGATACCTTTGTAATCCTTATACTGGCTGATAAATGCCGTTATGATCTCGGGCAGATAAAACTCACGACCTTTACTCACCAGCAGCTTGTTGAAGGAGGAGGTGATCACAGAGACCCTTCCGGCTGTGATGGCATCCAACACCTTGTCTTTTTTATCCGCCTTTATAACAGGGCTTTTGATCATGACAACCAATTCCTTGCTGCTGCGGAAAGCCTGCTGCAGAAATAGCATATCATTATAAACTTCTTCCAGCTGACCTTTTTCAATAGCAAGATCAAGAATGGACTTGGCATATCTGGCGGCTAAACGTGGGTTAGGCATGTTCTTGTTCGCTTTTTATGCGCCGGACCTGTGGTCCATTGCGCTTAGTTCAGTTTCACTTCGTTGGCCAATTCTTTGATGTACTTTTCCTGCTCGCTCTTATTAGCCAGCTCGCGACGCAATATTTTTTCCGACACCTCTACTACGAGGTTGCCAACCTGGTTCTTCACTTCCGTGATGGCAGCCATCTTCTGGGCTTCGATAGCAGCCTGCGCATCGACAATGATCTTGCCGGCTTCCAGCTTAGCCTGGTCCTTGGCTTCGTTGATGATCTTATCCTTTGTCTCACGGGCCTCCTTCAACAGCTGTGCTCTTTCTTCACGAGCCTTGGCCAGCAGCGCTTCATTCTCGCTCTTCAGCTGTGCCATCTCGGCCTTTACTCTTTCAGCGGTAGCCAGGCTGTCGGAAATGCCTTTTTCCCTTTCGTTGAGGGATTTCAGAATGGGCTTCCAGGCAGTCTTGCGCAGGATGAAAAAGAGGATCAGGAATGCCAGCAGGTTCCAGATGAACAAGCCTAAGTCAGGCGTTAATAAATTCATATCGAGTAAGTAAATTTTCATTTTTAAAATTCTTCGCCTTCGGTCGAAAAGATACTGCACCCTCGGCCCTGTGCTCCGGATGCAGTACAATTTTTACGTGCTACACATAATGCTGCTCATTATGTGTACAGGCCCCTACTTGAGCGAAGCCAGAAGACCTGCTACGGCAGCGAGAAGGGCAACACCTTCTACCAGAGCGGCCGCCAGGATCATGTTAGCACGAATCTCGTTTGCGGCTTCAGGCTGACGGGCGATACCTTCTACAGCGCCTTTACCGATCTGACCGATACCGATACCGGCACCGATGGCGGCAAGACCTGCGCCGATGGCGCCATACCCAGGCTGAATTTCCAACAAAATAGTCATCAACGTCATGATACTTGGTTTTATAATTAAAAAAGAGTTCAGGGCTACACCATTACAGCATCATCATGATGCCCGTCACCGTGGTCGTGATCATGACCACCTTCAAAGGCCTGGCCGATGAACACAGCAGTGAGGTTAGCAAAGATGAATGCCTGTATAAATGCAACTAATACTTCAATGAGATAGATAAAGACGGCCAGCACGACGAAGAAGGGCGAAGTGCCCCAACCCAGAGCGGTATTCATGGCGCCAAAGATGAAGATCAGACAGATAAAGCTCAGGATGATGATGTGGCCTGAGATCATATTGGCGAACAGACGGATGATCAGGGCGAAAGGCTTGGTAAAGATGCCCAGCAGCTCTACGGGTATCATGATGGGTTTTACACCGAAGGGAACAGGCGGGTTGGCGATATGTCCCCAATAATGGCCATTGGTGCTGAACATGATAACGACAAAGGCGATGATACCCAATACTGCGGTAAAGGCGATATTCCCCGTTACGTTGGCCGTACCCGGCACCAGGCCGATAAGATTATTGATCAGGATAAAAAAGAAGACGGTCAGCAGAAAGGGCATGTACTTCTCGTACTTGTTGCCCAGGTTGGATTTACCTACCTCGTCCCGTACAAAGGTGATCACAGGCTCCACTGCATTCTGAAAGCCTGTGGGCGCGGTCTTGACCCCCTGCCCCTTGGCATATTTGCCGGCAATGCCGGTCATGATCCAGACCAGCAGGATGACGGAAATGATCACCTGGATAGCATTGCGGCCCAGGGACAGGTCATAGACCTTTATGCTGGCATCCGGCTTGCCCGTGGCGTCCACGGCAAAGATCTTTCCTGCCGCGTATGTCTTGGGGTCCAGATGATTCTCTTCGACATAATTCTCTTCCAGCAGGCGGTAGCCGTTGTAGACATCCTCGCCATGATTGAAGCGGGATGACATGAATACAGACCAGCCTTGAGCGGGAGAATAAAGGATCACCGGCAGCGGGATGCTGACAGGGTGTTTGCTGAGGTTAAAAAAGTGAAATTCATGGGCATCCGCAACGTGCTCCAAAATTATCTTGGCAGGGTCCAGCTTGGGAGCCTCCTTCTTACCGTCCTCACCACCGGGGACATCCTTTCCCTGAGCCGGCAATGTCGTCGAAAAAAACAGGCAACTTACGCTGAAAACCGCGACCAATAAAGATTTGAAGCTGTTGGAGACCATACCTTCCCTCAATTTTGCCGCAAAGATAAGGTTGGCGTCCGAGAATATGAAAACTACATTAAAAAAAGGGTCATCCCCTCCACTGCCGGGCCTGCCGGAGAAAGCTCTCCTTATACACCCGGCCTACAGGCAGCCGCCGCCCGTCAACCATTTCCACCTCCGAAGCATTCCAGGACCGAATATGCTCCAGGGAGACAATATAGCTACGATGGATCCTGACAAATTTCTTCTCAGGTAGCCTGGATTCCAGCTCTTTGAGTGCCGCCAGGGTGATGATCTTCTTGTCCCTGGTATGCACTTTTACATACTCATTCAACCCCTCGATAAAGACAATATCCCCATATTGCAGGTAGATGGTCCGGTGGTCACTCTTGATGACCAGCGCCTCCGGGACATCGCGACTCTCCCGGCCACCCGGGCCGGAAGCCTGCAGGTATTCTCTCGCCTTCCGGATGCTTTTCTCAAATCGTTGAAAAGCAATAGGTTTAACCAAATAATCCAGGGCTTCCCACTCAAAGGCCTGTACCGCAAATTCATGTCTTGCCGTAGTAAATACGATCTGGGGCCGATGCAGAGGGTCCTCGACGATCTTCCCGGAACTAAGCTGCGCAGCCAGCTCGTCCCCGGAAATATGAGGCATTTGTATATCCAGGAATATAAGATCGACCGCGTTAGCCCTCAAAAAAGGAATAGCTTCCCGCGCATCCTTGAACGACCCCAGCACAGTCACATCCGGAATTTTACGGCTAAAGCCTTCCAGCACCCGGATGGCCAGGTATTCATCATCGATGATGACACATTTCAATATCCTGGGATTCTGATCCATACTTCAAACACATCGGAGGTCTGCATGATCCGCAGGTCATCCACCGAAAAGCCAGGCCCTAACATCTCCAGCAGTTGCGGATATTGGGGAGTCCAATACCACCTGCCGCCGGCATTTTAGAATAATCTTCAGCAGTTCTGGAATTCCTGATCCCTGCCAAAAGTCGCCCTTCTTCCTCCCGAAATTTCATCTCAATATAGGCCCCTTCCGCCACCCCGATCCCGGAATGCTTGATGGCATTTTCCATTAACGGGATCAACAACATGGGTTCTACAGGCATCTCTCTTCTGACAACTTCGGACAGCAGGGATATATTAAGCGGATCCTCAAACCGCAGCTGGAACAGGGCAATATAGGATTCCAATGCATTCAGCTCACGGGAAAAAGGAACCTTATGATTGCATTCATACAGGAGATACCTGAGCAGACCGGATAATTTTAACAACGCCTCAGGGGTACGTTCCGACCCGGCAAGGGACAAAGAGTATACATTATTGATGGTATTGAAAAGGAAATGGGGATTCATCTGTGATTTGAGGAATTTCAATTCAGTCTCCAGCTGCAGCCTCTCCACGTCGTCGGCACGACGCTTGTGAATATGACTGTCAATGGCCATCCTGAAAAGAAAGGCAAAGCCGACCGCAGTCAGCTCCGAGAAAATGACAAGTCCCCTCAGGTGACGACCTCTCAACAGCAAAAAAGGACGATGGATAAACCTTTCCTCGATCCACATACGAATGGGGATCAGCAGCAGAAGCAATAGGAGCACACCCAAAAAGAACGCCGCATATTTCCTTTTTTCAAAATAAGCGGGAGTCAGCCAGGAAAAGACAATGTAAAAATTGATCATGTGGCAGACCACGAGTA